>WOYI011066408.1_pt1 | contig 11469 bp, 15 predicted proteins | sample 6423411 | NCBI WGS metagenome assembly WOYI01 (sample SAMN13441803, study PRJNA592873) | oil field metagenome | biome: oil field; feature: oil-well bore; material: oil-contaminated soil; isolation source: oil-contaminated soil from oil-well borehole | place: Germany: Wietze | collected 2016-10-18 ... | reverse complement strand
ACCGTATCAGGTTCTTCGCCTATCAAAAAATTATGGGCACAGGGTATTATGGGATTATCCGGTACTTGAAAAACTTGATATAAAAGAAAGATTTATTTATACCGATCCGGATTTAGATTACTCGGGGATTCCGGAAGATTTTCTTGATGTACTTAATGAAGGACTTAATAAGTATCCTGTCAGTAAATGCGGATTTTCTCTCGAGATAAATGACCTTCCGGATGATGAGGAGGGTGACTTTATCCGTACTGTCCCGGAATTTCCTTACTGGCAGAAGCCGCTTGATGAAGTATATTACGAAGCTGATATTGATACAACTTTTGCGCTTTATCGTTTCCCTGTTGGCAAATATGGTCATTCTGCTGTTAGAACAAACAGGCCATACGTAGCGAGGCATATTCCATGGTATTACAGGGATTTTAATTCTCTTCCTGAGGACGAGAGATATTATTATAAAACTGCTAAAATTGAATTTTCTTCGACAATTAAAAGACAAAAGAAATGAGAACTGTCATTGTGATGGCATATTATGAGAGAAAGATTCAATTATTAAAAACTCTTGATTCCTTAAGACAATATAAGAATAAGAATGTAGCTCTTGTTATTGTTGATGATGGTTCTGTAAAAGAGCCAGCTTTTGAATTAATACTATATGCATCAGAATTATATTCAACTCGCGTAACCAGGTTAGAAAATAAAACATGGGTTAATCCTTGTATTCCTTACAATACTGGTTTTGAGATAGCACTTGAATTAAACCCTGATATTATATTAATTCAAAATGCAGAATGCTATCATGCGGGAGACATAATTGGCCATGCTGAAAAGCATCTTACGGATTCAAATTACATAAGCTACGGATGTTATTCACTTTCAAAGGATAGTCCAATACCACCGACAACAATGTGGCCCATAGGCGCTACTTTTGACGGCGAGGGAGCCTGGTATAATCATCCTATTTATAGGGCTGTGGGTTATCATTTTTGTTCAGCTATCACTACTTCGAATCTAAAAAAGATTAACGGCTTTGATGAAAGGTTGAAAGATGGGATAGCTTATGAGGATAATGTATTTTTGCATCACATCAAGAACCTGGGTTTGAAAATTGAGATAACGGACGATCCGTACGTTTTTCATCAATGGCATTATGAAAATAATAGCCGTGAGCCTGAATTAATACAAAGGAATGCAGATATCTGGAATAATATCCGTGCAACTAAGGAATGCAGGGCTATTCATAAAATAACGCCCGACTTATGAGAACTCTTCAAATAATTACAGTCGCTTACAAGCGGCCAAAAGAAATAAAACTTCTCATATCTTCTTTTATCGTTCAGACTAATCCGGCATGGAAAATGTATATAATTCATGATGGCCCAACTCCGAAAGAAATAACTGATATTGTAACAGATTTTCAAGATGAGCGTTTAATACTTTGCGAGTCGAAGGAAAGAAAAGGTAGTTGGGGGCATCCTAATAGGAAAATGATGCTTGAAAAGATTTATTGTCAACCTGATGATCTGCTCCTCATGACGAATGATGATAATTTTTATATCAGGACGTTTGTTGACAAGATGCTTAAGGAAGTAACTAAATCAATAGGCCTATGTCATTTTGATATGCTGCATAGTTATTTTGACTATAATGTATTTAAAACTCAGCCAAAATCAGGTGCTATTGATATGGGAGCTTTTGTTGTCAGGGCTGATATAGCTAAGAAAGTAGGATTTAACAGTATGAAAATTGAGGCCGATGGTATTTATTGTGAGGATGTTGTCAGATATTGCAGGGAGAATAATTACAGGGTGTTGAAGATTGATAGAATATTATTTATTCATAATTAAAATATTCACAAAAATAGAAAACGAAAATGGCAAGGCCAAAAGCTAATATTGATTGGGAAAAGGTTAATGAATATCTGAAAGCTCAATGCGATGGTGTTAGTATTGCCGGGCTTTTAGGTATTTGCCCGGACACCCTTTACAGGTCTTGTCAAGAAATTCATAAAATTGGTTTTGCGGAGTATTCGGCTAAAAAAAAGGTCGAGGGAGTTGAATTACTGAAGGCTAAGCAATATCAAGTAGCCATGGAAGGGGACAGGACTATGCTTGTATGGTTAGGTAAGCAATATGCAGGTCAGAAAGATAAAATAGAAAACGAACATCAGGGAGCAATTAAAATAAATGTCGAGTACAAAGAAAGAAATGACGGTAATATTACCGAAGCCGCACGGTAAGCAAATTGAATTTTTACGTTCGTCAGCTAAACGTAAGGTTATTCGGGCAGGTAGGCGTGGAGGTAAAACTTATGGTGCATCAATTTATGCAGTTGAAAAATTTCTCGCCGGCAAAAGAATTTTATATGCAACACCAACACAGGAGCAGGTTGACAGATTTTGGTATCTTGTATGTGAAGCATTGAGGGAACCGATTGAAAATGGTATATTTTACAAGAATGAAACAAAGCATTTAATTGAACTTTCAGGTACTGAACAAAGGATAAGGGCTAAAACTGCATGGAACAGCGATACTTTACGTGGGGACTTCGCGGATGAGCTTATTCTTGACGAGTTTCAATTAATGAATGAGGATACGTGGGGCGTGGTTGGCGCACCTATGCTCATGGATAACAACGGGAATGCTATTTTTATTTATACACCCCCCTCTCTTCAATCCCGATCTGTCTCAAAAGCTAATGACCCGCAACATGCTGCAAAGCTATTTAAAAAAGCAGCAGCAGATACAACAGGCAGATGGCAGGCTTTTCATTTTTCTACTTATGACAATCCATATATTGAGAAATCTGTAATTGATGATCTTGTTAACGATATGTCGTCGATAGCATACCGTATGGAAATTATGGCAGAGGATATTGATGAAGCCCCTGGTGCCTTATGGAAAAGGAATAACATTGAAAAATACAGGGTTGATAAGTCTCCTAACTTGAAACGTGTTATTGTAGCCATTGACCCGTCAGGTTCAGATAAAACGACTTCCGATGAGGCTGGTATTATAATAGCTGGAATAGATTCTAATGGTGAGGGATATATACTTGAAGATTTGTCTGGTATTTATTCCCCTAACGGATGGGCGCACCGTGCTATTTCGGCTTATTATGAATGGGAAGCCGACAGGATAGTTGCAGAAAAAAACTATGGCGGGGATATGGTTGAGACAGTTATACGAAATATGTCACCTGAAATCAGTTATAAGGATGTGACAGCCTCACGTGGTAAGTATATCAGAGCTGAACCTATTGCAGCTCTATACGAAAGGGGCAAGGTTCATCATGTAGGTCGATTTATTAAACTTGAAGATGAGATGTGTTTATGGCTCCCGGGGGACAAGTCACCTAACAGAATGGATGCGCTTGTTTGGGCGTTGACCGATTTGATGACTAAAAATAAGGGTAATTTTGTTCTTAGGTGAAAAAATCTAATAAATAATATATATCAATGTATTAATTTAATGGATTTAACGTTTAATTTTGGAAAGATGCTGATGATATGGGGTTACTGGATGCTTTAGGTAAAAGACTTTTTAAGTCATATATTACCGATCTTCGTAAGTCGATTGGAAGTGAGGTTATCAGCGAGATGTTAAAGATGGTGCAGGGCAGGGCTATCTATCCGGCCGATAACGTGGAGACATATATTAACAAAGGTTATTTATTCAATCCTGTTGTATATTCAATAGTTTCATTTATAGCGCAGAAGGCCGGAGCTATCCCGTGGGGAGTTTACGAAGTTAGAAATGATAAAGCATTGCATTCCTACAAATCTGCCAATTCCTATAACCTTAACACTAAAATTATAAAAACTAAAGCGTTAGTTGCTTTGCCTGATCATGAGCTTAATTCAATATTTCTGAAGCCAAATATTATTCAGGGTTGGGCCGAGTTTATTGAACAGGTAGTTGGATTTAAGCTTGTAACTGGTAATAGTTATATTCACATGATAGGCCCGACGTCAGGAATAAATATGGGATCAATAAGGGAGATGTGGAATATACCATCCCAAATAATCCGTCCTGTGGCAGGTGATCGTATGCAGCCAATTTTAGGTTATAAATATCTTAATAAGGAAACTATTATCCCGGTAGAGCAGATGATACATCTGAAATATTGGACTCCTGAATATTTTAATGGACAGAATCTTGTCGGGTTATCTCCGCTAAGGGCTTCTCTTCGACTTATGACTAAATCTAACGCTTCTTTTGACAGCTCGGTAGGGGCTTTGCAAAATCAGGGTGCTTTTGGTATTATATCAGCAGAAAAAGAAAGTGAATTGACCGAGGAGCAGGCCGAGATGATTGAAACAAAGTTAAAAAAGAAAGTAGGAGGCCCGGAAAATAGGGGGAAGAATATTGTTACATCAGCTTCGCTAAGATGGCAGCAGATGGGAATGTCACCTGTCGATCTTAATATCATTGAAAGTGATAAGATGGATTTAAGGGCCTTGTGTAATATTTATCATGTTCCGAGCGAATTATTCAATGATGCGGCTAACAAGACCTACTCAAATACGAAGGAAGCAGGCAGCGCGGTATATACTAACGCGGTGCTACCGGCCCTAAATCAATTCAGAGATGCGCTGAACCAGTTTATTATTTCAAGATACCCGGGTATTTATTGTGACTATGACGCTTCGATGATCTCAGAGCTTCAGGATGATCTTCAAATGATGGCAACGGCATTATCGTCAATCTGGTATCTTTCTCCGAATGAGAAGCGGGACTTGCTTAATTTTTCTGCTGACGAGACTAATCCTCTCATGAACGAGTATTGGGTGCCTTCAGGATTAATGCCAATGTCGGCAAGTACTATAACTGACGCGCAACTGGAAGAAGAAGAAAAGAAATTAGGATTGTGACAACTGCGACATACATACGGAATAACAGGTCATTATGGAGAGATGTGCAAAGAAAGCGTAATTCTTACGAAAGTAAGTTCACTTCGTTGTTTCGTGTTGCTTTAAACCGGCAGTTTCGGGAATTAGCAGAGAGAATAAATGAGCAGAATTATAATAGCAGGTTATTGCTTGATACTATTAAACCTGATGTTTTAGAAAAGCGTTATGAGCAGCTTTATACTCTTGTCGGTTCTGACTTTGCGAGAGAAGAATTTAATAGATTAAAGGGTTTTCATCCCGACTTGCTGACAAAAGAAGAAGACACCTGGTACAACTATTTACGAAACTACGTCAAAAAACGTGTTTGGAAACGTATCGAGAGTGTTAATCATACTTCCGTTGAAGTGGCGGGAAATATCATTAATGGGATTATTGAGCAATCTGTCAGTGAAGGGCTGGGTGCTTACGAAACTGCTTCAAGAATAAAAAAGGAATTGATCAGCCAGGGAATTCAATATAATCAGTGGCGAGCATTAAGGATTGCACGTACAGAGATAATGACGGCTTCCAATGTCGGCAGCATGGAAGGAGCCAAAGCAACGGGGGAAGCATTACAAAAGTACTGGATCGCTACTTATGACAATCGCACCCGTGATACGCATCTTGCGGTTGAGTCACAAAACCCGAGGATGATGAATGAGACTTTTCAGGTAGGTGCTTATCAGATGCAACACCCCGGAGATCCGGCAGGTGGGGCAGAGGAAACAATAAATTGCAGATGTTCAATTTCTTATAGTGTAATTGGATGGTAAAGTATAAAGAAATGGAAAATTATTATTTAACTAAGAATGTATTTGAAGGAGCGATAAAAGATGTTGATGTGCAAACCGGTATTGTCACAGGTTATTTTTCAGTCTTTGGTAATCTTGACAGCGACGGAGATATAGTTATACCAGGGGCATTTAAAAAAACTATACGGGAGAATGGCCCTGAAAGTGGCAAACCCCGCATCCTGCACCTTTATATGCATGATCCCTCAAGAATACTTTCGAAGCCTCATGTTTTGAAAGAAGATAAGCATGGCCTATATTTTGAATCGAAGATTAGCGAAACCTCTTTAGGCAAGGATGTTTTACAACTTTATCGGGATAAAGTTTTTACAGAGCACTCGATAGGTTATCAGGTTGTAAAAAGGGAAGTGGATGAAAGCGGGAAGGAACGTGTTCAGAAACTTGTTGAGCTAAAGTTATGGGAGGGATCGACCGTAAGTTGGGGCGCTAACATGGAGGCGCTTGTCAGTACTGTTAAATCCGAGGGCAAACAGGGAAAGACATTCGAGATAATAATAGAAAAAATAAAAGCTCTTGAGTCTGCTATCAAAGGTACATATACCGATGATACAGCACGTGAGCTCGAGATACAGCTAAATCAATTGAAGCAATTAGTCATTAATTCACTCACAGAGGAGCCGGTTTCTTCCACTCCTGAGCCGATCGACGGGAAGTTGCTTGGAGAAATTCTAAAATCAAAAATTAAATTCTAATGGAAGAACTGGAAAAATTCAAAAAGGAACTTGACGAACTTGGAAGCAAGATCGACAAGAAGCTGGAAGATCATTCTAAGAAATGGAGTGAATATTCCAAAGAGGTTAAGGATGCTGTCATGGCAGAGTTAAAACCTGACATGGACAAGCATAATGCGATGGCTGATAAATTCCTGAAGATTCAGGAACAGCTTGATAATATTGACACTAAGATACAGAGATTGCCTTTCGGCTCGAAAGAAGCCAAGAAGGGATTCGCTGAAAGTGTCAAAGAAGTACTCCTTCATTTGAAGGAAAAGGGTAATGGCTCGATAAAGAATTACCTGGCCGAGAAAGGCCGTACCGGCGAGATAGAGCTGAAGGCTGTTGAGGATATGACACAGGCTAATTCTTTCGAGAGTACTGCTGTTGTGCAGGCACAGCACGTGCCAGGTATCAAGTTTGATCCGGATACTACTTTCAGAGTAAGGGATCTGATCGCCTCTGGGACGACTTCTTCTAACAGCATTGAATACGTTGTGGAAGAAGCATATACTGACTCAACTGACATAACGGCAGAGGGCGCAGAATATAAGCAGAGTGATTTTGACCTGAAACTAAAGACTGCAACCGTTCGGAAGATCACCGCTTATCTGGTATTGAGCGAGGAGATGCTTGAAGATGTCGAGGGGCTGAATAGTTATATTTCCCTAAGACTCCCGTCAAAGCTGAAGCTGAAAGAGAATAGCCAGTTGCTGTATGGAACCGGTTTGGGTAATTACCTATCGGGTATTACGACAAACGCGACTGCTTACAGTGATGAATTGGCCGATACTGATATTACTGAAATAGATGTCCTTGTATCTGCCATGAAGCAGGTCAGGACTTCGGAATATAACCCGACGTTCGCGCTTATCCATCCCACTGATGCAATTAAGATTAAACTTGCCAAAGACGACAATGGCAATTATCTTCAGCCATGGATATTTATGAATAATGGGAATATAACACTGGATGGTGTCGGGATAGTTGTTTCTTCAGCTATTAATTCCGGCGATTTTCTTGTCGGTGACGGATCGGCCGCCCAGGTTTTCGATCGCAGGCAGATGACGCTCGAAATGACGAATACCAATGAGGATAACTTCATCAAAGGTATGGTAACAGTCAGGATTGCAGAAAGGTTAACAATAGCCGTGTATCGCCCGAAAGGCTTCATATACGGTACTTTTGCTGCCGCGCTGGCTAATGGATCAGCATAGTATTATCAGGAGGAGGGGGGAAACATACCCCTTCCTCTTATTTTTCTTGTCATGTTAAATTATTTTAATATATGCGTGATAGGCCTGAAAGCCCGAAAAGACAGATGGGAGAGATGCAAGGAGATTTTACAAGGCAGGGTCGAGAGGGTTACACATTATACAACAATTCAGAATTTTCAAGACAGTTACAAAGGATACATGAGTGACTGGCTGAAGATGCTGAAAATGTTTCAGGGCGAACCTCTGATGTTCTTTGAAGACGATTTCGAGTTAACTGATGACTTTGATGATGTTTTTCCGAAAGCAATTTCCGAATTGCCGAAAAGTTATGATATGTTATATTTGGGAGCAAACCTTCAGGTTCCTGTCACGAGATACAGCGATCATCTGGCAAGGGTTGGAGGAGCTTGGTTGATGCACGCTACATTGTTAAGTGCTAAATTTATTGATTTTATATTGGAAAATTATCCATATTCGAATATTAAGATAGTTGACGAATGGTACAGGAGGATAGCACCACAGAAGGAATTTTACATGACGATGCCGATAATCAGTTATCAGAGAAAAGATTACAGCGATTTTGTTGGACGATATGTTTACTACGACATTTTTTCGAATAAATATTATAAAAGAGCTTATGAAAATTTTGAATTTGATACACGCTTACCCGCCGCTCCATCATGCCGGGGCTGAATGGATGGTTCACGAGATGAATAAATTTCTTGTTGATCAGGGGCATTCCGTTGACGTTCTTTTGCCTATCAGCGGATTAAAAGATTATGAATTCGAGGGTGTGAATGTAAAGGGTGATTTCTTTCCAGGTAATCGGGAATTTATTAAAGATGCTGATATTATCATTTCGCATCTTGACAGGGCCGGAAAGGCTTTCAACCTTTGTGAGCTTTACAAGAAACCTTTTGTTTTTGTGGTTCACAACACTAATCCGATGAGCATTCTGAAATTTAAACCACAGGTGCGGAGGTATATAGTTTACAACAGTGAATATACAAAGAAAGGAATGAATTATCCCTGTCCGGCCGTGGTAGTTCATCCTCCCGTTGATGGGAGGCGGTATAAGGTATTAGGAAGGCGAGGCTCTAAGCTCACCCTCGTTAACCTGTTCCACCGTAAGGGGACTGCGACTTTTCAGCAGATTGCGAGGTTAATGCCGGACAGGGATTTTTTAGGAGTAGAAGGCGGGTATGGCAAGCAGGTAAAAGAAGCTATAAGGAATATAACTTACATGGATAACACGCCGGATATGAAGAGAGTGTTTAGTCAGACGAGAATACTATTGATGCCGTCATTATATGAGAGTTACGGGCGCACCGCTGTTGAGGCCTTGGTATCTGGTATCCCCGTTATAGCTTCTCCAACACCTGGGCTAAAAGAAAGTCTGGGCGATGCCGGCATTTTCTGTGACGCGGAGAAACCAGAGCAATGGGTTGAGGCTATTAAATCGCTTGATGATCCTGAAAGATATAAAGCGCAGAGCAGAAAATGTTCCGACAGATTTAAGGCTATTGAAGGCGAAAGGGAAAAAGAACTCAAGAGATTTGAAGATTTTCTATTTGACATTTATGAGCATAAATTATGAAAAAAGCGACTAAGGTAAAACCTATCATTATCGATGAGGTTAGTTCTGAAAAGTTTGACGTTAAGAAATACTTTGAGAAAAGAGAGATAAGAAGTAAAATACCTATCCCGTTAGATGAAGGATATATAAGAGTTGTTATCTTGCGTGATTGCGAGGGTATGACAGGACATTATTGCGAGGGAGATATTATTGATCTCCCGGTAAGAAGATTTAAGTCCATGAGGCTTCGGGGCCTTGTTGATGAGTACAAAGGCGATAACGCACCAAATCGGGCAAGATGAGAAATTTACAGACGAGAGTGGTTACCGATATTGTAACTGAACCAGTTTCTGTTACAGAAGCGAAACTTTACTGCAAAGTACAGGACAGTGCAGATGATACATTATGGCCAATTCTCATTACTTCAGCCCGAAGAATGCTGGAAAAATATACTTCATGTTCTTTCGCCGAAAAGACGATTCATTGTACATGGGTTGAGACTCCTAAGGACAATATTATTGAATTACCATACGGCCCTGTCATATCGATAGATAAGATTTACAGGATAGATCACGAGGGTATAGAAGAGGAGTTAGTACTTAATTCAGATTATTACGTTATGGGTGATCAGGACGCCATCATCAAGATAACTTCTTATTGGTCGTCGGGTATGGTCCATATCAATTCGATAAGAGTGGAATATAAAGCTGGATATGGGAATACGGCTACTGAAAAACTGCCTGGTGACCTGAAACTGGCTATTTTAAAACAAGTCTCAACTGATTATGAGTTAAGGGAAAATATTGTACAGGGAGTGACAACTGTACTTAGTAATGAAAGTAAAATATTGGCAGCTCCTTACAGAAAAAAGCTTTGGATATGATCGGTAAACGCAGACATTATCTTACTGTTCAGGTAGCAACCAGGACAGATGATGGGCAGGGAGGGGGAGAAAATACCTGGACTGATACTTACTATGAGTGGGCGTCAGCCAGTTTTCTTTCTGGTTCCCGGTCACTTGACAATGGAGGAATCATTTACCGGAAGGTAGTTGAATTTGAGATAAGAAAACGTACTGATTACACTTTAGGAGTTAACAATAGAATTAAGTGGAATGACGAGTTTTACACTATACATTCGGTATTACCTTCAGAAAAACTTGATGATTTAAAAGTATTGGCTTATGTCTAAACCTTTTATTATAATACCATCATCAGAAATGGCGAAATTTAAACGCTGGACTTCCGGTCTATCTGAAAAAAACACGAGTCAATGTCAAAAAGCTGTATTTGCTACCTGCACTAATATTGTGCGCAGGGCAATGCGCCTTGCTCCGGTTAATTTTGGTTTCTTGCGGGCTTCCATTGGTACTGACGCAACTGGCGCGGGCATGGCAGCCGAAGTATGGGCGGGAGGTTCAGGGAAGGGCGTTAATGTTAAATATGCTCCTTATGTGGAATTCGGTACGGGCAATAAAGTATATGTGCCGAAAGAATTAGTTAATTATGCCATGCAATTTAAAGGGAGAGGTATAAGAAAAGTAAATAACCAGCATCAACCCTATTTCTTCCCGGCCGTCAATATAAGTATGAAAGAGATGTTTAACAAGCTTAATCAAATGGGATTCAGATGAAAGATCCTTCAGAAAATATAAGGCAGTGGCTACATGACATTTTGCACCTAACAGTTACTTATAACGGGTCTTATGTGCCGTGCTATTCTTTTGTGCCTCAGAATGTGGCGAAACCTTTTATCGTACTCGGTGAGCAATATATGGAGGCCGATGAATCGACAAAGGATAGTAACATAACATTAAACTCGATTAACATTGAGATATATGCTTCTTATTCTGGCAATGATGCAAGTTATAAGTTGGTTAACTCTTTAAGTGAGGGTATTCTTGAGTTGATAACCGCTGATCCAATTACAGAGGCCGGTTCGGGAGATTCAGATGTGGGTATGATAGATGGTTACGGTACAATTAATATAATGGTCGGAAGTATCTCAACCCAAAGGGTGTTATTTGATAATGAAATAGTTATAATGAAATCAATAGTTATTAAATTTAGATTAGAGGAGGAATAAGAAATGGCAAAATTAAGTGGAAAGCACATGCTTGTACTTGTTAACGGCGATACGATGGCAGCGACAAAGAGTTTCACGTTAACAATTAACAGTAACCTCATTGACACAACTACAAAAGATAGCGATGCATGGGGTGACAGTTTATATGGGTTTAAAGACTGGGAGGTATCGTTTGACG
>WOYI010936228.1_pt2 | contig 11472 bp, 14 predicted proteins | sample 6423411 | NCBI WGS metagenome assembly WOYI01 (sample SAMN13441803, study PRJNA592873) | oil field metagenome | biome: oil field; feature: oil-well bore; material: oil-contaminated soil; isolation source: oil-contaminated soil from oil-well borehole | place: Germany: Wietze | collected 2016-10-18 ... | reverse complement strand
ACTGATAGACCCAGTATAAGGCTTATACCTATGAATAGTGGGGCATAGATCTTCTCAATTGTCCTGGGATTTGCTTTTTTAATGAGTTTAGGCCCTATAAATGCACCTACTACTGCTCCACTGCCCAAGAGAATTACCAGAGGCACGTCCAGCCTGCCTGATAGGAAGTAACCTCCAATACCTGCGGCTGAGTTAAAGATGAGTACAAATACCGTGGTGCCCACTACTAAAATAGCAGGCAGGCCTAAACTATAAAGCCCGGCAGTAACAGGTGGGGTTCCGCTTATCCCGAAAATTCCGGCTAATATTCCGCTGGCAATTCCAAAAAATGAAGCGATAATCCTTTTAATTCCGGTGAGTCTGGTTGAGTATCCACTGATATCTGTAATTTCACCATTCTTCATCTTTTTGCGTCTTTTAAGCACAGTCCTTAACATTGGGACCAACATTATCAGGATGAAAACGCCTAAAATCCTCTGCAAAAGGATGGGTGGGATTAAATTAGCGATGTAAACTCCGATTAAGGTGCCTGCTATTCCCCCTACTCCTAAAATTAAACCGGTTTGAACGTCCACGTTACCTTCCCGGTAGTGGCTGAAGGCACCGGCAACTGTGGTTGGTAAAATTGAGGCCAGAGATGTGGCTATGGCAGTTTGGGTGGGGATACCAAATAGTAGGATTAAAATTGGTGCATATAATCCACCGCCGCCTCCGCCTAGTGCAGATACGAAAATTCCTATTAAAAATCCGAACAATGGGAGTAAGATCAAATTAAAATCGAACATTTAATTACCATCATTTAACTGTTTGATCCTTTGATTAGGGGTATCGTTAAACAAACCACCATGGTAGGTTATCACATTTTCTATATCGAACGATTATAACTTCCTAATAGAATTCATAGCTATTTCTGCATCTTCTTCAGTGAGTATTAGTTTGTTCGGCCCTGTAAGCTACCCATGGATTATGTTCGCGTCTCCTGCAATGAGACTCTTACTCTTTTCATGGTAAAGACATAAGTGTCCCGGTGTATGGCCCGGAACTTGGATCACCGTTATCCCTCCACCATAATCCAGCTCTTCACCATCAGTGAGGTTCGTGTTAACTTCTACCGAGATATTTTTGATCATGTCCAGAACTTTTCACGCTCTTCTTCTGGTAAAGAGTTTATGCGATCCATGAAACTTGAATTGAGCCTTACCAGATCTTTTTCGCCCTGGATGTATGGTAACTCCTGTTCATGGGCCAGAACTTCGATCTGAGGTAATTCTTTTAATATGCTTCTAATTCCTCCTATATGGTCTATGTCCTGATGGGTGACTACAATTTTGTTAAGCCTTTCAAAAGGAACACCAGCTTTTTCCATGGCCTCTTTTATTCCTGGTAAACTGTTTTTAACCCCGGCATCGACCAGGATCACCGTTTCATCATCCCATATGAGGGTGGGGTAGATGGTACTTTCCCTTCCCATAAGATTCATTGGCACTTCCAGCATTTCTATTCCATCAGCTATTTTCAATTTTTAGCCTTCCTTTTCCTTGGTTACGTAAAATAACATTTTTAATCAGGATTATTCAGGTCGTTCAGTATTTTAAGAGCATAATCCCTCATCACCTTCTCCTTCAGGATCACAATCATCTCTTTTTTATCTCTCCCAAAGATTACCAAGCTATCCCTTGGTTTTATATCATATTTATCCCGGACTTTTTTGGGTATAACGATTTGTCCTCTTTCACCCACCGTAACCGTGCCAAAAAAGACGTTGTCTTCAAAACTTCCCATAATATCTCCTAAAACACATATTTCACATAAATACATACTTATCATATATTTCATATTTAAAATTTATGCAACTAATTGGTAAACTTTAGAGGAATTTTAAAAATCTAGGAAAATCTTAGAAATAAAAAGATGGGAGGGGGGTTAGGCATGCCGAGAGTAACCCACCTTCTGTTGGTGGCAGCATTCATCTTTGCGGACTACCTCTGCTTCATACAGGATTCATCAGCAGCATTTGTCCTTACATCCCGTGGAATGGCCGTTTCACTGTTTTTTTTCCTGATGTCCATCCGCTGGCGCATCATGTTCATCCATCAGGAAGACATTTCGTTTCTGCTCCAGTGTCCTGCTTCTCAGCAGATGCCTTATGGCATCACGGTTCTGTATGATGGGTGGAGTTTCCTCAGTTTAAATTACACCTAAATGTAAAAACCGGTGGCTGCCCTTCGGCTTGCCTATAATTCCCTAAAATCAAGTTAAATAGCGGGGCCTAGATTTGAACTAGGGCTCTCGGGGTTATGAGCCCCGCGGGATCACCAGACTACCCCACCCCGCTTCTTTATAATCTTACCCTTTCAGAGTATATAAACATTTGCATGAACTAAATGAAAATATTAATAAAAAAAAGTTGAGGATTTATTTTTTTAAATGTACTATTATTTTTTAGTGGTATCTTCAGATTCTTCAGTTGCTTCCTCAGGGTTTTCCAGTTTGGTTAGTCTTTCCTCGATGTGTTCCAGTTTTTTATTGGTGTAGCCACGGTATTCGTTGAATCTTTTTTCAAGTTCATCCACGTTTAGTGAAACTGTTTCGAACCTTTTTTCCAGCTTTGATAGATCATTCTTGGTTACTAATTCCCAGTCTTTTATGAGCTGATCGCTTTGTTCATTTAGAAAGCTTTCTATTCTATTGGACACAATGTCTGTGCTGATAGGAACTTCTCTAACTTTGCCTTTTATCTTTTCACTCACATCCGCCATTCTTTCACTCATTCCAGCCATGGTCCCACCTTCAGTTATTTTCGAAGGGGTGCTTGATGTTTTAGCACCTGTTTTCTTCAGGGGTTCATGTATACTGGAAGATTCTTCATCAACAGTTAACGTTCTGGTCCTGCTTTCCGTGGTTTTAGGCCTCATATTTAGGGATAATCCCCGGGTACCTTGCATATAATAATAGAGCAAAACAATTATTGCACCTATTAGGATCAGTAGTGCAATTATCTCCAGTGCGGTCATTTATTTTACACCTTTAATTCCCTTTACTGCCTGAACATCTTCTGTTTTTATATTTTTACCGGACTTTTTATCCAGTTCCTGTTCCTTTTTCTCAATATCCTGTAATAGTTTCTGTAGTTTCAGGTATTCAGTGCGGGCTTCCAGGCGGGTTACCCTTTCATTTATTTCACTGTGAAGGAATCCGGCCTGGTGCATGAGGTCAGAAGTGCTTTTGCGGATCTCGGAAAGTCTTTCTTGTTGCTCTTTAGGTAAAGGAATCACATTTTCCATCATTTTTTTAGATTCCAAGTCTTTTTCTACTAGCTCGATTTTTCTAAGTTGCGCTTGCTTTTCCAGGAATTCAACGTTGGTTTGAGCTTCTCTGACTCTTCTCCATTGCATGAATACTACGATAATTCCTATTACAGCGATTACGGCGATTATTATATAAAAAATGTTTTCCGGAATTGTAACTACATCTGCCATTAAATTCCCCCTTTATTATAAATTATACTTGATAAAATATATATATTTTCATGATTGGAATTTTTATTTAGGTTTAAGTCTTGTTTAATAATTTTAAATAAGTTACTTTTTTTCATCCCTAACTGACGTTAATACTGCTTGGAATCTTCTTTCAACCTCTTTTCTAGCCAATTGTCCTCCTCATCAGCGACTGATTCGTTTTTAATATCACTGAACTGTCTTTTAATCCCTGAAACTCTTACTTCTAACTTTTGCTCTGATTTTTTCTTTCTATGACCCTTCAAGATCATTAAAAGAGCGGATAATATCGTTAAAAATCCACCAAATCCTAATAATACACCCCCTATTGGTATGATCACAGAAAAACCTATCACTGTCCGGTAAACCTTGCGCTGCATGTGGAGTCTACAAATGGGAGCTACCCCCGGGGATTAAACTAACCTTTTTTGGGACTTTAAAATACTTATAATATAACTCCTCTAACATAATATTTGATTTATTTTTCGAAATAAGATGTTGATTATTTAAAATAATGGATTATCTGTGATTCTATGAAAGAAATGTCCCAAAAAGCAGGAAACATCGTGGCTAAAGTAAGGAAAATGGCCACAGATATGGTTGAAGAAGATTTGAAGGTGTTGGATCTGGTTGAATTCACCGAACAGGAGATAAAAAATTCAGGTGGAGAAATAGCTTTTCCGTGTAATATTTCAATAAATGAAATCACTGCTCATTATACATCCCCTTCAAAGGATAAAACTGTTTTAAAAAATGGTGACCTGGTGAAAATTGATTTAGGAGCCCATGTTGATGGATACATCGCAGACTCAGCCATAACAGTCATCGTCGGTGGAAACCAGGACTTATCCTCCCAGGACACAGGACTTTCTGAAGATGAGATGCAACTCCAGATTAAGATGATTGAAACAGTCCATCAAGCCCTGGAAAACGCCATCAGCACCATAAAAGCCGGTATTACTGTTGGTAAAATAGGTGAAGTGGTTGAGGAAACAGTTACCAAACAAGGCCTTAAACCTGTCTCCAACCTCACCGGTCACAGCATGGAACGGTATATACTCCATTCAGGACTTTCTATTCCCAATATCAAAGAGGAAAACAGGCATAAAATAAGGGAAGGTGATGTCTTGGCCATAGAACCCTTCGTAACCAACGGTGTCGGCCTGGTCACCGATATGAATGAGGCCTACATCTTCCGTTTTTTAAGAGACCGGCCTTTAAGGATGGCCCAGGCCAGGAAGATGCTCCATGAAATTGCCGAAAACTACAGGAACCTGCCCTTCGCCGGCAGATGGCTGGAGGAAACCATTAAAACCAGGCAGTTCAACGTGATTTTAAGAAATTTAATATCCTCCCGGGCACTGTATCCCTATCATGTGCTTAGGGAAAAGAGTAATGCCAGGGTTGCCCAGGCAGAGCACACCATTATTGTAGAACCAGACGGTTGCCAGATTATAACTGAATAAAACAGATTGACAGGCTTTAAAATTGATATAAAATAAATTAAGGATTAATGTAAAACAAATTATATAAAACAAACTAACTGGTTTTTTAAAAAAAAGAAAGATAAGGGAAAAATTCCCTTATACATTTGCTAATGGATCTTCTTTTTCGCTGCTTGCTTTGTATGGAACGGGTAATCCAAGTTCTTTTCTTCGGTCTATTTCCTTCATTGCTTTTTCTTTTTTGGATTTTGATAGTCTGGTAAGCATTTCAAGACCAAATTTACCTTCATCAATTGGTTTAAGTTCAATGGCACCAGCATCAACTGCTTTATTGAATACAGTTTCACCAATATCAGTTCTAACCTGAACTGCTGACCAATCGTCAGGAGCACCTATTGAACCTGTTGATATGTCTGACAGTTCTGAAACTAGGTCAAGGCAAACTTTGCATCCGCTCTGTTCGTATCCATGTGTTTCTTTGATGGGGAAGCTTATCATGTCGTCCTGAGTCTTTACCCAGAATTTCCCTTTACCAATGTCCATTTTTTCAACTAAATCAAAGTTTACACCAGCTTTAGCTGAAATAAACGTTTTTAATGATTCGAATGGGAAGTTTTCGGTACAACATATTCCAATGTCCAGTGCTATTTTATCAGCTACAAATCTCACACCTATTGGATAGGACTGCATTTTTCTAAGTCCCATGGTTTGACAGGGTATGGTTACGATTCCTGCTTTTTCCAGGCCATATTGTCTGACTGCTTCTTTAACCATCCACATGTTGGGTGAAAGGGTGTATTTTGTACCGGCAGCAGCCATGATTTCATCAGATGAAAGGGCCACAGTAGGTTCTGGTTTCCACATTTCATCGGAAGGTCCAGCTACCACTGCACCGTCTATAATTTTCTCATCAAGAGCAAAGCATAGAAGGCCGGTTGCTATTCCTCCGTCCTGTGAAATTTTCTGGATCTGTTTGTCGGTTGATCTTGCCAGAGTAATTTGTTTGTATGTTCCTAATACCATCTTTACAACCTCCTATAATCCTAAATCCTGATTTATTCTATCTGCTGGCCACCAGCTTCTTGGGCACTGTATGTAGCATACACCACATTTAACGCATCGATCGCTGTTTACTTCCGGTCTTCCATTGGTCATGGTTACTGCTCTGGTTGGGCAAGACATTGCACAGGTTCCGCATCCTATACATAGGGCCTGGTTTACTACTTTAAGTTGTAAATCACATCCACATGCTTCGGTGTATCCTACCAGATCCATCATTGGCTGCAGGTAATCCATGTCTCCATTGATCACTGCTACCACAGTTTTAGCTATTATTTCTGGTGATGGTGGACATCCTGGCATGGCCAGATCTACTTTAACTACGTCGGCGATGGGTACAAATGACTCGTGTCTTGGGTTGGCCTGCTGTCCGCCTCTGGAGTATCTGGTGAAACATCCAGTTGCAGCACAGGAACCGAAAGCTACTACCAGTCCGGCTTTTTCCCTTACCTCCAGTAGTTCTTTCATGCTGTGCTCATCCTGCAGACAAACTGATCCTTCCACCAGTGCTAGGTCCATTTCTGGCATGGGGTTTTCATCATCCCACCAAACATCAGCCAGAGTTTGTCCGTAGACTATATCCACCATTTCGGTGAGTAAAGGTGCTAAGATGTCATAATTTTCGGTTAATGACATTGCATCTCCAGTACATCCTGATAAGTGAATATATCCTATTCTTGGTTTAGTTTTTTCTTCTTCCGCCACTTTTTCAACCTCCTGTTGTGAAGCTTCTTCTTTTGGTTTTGCTTCCATTCCTAAAAATTCTTTTATACGGGCTAACATTGCTTAGACCCCTATTTCATTTAAAATGATTTGAATGGCCTCTGGAATGGCATCTTCAACGCTTTTGGTTAAACCTAACTTTACGTCAGGTGCAGAGACAGACTCGGGCTGGCATCCTATAACCATAATTTTTACTGTGTTGCTTAATTCATGTAATGGTTGATTCACTGGCCAGGAATGTACATTCTCATATGATCCTTCCGGTAATTCGTCTACATCGAATATCCTTATGGTTCCTGGTTCGGCGCCAAAATCCACTATGTCCACGATTATCAGCTTTTTCCACATTTCATTGGGCATACTGAAAACATAGTAGGGTCCACCGGTTCCGGCATCAATGATCATGACGTTTTCTGGCAGTTCATTGTCTTTAAAGTGCTCTTCGAGTGCTACTGTCACTGCGGGTCCAAATCCATCGTCTTCAAATAAGATGTTTCCACAGCCTATTACTAAAATCTCTGCATCAAATGCCATATTTAACCCTTAAATCCTAACCATTTCATTTTTAATGATACTCCTGTCTTCGTCGTCTACTACAATCACGTGGGTTGCACAGGATAAACATGGATCGTAAGCTCTGATTACGTGGGGTCCGAAGTCGTGGTGGAATCCTTCAGTGGCTGGTCCCATTGTGGGTATATTCCAGGTGGTGGGGACTAAACAACTGTAGAACTGTGTTTTTGCATCTTTGACTTGTGCCATGTGAATGTCCATTCCTCTAGGACCTTCTATAGCTCCTACTCCCAGTTTGTTGGTACCTCTAATGTCATAATCAGCCATTACAGGTGCTGAAGTATCCAGTTCAGCCAGTATATCAATAGCTTTAGATAATGCTGTTTTCATCTCTAATGCTCTTGCTACATGCTGAGCTACTACACCTTTATCTTTAAATCCTTGGAATACTTCCATTCTTGCCCTGGGACCCACTTCTACACTTCTGCCATCGTACAATGGGATAGTTGAACATGCCCTTTTACCTATTTCCGGGTCATCATACCAACTTTCGGGCAAGATTTCAGTGAACCTGTCCAGTTCAAATTTGGTTCGATCACCATAGAGAACATCGGTGGCCAAAGGTTTTTGATTATGGACACCTAAACCTTCTGGGAAACCTTTATCTGCGACTAAACCAATTATCAATTCTACATGTGCATCTAATTTTGGTTGTAGGGCTTTTAATCTGGCGTATAGTCTTTTCCTTGCTACTTCACTTATATTTTTAGCCATTCCACCAATCCTAACATCTGATGGGTGTATACCTTCTCCACCTACCATGTCAACAACGTACTGGGCGTTTTTCCTGATTTCAGAAACGGAGTTTATGGCGGTGACCATAAGGTCTGCTGGGACTATATCCTGCGCAATCAGGAATTGGTGTATAGCGTGGCTGTTTACATCGTGGGCAGCGAGTAACAGTTCCCTCAGTTGTCTTGCTGCTTTAGGTATCTCGATATCTAATGAGTCATCCATTGCCTCAACAGAAGCTAGGGTGTGAGGTATAGGACAGACACCACAGATCCTCTGTGTAATTACTGGAGCAGTTTCTGGAGATTTACCAGTAACAATTTTCTCTAGGCCTCTAACCGGAGTAATACTAAAGTATCGCCCCTTAGTTACTATTCCTTCATCATCGACTTCCATGACCAACTCTGCATGTCCTTCTTGTCGTGACGTCGGCGATATAACTATTTTTTCGCTCAAATGTATCACCTCTTTGTTTTTAAATGAACATCAGTATTTCAATATATTATATATAATTATAAGCTTTTCTTTAGAGAATAAAGTGAAAATTTTATATAGTATAAGGTGTTAAAATATAACCTCTTCGTTTTTTTAATCGATGAAATCCTCTGGAAGTAAAAATTTATTAACCATTTTAACCATAATATTTATAAGGAGAGGATTTACTCCTTAATCAAACGAATTAATTGGTTCTCTTAAAGTAATTGGTGACACTGGGGGTGCACCGAATGGTAGAAACAGATGCAGAATGTTGTCAGATTATTTCAGAAGATGTTAAAGACGCTATAATCCTGGAAGGATCACCAGAACTGGGATTAATTGGAAACATATTAGGATGGTTGTTGGTAGAAGAATTGAATATGAAGCAGATCGGATTTGTGGATTCTAAAGATTTTCCTCCACTGGCAGTGCTATTCAATGGGGTTACATTACACCCCTTCAGAATCTACAGCGCAGACAACATCGTCCTATTCCTATCTGACTTCATAATACCGCCTAAAGTGACCTATGATATGGCCAACGGCATAGTAAGTTGGGCAGAGAAAAACAACGCCAAGGAAATAATCACCTTCAACAGTGTGGTGGTAAGGAAGAAAACCGGGCAAATTGCCGGGGCAGCAAACACAGAAGAAGCCCTTAAAGACATGTCAGATTTGGGTATACCTATAATGCCCTTCGGGAATATCGGCGGACTTTCCGGTACCCTGATGACCAGAAGTAAGATCAAAGGCATCCCAGCTTCCTGTCTATTTGCAGAGGTACTCAATCAATACCCAGACCCCCGGGCAGCCGCCGCCATGGTGGATACCTTAAACAGGAAACTAGGCACGAAGATCAACCCAGAACCACTCCTAAAAGAAGCAGAAGAAATTGAAGCCAGACTGAAAGAATTAGCCAACACAGTTCAAGATGGACAGGAATCACCGGCCTATATTTAATGGGATGACAGAAATCATCACCTATAGTTAATGTGATCATAGAACATCGGGGAATCTGAAACCATAGAACTTTTGGCTATTATTTCTTTTTACCTTTTTATTAAATTCCTTTATAACTGATTAAGCCCCACTGTTTTTATAGGATGAAGGATAAAAAAACTTTTTTATATTAGAATAGCTTATTAAATAATGTATCATACGGGCCCGTAGCCTAGCTGGATAGGGCGTCGGACTTCTAATCCGAAGGTCCCGGGTTCAAATCCCGGCGGGTCCGTTTTAGAATCACTTTGTTCTAGATATTATAAAAAATTAAAAAAATTAGATGTGAGGGCCCGTAGCCTAGCCAGGATAGGGCATCAGACTCCTAATCTGAGGGTCCCGGGTTCAAATCCCGGCGGGTCCGTTGATACTTTTTTATTTTGAAAATCAAGATTTAAAATATTTAATATCTATTCAGGTCTGGTCTTCATTTCCAAAATATTTGACCATGCATTAATTTATTCATCTTCCAGAATTTTTAAAGTTAGAAGTACAATAGAGTTAGAATTTCAAAGATGAGGAGGAGGTTGCAATTTTAAATGGGAATCGTAAAATAAAATTTAGAACCTTTTCCAAGTTCTGATTCGACCCAAATGCGTCCATTGTGTCGTTGCACAATGCGCTTGGCAATGGCCAATCCTATTCCTGTTCCGTTATACTGATCATTAGTGTGCAGGCGTTCGAATATCTGGAAAACCCGCTCAGAGTCTTGAAGATCCATTCCAATACCATTATCCTCTACTCTAAACAGCCAGTGATCATCCTCTTTTTCGGCTGATACATGAATTTTCGGCGGTTTTTCACTACGATATTTGATTGCATTTCCAATGAGGTTCTGTAACAACAGAACCAGTTGTGAATCATCACCAGTTACACTGGGAAGAGGATCATAAGATATTTCCGATTTATTCTCATCTATAGACAATTTCAGGTTCATTAAAACATTCTGAAGAACTTTTTCCATTTCCACCTCTTCGAATTTCTTGTTCTCCCTGTTAACTCGCGAATACGCTAAAAGATCGTTAATAAGCCCTCGCATACGGTCAGCTCCATCCACTGCGAATCCTATAAACTCATCTGCTTCTGAATCCAGCTGTCCTTCATAGCGCATTTGAAGAAGCTGAAGAAAGCTTGAGATCATGCGTAAAGGTTCCTGCAAGTCGTGAGAAGCCACATAGGCAAACTCTTCTAACTCAGCATTTGACCTTTCGAGTTTTCCCACGGTTTTTCTAAGCTCATCTTCCATCCTTTTCCAGCGACTGATATCATGAGCAATTGTTGAAGCACCGACAATTCTCCCATTTGCATCTTTAATTGGAGAAACGGTTATGGAAACGTCGATTATTTGGCCGTCCTTTCTCAAAACCCTGGTTTCTTGTGGATAAACCTTTTCACCCCGACCTATTTTCTCGAGCGCTAAAGGAAAATCGTTGCTATAAATTTCGGGTAGTAAAATAGATATGGATTTTCCCACAACCTCATCTGCAGAATAACCATATAATTTCTCAGCACCTCTATTCCAGCTTACGATTATTCCATCATGGTTTTTTCCAATGATGGCCTCATCAGAACTCTCCACTATGGATGCCAGATGGGAGCGTGCTTTTTCCGCCTTTTTACGTTCAGTAATGTTGGTTGTGGGTTGCAGGCACTGCTGTAGTGAAGATGGTATAGTATTATCTGTGCCACCGCTTTTTGGACCGTTTTGGCTGCTACAGTCTGTCCCGGCACTTACTGATATTCGGTTGTTAGTGGACGTAAAAAATTTGACACATACATCGTTCCACTGTGTATGGGTATTATCGCTCGGACTTGATCCAGCTACCAGTTCTTGAATGCTTTGATTATTTACGTTTTCTTGTTGAAGCTGGTTTTGTTCCTTTTCACTTTGAATGTTGTCTTCTATGTTTTCTTTTTCACTTTGAATGTTGTCTTCTATGTTTTCTTTTTCACTTTGAATGTTGTCTT
>WOYI010441210.1_pt4 | contig 11472 bp, 14 predicted proteins | sample 6423411 | NCBI WGS metagenome assembly WOYI01 (sample SAMN13441803, study PRJNA592873) | oil field metagenome | biome: oil field; feature: oil-well bore; material: oil-contaminated soil; isolation source: oil-contaminated soil from oil-well borehole | place: Germany: Wietze | collected 2016-10-18 ... | reverse complement strand
GGAGCAACATGATGCAAGGAGCCTCCAGCAACCTGAAGTCAAGCGCATGTAGGAACCTGATGGCAGCAGCAGGCAGGAACTTTTAGTCCACACCCCATTTTAGTCGGGAAAAGTTTATTGTTCAGCAGCGGGGAATTGGTCAGGCGCTATCTGCTAATATTCGTCTTCGTTGAAGAAAAAGTCATCCTTTGAGGGATAGTCAGGCCAGATATCTTCTATACTTTCATAAATATCTCCTTCATCCTCTATCTCCTGCAGGTTTTCTATGACTTCCATAGGGGCACCTGAGCGTATGGCATAATCGATGAGCTCATCCTTTGTTGCTGGCCATGGTGCATCTTCAAGTTTTGATGCTAATTCAAGTGTCCAATACATTATATAGGCAGTTATTTTGTTACCCTTCTTAAAGTCCGCAAATATAAAATTATTTAGAATAAAAAAAGAGTATGCCGATTTTTTTAATGATTATTTATCGACTTTTCGTGGAAGCCATTTAACTTCCTCACTACCAAGCTCATAACTAAGACACCTTGAGAGCACGAAGAGGTAATCGGAGAGACGGTTAATATATTTGATCACATCAGGGTCGACTTTTTCTTCCTTGTCGAGGCGAAGTATTGCCCGTTCGGCACGCCGGCAGACGCAGCGTGCCACGTTACAGTTTGCCGACAGGGGATTTCCACCGGGAAGGATAAAGGAGTCCAGCGGAGGCAATCCGGATTCCATGGAGTCGATTGACTTTTCAAGTGCCGAGGTATCATCAATGGAAATTTCTTCGGGCACCTTTGCGGACGGGTGTGTAGCTATCACGGCGCAGCACGACATCAGGACGGACTGAATGGTTACCAGTTCCGGGACGGCAAGGCAGTTCTGATCTGTGGAGCGCAACACACCTATCCATGCTATGAGCTCATCCACTGAGCCGTAAGCCTCGATACGGGGATGGTGTTTCGGGAGTCTCATACCGCCTATGACAGACGTCTCTCCCCTGTCGCCGGTTTTGGTATAGATCTTCATTGCATGTAATGAAGAGTCTCTATTTATTTCTTTCTTGCCTCAATGCGGTTCTCGTTGACATAATCTGCAGAGACCTCACCGTCCATCAGTTTGATGATGCGGTGTGCGTGTCTTGCGATATCCTCTTCGTGGGTAACAACAATGACAGTGTTTCCATCCTCGTGGATCTTGTCGAGAAGACCCATTATATCATTGGATGTTTTGCTGTCGAGATTACCTGTGGGCTCATCAGCCAGGATAATTGAGGGGTTATTGACCATTGCCCTGGCGATGGCCACTCTCTGGCGCTGTCCTCCTGAGAGTTCATTTGGTTTATGGGTCATCCTGTCTGCCAATCCCACCAGATCCAGTGTTTTACTTGCATGTTCCTCCCGTTCATGACGCGGTACGCCGGCATAGATAAGGGGGAGGGTTACATTCTCCAGGGCAGTGTACCTGGGGAGCAGGTTGAAGGTCTGAAAGATGAAGCCTATCTCCTTGTTTCGGATTTCCGCCAGACGGTCATCTTCCATCTTGCTGACGTCGGTACCATTCAGGATATATTGTCCCTTTGTAGGAGTATCGAGGCATCCGAGGATATTCATAAGGGTTGATTTACCCGATCCTGAGGGGCCCATGATAGCCACGTATTCATTTCTTTTGATTTCCAGTGATACCGAACGGAGGGCCCTGACAATCACTGAACCCACCTGGTAGTTCTTTACTATTTCATGTATCTCAATTACCTTGTCCATGCCTTTTTTATTGAAGTTCCGAAATTAGTGGAAATTACTCTATAATAATGTTATGATCCTGTTATTTTTTGTTAACACCTTATACGGTAGCAGCCGGGAGTGATACTTCTCAGCCGGAACAGGATGCCGAAGCGGAAGGTCTCCATGGCAGCGGAGGTCTTGCCGTCAGCAAGGTAAGAGCGCCATGCCATGTACATATCACGGCTGAGGTGAATATCATCGGCCACGATGATCATCTCCTCCCCCATCTTTTCAATATCAGACAGGTACTGAATCAGTGCGCTGCCCCTGTGGTTTCCGTCGATAAAGGCGAATGAGACCCTGGCATCTTCCTGTCTCAGCTGATTCAGGGCTGCACTGAACTCCGCATTGACAACCTCGACATTCGAGGCGCCGTGTCTCTGCAGGTTTTCACGTGCTATCGCGGCCAGTGAGGGGCATCCTTCAACGGTGACTACCTCGTAATCAGGCCGTGCCAGGGCCAGGGCCAGTGTGCTTATCCCGAGTGATGTGCCCAGTTCGAGAATTATCTTTCTTTTATCCGTTTCACACCGCTCATTTGACCGGCTGTTTATCCTGTCGTTTTCTTGATTCAGTAAATTCTGCCTGGCTCCGTTGAGTGAAGATCCTGCTGCAGGCATCCACTGATCGGAAATCCGGGTTTTCCCAATACTATCGTAACTGCCGGGAGCTGCATCCTCATCAGCACTTTCCTGATTGCGTGTCTTTTGTTTTGAGTCCTCTATTCTGTCTAACGCTCCCCGGGCCACCCTTGCAAGCAGCGCTGCCTGCCCGAGTGGCAGCGATGCAGCCGCGGCGATAGCTGATATCTTTCTTTCCGCTCCACCACTTATGACTGATCCTCTTCCCAGGTCAGTGACCCTGACCATTTTTCTGCTGGCGAGCATCTCTCTTCTGAGTTTTTCAATCTCTTCCAGGATATGGGGCTCTGTTTTGCCCCTTACAACCGTTGTCAGGAAGTCATAGGCAAACGGACTGTGTACTCCGTATCCGGCGGTGCTTCGTGAGGTGAGAAGGTGCCTGATAGTTGCCGCTGCCGGGTAAAGGTTCATTTCGTCAGACAGTAAAATTTGATTGCAGCCCAAATTTAACTATTTTCGGTGAGTATCATTTTCTCCTGGCCTGATGTCTGAACTGCTTGACAATGAGATAAAATTCCTTCCGGGGGTTGGTCCGAAGAGGGCTGAGCTGCTTGAATCGGAAGCAGGTATCCGCACTTTCAGGGACCTCATTTACTATTTTCCGTACAAGTATGTTGACAAGACCCGTTTTTACACGGTGAGCGAGCTTGATACCGACATGCAGCATGTACAGCTCAGGGGTAAGATACGGCGCTTCTCTGCCGAGGGTGGAGGAAAGGTAAAGCGGCTGACGGCTGACTTCTATGATAGCACCGGGATGGTCAGGCTGGTATGGTTTAAGGGTCACAAGTGGGTTTTAAACACCTATAAGACTGACAGGGAGTACATTATCTTTGGCAGGCCCACTCTCTTCAGCGGGGCCTTCAACATTGTTCACCCTGAGATTGAGGAGGTGGAGAAGAGAGCTGCAAGGGTATCATCAGCGCTGGAGGCACAGTACAGCACGACGGAAAAGATGAAGGATCACTTCCTCAATTCCAGGGCTATCTCAAAACTGTTAGCCACGGTTTTTTCGCAGCCTTCTCTCCGGCTGGCGGAGACTTTGCCGTTAAGCATCACAGGTCCTATGAAGCTGATGAGTCTTGCCGACGCACTGTTCCGCATTCATTTTCCCGACTCCAACAGGGACATTGAGAATGCCCGTTTCAGGCTGAAGTTTGAGGAGCTCTTTTACATACAGCTTAACCTGCTGAGGTACAAGGGCAGCCGTACGAAGAACACCCGGGGTTTTCTTTTTTCCGTTGTGGGTGAGAGGCTCAACACCTTTTATGCCACCAGGCTTCCCTTTTCCCTGACGGAGGCTCAGAAGAGAGTCATCCGTGAGATCAGGGCCGATCTGGGCAGCGGACATCAGATGAACAGGCTGCTGCAGGGCGACGTGGGGAGCGGGAAGACCATGGTAGCGCTGATGAGCATGCTGATAGGTGCTGACAACGGGTATCAAAGCTGTCTCATGGCCCCTACGGAGGTGCTGGCCATACAGCATTTCAATTCAATAAGAAGGTTTCTTGAGGGTATAAATGCGGAGGCTGCCCTGCTCACCGGCTCGACCAGGAGAAGTGAGAGGGCCAGGATAGAGAAGGGGTTGCTGGACGGGAGCATTGACATACTGATAGGCACTCATGCGCTGATTGAAGAGAACGTGAGGTACCGCAATCTGGGGCTGGTGATCATAGACGAGCAGCACCGTTTCGGGGTGGCGCAGAGGGCGAAGCTATGGCAGAAGAGCGAATGTCCGCCGCATGTGCTGGTGATGACGGCAACGCCCATCCCCCGTACTCTGGCCATGACTCTTTACGGCGACCTTGATGTCTCGGTGATTGATGAGATGCCTCCCGGGCGCAAGGCTGTAAAGACCATGAGCTTTACGGATGCCGAGCGTGAGAAGGTGTTCGGGTTCATGCGCCGGCAGATAGAGGACGGCAGGCAGATATACGTTGTATATCCGCTGATCAGGGAGTCAGAGACACTTGATTACAAGGATCTCGAGGACGGTCTGGAGAGTATGGCACGGGCCTTCCCTCCTCCCCGGTACTGTATAAGCGTGGTTCACGGACGTATGACCTCGCGCGACAAGGAGATATCGATGGATCTTTTCCGTCGCGGTCAGGCTCAGATAATGGTAGCCACCACTGTGATAGAGGTGGGTGTTGACATTCCCAACGCCAGTGTAATGGTTATTGAGAGTGCCGAGCGGTTCGGGCTGTCGCAGCTGCATCAGTTGCGTGGGCGTGTGGGCCGCGGCGCGGATCAGTCGTACTGCATATTGATGACCTCGCAAAAGCTCTCTGCTGAGGCAACAGAGCGGATAAACACCATGATAGCCACCAATGATGGCTTTGAGATTGCGGAGGCTGATCTCCGCATGCGCGGTCCCGGTGACCTGGAAGGGACACAGCAGAGCGGTATGGCATTTGATCTGAAGATTGCCGACCTGGGCAAGGACGGCCAGATACTCAACCTGGCGCGGTCGCGTGCTGCGGAGATCCTGGCCGATGACCCCGAGCTGGCCGGCAGCGGCAATCATCTGTTGAAAGTCAACCTTCGCCGGCTCTTCGGGAAGAAGTATTCGTGGAGTGATATAAGCTGAGGGCAGGGAATTGGCGGATGCCAGTCGGCAGGCGACGTATCCGCAGTCCGCAGTCCGCTGTCGGCGGTCCGCAGATGGCAGTTGGCAGTCAGCATTCCACAGTCCGCAGTCCACAGTCCGCAGATGGCAGTTGGCAGTCAGCATTCCACAGTCCGCAGTCCACAGTGCACAGTTCGCAGTCCGCAGTCCGAGGTCCGCAGTCCGCAGATGGCAGTTGGCAGTCTGCAGTCCACAGTCCACAGTCCACAGTCCACAGTCTGCAGTCCACAGTGCACAGTTCGCAGTCCACAGTTCGCAGTCCGCAGTCCGCAGTCCGCGGTTCGCGGTCCGCAGTTCGCGGTCCGCAGTTGGCAGTTGCCCATCTTCGCCAGGGCTTCGGGGGATACAAGCAGCAGGCAGTCCCAATTATAATTCGCGAATCGAAAATCGCAATTTGCAAATCCTGTTGGTTCACCAAAATAATGACTATTGTTATGTAATATTTCACGGCAATTCCTTAAAATTGCCATCTCAAGATTCTATTGATGCCGCAGGGAGAGACAGTAACACATGAGGGTATAGTTTTGAAGGCACCGGGCGACGGCACGGCGGACGTAGAGATCATCGTTGCCGAGGCCTGTGCCGGCTGTCAGGCGCGATCTGTCTGTTCGCCAGGTAAGTCTGACACCAAGGTCATTACGGTAAAAAGCGGTGCCGCGCTCAAGCCGGGAGACCGTGTCACGGTGGTGATGCAGTTGTCGCAGGGTTTCCGTGCGCTGGCCATAGGATATATTATTCCGTTTATTGTGCTGATAGCAGCTTTTGCCCTGCTGTCGGCAGCGGGTGCCGGGGAGGTTGTTGCAGCGCTGTTATCATTTGTGGCACTTGGGATATACTATACGGTTATCTGGTTGCTGAGAGGCAGAATAGAAGAAAGATTTGAATTCAAAATAAAGGAGTGACAGATGAGTTCCACTGTTTTACTGACGATCGCAATGCTGAGTGTCCTTGGTCTGCTGGCAGCGGTTATACTCTATTTTGTGGCGCAGAAGTTCAAGGTTGTTGAAGACCCCCGCATCGATCTGGTCAATGAGGCTCTGCCCGGCGCCAACTGCGGCGGATGCGGCTATGCCGGCTGTCGCGCCTTTGCCGAGGCTCTGGTTAAGTCGACCTCCTTTGAGGGGCTTAACTGTCCTGTAGGAGGCGCTGACACTATGGGTAAGGTTGCCCTGATTCTTGACCGTCAGCCAGTGGCTGTTGAACCTGAGGTAGCTGTTGTGCGTTGCAACGGCACTCCCGACAACGCCGCACGCACATCTTATTATGACGGGGCAATGAGTTGCCGGATAGCCCACTCGCTTTATGGAGGCACCACGGGATGCCATTATGGTTGTCTTGGCTGCGGCGACTGTGTTTCAGCATGCAAGTTTGACGCCATGTATATGAATCCGGTGACCGAGCTTCCCGTGATCCTTGATGACCAGTGTGTTGCCTGTGGTGCTTGTGTGAAGGCATGTCCGCGCAGCATCATCGAGCTGCGCAAGCGCAACAAAAAAGACCGCAAGATATATGTCTCATGCGTCAACAAGGACAAGGGCGGTCCTGCCCGCAAGGCATGCAAGGTGGCGTGCATCGGGTGCGGCAAGTGTGTCAAGGTATGTCCCTATGACGCCATCACCATGGAGAACAATCTGGCCTTCATCGATTCATACAAATGCAAACTCTGCCGCAAGTGTGTGCCTGAGTGTCCTACATTAGCAATACTTGAGATCGGCTTTCCCGTGAAGGAGCAGAAGCCGGCGGAGGCTGCGGAGGCAACAACCGACTGAAAGAATAAGGAAAGAACCAGCAAAAGCATCAAAAACTGAGAGAAGCAGCAACGAACCGACAATCGGATAACCTTATAAACAACCAGAGAAGTGTTCAAGACATTCCCGAAAGGCGGCATCCATCCGCCAGAGAACAAGCTGACAGCTGACAAGCCGATAGTTATCCTTCCCGTTCCCCCGCAGGTCACGGTACCAGTCTCACAGCATATCGGAGCACCGGCAACACCGGTGGTGGAGAAGGGAGCAGCGGTGCTGGCCGGGCAGGTCATCGCGGAGGCAAAAGGATTTGTTTCCACGAACATCCACTCACCTGTCTCAGGCAAGGTCAGTAAGATTGATACGGTAGTTGACACTACAGGGTACAAGCAGACAGCGGTGATCATTGATGTTGAGGGAGACGAATGGGTTACGACAGTTGACCGCAGCACCGCGCTGGAGAAGGAGATCACCCTTACCCGTGAGGAGATCATTGAGCGATGCAGGCAGTGCGGGCTTGTGGGCATGGGAGGAGCCACCTTTCCTACCCATATCAAGCTGACTGTCCCTGCAGGCAAGAGTTGTGACATGGTCATCATCAACGGGGCGGAGTGTGAGCCCTACCTCACCTCGGACCACAGGCTGATGCTGGAGAAGGGAGCCGAGGTGCTGACGGGGGCAACAATCATCATGAAGGCCCTGGGGGTAGAGAGGGCTGTAGTGGGCATAGAGGCAAACAAGCCTGATGCGATAAGTCATCTGACAGAGCTGGCCAGGGAGTTCAGGGGCATAACGGTACAGCCTCTCAAGGTGAAGTATCCGCAGGGTGGTGAGAAGCAGCTTATCAAGGCATGTACCGGGAGAGAGGTACCGTCCGGCGGGCTACCGATAGATGTGGGTGTTGTAGTGCAGAATGTGGGTACTGCCTTTGCTGTATATGAGGCTGTTCAGAAGAACAAGCCACTTGTTGAGAGGGTGGTCACCGTGACAGGAAAGTCGGTTGCAAATCCCGGCAATTTCCTGGTGCGTATCGGCACGCCGGTGACAGCTCTTATTGAGGCTGCGGGCGGCATGCCAGATGACACAGGCAAGGTAGTCAACGGCGGGCCCATGATGGGCAAGGCTCTGGCTATTACCGACGTGCCCGTGACCAAGGGCACTTCAGGGATACTCCTCTTCCCTGCTGCTGCCTCGCGCCGTGCAGAGGTGCTGCCATGCATCAGGTGCGGCAAGTGTTCCTCGGCGTGTGCCATGGGCCTGGAACCGTGGCTGATATCAGTCCTGTCGGAAAAGGGCATGTGGGAAAAGGCAGAGAAGGAAAAGATTACCGACTGTATGGAGTGCGGGGCCTGTGCCTATACCTGTCCGGCCAAAAGGCCTTTGCTTGACTATATCAGGCTTGGCAAGTCGACGGTCATACGTTTGGCACGTGAAAGAGTTACGAAATAGCATACAAGCGATATGAACAAAATACTTAATGTCTCTCCTTCGCCGCATATCAGCACTCCTGAGACAACCCGCAGGCTGATGTACGGCGTGGTAATAGCGCTTATCCCGGCGCTGGCGGCCTCCATTTACTATTTCGGGATGGGAGCAATCATTGTCACGCTCACCTCGGTCGTCTCGTGTGTCGCGGTTGAATACCTGGTACAGAAGTTCATCCTGAAGACCAGGCCTTCAGTGTCCGACGGCTCAGCCGTTGTTACCGGGCTCTTGCTTGCGTTCAATGTACCTTCCAACCTTCCGATATGGATCATAATTATAGGAGCGATCATATCTATCGGGGTGGCCAAGATGACCTTCGGCGGTCTGGGCAGCAACCCGTTCAACCCGGCTTTGGTAGGAAGGGTCTTCCTGCTTATTTCCTTTCCGGTGCAGATGACCAGCTGGCCGGTGCCATCGGGCTTCAGGACAGGGTATCTGGATGCGGTCACCGGAGCCACACCGCTCGGCGTTCTGTCCGAGGGTGTGAAGGCAGGGGAGAGTGTGGCATCGCTGATGGAGAAGGTACCAACCCACATGCAATTGTTTTACGGATATATGGGCGGTTCGATGGGCGAGATCGCAGCCGCAGCATTGATCATCGGGGGTATCTACTTGCTCTGGAAGAAGATCATCAGCTGGCACATTCCGGTTTCAATACTGGTGTCTGTAGCGCTATTCACCGGGATCCTGTGGCTGGCAGATCCCACAAAATATGCCGATCCGGGCTTCCATCTTCTGACGGGAGGCATAATGCTTGGTGCGATATTCATGGCTACGGACTATGTCACATCGCCCATGACGCATAAGGGTATGATAATCTACGGCATCGGCATAGGAGTTATCACTGTTCTGATAAGGACCTGGGGGGCCTATCCCGAGGGTGTTTCCTTTGCAATACTGATTATGAACGCCTTCGTGCCGTTGCTGAACATGTATATTAAGCCGAAAAGGTTTGGAAAGGAGGTGAAGCATGGCTAAGATACAATCATCACTGAAGAATATGGTGCTTTCGCTGACGCTGATCTCTGTGGGGGCGTCTGCAGCTCTCGGTTTCGTTTATGAGATGACCAAGGGGCCGATTGAGCTCACTGCACTCAACAAGAAGCTGGATGCGATCAAGCAGGTGGTGCCTGAGTTCACCAACAACCCAAATGATGATATGTTCATGCTGCCCACGGGTGAAGGAGACTCACTGGAGGTCTATCCTGCCAGGAGCGGTGAAGAGGTCGTGGGCTATGCTGTCAAATCATACACCAACAACGGTTTCAGCGGATATATAAGCTTCATGGTAGGCTTTTTGCCTGACGGCACCATATATAACATCTCTGTTCTTGAGCATAAGGAGACGCCGGGTTTGGGCACCAAGATGGTACCTGAAGGCACGCCGGAGAAGCCCGAATTCAAGGATCAGTTCAAGGGAAAGCATCCAGCGGATTTTCCCCTTAAGGTCAGGAAGGATGGCGGGCCTGTTGATGCCATTACTGCTGCAACGATCAGTTCCAGGGCTTTCTGTGAAGGTGTACAGAGGGCGTACAACACATTTGAGAAAGGAGGTCTGAAATGAACCAGGTACAGAATTTTACAAAGGGTTTTATAAAGGAGAACCCCATCCTGGTGATGGTTCTCGGGGCCTGCCCTACCCTTGCCACTACCTCGTCGATGATCAACGGGCTTGGGATGGGACTGGCAACCACTTTCGTGCTGCTGGGTTCAAACACGGTGGTCTCGCTGATGAAGAACCTGATACCAGATAAGGTGCGTATTCCGGCCTTCATTGTAGTTATTGCGACCTTTGTCACGATTGTTGACCTGGTGATGAACGCCTATGTTCCGTCGCTTTATGAATCACTGGGGATATTCATTCCCCTTATTGTGGTCAACTGTATTGTGCTTGGACGTGCAGAGGCCTTTGCCAGCAAGAATACTGTATGGTCTTCCGTTGTTGACGGTGCCGGGATGGGATTGGGTTTCACCACGGCGCTGGGTGTACTGGGCGCCATCAGGGAGATCCTGGGCAGCGGCGCCATTGGCGGATTTAAATTCATCTCCGGCGACGGCATACTGGTGTTCATACTTGCACCGGGAGCATTCATTGCCCTGGGATACATGATTGCTATTGTCAAAAAGATCAACAAAGCATAAGGAAGAGAGCCATGGATTTCATACTGCTTATAATATCCGCGATACTGGTCAACAACATAGTTCTGGCTCAGTTTCTGGGTGTCTGTCCCTTCCTGGGTGTGTCGAACAAGGTGAGCACTGCCATTGGCATGTCAGGTGCCGTCACCTTTGTGATGGTGCTGGCCACCATGGTGACTTACCTTATTTACACCTATGTTCTGATACCGCTCGGTATCGGGTTCATGCAGACCATTGCCTACATATTGGTGATAGCCTCACTGGTACAAATGGTTGAGATCATTCTAAAGAAGATCAGCCAGCCTCTTTACCAGGCTTTGGGTATCTTTCTTCCCTTGATAACAACCAACTGTGCCGTGCTTGGTGTAGCGATACTTGTGATCAAGAAGGATTACAATCTTGTTGAGGGTATTGTCTACGGGGCTGCCACAGCCATTGGTTTTGGTCTGGCGCTGGTGATCCTGGCCGGGATACGTGAGCAGCTTGAGCTTGTAGATGTACCTTCAGGGATGAAGGGAGCGCCGATAGCGCTTGTCACTGCGGGCATCCTGGCGTTGGCATTTATGGGTTTTGCCGGACTGGTATAAGTTCGTGTTGAGAGGCTGACAGCAGCCCTCCTTACTGCCAGGTCCGAAGGAGATCATTCCACTGCTATAAAATATCTGCGCCTGGCAAGATACGGGCGTTCAATAGTAACCCTGGTGCTTCGCATAGGCCCTGGCTCTATATGAAAAGCCTTTATGCTTCGCATCACCCGCCTGAACAACATCAGACCAGGTGTATCGCATATGTCACCGGAGGCTTCCCGATAGTCTCGATAAGACAAGTACCCGAGTGCATCGAATCAGCCTTGGTGCCTGGTGTCAGCCCCGGTGTGCATTCATAAGGTCTGCATGCATCGCTTCAGCCAGCACGGAGAGCATCAGGCCGGGTGTATCGCAGTGTGCCGAGAAAACAGCATCAGGCCGGGTGTATCGCAGTGTGTCGAGAAAACAGCATCAGGCCGGGTGTATCGCATATGTCACCGGAGGCTTCCCGATAGTCTCGATAAGACAAGTACC
>WOYI010095094.1_pt2 | contig 11473 bp, 10 predicted proteins | sample 6423411 | NCBI WGS metagenome assembly WOYI01 (sample SAMN13441803, study PRJNA592873) | oil field metagenome | biome: oil field; feature: oil-well bore; material: oil-contaminated soil; isolation source: oil-contaminated soil from oil-well borehole | place: Germany: Wietze | collected 2016-10-18 ... | reverse complement strand
CCCCGCGATGCGCCGGCGCCCCCGCCCGCCGGCGGCGCGCTGGAGCTTCGGGGTGTGCGCGTGCATCGCGGCGACCGCACCCTCCCGCCGGTGTCGTTCCGCGCGGCGCCCGGGACCGTCACCCTCATCGAGGGACCGAGCGGCGCCGGCAAGTCGAGCCTGCTGGCCGCGCTCCGCGGAGCCGCGAGCTTCGACGGCACGATCACGCTCGGCGGGGCGGACGCGCTCGCCCGCCCGCCCGCAACCTGGTTCGCGTGGGCGGGGCAGGATGCCGGCCTGATCGCCGGCAGCATCTCCGCCAATGTCACCCTCGGCGACCTGACCCCCGACACCGCTCTGGTCGCCCGGAGTCTCGAGCGGGCGTGCGCCGCAGATCTCGACTCAGGCCAAGAGCTCGGGGTTCAGGGCGCGGGGCTTTCCGGTGGGCAGGCGCAGCGGGTGGCGGTGGCCCGCGCGTTCTATCGTCGCGAGCGCGGATGGGGCGCGGTCGTCGCGCTGGATGAACCCAGCGCGGCGCTCGACGAGCGGACCGAATCCGCACTGTGGTCCTCGATCCGCGAGGTCGCCGCCGGCGGCGCCGTCGTGCTCCTCGTCTCGCACCGCACATCGGCGAGGGCCATCGCCGACCGGGTCATCCCCCTTGCGCCCTCCCCCGTCCATCCGTCCGAGGTGCGCGTATGACCGCCGGCGAGGTGCTCCGCGGGGCGATGCCCCCCGCGCGGCGGTTCTGGCCGGGCGCGGCGGCGGGCTTCCTGTCGGAAGCATCCGCGGTCGCGCTCCTCGCCGTCAGCGCCTGGCTGATCGTGCGTGCGTCCGAACAGCCCGCCGTGATGTACATCTCGATGGCGGTGGTGGGGGTACGCGCATTCGCGCTCAGCCGGGCTGCTTTCCGCTACGTCGAGCGCCTCGCGAGCCACGATGCGGCGCTCCGCCAGCTCGCCGCGACCCGCAGCGATCTCGTGCGGCGCCTGATCCCACTCGCGCCCGATGGACTCACCCGCACGAGCCGCGGCTCGATCCTCGGGTCGCTCGTGGACGACGTCGATGAGCTGCAGAATCTGCCGCTGCGCGTCGTGCAGCCACTGGTCGGCTCGGCCGCGGTCGCCGGCGGGGCCGTCATCCTGGTCGCACTCATCCACCCGCCCGCCGCGCTGACGCTCCTGGCCTGCCTCGTCGTGGCCGCACTCGTCGCCGCGGGATGGGGCTGGGCGGCCGGCGGACGATCCGAGCGCGCCATCGCTCCCCTGCGCGGGCGCCTGGCCGACGCCGTGCTCGACCACCTCGGCAGTTTCGACGTCCTGGTCGCCTGCGGCGCGGAGGAGGCCAGCCGAGCCCGTATCGCCGCCGCCGATGCGGACGTGCGCCGCGCGGTCGTCCGCCGCGCGGTGGCCCAGGCCGGCGCAACCGCGCTGGTTTCTCTGCTCGCGGGCATCGCATCGGTGCTCGCGGTGCTGGTCGCCACCCCTGCCGTGACCATGGGCCAGCTCGCCGGACCGGCGCTGGCTGTCGTCGTCCTCGTCCCGATGGCCGTGTTCGATGTCTTCACCTCCGTGCCGCTGGCGGCATCGTCCTGGCGTCAAGTGCGGTCGGCGGCCGCACGCATCGCCGCCGCGACGCCCGAAACCGTCCCGGCGGAGCTGGTGCGCGACCAAGGGGCCCCGACCGGAACCGGCCCCGCGCTGGGCGAGGGACTCCGCCTGCGCGAGATCGAGGCGACCTGGCCAGGCGCCTCCGCTCCCGCGCTCCAGCGTGTCGACCTCGATGTCGCCCCGGGTGAGCGTCTGCTCGTCGTCGGCTCCAGCGGTGCCGGCAAGAGCACCCTCGCGCATGTCCTCGTCCGGTTCCTCGACGTCACCGGCGCCTACACGATCGGCGGAGTCGACGTGAGAGATCTGGCAGCAGACGACGTCCGGCGCACCGTCGGCCTGTGCGAGCAGCGTCCCATGCTCTTCGACGAAGACATCCGTCAGAACCTCCTCTTCGCTCGGGACGACGCGACCGATGCCGACCTCGAGCACGTGCTCCAGCGAGTGGGTCTCGGGCCCTGGCTGCGCGAGCGCGGGGGGCTCGACGCGCGGGTCGGCGAGCGCGGCGCGCTCGTGTCGGGCGGGCAGGCGCAGCGCATCGCGCTCGCGCGTGCGCTGCTGCACGGGTTCCCGGTGCTGGTGCTCGACGAGCCCACCGCGGGGGTGGATCCGGCGGCATCCGATGCGCTGCTGACCGACCTGCTTTCGGCTGTGGGCGCCGACCAGGCCGTGGTGCTCATCTCGCACGTCACCGTGCCGGCGACGCTCATCGACCGTGTCGTGCATCTCGAGGCGGGGCGCTTCGTGGGCTGACCGGCTCAGCCCCGCGCGCTCAGTGTGCCATTCGGATCGGCGTCGGTTCGGCGCCGGCCCGTGCCGAAGATCCCACGGATCACACCGGTGAGAATCGTCCGGGTGCCTCTGGCTCCCAGCGCATCCTCGAGCGGAACGTGCTCCCCGAGGCCCTGCAGCGTGCGGGTCTTGCCGGTTCCGCTCGCGCTCGCGATGAGTCCGTGCCGGTTTACCCTCGCAACCGAAATGCGGATCCGGGCGCGGGACGGAATCGGGGGTCACGAGCGCCGCCGTCGAGCGGGCCGGTGGATACCGCGGCGATCGGTTGCAGCAACGCCGCACCGCACACGAAGGCTCAGGGAGCGAGGCGCCCGGCTGTCCGCGGCCTCACGATCAGCCACAGCGCCAGCACACCGATCGCGGCACATCCGACCATGACCGAGGCCATCGTCGTGGCGGTGATGCCGGCATCCCTCGCGATCCATCCGACGACGGGCGAGATCAGTCCGGCGACACCGAAGTTGCAGGCACCGAGAACGGATGCCGCCGTCCCGGCCGCCTTTCCGTGCCGATCGAGGGCGAGCACCTGCACGCACGGAAACGTGAACCCGCACGCGGTCATGAAGAAGAACAGCGGCACCACGGTGCCCCAGAGGCCGAGCCCCAGCTGGTCGGTGAGGATGATCGCGACCGCCGCGACGAACAGGGCCGCGGTCGAGAAGGCGAGCATCCACGGGGGCCCGAACCGTGCGGCCAGTCGCGAAGCGGTCTGCACACCGACGACGACGCCGATCGAGTTCACCGCGAACAGCACTCCATACTCCTGGGCATTGAGCCCGTGGGTCACCTGGAAGAGGAATGACGAGGCCGACAGGTACGAGAACAGCCCGCTGAAGGTCATCGCGCCGATGATCAGCACACCGATGAAGACCCGGTCGCGGAAGACGCTCTGGTAGCGCTGCAACACGGTGGTCGCTCCGCGATCGTGCCGGCGCGCCCGGGGCAAAGTCTCGGGAAGGAGAGCGATCGCCGAGATCAGCATGACCGCGCCGTAGACCGCGAGTACGACGAAGATCCCCCGCCACGACATGACCGAGAGCAGGGCTGAGCCGATCAGCGGAGCGATCACGGGGGCGACACCCGACACGAGGGCAAGGCGGCTGAGCATGACCACCAGGCGACGGCCGCCGAACAGATCGCGCACGATCGCCATCGCGACCACGCCGCCGGCCGCGGCACCCATGCCCATCGCGACGCGGGCGCCGCTCAGCAGCTCGAGACTCGGCGCGAGCGCCGCGGCGAAGCTCGCCAGCACGTGCAGCGCCGTCACCGACAGCAATGGGATGCGGCGGCCGACTTTGTCGCTGAGCGGCCCCACGATGAGCTGGCCCAGGGCGAAGCCGATCATCGTGCCGGTGAGGGTGAGCTGGATCGCGGCCGCGCTCGTGCGGAAGTCCTCTTGCAGCACCGGGAACGCGGGCAGGTACAGATCGATCGTGAACGGACCGAGAGCCGTCAGCGCGCCGAGCAGGATGATGTAGACCGTGCGACGCGGAGTCGAGATCGCGTCACCGGGGTGCAGGGCGACCGCGGCTGTCGACGGGTCCGCGCCGAGCGCGCGGATCGCTTCAGCCCTTCGTGGCGCCCGCGAGCAGGCCTCGGACGAAGAAGCGCTGGAGCGCGAAGAACACGATCAACGGCACGAGGATCGAGATGAAGGTGCCGGCTGCCTGCAGGAACCACTGGCTGCCCCAGGTTCCCGACAGGGAGTTGAGGGACTGCGTCAACGGCAGCGACGACGACGGCGCGAAGATCGTCGCCACGAGCAGGTCGTTCCACACCCAGATGAACTCCAGCACCGCGAACGAGGCGAGCGCGGGCGCCGCGAGCGGCAGGATCAGCCGGAAGAAGATCTGGCCGTGACCGGCGCCGTCCACCCGTGCGGCTTCGATGATCTCGTGCGGGATCTCGGAGATGAAGTTGTGCAGCAGGAAGATCGCGAGCGGCATGGCGAAGATCGTGTGCGCGATCCAGACCGTCGCGAACGAGTGCTCGATCCCGCGCAGATCGAAGCCGGGGAAGATCATGACTTCGTTGATCGTCAGGCCGCGCGAGAACAGGCTCAGCAACGGCACCAGCGCCATCTGCAGTGGAACGATCTGCAGCGCGAAGATGAAGATGAAAAAGAAGTTCCGGCCCTTGAAGTCGATCCAGGCGAAGGCGTAGGCGATCAGGGATGCGATCGCCAGGGCGAACATCACGACCGGGATCGTGATGGCCAGCGAGTTCAGGAACGACGCGCCGAGGGTGAGCGCCGTGCCCCCCGATGTGAGCGCCAGCCCGTAGTTCTCGAGCGTGAAGCTCGGATCGACGAAGACGGTCCACCAGCCGGTCGACTGGGTGTCGCTGCCCGGGCGGAAGGACGTGACGAACAGGCCGAACGTCGGGATCGTCCACACGAAGGCGATCGCGATCGCCGCGATCGTCGCGCCCCGCGACGTCAGACGCTTGCGCGCCATCGCTTCGTGGCGACGCGTATCGCGCTCCACCTGACGGGCCGAGCGACCGTCGACGACAGGCTCGATTGCTTCGATGGTCATCGGATCTCCCTCTGCTTCCGAAGCTGATAGACGTTGAAGATGATCAACGGCATGACGAACAGGAACAGCACGACCGCGAGCGCCGCGGAGTGCCCGTAGCTCTGGAATCGCTGCTGCTGATTGACCATTTCGAAGGCCAGCACGGTCGTGTTCGCGCGACCGCCGGTCATGACCGCGACGACGTCGTAGACCTTGAGGGCGCCGATCGCGATCGTCGTGAACACGACGATCAGCGAAGACCGGATTCCCGGCACCGTCACGTTCACGAATCGCTGCCACGCGTTCGTGCCATCCAGCTGTGCCGCCTCGATCTGCTCGGCGGGCACCGCCTTGATCGCCGCGGAGAGGATCATCATCGCCAGACCCGTCTGGCTCCAGATGAAGACGACGAGCAGCAGGAACGTATTGATCAGCGGCTGCGCATCGAGCCACGACACCGGCTCCGCACCGAAAGCGGTGACGACGGCGTTCAGGATGCCGACCTGGTCGCCCTGCCGGTAGTCATAGACGAACTTCCAGATGATGCCCGCGCCGACGAACGAGATCGCGAACGGCATGAAGATCAAGACCTTCAGGTACTTCTCTCCGCGCGCCCGATCGATGAAGACGGCGTACGCCAGGCCGATGACCGTCGCGAAGGTCGGCGCCAACAGCACCCAGATCAGCGTGTTGATGACCGACCAGAACCCCTCGGGGTTTGTGAACACCCACTGGTAGTTCTCCAGGGCGACGAACTCTTCGCCCGTCTTATCGAAGAACGACTGGATGACCGTGGCGATCGCCGGGTAGATGAGTCCGATCAGCAGCAGGATCGAGGCCGGCGCGGCGAACAGGATGAGCTGGAAGAGGTATCCCGCACCCTGCCGCGATCGATAATCGGCGTAGAAGAGCACCGCTCCCAGCAGGATCGCGATGCCGATCACCCAGACCACCGCGTTCTCGTACGGCCGCAGCATCATGAACGCCAGCGCCGGGATCGCGAAGCAGGCGACGAGGCGGAGCCAGAAGTAGAAGCGCCCCGCGCGCGGCGCGTACTCGATCAGCAGCAGGAGGAGGCCGACCACTGCGCCGAAGACGACCAGGATGATCGGGATCTGGACGACGGGGTTGAGGCTGCCGAGCCAGGTGAAGAAGCTGTTGAGCGAGAAGCCGAGCGAGACCGGTCGGGCGTCCTCGACGGGTGCCCGCGTGATCATGAAGAGGAAGAGTGCGACGACCAGGATCAGGCCGATCGCGACGATCGTCCCCGTCCTGGTGCGCCCTCCGGCAGGTGTGCCGGCGTTCGGAGACGGCGTACCTGCCGGACGAGCCACAGGCGGGGCCGCGGTGTCAGTGATGTCGGACATGGAAACCCTTTCGAGTACGACAGCGGACTCTGTGGATCATCGTGGCCTACCTTCGCGTGGGCGGCAAGGCCGGTGAGTCGTCTGTGGGCGATGAGCGAGACGGACGGGGCTACTCCCTTCGGAGCAGCCCCGTCCGCTTCGGTCAGTCTTCGAGAACGGTCAGTTCTCGTAGCCGGCCTGGATGTCGCTGAGCACCTCGTCGGTGGGCTTGCCGTCGATCCAGTTGACCATGCCCTTCCAGAACGATCCCGATCCGACGGTCGCCGGCATGAGATCGGACGCATCGAAGCGGAGCGTCGTGGTCGGGTCCTGCAGCACCTGCATCGCCTCGGTCAGGAAGTCGCTGGAGGCCAGCGTCGGGTCTGCACCCTTGTTGGCCGAAATGACACCGCCGAGCGAGACGCGCGCGTCGGCCCATTCGGGGGTCGTCATGTACTCCACGACCTTCTGCACGGCATCCGAGTCGGAGAACGCCGCGACGAACTCGCCGCCGCCCTCGACCGAGAGCTCGTCCGCGGTGACGCCGGGAAGGATGAAGGCGTAGACGTCGCCGTCGGGCGCGATCGTCGGCGTCTCGCCGGCCGCATTGGTCACCGTGAGGAAGTTGGCCGACAGGAACGACGCCTGGTGGGTCATCGCGCATGTGCCGTCGGCGACCTTGGACGCGACATCGGCGAACGCTGTCGAGTTGATGCTCTTGACGTCACCGAATCCGGCGTTGACGTAGGCAGGGTTCAAGAGGATCTCACCGACCGCGTCGAACGCGTCCTTGATGGGCTGATCGGTGAACGCGACGTCGCCCGCGACCCACTGGTCGTAGACCTCGGGACCGGACTGGCGCAGGACGAGGTCCTCGATCCAGTCGGTGCCCGGCCAGCCCGACGCTGCATCCGAGGCGAAGCCGGCACACCACGGGGCTGCGCCGGTCGTCTCTTGAATCGTCTTGGTCAGAGTGAGCAGCTCGTCCCACGTCTTCGGGACCTCGACGCCCCACTCGTCGAACTGCGCCGGCGAGTACCAGACGTAGCCCTTGAGGTTGGCGAGCATCGGGGCCGCATAGAACGTGTCGTCGAACGTGCCATAGGACTTCCAGTCGGCGCCCCAGTATTCGTCGACGTTCTCGCTCGTGGTATCGGATGCCGGCAGCACCTCTTCCGTCTCCACAAGTGTCTTCAAGAGACCGGGCTGCGGCACGATCGCGATGTCGGGAGCGTCACCGCCGGCCACCTTCGTGACGATGTTGCCCTCGAAGCTCTTGTCACCCGTATAGACGACCTCGATGCCGGTGTCTTCCGTGAATTTCGCGAACGATTCGTTCAACGCGTCCGCCTCGGTGCCCGTGATGCCACCGGAGATGCGGACGGTTTCCCCGGCACCGCCGGAACTGTCGGGGCTCGCCGCCCCTTCGGCGCATCCGGCCAGAGCAAGCGTGGCGATTGTGACCACTCCCAGGCCCAGGAAGATCCGGGGCCGAGCGGCCGACCGAAGTCCATTCATGCTGTTGTCTCCTCTTCGAGTCACGCGCGCGGGAAGAGCGCGCCGATCGGTTCGCGATCTCGGGAACCGGTTCCAGCCAACGCTATCCGAGCGACCGCCGAAGGCACAATCCGAGAAGTATCACAACCCGATAACATCGAATCGCCGTCCGGGGGTGAGGAATGGTACCGCTCCCACAATCTGCAACCGGTTCCACAGATCGTGACGATCCGCTAGTGTGCTGTCACACTCGAGGAGGAGCACGATGGCAGGGATCGCTGAGGTGGCAGCGCGCGCCGGTGTGTCCAAAGCCACGGCCAGCCGTGCGCTCAGCGGCGGCGGCTATGTGTCGGACGCCACGCGCGAGATCGTTCGCGCCGCCGCGGCTGATCTCGGCTACGTGCCCTCAGCCGGCGCAGTCGGCCTCGCGACGGGGAAGACGCAGAACATCGGCGTCGTCATGCCCTACGTCAACCGGTGGTTCTTCGCGGAGGTTCTGGAAGGCATCCAGCAGTCCCTGCTGACACTCGGACTGGATCTCACCCTCTACGAGGCCAAACCGGGCACCGAGGGTCGCGTCCGCATCTTCGATGACTTCCTGGCGCGAAAGCGATTCGACGGCCTGATCGCCGTGGGACTGGACCCCGCCGACCACGAGCTGGATCAGCTCACTCAGATCGGTCGTCCGATCGTGAGCGTCGTCGGCGCCGGGGACCAGACGAGCGTCGTCGCCGTCGATGACGACTCGGCCGCGCGCCGAGCGACGCAGCACCTCATCACGCTCGGTCACACCGACATCGCGTTCCTCGGCGGGGGCGACCGCGCCGGGACGCAGTGGGCACACGTCGACCAGCAGCGCCTCGCGGGCTACCGCCATGCCATGGACGAAGCGGGGCTGGCCGCGTACGAACGGCACATCGCGTCGGACGTGACTCTTCCCGGGGGCTATGCCGTCGCCGCAGACCTGCTCGGGGACTCGCGGGAACGCCCGACGGCGATCGTCGCGGTGTGCGACGAGGTCGCGATAGGAGCGATCATCGCGGCGCGGCGCCTCGGCATCCTGGTGCCGTCGGCACTCAGCATCGTCGGCATCGACGACCACGAGTTCGCCGAGATGTTCTCACTGACGACCCTCCAGCAGATTCCGCGCGAGCAGGGCGCCGCCGCCGTGCGCCTCTTGCTCGCCGAGATCGCCGATCCGACGCGTCCACGCGCCCGCGAGGTCATACACGCGCGCATGATCGTGCGCGCCTCGACCGCCGTACCGCGGGCCTGACATGATGAAGGCCCCCGGCGGGAGCCGTGGGCCTTCATCATGTCGCGTGAGCGAGATTACTTCAGAGTGACGGTCGCGCCGGCCTCTTCGAGCGCGGCCTTGGCCTTCTCGGCGGTTTCCTTGTTCGCGCCCTCGAGCACGGCCTTGGGGGCACCGTCGACGACGGCCTTGGCCTCGCCGAGACCCAGCGAGGTGAGCTCGCGAACGGTCTTGATGACCTGGATCTTCTTCTCTCCGGCAGCCTCGAGGATGACGTCGAACGAGTCCTTCTCCTCCTCGACCTCGGCGGCACCTGCGCCGCCCGCGGCGCCGGCGACGGCGACGGGAGCAGCGGCGGTGACCTCGAACTTCTCCTCGAAGGCCTTGACGAAGTCGTTGAGCTCGACGAGCGTCAGGTCGGCGAACTGGTCGAGCAGCTCCTCGGTGGTGAGCTTAGCCATGATGTATCTCCTAGATTGATGGGGTTGTAGGGGTGAGAACGCCGGTCGCTTACGCGGCCTGAGCGGTCTCGAGCTTTTCGCGAAGCGCGTCGATGGTCGCGGCAGCCTTGCCCATCGTCGCCTTCATCATGCCCGCCGCCTTCGCCAGCAGAACCTCACGGCTCTCGAGCGAGGCGTACTTGTTGACCTCGTCGGCGGTGAGGGTGTTCCCCTCGAACACGCCGCCCTTGATCACCAGAAGCGGGTTGGCCTTGGCGAAGTCACGAAGAGCCTTCGCGGTGGCGACGAAGTCACCATGCACGAATGCGACGGCGGACGGCCCCTTGAGGTCATCATCCAGCGCAGAGATACCCGCCTTGTTGGCGGCGATCTTGGTCAGCGTGTTCTTCACCACGGCGTAGTCGGCGTCCTGACGGATGCTGTTTCGCAGCTGCTTGAGCTGGGCAACCGTCAGACCGCGGTACTCGGTCAGCAGTACGGCGTTCGAGTTCTCGAAGTTCTTCGTGAGCTCGGCGACCGATGCATCCTTCTGCGCCATGGTCACTCCTTGTAGATGAGAGACGCCCCGCGGCGGCGGGACGACAGCCGCAACCGCCCCCCATATACGAGAAGGCTCCCGCATGCGAAAAAGCTCCGGCGCATGCGCACGGAGCTTCGATCCGGTTTCCCGGGAGTCTGTCTGTACACCTGCGCGGGCCCCTGCAGTGCAGAGTTTCATCGGCATCCGCTTTCGCGCACACCGAGACCAGCGGTCTTTGGCTTCCTCCCACTCTACCGCGTGCGCCCCGTCCCCCCAAATCGCGCGTCCCCCGTCCCCCGTCCGCCGCGTCACGCCGAGCGCGCTGGTTCGCGCCCAATGTTCCGGCTACTGCCCGTACAGCAACGGCCGTGTGGGGAGCAACAGGCGCGCTCGGCGCTCAGGGATCGCGACGTGGAAGTCCCGCAGGCGGGCGGCGAGCGCAGCGGGAGTCGCCGAGTGCGGGGTTCCGCCGCGCAGCACGCGCCGGCCCGTCACACCGCGCACCCAATCCTCGCGATGCTTCTCAGCGAGAAGCACCTGTTCGAGCGTCTTTCCCGACCGCATCGCCTCGTCGGTGTACTTCGTCTCGCCGTCGCACTCGTAGAAGGCATCCGCTTCGTCGATCGCGATGTCCATCCAGTACGCGCCGCGCTCGGGCGCAGCGACCGGCACCTGCAGCCGCGGTTGGCGAAACCCGAGACGCCGCAACTGCAGTTTCGTCGTGATCTCGAGCGGCTGCTGCGAGCGACCATCGGCGACGCCGAGCAGCATCCGGGCATGACGGATGCCGCGGACAGCGCCGGCGCCGTCGAGCCGCGCGGTCAAGCCGCCGAGCCACTGGGCGGCGGCATCCTCATCGTAGCGACGGGGGTCGCCGCCGATCCGCGCCAGTGCGGTATCGACGCCGACCAGAGCCACCTCCGCGCTCGTGAGCCGGGCGAGGTCATATGCAGTGCGCGGAATCGAGGTGCAGAGGATGCCGTCCACGCCGACGACGTCTGCATCCTCAAGCCACGCTCGGTGACGGACGACGTCACCCTCCGAACGCCGGGCGGCATCTGGATGGACCGTGTGCACACGTTCGGCCCGCACGCGGTACAGGGCGAGTCCGTGCAGCGCAGCAGCCGATGTCAGGGCGAACACGAGCGGAACCCGCGCACTGTCATTGACCGCGACGACGTGAACGAGGTGGCGGGACTCCGGCCAGAGCTCCGACCAGTCCGCACCCGCCATATACCAGCCGCGCCGGACCCGGTGCAGCTCACCCGCCGCCACGGCGCGTTCGATTCCGCGCGCCGTGAACCCCTCGACGATGAGATCGTCGCGACTGCGGAGCAGGCGACGCACGGTGGCGATGTCGACGTGGCGCATTCCCTCAGGGTGCCCGCCGCCTCCTCGACACGGGCCCGGCGGGCCCCCATCTGAGGAGAACTCTGCTGTCCCGCGCCCTGTGGAGGAGGCGCAACCCGGCGTCCATTCCGCACCGGGTGCGCCGGT
>WOYI010289147.1_pt1 | contig 11482 bp, 11 predicted proteins | sample 6423411 | NCBI WGS metagenome assembly WOYI01 (sample SAMN13441803, study PRJNA592873) | oil field metagenome | biome: oil field; feature: oil-well bore; material: oil-contaminated soil; isolation source: oil-contaminated soil from oil-well borehole | place: Germany: Wietze | collected 2016-10-18 ... | reverse complement strand
ATGTGATGATCTCGAGTCTCTTCCGATTCCATTTGGCTTGAAGGTCGCCTATGGCTTCATCTACAAGTTCTTTTAGATTCACTGTTTCGACTTTTACTCTGTAGTTCTGCAGTTCGAGGTTAGATAGTATACCAAGCTCTTCTACGAGTCTTGAAAGTCTTCCTGTTGATCTGGATATTCTATCGATTGTCTCAGAGACATCGGAGGGCAGTTCCCTGTTCTTGTCCATAAGTAGCTGCACATAGCCGTTTATGACTGCTAGCGGTGTTGAGAATTCATGAACGATTGAATTGACGAAATCCATCTTGGCACTCTCGAACAGCTTCTCGCTTGTGATGTTTCTGGCAATAATGTATGGTGGAGAGACCTTTATTCTTAAGTAATGAGTGATCTCATCTCTTACGAAAACAGTATCGGTAGTATGATGAAGTCCTGAGATCAGACTGTCGACGATCTTCGAAATACCTTGAACATGAAGAGCGTCTGGGAGAGCCAGTCCTTCAATTTCGCCCAGCATCTTTTTTGCAGATGAATTCGCATATGATACCACAAGGCCCTCATCGACTATCATAATCCCCTCGCTGAGCTCATCGAGCAACAATTTGTTCACTTCTGTTCTCCAAGAACAAACTTATAGCCAACGCCTCTCACTGTTTTAATAAAACCTTCTCCAACCTTTTCCCTCAATTTGCTTATATGAACATCCACCGTTCTGAAGTCTCCAAAGAAATCAATTCCCCATACTTTGTCAAGCAACTCTTCTCTAGTGAAGACTCTCCCGGGGTTTTCTGCAAGTAACTTCAGCAATTCAAATTCTCGCCTCGTTAGCTCTTCTGACTTTCCATTTCTGGTTACTGTATATGATTTTAGATTCACTATCGCATCGCCTATTGTCAACATTTCTTCAAGAGTGCCAGATATCTCGCTTCTCCTCATTACGGCTTTAATTCTTGCTACCAAAGCTCTTGGGTTAAAAGGTTTGGTGACATAATCATCTGCGCCAAGCTCAAGTCCGAGAATCATGTCGAGGTCGGATTTTCTTGCGGTCAAGAATATTATAGGAATTCGGGAATACTTCATCCGGATTTTTTTGACCAGGTCAAGACCATTTGCGTCTGGCAGCATAATGTCGAGAAGTATGACGTCTGGTTTTCCCGCGCGAAGGGCTGTCCAAAGCTCTTCTGCACTTGCAGCGACTGAAGTCTCCATGCTTTCGCTCTCGCAAGCCGTCCTGACAATATTCAGAATATCGAGATCGTCATCAACAATCAATACCTTCAACGTCGCATTTCCTCCTTAAGACTCTCACCCTTTTCTATGTAGTAGATCTCTTCAGCAATATTCGTTGCATGGTCGCCGGCTCTTTCCAGAAACCTTGATACTAGCAGCAGGTCAAGAAGCTGACTAATTGCGCCGGAGTCAGACATGCTTATCAACTTGTCTCTCACTTCCCTCTTGATGTACAGATAATATTCGTCAACCTTACTGTCTTCATTCCACACTCTCTTGGCGGCTTCCGTATCCTTGTTGTAATAAGCTTCAATTACCTCTTCCAACATCTTTTCTACCACGGCAGTCATCTTCTTTATGTGTATGAGGGGCTTGACCAGAGTCTGGTTCTCGTATCTAACTGCGACTTCAGCGATGTTTACAGCAAGATCGCCGATTCTTTCGAGATCAGTAGCCAACTTCATCATTGTCAGAACATACCTGAGGTCTTCTGCCAGAGGCTGAAATCGGCCAATATAATTGCAGATTTCCGTATCCATTTTTCTCTGCAAGTCGTCAATAACTTCATCGTTTTCGATGACAGTTCTTGCAAGGTCGCCATCAAGTCTATCCAGCGCATCGATGGCTCTCTGAATACTAGATCTTACGTTCTCCATCATGTCTGAAAGCATTGATTTGAGCCTGTTGAATCCCGCTTCAAGATGTCTTTGTCTCTCTGGTGTCATCAGAACCAACTCCCGTCAACTAAAGATTCCTCTCAGATAGTCGCTTGTCCTTTGATCCTTGGGATTTGAGGTAATCTTTTCCGTCGTATCAAACTCTACTAACTCTCCAACATAAAAGAACATAACATAATCCGAGATCCTCAGCGCCTGCTGCAAATTGTGGGTTACTATAACAATAGTATACTTCTCAGAGAGTTCTTCTATTAACGTTTCTATTTTCTGAGTAGCAATAGGGTCAAGAGCACTCGTCGGCTCGTCCAACAAGAGGACGTCGGGTTCTACAGAAAGAGCCCTTGCTATGCAAAGTCTTTGCTGCTGACCTCCCGACAGATTTGTTGCATTCTTCTTCAGTTCATCTTTAACTTCGTCCCATAGAGCAGCTTGTCTTAGTGATTTCTCGGTTATTTCACGCAGAGCTTGGCGGTTCTTTATACCATGAATTTTCGGCCCGTAAGTGACATTTTCCTGTATTGTCTTTGGAAAAGGGTTTGGCTTCTGAAATACCATCCCGATATGCTTCCTGAGCAATACAGGATCCATATCGAGAATCTCATCGCCTAAGAGCTTGACAGAACCGGTATGCCTGTATGAAGGAATTAAGTCATTCATTCGGTTTAGAACTCGCAGAAAGGTCGATTTTCCACAGCCTGATGGACCTACCACTGCAGTTACCTTTCTTTGAGGTATATCACAGGTAACTTCTTTAAGAGCATGCTTCTCGCCATAGAAGACATTTAGCTTTTCTATCTTGAATATTGGTTCAATCATCTCATCCCTCCATCTTCCTGGATTCCCTTCTTCTTCTGATTGCAACCGACATGAACAGTGCCACCACGATGATCAAGAGAACTGAAATGCTTCCCTCCAACTGTGGAGTTACGTTGTCAGGATATATCGCGGATAGCACGAAAATATGTGTGGGAAGAGCCATTGCCGGTTCAAAAGGGCCAGAAGGATTTCTGGTTATATAGAATGCAGCTCCTGTGAAAAGCAACGGTGCGGTCTCACCAATTATTCTTCCAATTGCTATGATTACTCCAGTAAGTATTCTAGAAGAGGATGCCGGGATAACAATCATGAAGGTTGTTTCAGCTTTGTTGGCACCCAAGGCCATCGATGCTTCTCTATATGATTTCGGAACTGCTACAAGACTCTCATGAGTATTGGAGATTACATACGGAAGGGACATAATTCCGAGTGTCAGGCCTCCTGCAATGATTGAAGTTCCGAATCCAAATGTGATTGAGAAAAGTGATAAACCGAACATACCAAAGACGACTGAAGGTATTCCCGCAAGAATATTGTTTGCTGTAAGCACGAGACGCTGCAGACGATTCTCTTTACTATATTCACTAAGGTATACTGCTGCGAGAATCCCAACGGGTACGGAGAAAAGAAGAGCTATCGACAGGAAATAGGCAGTCCCCAATATTGCAGGCCATATTCCACCCTCAGTCATTGAGTTTCTTGGAAATGAAGTCAGAAACTCCAGGTTTATATCATCTAGACCCGACAGTATCAGGAACCCTACGATTAAGAGAATTATGGTCACCAAAAGATAAGATATGATTCCGAAAACTATCTTCACAATTCTATCTGTTATCATCTTCTCATTCCTCTCTTTAAGCGCATTGCCGTAACTGTGAAGATAAGAGATATCATCAGAAGGACTACTCCTATCATGAAGAGAGCAAAGTAATGAGTACTTGCCAGCTCCACTTCTCCCATTTCACCTGCTATTGCAGCTGTTAGTGGTCTTACCGGATCGAAGATTGATTGTGGAATCATAGTTGCGCCCCCTGCAATCATCAAAACCACCATGGTCTCTCCAACTATTCTATTCGTTCCAAGAATGATTGCGTTGAGAATTCCACTTCTGGCCTGGGGAATGAGCACCCTGAAAAGAGTTGAGGTCATATTGGCGCCGAGTGCAAGTGAGGCTTCTTTCTGATCTACCGGGACGGCTTTCAACGCATCTTCTATCAGAGTGACAAAATAAGGCATTGCAAGCACAGAAAGCATCAAAGAGGCATTCAGAATATTCAGTCCGGTCCACACTTTCATCGGGAATAGTTCCATCAACCATCTGGATATATACTTCAGACCGAAACTTCCCAGTACTACCGAAGGTATTCCTGCCGTAAGTTCAAAAACGTACTTCAGGAAATCGTGAGTCTTCCTGCTACTGAACTCTGCAAGGAAAATTGCAGATATGAACCCCAACGGAATAGAGATAAGCAAGGTAAGCCCTGTGACTGCAAGTGTCCCTGATAGGAGAGCGAGGATGCCAAACTCGGCATCCTCATATGTTGGGTACCAGCGAGTACTGAGGAAGAAATCTTTCAATGATATCTTTCCAAAGACTTTGACTCCGTCGGATATTAGAAAGAAGAATATTCCGAACAGAATAACCATTGTTAGTAGGGCAGCAACCGTTACTAGCACTCTTGAGAAAAGGTCAATTCTCTTCCTACTCAACTCGCTTCGTCCGTTCCTACTTCAAACCGTAAGCGTTTACATAACCCACACTGAGAACCGCTGACTGTCCTTCCGGCGAGAGGACAAATCTCAGAAAGTCACCTATGATACCTGTAGGAAACCCATCGGTTGCGTCGACAAACATGAATAGAGGCCTTGATATTGGGTATGCGCCGGCGTTTACGTTAGCCACGGTTGGTTCAATATTCTCTACTGTAAGAGCTTTCACGTCTTCGGTAATGTATCCCATTCCGATATAACCAATGGCGTAACGATTTTGCATGACCTGTTCAACTTCGGCCCTCGTCGATGCAAGCTGCTGAACCTGCGGCGCTAACTTTTCGCCCTTCATTACGTGCTCAACGAAGTACTCGAATGTTCCCGATGCATTGTCCCTGGACAGGGGTACTATTCGCACTTTCGGCAGCGAAGAATCGATTTGATTCCATGTGGTCGCCTTTCCCGAGTAAATATCGTAAAGCTGTTGAACAGTTATGTTTTCAATCTCAAGAGACTTGTTGACAACAATTGCGATCCCATCGTAAGCAACAATGAAGGGGATGAAGTACTTACCATCTTGATTCATCTGCTCGATCTCCGAACTCTTGATCCATCTACTAGAATTTGCGATGTCCGTCTGTCCGTTGAACAGGGCTTTGATACCGGTTGAAGACCCCGCACCCTCAATCGATATTTCCACATCTGGATTGATTTCTTTGTAAGCTTCGGCCCATAATTGGGCGATAGGATACACAGTGTTGGAGCCCTTAATAACTAGTGTAGAACCGAGTGTCGTTCCAACTAACATGATTAAGATAACCACAATGCCAAAACTCTTCACAGTTACACCTCCTAAAGTTTTTTCCACATCTCGTTTATACACGGAAGGTGTTATTGGAGTTTTATTCTATTATTAGGAGTTTCGCTGATTGTTGAAGAGCAAGACGAGAGGCAATTACAGAGATATCGATCTAATACTTTGAAATCAACTCTTGTGGATCAATCATCTTTAGGCCTCATCAAAAGACAGTTAAAGATGATTGATAAGTGATATTATCTGAAACTGAAGAATATTAAATTCGGTGAATTCCCTTAAAGGAGACTTAATCACGTCTTGAAATATAGAAGCTGTCCAGTATCAAACCAGTTGCTGTCTTTGCGTATACAAATAATCCATCTAGAGTGTAGTTGAACAGCATGTAGTGGTGTGCTTCGGCCGAAGCAATTAGATCATCTCCTGAGCCGATGTCATAGAGCGGAGCTCCGCCTCCGGCAGTAACGATGTAGGTGACGCCGTTTCTCTCGATTCTCTGGTATCCATGATCATGGCCATTAAGAACCAGGTCCACTTTGTAGCTTTCGAACACAGGCACTAGATATTGCTTCAAATAAGCATGATCTCCATGCGTTCCGTAACTGTAGGGGGGATGATGGAAGTAAACAATCACGAATGCGGGGTTCTTTTCTTTAGCTTCCTCGAGTTGTGTTAGAAGCCATGCATGTTGCTGAGAGTATTTGTCGAAAGCTTCGTTTGTGTTTAGGCATACAAAGAAAACATCACCATACCAGAAGCTGTAATACCTCTTATTTCCGGGGAAAGCAAAGAATCTCGTGTAGTTGGAGGCTTCTGATTCATGATTTCCAATTGCACTGTAGAAAACACAATCTGACAGAACTTCGGCAACTTCAAAGAAACTAATCCACTCTTCAATAAGATCGTCTCCATAGACGATATCTCCCGTATGAATAACGAGTGGAACGTTTTCGTCTGCGATAGCTTGAGCAACTTCGAGATGAACGCTCTTATTGCTCCTGCTGTCTCCGTAGGCAGCGAAGCTAAAGGGTGTCTCATTGAGAGGAGCTGTTGTAAGGATCCCGCCTTTCCTGTAGACCACGCTGCCTTCTTTCTCACTTTTCACGGTATATGCGTAACTCATTCCAGGTTGTAGACCGGATACCCTGAATCTGTGAAGGGTTACCTCCTGTTCTGAGAAAATCGACTCATTGGAACCATCGTAGACAATTAGATAAGAGTTAGAAGGCTCTTCGGTGAACCAGATAACTGTTACTCCGTCTTGAGAGACATCGTTCAAGTATACCGAAAATGTCTGAGCGAAGATCAGTAAGAACAAGGAAAAGGTAACAATGTATTTTTTCAATGCAATCATCTCCTTTGATCAATTGTAGTCTGCAAGTTTGAATCGATTCATTATTGATTATATAGGAAAAATCACGTGGCATCTAATCACTAATTTTTCTGTGAGCCCCTTTCAATAATAGATTACAGTTGGCAACTAGACTGTCCAAAGAGCAATGGGGCATCGATGAGAACTGTGATTAGCTACGTCGTGATATAATCTCAGAGCGGAGGTGAGGAATATGGAATTATACAGTAGTGAGAGTGAACCGCCACTTTGACCTGTCTCGCCCATTGGAACCTCCTTCTATTTGACGGGAGTCGACGGTATTACTTGAAGAGGAGGGATTGATGTGCGGGAGATTTTGATTTCTGAAAACGGGAAAATGAATGTCATAGGAACACCTGTGGAAGGCTGCTGGATAAATGTGGTTGCTCCTGATAGTGATGATATCGCTTTTCTGAAGAGCCTTGAAATCGATGAAGATTTTGTTTTCGATGCTCTAGACCAGGAAGAGAGAGCAAGATTTGAGCAAGATGAAGAGCTGATCTACGTAATCACCAAACTGCCATATCTTGACACAGGCGATGAGACAGTTCCATATAAGACAATGACTCTTGGAATAGCCATGAAATCAGGCTATTTCGTCACCATAAGCGATTTTGAAAGCGCAATTATTTCTGATGTAATTGAAGGTCGTGTAAGAGACATATCGACTAAGAAGCGAAATCGTTTTCTTCTAAGAATCTTCGACAGGGCAACAGTTTATTACCTTAGGTATCTAAAGGAAATCCGAAGACTATCAAATGAAATCGAATCAGAGTTGCACAGATCCACAAGGAATCAGGAACTGGTGGCAATGTTGAATCTTGAAAAGTCTTTAGTCTTCTTTACTACATCTCTAAGGTCTAACGAGTTGATGTTTGAAAAGCTGAAGAGAGCCAACATTCTAACTTTGTACGAGGAGGACGAAGAGCTGTTTGAAGATATTTCCATTGAGAATAGACAGGCTATAGAGATGGCGAATATTTACAGCGACATTTTGACAGGAATGATGGATGCCTTTGCGTCTGTTATTTCTAACAACCTCAACGTTGTGATGAAGATACTGACAATAGTGACTTTATCTCTTCAGATTCCGACAATGGTTGCATCGATATATGGAATGAATGTCGAGCTTCCTTTCATGAACGACAGTTCTATCTTCTATTGGGCAATAGGTCTTTCAGGAGTTGCGGCATTTCTTGTCGCCATAATACTCTTCAAAATTAGATGGTTCAAGTAGTGCGGAGAGACTTGAGGAGGAAGATCTGAGTCAGCGAAGTCAACAGTAGTACGGGGGGAATTAGAGCGACTGGAAGGAAGAGCCCTAAGACAGCATAGAAGAGAGCCATGCTGGTAGAAATGAATAGCGTGACTCTCTTTTTCTGTCCAAAGAGCCTGAATATTTTGTCATAATAGTGATCTCTATCGCCTGCGAAAGGTGATTTCTTTGCAATAGATCTTCTCAAGAAGCCCACAAATAGGTCAAGAACTACGGGCCAGCAAATAGCGACAATTCGAATGAAGTTCTGACTTCCCCAAGACTGTATCAGTAACGTTCCCACAAATGTTCCAGCGATGTATGATCCCTGGTCCCCCATAAAAAGCCTTGCGGGAGGAAAATTAAAGATCAAGTATCCGGCATAAACGCCAGCAACTGCAAGAGACATAAGAGGTACAAACCCCGTGAAGAAAGCGAAGACTCCAAAAACAACCATATTAGTTGAGCATATGCCGTCAAGTCCATCCACCATATTATAGGCGTTAACCGTTCCTGCAAAGATGATGGCGAGTATTATCGAATCGACTGTCGAAAAGCCGTAGATTACGAATGCCACGGCGAATCCGACTAGAACTTCCACTGCCAGTCTGATCTTTGGTGATATGCTTCTTATGTCATCCGTAAAGCCTAGAGCCCACATGATGATTATTGCGGGGAAGAATTCAGGACTCTGAATTAGCCAAGGAACAAGCGCAAGGAGAATCGCAGTTCCACCCATATAGCTAATCGGTTTTTCGTGGGGCTTTAGAGTACCCGAAGGCCTGTCTACTAGATCTAGTTTAATGCCAACTCTCCGAAAAAGGAAACATAGTACGGCTGAAAGAACCAGAGCGTAGATAAAAGCCATCATCAGTTGTACTCCAAAGCCTTTTCAATAGTGTGAGCAACGAACTGCTGTTCTTCTTCAGACAAATTATTGAAGAAAGGAATAGCAACCGTTCTCCTTGCAAGCTCTTCAGTTACAGGAAACATGCCGTTCTTGAATCCGAACTTTGTCATATAAAATGGTTGAAGATGGATAGGTCTGAAGTAGTCTCTGCACTGAACGCCATTGTCAATAAGGTGTCTCATGAAGTTGTCTCTCTCTATCTTTTCATCAAGCCTTATAACATACACGAACCAGCCGATATTTGTAGCATAGTCAGCCACAAAGGGAGTCTGAACTCCATCAATCTTTGAAAGCAATTTCTCATATCTGTCGGCTACTCTCTGCCGCTTTGCAAGAATTTCATCAATCCTTTTCAGCTGCTCTATACCCAGTGCTGCCGACATCTCGTCCATCCGATAATTGTAGCCCAACCTCACATGTTCAAGCCATTTCTCTGATGTGCCTCTTCCCTGATTTCTCATGCTTTTCGATAATTCGGCAATTTTGCTGTCGTCAGTAACAATTATTCCGCCTTCTCCAGTTGTGATTTGCTTGTTTGGATAGAATGCAAATGCACCTGCGAGACCGAAAGTACCGGTTCTCCGCCCCATAAAGGAGCTTCCCAGCGCCTCACAAGAATCCTCTATGATTTTTACGCCATGTCTATTACAGACACCTTCTATCCCGTCCCATTCAAGCGGATGACCAAAAATATCGACAGCCATGAAAACATCAGGAATGAAGGGTCTTAACTTGATTTGACCTGTATTCAGACCGTTTTTCGAGTAAAAACCTAGAGCGTCTTCCAACGTCTCTGGAGAGATGTTGTATGTTGCCTCGTCAATATCTGCGAAAACAGGAACGGCACCTTCGTATATTGCAACATTGGCTGAAGACACAAAAGTGAATGAACTTGTGATTACCGTCTGGCCCTGTTTCAAGTCGAGAGATCGAACTATAAGATGAAGGGCACTGGTACCGCTGTTAACTGCAACTGCATGTTCGACCCCGATATATTCCGCAAATCTTTCTTCGAACTCTGCGACTTTAGGGCCGATAGATAAGATTCCACTACTCATTAGATCGGTAACAGCGGTGATTTCCTTTTCAGTCACGTCGGGTTTGGAAAGGGGAATGAACATCATTTCACCTCCTGGGGAGATTTAGAAAAGAGAGAAAGTAGAAGACCTAGCATAAATGACCACAGCGCAGCCAGACCAACCTGAAAGTCCTTCGGCAATACGAATGTAAGTGTGTGGGCCGGTATCCAGAACCACACCAAAGACAGCAGAGCCTTGTCAAGGTTCTTCCAATTCCTGATCTGAAGAACAAGATTATCAAGCAACCTATGAAAAATGACTAAGAAAACTCCAAATTGAAGATTCATTGATAGAGAACGGGTGATTGCATTCAGGAGTACGCTTTGGACAAAGACTTGTGGCAGGATTCTGTTTATCACTAGAGAAGATACGAATCCTTCGTAACCGATGAATGCAATCTTTATGAAGATCGCCAGAAAAGCCCATTGTAGTGCCTTCAAAACCATTAGGGAAAAAGAGAAGTTTGCCTTAGAACCTGCAATCTTTATACTGACATAATCGCCTAGAGTGCCGAGAATCGAGAACTGAATCATTGCAGAAATAAAGGGCAAGTCTCTGACGAATTCTACATACCATCTCATCGAAAATCACACCCGGCACTTATTTTAACAGTGGCATCGTCAACTATTTCGGCCGTTATTTTGTTCAGCTCTTCAAAATCGTTGTTATCAACGGCTGATCTTAGGCGACTGGCTATCGAAATTAAGGTCTTTTCATCCATTGCTTCCTTCGTCTTGAGGCGAAAAATCTTTGGATGCTTCGTCTGAATAAATTCTTCGTTTGAAAGGACAAGTTCCTCGAATAACTTCTCGCCTGGCCGAACTCCAGTGTACTTTATTTCTATTTCTTGCTGAGGCACGTATCCTGCCAGTGTGATCATCTCGTTTGCAAGAGAAGAGATCTTGACGGGTTCTCCCATATCTAGTACGAAAACATCTCCACCTCCGGAGTAAGCTCCTGCCTGAAGCACAAGCGATACAGCTTCTGGGATAGTCATAAAATATCTAGTCATTCTGGGATCAGTCACTGTAACAGGACCGCCCGACTGAATTTGTTTCTTGAAAAGAGGAATCACGCTCCCACGGCTCCCCAAAACATTTCCGAATCTCACTATACCGAATTTTGTTTTACTCCTTGATGAAATCGACCTAACGAACTCTTCGGCGATTCTTTTCGAAACTCCCATAACCGAACTTGGCTTCACTGCCTTATCCGTTGAGATAATGACCATAGTTTCAACGCCGAACTCGCTCGCCAAACCTGCAATGTTGTAAGTGCCAAGTGAATTCACCCGGAATGCCTCGGTCGGATTTTCCTCCATGAGAGGTACATGTTTGTGAGCGGCGGCGTGGAAGACAACTTCGGGTTTCATCGTCTCAAAGATATACCTCATTCTTGATGAATCGGCGACATCGCAGATCAGTTGACATAGGTCGAGATCAGGGAACATTGAGCCTATCTCTTGACTTATCTCATAGATGCTGTTCTCTCCCTTTCCAGCTAGCAGGAGTCTCCTTGGTTCGAGAGGAGCTATCTGACGACACAGTTCGCTCCCAATGCTTCCTCCGGCGCCGGTTATTAGCACTGTTCTTCCAACTATATAGTCCCTGAGTGAACCC
>WOYI011215662.1_pt1 | contig 11486 bp, 7 predicted proteins | sample 6423411 | NCBI WGS metagenome assembly WOYI01 (sample SAMN13441803, study PRJNA592873) | oil field metagenome | biome: oil field; feature: oil-well bore; material: oil-contaminated soil; isolation source: oil-contaminated soil from oil-well borehole | place: Germany: Wietze | collected 2016-10-18 ... | reverse complement strand
CGCGTGCGGCCAGCAAGGCCGTCACGCCGTAGAGCAAAGTCCGCATGTGCCCGGCACCGTGGCGCAGCAACGACGCGGTCGTCATCACCGTGTCCGCGCCAGCCAACAGATACTTGAACACGTCATCCGCCGATTCGACCCCGGTGCTGGCGGCCAGCGATGCCGGAAGGCGCCCGTGGAGCACGGCGATCCACAGCAGCGGCAGCCGCATCTCGGCCGGCGTGCTGAGCTCGAGTTCCGGCGACGGGCGCAGCGTCGCGATGTCGATATCGGGCGAGTAGATGCGGTTGAACAGCACCAGCGCATCCGCGCCACCCTCGGCGAGCGCCAGTGCCATGGCCCCGAACGCGCTGAAGTAGGGGCCGATCTTGACCGCAACGGGGACGGCGACCGTCGCCTTCACGGCCGTCAGAATGTCGAGATAACGCTGCTCGACCTCGCGCCCCGTCATGGTCAGGTCCGTTGGGATGAGATAGATATTGAGTTCGATGGCATCGGCGCCGGCGTCCTGCAGGTCGCGCGCGTACCCGGTCCAGCCGGACTGCGAAACACCGTTCAGGCTGGCGATCACCGGGATGTCGAGCGCCGCCTTGGCGCGACGCACGAGGTCGAGATAGCGCCCCGGTCCGAAACCCTCGCCGGCATACGTTGGGAAGAAGGAGAGCGCCTCGGCGAACCCTTCCGCTGTCGTCTCGGTGTGGCGTTCGAACGCCTCGCGCTCGGCGATGATCTGCTCCTCGAAGATCGACGGCAGCACCACGGCGCCGGCACCGGCATCCTCAAGGCGGCGCAGCTGGCCGACATCGGCGCTCAGCGGCGACGCCGAAGCGATCAGCGGATTGCGCAGGCGCAGTCCCATGTAGTCCGTCGTCAGGTCCATAGGTCGTTCTCCGGTTTCTCGTCGCCGCTGCTCATGACTGCGGGATGGAAGCACTCGCAGCCGCGGCTTGCGAGTTCCTCGTACTGTCGGTATTTCTCGGTCACCACCTGCTGCGCGGCCGCGAGCAGTGTTTCGGCCGCAGCCGGATCGGTGTGGGCGAGCACCCGGTAGCGCAGTTCGTTGTAGGCGTAATCCTTGAACGGGATGGTCGGCCGCGGCGAGTCGAGCCGGAACGGCCGCGCGCCGATGTCGCGCATCGCCGGATTGAAACGGAACAGCGGCCAGTAGCCGCTGGCGGTGGCCAGATCCTGCTGGCGCATGCCGTAGCGCAGATCGAAGCCGTGCGCGATGCAATGGCTGTAGGCGATGATCAACGCCGGACCCGCATATGCCTCGGCCTCGCGGAACGCGAGCAGCGTGTGCTGCGGGTTGGCGCCCATCGCCACCTGGGCGACATAGACGTTGCCGTAGGCGATCGCCTGCAAGGCCAGATCCTTGCGCGCGACCCGCTTGCCGGCGGCGGCGAACTTGGCCACTGCGCCGAGCGGGGTCGCCTTGGAGGCCTGGCCGCCGGTGTTGGAGTAGACCTCGGTGTCGAGCACCAGCAGGTTGACGTCGCGGCCGCTCGCCAGCACCTGATCGAGCCCGCCGTAGCCGATGTCGTAGGCCCAGCCGTCGCCGCCGACGATCCAGATGCTGCGCCGCACCAGATGGTCGGCGACCGACAGCAGTTCGCGCGCGCGGTCCTCGTCCAGGGCCGCGAGCTTCTGCTTCAGCCCGTCGACGCGCGCGCGTTGGGCGCGCAGCTCGGATTCGTGCAGCTGCGGTGCGTCGAGAATCGAACCGACGAGTTGCTCGCCCAGCGCCGGCGCCAGCTCGCGCAGGCGGGTGCGCGCCAGTTCGAGGTGCTGGTCGGCGGCCAGACGGAATCCCAACCCGAACTCGGCGTTATCCTCGAACAGGGAGTTCGACCAGGCCGGCCCGCGGCCGTCGGCGTCGCGCGTCCACGGTGTGACCGGCAGGTTGCCGCCGTAGATGGACGAACAGCCGGTGGCGTTGGCGATCTGCAGCCGGTCGCCGAACAACTGCGACAGCAGCTTGAGGTAGGGGGTCTCGCCGCAACCCGCGCAGGCACCGGAAAACTCGAACAGCGGCTGCAGGAACTGCACGCCGCGCACGTTGGCGAAATCGACGCGCGCACGGTCGTTGACCGGCAACGTCTCGAAGAACGCAATATCGCTGCGCGCCTGGTCGAGAAGCGGCGCTTTTGGCCCGAGGTTGATGGCCTTGATGCCGGGATCGCGCGGACTGTGCGCCGGGCAGACCTCGACGCAGATGCCGCAGCCGGTGCAGTCCTCCACATAGACCTGCAGCGAGAAGCGCGCATCCGGATAACCGCGGGCATTGACCGGCGCCGATGCGAACCCCGCAGGCGCGCCGTCCAGAGCGTCGGCGCCGCAATACCTGGTGCGGATCACACTGTGCGGGCAGGCGAAGCCGCACTGGCCGCACTGCACGCACAGGTCCGCCTTCCAGATCGCCACGCTGTCGGAGATGTTGCGCTTCTCGAACGCCGCGGTGCCCGGCGGGAAGGTGCCGTCGGCGGGCAACTGGCCGACGCGCAGTTCGTCGCCGCGGCCGAGCATCATCGGCACCGTCACCTCGTGCACGAAGCGCGGCGCCTGCGCCGGCACGACCGGCGGACGGTCGAAGGCGCTGCTGGCCGCGGCCGGCACCGCGACCTCGAACAGCTGCGCCAGCGTCCGGTCGACAGCCGCGAAATTGCGGCGCACCACGTCCGCCCCCTTGGCGGCGTAGCTTTTCTCGATCGACTGCTTGATGCGCTGGATCGCTTGGTCGCGCGGCAGCACCCCGGAGATCGCGAAAAAGCAGGTCTGCAGCACCGTGTTGATACGCCCGCCCAGGCCGGCCTCGCGCGCGACGCGGCTGGCGTCGATCACGAAGAAGCGCAACTGCTTGTCGAGGATCTGCTGCTGCAGCGCGCGCGGCAGCTGGTCCCACACCGCGTCCGCTCCGTGTGGCGTGTTGAGCAGGAACACGCCGCCGTCGGCAGCCAGCCGCAGCACGTCGATGCGATCCAGGAAAGCCGCCTGGTGGCAGGCGATGAACTGGGCCGATTCGATCAGGTACGGCGCGTGGATCGGCTGGCTGCCGAAGCGCAGGTGCGAAATGGTCTGCGCACCGGACTTGTGCGAGTCGTAGACGAAATATCCCTGGGCATACCGTCCCGGCTCCTCGGCGAGGATCTTCACGCTGTTCTTGTTGGCGCCGACGGTGCCGTCGGCGCCAAGGCCGAAGAACAGGGCGCGCACCGTGTCGTCGTGCTCAATCGAGAACGCCGGATCCACCACCAGGCTCGTGTGCGCGACGTCGTCCTCGATGCCGACCGTGAAACCATTTCTGGGCGATGACTTCCGCAGCTCATCGAACACCGCCTTGGCCTGGGCTGGATTGAAGTTCTTCGAACCCAAGCCGTAGCGCCCGCCGATCATGCGCGGCAGGGACGCCCGCGTGCCGTCGGCGACCGCCTGCGCCAGGGTCGTGACCACGTCGAGGTAGAGCGGCTCGCCCGGGGCGCCGGGTTCCTTGGTTCGATCCAGCACCGCAAGCGCGCGGCAGGCTGTCGGCAGCGCGGCGAGAAACGCCGCGGCCGCGAACGGGCGGTACAGCCGCACCTGCAGGACCCCGACGCGCTCGCCGTCCCGATTCAGCCTGGCAGCGGTCGCGCGCACCGTCTCCACCGCCGAGCCCATCACTACGATGACGCGCTCGGCGTCGGGCGCGCCGTCATACTCGAACAGCCGATAGCTGCGGGCGGTCAGCGCGGCGAAGCGGTCCATGCAGGCCTGCACGATGGCCGGCACCCGCGCGTAGTAGGGATTGCAGGCCTCGCGTGCCTGGAAGAAGGTGTCGGGGTTGTGTGCGGTGCCGCGGACCACCGGGCGTTCCGGGCTCAGCGCGCGGGCGCGGTGGGCGCGCACCAGGTCGTCGTCGATCATCGCCCGGATCTGGGCGTCGCCGAGCAGGGTCAGCGTGTTGACCTCGTGCGAGGTGCGGAAGCCGTCGAAGAAGTGCAGGAACGGCACCCGTGCCTCCAGCGTCGCCGCCTGCGCGATCAAGGCCAGGTCGTGCGCCTCCTGCACCGATGCCGAGGACAGCAGCGCAAAGCCGGTGGTGCGCGCGGCCATGACATCGGAGTGATCGCCGAAGATCGACAGCGCCGAGGTGGCGAGCGCGCGCGCCGCGACGTGGAACACGGTCGGCGTCAGCTCGCCGGCAATCTTGTACATGTTCGGCAGCATCAGCAGCAGGCCCTGCGAGGCGGTGAAGGTGGTGGTCAGGGCCCCCGACTGCAGCGCGCCGTGTACGGTGCCGGCGGCGCCGCCCTCGCTTTGCATTTCGTGCACCACCGGGACACTGCCCCACAGGTTGGTCAGGCCCTGTGCCGTCCACTCGTCGGCCAGCTCGGCCATCGGCGAGGCCGGCGTGATCGGGTAGATCGCGCACACCTCGTTGACGCGGTAGGCGACGTGCGCCGCCGCGGCATTGCCGTCGAGGGTGCCGGTGCAGGGCATGTCGGTCTGATCGGGCATCACTCGTTCCCTCCGTGTGCGGGTTCTGGAATCATCTCGATCGCGTGGCACGGGCAGATCTCGAAGCAGACCGCGCAGCCGGTGCAGCGCTCGTAGAGGAAGCGGTAGCGGCGCCCCGGCCCCAGCTTTTCGATCGCCTGTTCGGGGCAAGCCGCATAGCACTGGTCGCACTCGAAACAGTTGCCGCAAGACAGACAGCGTTGCGCTTCATAACGTGCCTCGGTCTCGCTCAGACCCGACAGCACCTCGGCGAAGTCGCCGGTACGCGCGACGACCGGCAGCCTCTTCTGTATGGACGGCTCGGCGTCGCTGTAGATCGGCAGGTTCAGCCCGTCGAAGGTGACGACGGGATGCTTCTCGGTGGGCTGGCAGGTCGCGCCGCGCAGCCAGGCATCGATGTGCCGCGCCGCCCGCTTGCCGTGCCCGACCGCCGCGGTGACGGTGCGCTCGCCCGGCACCAGATCACCGCCGGCGAAGATTCCCGGCCGGCCGGTCATCATGTTCGGACCGACCATGACCGTGCCGTCGGGCTGGAATTCGAGGCCCGGAATCCGGCGCAGGAAGCCGCTGTCGGTCTGCTGCCCCAGCGCCAGCACCACGGCATCCGCCTCCAGGGTCTCGAGCTTTCCGGTCGGCTGCGGACGGCCGTCGGCGTCCAGCTCCATGACCTCGACGGTGAGCGAGGTGTCCGCGATCTCCCTGATGCGGGTCAGCCACTGGATCCTGACGCCCTCCTCGAGCGCCTCGTCGGCTTCGAAGGCGTGGGCCGCCATGTGCGCGCGGTCGCGGTGGTAGACGATCAGCGCCTCGTCGGCGCCGAGGCGCCTGGCGGTGCGCGCGGCGTCCATGGCGGTGTTGCCGCCGCCGTAGATCACGACCCGGCGGCCGAGGCGCGGGCGCTCCCCGCTGCCGACCTCGTGCAGCAGACTCACCGCGTCGAGCACGCGGGCGGCATCGCGCGCCGGGATGTCGACATGTTTGGCAACGTGTGCCCCGATGGCGACGAACACCGCATCGAAGTTTCCGGATTCCTGCTCGGCGAGCAGGTCCTCGACCTTGTGATCGAGCACGATTCTGACGCCCATGGCCTCGATCCGCCGCACTTCCTTCATCAACTCCGCGCGCGGCAGTCGGTAGGCCGGGATGCCGAAATGCAGCATGCCGCCGGGCAGCGGACCGGCTTCGCGGATCTCGACCGTATGGCCGCGGCGCGCGAGCTGGTAGGCGGCCGACAGGCCGCTGGGGCCGGCGCCGACGATGAGGGCCCGCTTGCCGCTCGGCGGGGCATCGACCGGCAAGGCCCAGCCTTCCAGCGAGGCGAGGTCGCCGAGGAAGCGTTCGATCGCGTGGATCGAAACGGCGCTGTCGAGCTCACGCCGATTGCAGGCGGGTTCGCACGGATGATAGCAGACCCGCCCGTGTACGCCCGGCAGCGGATTGTCCCGCACCAGCGTCTCCCACGCCTCGCGGTAGCGGCCGGCCTGGGCGTGGGCGAGCCAGGCCTGGATATTCTCCCCCGCCGGACACGCCTGGTTGCAGGGCGGCAGCAGATCGACATACAGCGGGCGCCGGCTGCGCACCGCACCGGTGCCCAGCTCCGCGACCAGGTCGATGATCGGGGTCAGGTCGGAAAATCGTTCGGTCATCGCAACACTCCCCTCATCGCGTCATCAGCGATCTTGATGTTCATCTTTTTCGGCCTCTCCACCGGAGCGCTCAACGAGTTGCCGCCACTGACCCGGGCGCGGGATGAACGCCGGCACCCGGCGCTGATAGGCGCGATATTCATCGCCGAACTGTGCGATCACATTTTTTTCCTCGCTGCGCGCCAACAGGACGTAGACCAGCACGATCACGGGGAACAGACCCACCGAGAACAGCGTCGGCCAGTGCACGACCCCCTCGCCGAACAGCCCGAGGAACAGCCCGGTGTACTGCGGGTGACGCACCAGCGCATACAGGCCGGTGGTCGCCAGCCGGTTCTCCTGACGCGCGCGATAGAGCTCGCGCCAACCCTGGATGAAAATGCCGATACCGACGAACAGCAGTCCGTAGCCGAGCAGCATCGAGAGCAACATTCCCGTCTCGCCCAGCCCGATCAGCGAGGACCAGAGGTTGGCGTTGAGGTTCGTCCGGTCCAGGCCGGAGAACCGCGCCAGCAGGTAAATCGTGAGCGGGAAACCATACATCTCTGCGTACAGCGCGATGATGAAGGCCTGCACCACGCCGGCACTCGCCCATTCGCGCCAGGTCTTGGGAGCGAGGTAGCGGTAAACCAGCCAGGAGGCGACCACGATCATGATCGCGGCGAGGGCCCAGGCTCCGGAATGCGCAATGTGTTCGTTCATGGTGAACGTCCTTTCGCTGGTGTCGTAGCCATAATTCGGTTCCGCCTGACGCTGCGCTGGCGGCGGCGCCGTGACAGCGGGATCACGCCCATCTCCACCGTCATGACACGCGCTCCTGCGGGTCGTGCCAGCAGCCCGCACCAGCGAGGAGCCCCGCCGCCGCTTCGGGTCCCCAACTGCCGGCTGCATACGGCAGGCTCGGCAGGTGTTCCGTCAGGACCCGGTCCACGACGGCCCATGCGGCTTCAACGCACTCCTCGTGCGAACAGCGTGCCTTCGCCGGGACGCGCAGGGCGCATCGCGAAGACGTGCTTGTGGCGCGCATTGACAAAGGGATGCCACCACTGCTTCTGGAGTCCCGGCACGATGCAGACGAACCAGCCGCGCGGCTCGATCGTCACCGGCGAGCCGTCCTGGTCCAGCTCGAGCTCGAGCATTTCGAGGCCGCGCTGTGCCGGGGATATGCGTAGCGTGCGTTGGGCAGGCAAGTCCTGCTCCGCGCCTGTCGGTTCCCTGGGTCCGGCCACGTTCGAGCGCGCTCTGAGGCTCATCGCTGCGGGAGCCGGCCGGGGCCGTTGAGCAGTCCGTACAGCTCGCTGTCGGTGGTCAGCACCAGCGTGGTGTCTGGATCGATCACCGACTGATAGGTCTCGAGCGTCTGTACGAAGTCGTACAAGTCGCGCGACGCGGCGGTCTGGTCGTAGGCCCGCGCGTAGATCGCAGTGGCCTTGGCATCGGCGACGCCCTTGATGGTCTGGGTCTTGCGGTAGGCTTCCGATTCGATCTGCTGGAGATCCTTCTCCTTGTTGCCGATGATCCGGGCCGCTTCGCCCGCGCCTTCCGAGCGGAACCGCTCCGCGATCTGCTGGCGCTCGCTGATCATTCGCGCGTAGATCTTCTGGCGCACGCTTTCGTTGTAATTGATGCGCTTGAAGCGGACGTCCAGGAGCTCGATGCCGAACTCGGCCAGCTTGCTGGAGGCGGCCGCGAAGATGTCCTCTTCGATCAGCCTGCGGCCGCGCTGGATCGGCCGCAGCCGGCCGATGTCCACGTCGGCCAGCAGCGGATCGAAGGACGCCGTTCTGCCCTTGGTCGTGCGCACGATTTCGATCAGCTCGTGCTTGGCGACGGCGTTGCGGGTCTCGCTGCCGAGGATGTCTTCGAGCCTTGACTGTGCGCTGCGCTCATCGCGCAGGCGCAGGAAATACTGCAGCGGATCCTTGATGCGCCAGCGCCCGAACGTGTCCACCGTGATGTACAGCTTGTCCTTGGTGGGCATGTCGTTGGCCGAACCGTCCCACATCAGGATGCGCTTTTCGATCCGGTTGGCGACCTGGATGAACGGCACCTTGAACTTCAGTCCGGCGTCGCCGATGACATCGCCCATCGGCTCGCCGAACTGCGTGATGATGACCTGCTCGGTTTCATTGACCTGGAACGCCGATTCGTACGCCAGCAGCGCCAGTACGGCGACGACGACGATCGCGGTGGAAGTCAGTCTGCTCATTGTTCGGCTCCCGTTTTGGAATTGAGCTGCAGCAGCGGCAGCACCGACGCCGCCTTGTCGTCGAGCACGACCTTGGTCTTCACTTTCGGCAACACGCTGGACATGGTTTCGAGGTACAGGCGTCGTTTGGTCACGCCGGGTGCTTTCAGATACTCGGCCAGCAGGGCGTCGAATCTGGCGGCATCGCCTTCGGCCTGATTGACGCGCTGAATCGCGTAGCCTTCCGCCGCCTGAATCGACTGGTCGGCCATGCCTCTGGCCTTGGGCACGGCCTTGTTGTACTCGCCGCGGGCGACGTTGATCACGCGCTCGCGCTCCTGCTGCGCCTCGTTGACCTCATCGAACGAGGCTTTTACCGCCTTGGGCGGGTTGACGTTCTTCAGCTGGATCTGGTCGATGCGCAGGCCCATCTGATAGAGGTTCGCCACCTCCTGCAATTTCACCAGCGCGCCGGATTCGATGTCCTGGCGGCCGATCGTGAGTACCTCGTCCACCGTGCGGTCGCCGACGACTTCGCGCATGACCGCCTCGAAGATATCCCGCAACGCGGAGCCCGGATCCCGGACCTTGAACAGGTAGTCGAAGGCGTTTTCGATGCGGAACTGGATCACCCATTCGACCAGCGCGGAATTCAGGTCGCCGGTGACCATGGTCGTTTCCAGGTTCCACTCGCGCGGACCGGAAATCTGACTCTCAAAAGTGGCGCCGGAGGTGCCAAAGCCGAACTCCTCCTTGAGCTGCCGCTTGATCGGCACCCGCGTCACCGTGTCGACGCCCAGCGGAATCTTGAAATGCAGCCCCGGCTCGACGACGTAGTGATAGTGGCCGAAGCGCTGGACCACACCGACGGATTCGGCCGGGACGGTGAAGAAGCTGCTCAAGGCGGCGAGCACCAGCACGGCAGCGGCGACGAGGCCGCCGATCATGCGGGGATTCAGTTGAAAATCGGGCAAGCCCGGTATGTTCGGATTCATCAGGACACTCCCATGCGTGAGGGGCGGTATTGCTTACGTCTGCCCGTGTGGCGCGTTGTGGCGAACCGCCCCGCTGATTGGAGCGGGTTTGTTTGCGGTGAAGTGCACGAGGATGACGAGGCTGAGCCCCGCCGCGAAGAAGCACCACACCGAGATGAACCACCGGGCGCAGCATCTCGCGGCGGAAGCCGGCAGCCACCGCGTACGTCGACAGCCACGGCACGAGGAAGGCGGTTGACCACAGCAGCCAGACGTAGTGGTAGGTCATTGGTGTAGGCTCCATGTCGGCCATGCCCCCTACAGGTAAGCCTCCGACGCGTAGCGCCGCATCATGCGGTGGCTGGTGAAGATCGAGCCGTTGTGCGAGATCGCGCTCTTCATCACGCGGATCCAGGCGTCACGGTGTTCGTGGTACAGCGGCAGCACGTCGCGTTCGAGCTTGGCGTACAGCGATTCGGCGTCGCCGTCCGACGCGCTGTCGGGGCCGTCGCCGATCGCCCAGCCGGTCACGCCTTCGACGCAGCCTTCGATCCACCAGCCGTCGAGCACCGACAGGCTTGGCACGCCGTTGAGCGCGGCCTTCATGCCGCTGGTGCCGGAGGCCTCCAGCGGCCGCTGCGGCGTGTTGAGCCAGACGTCGACGCCGGGGATCAGCACCTGCGCGAGCGCCATGTCGTAATTCGGCAGGAACGCGCCCTGGATCTCCGGCGCCAGTGCGCGCAGCGCGGCGTGGACCTGGACGATGCGGCGCTTGCCTTCCTCGTCGCGCGGGTGCGCCTTGCCGGCGAGGACGATCTGGAACGGAAAGCGGCGGGCGATCACACGCAGGCGCTCCAGGTCGGTGAACAGCAGCTCGGGGCGCTTGTAGGCGGTCATGCGCCGCGCAAAGCCGAGCGTCGGTAGCTCGGGATCGAGCACGACGCCGGTCTGCTCACGCACTTTGTCGACCAGACTTCGCTTGGCGACCGTGTGCGCCTGCCACAGCTCCTCGTTACCCACGCAGCAATCCGCGCGCACCAGCATCTCCGGTTCGTTGCACCAGCCGGGCAGGTGGCGGTCGTAGAGCGCGGCCAGCGCCGGATGCGTCCAGGTGTGCGGGTGCACGCCGTTGGTGACGGCGCGCACCGTATAGCCCGGATACAGGCGGCGCGAGATTTCCGCATGACGCTTGGCCACGCCGTTGACGTAACCGGAAAGATTCAGCGCCAGCCGTGTCATGTCCAGCTGCGCATCGCCCGCCAGCCGGCGCAGCGTGCCGCGCTCGACGAAGTCGCCGAGCACGCGTTCGACCAGGCCGTAGTCGAACTGATCGTGACCGGCGCCGACAGGCGTGTGCGTCGTGAAGATGCAAGCCGCACGCACGTCGGGCAGGTCGTACGGCGGTTCACCGGGACGCTGCTCGTCGGCCGGGACGCGCTCCTGCCGCAGCAGTTCGAGCGCGAGCAGCGCCGCATGGCCCTCGTTCATGTGGTACTTGCGGATACGGAAGCCCAGCGCACCGAGCATGCGCAGGCCGCCGATGCCGAGCACGACTTCCTGCCTGAGACGGTAGCTCGTGTCGCCCCCGTAGAGCTGGTGCGTCAGCTCGCGGTCGGCAGTGTGGTTTTCCGGCAAATCGGTGTCGAGGAAAATCACCGGCGCATGCCCGCCGAGGTGGCCCGCGACCGTGTAGAGCCAGGCGCCGACCCAGACCTCGCGGCCTTCGATCGGCACGACGACCTTCGCGCCCAGGCGCTGGAGCGTCGTGGCGGGATCCCAGTGATCGGGGACTTCCGACTGCCGGCCCCCGGCGTCGAGCGCCTGCCGGAAGTAGCCGTGGCGGCTGACCAGACTCACCGCGACGACCGGCAGCTCCAGGTCCGCGGCCGCGCGGATCGTGTCGCCGGCGAGGATGCCGAGGCCGCCGCTGTAGGTGGGGATGTCGGCGCGCGCGGCGATCTCCATCGTGAAGTAGGCGATGCGCTCGGTTGCCGCGAAATGGGTCTGTACGGAAAGGGGAAGGTTCATCGGCTGGCCTCCGGTCGTGATGTCCCGGCGGGACTCGCTGGCGCGCGTGCATCACGCTGGGCCTCGACGTTCAGCACCAGCCGGGTCGTGGCCAGCACCGAGTCCGGATTGAGGCTGATCGAATCGATGCCGAGCTCAACCAGGAATTCCGCCATC
>WOYI011212903.1_pt1 | contig 11496 bp, 11 predicted proteins | sample 6423411 | NCBI WGS metagenome assembly WOYI01 (sample SAMN13441803, study PRJNA592873) | oil field metagenome | biome: oil field; feature: oil-well bore; material: oil-contaminated soil; isolation source: oil-contaminated soil from oil-well borehole | place: Germany: Wietze | collected 2016-10-18 ... | reverse complement strand
ATTAAAAATAAATGGTTGTTACACTAGAATAGTAAGTACATCCCAATAAAAATTTGATTTAATTGATTTATATAAATCGATTAAAGTTTGCAAAGCTGTATTTCTATGGCTGATACGTTAGTGTTTGATCCTTCGTTGCTCATTATCTCTTCTGTGCAGATATCTATGCCGCCGATATCAACGTCGGTTATGAATCTGTTTCGCACTATTTCAGCAACATCCACTGCTCTACTTATAGCTCGACCTCTTGCTTTCAAAACAACTTCCGGAACTCCCCCGTTCATCTGGGTCACTACAGCTAAAACATAGTTCATTACCGGCTTGTTTCCAATGTACACAACATTTTCCTCTGACATTCACTTACCTCCAAGACAATACCTTGATTGTTTTTAACTATTAATCTTATTTAAAGTTTATGAGTTTAATATGGGATTTTTAACATAATTTCTTACTTAAAAACGCCTTTAAAGTAATAAAACATTAACTATGTATAAAAAGTGGATTCCTGCCCTAAGATGCTGGTTGGTTACCCACTTTTTACTTCTAATGTATCCTTTATTTTCCTAGCCAGTCTTATTGCCCCTTCAAAACCAAATGTGGCCTCCTGACCATGCATAACATCTACTAAAGGTATTCCCAGTTCAGTGGATAATCCGATCTCTCCCATTCCTCCAAATATTATGTCTGGTTTTAAATTTTCCACTTCTCGGAGTATTTCTGTGTAATCTGGCTGTTTTAAAATGATAGGATGGATTTTTCTCTCTTTAATTATCTCATTCAATTTAGAATCAGTATATTTTCCTTCAAAGTCCAGGCAGATGAGAACCGGTTTCATACCCAGCTCAGATATAAACCTGGTAAGTGCGATAGCCCGGGTTGCTCCCGCCACGATCACCGCATTCTTACCTCTTAGATAGGGCAGATATTTCTGCAACTCCCTTTCTGCCCTTTTTTCATCCTCAGCGAAGACGTAATCCCTGTCGAGTTTTTTACATATCTCCTGAAGATAATTGCCCGTGGCTTTTACACCTATTGGTATGGTTTCGTGTAGAAATGGGATACCAAATTTCTTCTCCATCCGTTCACAGGGCTCTATCCCTGAAGCTTCACACATGGAGATATTTAGAGATGTTGTGGGTGCCGATTTAACTTCTTCTAACGTGCACCCTGAGGTCAAAGTACAGGTAAGGTTGATGCCCAGTTTATCAAAATATTCTTTAAGGATTTTTAGATCCGGGCCTCCCCGGTATTGTCCTATGAGATTGACCGAGTTTTCTCTGACATTATCTTCTTTGGGGGGTGGTTCCATCAAATCCACCAGAACAGTTAAACATTCCAGGTAACCTTCTATTTGGCTTCCCTCAAACCCTCCAGAACTGATGGTGATTAATTCTGCCTTAACGTTATCTTCAGCCTCATCTATAACCTTGTCTATGTTTTCGCCTATTATGCTGCTGGCGCAGGAGCTTAAAACAGCGATGAGTTGTGGTGAATATTTTTCATCGGCTTCACAGATTTTCTGGAGGAGTTTATCCTCCCCTCCAAATACCACGTCGTTTTGGTCCATCTCAGTGGAGAGTATTCTGATGGGTCTGCTGCTGCGCAGGCTCAGAAGATATTTTATATGATAATAACAACCGATGGGTCCGTGTATTAAGGGCAAAGCTCCTTTAATTCCCAGTACAGCCCGGATTACTCCGAATAGTTTGCAGGTTCTTAGTGATTCCATGATCGTTGTTACTTAATCTCAAAATTAATTATTCCTTTTTAAATTTCCATGGAGAGTTTTCTCTCCATGGAGAGTTTTCTCTATAATGGAGAGTTTTCTCTATAATGGAGAGTTTTCTCTATAATGGATTGTAAATCCTCTTCCTTAAATGGTTTGTTTAACAGTCCAAAAGATTTCTTAATCGATGCTTCTTTTATTTTTGGCTCGTTGAAGTGGTTTTTCCATCACTGTAGGCCGTTAGAAATATCACCGGGATAGAGTGACTGTCCCAGATTTCTTCCGCTGATTCTACCCCGTCCATCTCACCCTTTAAATTGATGTCCATCAACACCAGATCAACCTCTGTATCTCTTACTTTATTAATGGTTTCTTCTCCAGAAATTACCAGGCCAACTACCTGATATCCCTGGTTTTTCAGGGATAATTTAATGTGTTCTGCTGTGATTATCTCATCTTCCACCACAAGAATTTTATCATCCATTCTCTCCACTCAACCGCCCATCTTCCAACACGAGACATGTGAATTATCATTCTATAAAACCCATCTTCTCTATAAGACCTATCTTCCCACAAGTATCCTGTTAATAGCGTATAATACTGCCTCTACACTGGCTAATACAATATCATCTGCAGCGGAACGGCCTATGGCATTGTTCCCAGTTTTATCACCCATTATCACGAAAACTTCCGCCAGTGAGTCAGGGCCTCCGGTAATTGCTTCAATATTATATTCCTTAAGCTCCATATCAGCAGTTTCACTCATGAGACTCTGTATAGCGTTTATAGCCGCATCTACGGGTCCTACACCAGTTTTCGCTGCGGTACTTATCTTGCCGTCTATGTTCAGTTTAACTGTGGCGGTGGGCATAACATTGTCCCCGGTCATGACCGAGAATCCTTCCAGTTTCACTATCTCATTTTCAGCCCGGCCGAGAACCGTCTCTGCCATGGCCTTTAAATCCGCGTCGGTTACACATTTACCTTTATCTCCCAGTTTCTTTACCTGGTCGAAGATCTGGTTGAACTGTTCATCCGTGACTTCTATTCCATATTCGGTTAACTTTGATCTTATGGCGTTTGCACCGGTGTGCTTGCCCAGGACTATTTTTCTGGTATGCCCTACCATCTCTGGGGTGATTGGTTCGTAAGTTTCTGCTTTTGCTAATACCCCGTGTACGTGTATGCCTGCTTCATGGGCAAATGCATTTTCACCTACGATGGCCTTGTTAGGGGGCATTTTAACACCGGTTATCCGGGCTACCTGCTCGGAGGCATCCACCAGTAGCCGGGTGTTGATGTTCATATCCACTCCGTAATCTATTATGAGGGCCATGACCACCTCTTCCAGCGACGCGTTTCCGGCGCGTTCTCCCAGTCCGTTTATGGTGGCGTGTACCTGTTCAGCACCAGCTTCCACTGCACTTAATGAATTGGCCACGGCTAATCCAAAGTCATCGTGACAGTGCACGCTTAGGGGAACTTTCAGGTACTTTTTAAGCTCAGATATAAGATATCGCATGGAACTAGGGATCATCACCCCTACAGTATCCGGGACGTTGATGTAATCCACTTTAGCGCTTTCTACTGCCTGGTATACTTCTTTCAGATAGTCAAATTCTGTCCTGGTAGCGTCTTCGGCGGAAAATTCCGCGGTTATACCGTGGTCTTTGATGTACTCCACCGCATCCACTGAGAGATTTAATATCTCATCTTTACTCTTTTTTAACTTATATTCCCGGTGTAACGGTGAAGTCCCAATGAATGTGTGTATATAATCCACTTCAGAGTTGACAGCCGCTTCTAAATCCTTTTCAAGGGTTCTGGCCAAACCGCAAATCTGGGTGTCCAGGTCTAGTTTCACTATCTCCCGGGCTGCTCTCCTTTCACCCTCTGAGGAAGCTGGAAATCCCACTTCCAGGGTGTCAACTCCTAATTTATCCAGTCTTTTTGCGATTCTGATTTTCTCATCCACTGTCAGGGCCACTCCCGGGGTCTGCTCTCCATCCCTCAATGTTGTGTCGAAGATTCGAACCCTCTCCGGTAGTTTCATAGCCCCCTTTACTTCGTCTATGTACATAAAAAATCCGCCTTGTATTGAATTTGAATTTGCTGTGTGGTTATGTATTTAATTTATTGGGGTATATTTAAGTTCCTATAATTTTAAGTACCCATAATTAAACTCAATAAATCTCTTAAACCCGTGGATATTCCCAAAATAAGTATCGCCAGCTTCAGCATATTTTTAATGGTTTTATCTTCCATGTAACTATCGATAACGTACAGCGCGAATAATATGACTATTATTTTAAGTGGGAACATCACCAGGGCTGTCCCGGTGAGGCCTATTAAAGCGTTGGGAAGTACATGCTGCTCCCCATAGGGATAGAAATCTATGGCCACGAAGGTTGCACTGGCATCGAATATATGGGCCAGTAGAACGCTTAAATTAAATTTATCCTTGATTAAGCTCCATTTATTTCTGAAGATTACAAAAACAGATGATACCAGTGCCCATGATCCTAACACCTGCGCTAACGCCACGAAGTTGATGTGGAATATGTTCAGGATGTTGGGTATGCAGATAATAGCCCCCACCAGGAAGATGAGGTAGCGATAATCCAGGCTGGTCTTCCTTTCAATGTAAACTGACACTAAAAGGGTTACAATTGTTGTTAAACCGGTTATGATGTAAATTCCTGGAGTGATTAACAGGTAGCTGAGTGGGTAGATGCCGTTGTCCACCAGTGCCCTGGTGCTGGATCCAAAGAAGATGAATGGTATCACCGGAATTATCAGGTCTTTAGGGTCCTTTTTAATGTACTGGAACATCTTTATAAGTAAAATAACTATGATACCCAGTATAATGCCGAAAACAAGCGTGTTAAGTACGTTGTACCCCGGGCCGAAGTAGACTATGTGGGTGGTGATGAATTCAGTTATCTGTGATTGTAAGTCCAGTAACATAAATCAGAGTTAAATGGTTTTGTGATTTAAATATATCTACAGAAATTGAGTTTATCCCCATATGTCTCGGAATGCGAAATATATGCAAAGTTAGAATTAATCTCCAAAAATAAATTAAATCTCCTAATGCCCGGAATATTCCTATAATCTGTTGATTATCTTTTTCCTATCCCTATAATCTGTTGATTACCTTTTTCCTAATTACTTCCTTCACTATGAGTGGTAAAGGAGTTCTATCACCAAATACATTGGTTTTCCCAGATAATATGGTCTTAAGTACACTTTCCGTTGTAAAATCAGCTTCCAGTTCCGTTACACAGCTACCAATTGCACCCAGGAAGTGGGCGTCGCTGGATCCTATCTGAGGAATATTCCTCTTTTCTGCTAATTTCCGGGCCCTCCAGTTGGAGATACCGAAGATGTACCGGCTGTTTAAGGTTTCAATGGCATCTATGTCGAGATTTTCCACATAATCACATAAACCCTCCCTGTAACGGACGAATGGATGGGGGACAATGGCTATACCACCCTGGGATCTGATATCATCTATGGTCACCTCTGGTGAATTTCCCTTCTCCACCTCCCGGGTTACACCCAGTGCAACTATGTGTCCTTTGCTGGTGGTGACTTCCATGGCGGGTATGACCAGGAAGTTATCCAATTTCTCCGCCAACTTCAAAGCCACCTGAGAACCCCGGAGGGTATTATGATCCGCTATGGCAATGGCATCGAGTCCAATTTCCTGGGACCTCTCTATAATCTGCGCAGGTGTTAGTGTGGCATCACCAGAATAATTGCTGTGGATATGCGGGTCTAGGATCATTTAATCAGCTTTCCATACTTTTCCTTTTTTTTAGACTTTACTAATTCTACTTTTTAATATACTTAACGGCCTTCACCAGCCCAGAAGGTCCTGCCATCATAACATCCCCTGCCGGGGCGGCGTTATGGACTTTAAAATTTGTCTCCTTGAGGATCCCTCTCTTTGGCCCGGTGGCTACCAAGCACTGGAAATCACCGATTGGTTCTGCAACCCAGGCCCCGTGGCCGCCGTCTTCATGGATCTGTTCATGGCTGAGGGTGCCCTGTGCCAGTTCCCTGCAGAATCTGGTGATCTTATCCGGGGTTAACATGCCGGTGTGGTGTTCGAAAACTCCTGAAATTTTCCCATCTTTAAATGAAGCGGCCAGTGTGTGGCCGTTACCGACATCTAATGCTATAAAACTATCCAAATCTTTAACATATTCATCGCAGGTGGCTCCACAGATAGAGGCAAACTTAGAATCCATTATAACCACGTTGTATCCTTTAAGAGTTCTTAAAACCCCGTTCATCCTGGTGAAATACTCCGGGGCAGTGTTGAAGTAGGTGAATACTTCAGGCGGTTGTGGTGATTCCAGTTTTTCCTTGATCTTACTGAATCGGAAGTTCCGATCACCCATACCCTCTGAGTATCCATGATCCTGGACTGCCACTGCGATGTAGTCGAATTCCAGTTCCACACCGAATATGTCAAATGCTTCCCTGATCACCTCTAAATCTACATCTTTAAGTTCAATCTCTGAAATTTCAGGGTACCTCTCCCCAGAAGGGATTATTTCAATACCTAACGATTTCACTCTATTCAAATCATCCCTTACCGTCCTGGCAGCATTTTCAGTCATTAAAACCCGGTACCCCTTCTCCAGATGATTTTTTATAGCCTTGTTTATCGATCCTCCCCCCATGGTCTCGCCGCTTAAAAACAGATCGTTGTGGTGTTTGCGTATTTTTTCGGCGAAAATCCTGGTTGGGGAAGGTAAAACCATTTTATAAGAGTTTTCTATAGGTTGCTCAGAGTCGTAGAGCATTATATCCTGGGTTCCAGCACCCACATCTAAAGTCAGTATTCTCATGGTAAATTATATGGAGAGATGTTTTAAAAAAAAGTATCCTTAAAAAAGTATCCTATGTACAAATGTGTTCAACAAAGTTTAAATATTTACAGGATTCAATCAGATATCAATATCTTTTGAATTTTAAATTTCAAACGAAAGAATTAACTAGGAAAAGTGGTTTTATGTACAAAATTACCCTATCAGAAAAAGACACTCCAAAAAAATGGTACAACATAGCTGCTGATTTACCTGTAGAACCCCCAGAATACTCTCAAACTGAAGAGGGAAAACAGCTGGAAAATTTACCCAAAATATTTTCTAAGGGAGTTCTAGGGCAGGAACTATCAACTGAACGATGGATTGAAATTCCAAAAGAGGTTAGAAAGGTCTACATGAAAGTGGGCCGGCCAAGCCCCCTGTTCCGGGCTAAAGGCCTGGAAGAACACCTGGACACTCCAGCAAAGATATTCTACAAACGAGAGGACATGTCACCCACCGGCAGTCACAAACTCAACACAGCCATAGCTCAGGCATACTACGCAAAACAAGATGGCGTCGAAAGACTTACAACAGAAACCGGTGCCGGACAATGGGGAACCGCCTTATCCCTGGCATGTAAACTAGTGGGATTAGACTGCCTGGTCTACATGGTGAAGGTATCCTTCCAGCAAAAACCCTACCGAAAGACGATAATGCAGATCTACGATGGAGAGGTCATTCCCTCCCCCAGCAACACCACCGAATTCGGTAAAAAAGTCCTGGCAGAAAAACCTGACCACCCTGGATCCCTGGGTATAGCCATATCAGAAGCAATAGAAGTAGCTTTAAATGATGATAAAACATATTACACGCTGGGAAGCGTATTAAACCACGTGATGCTGCATCAGACAATTATCGGCCAGGAGATAAAGATGCAGTTAGACCAGATCGATGCCACACCCGATGTAATGATTGGATGCGTCGGTGGCGGAAGTAACCTCGCAGGATCAACCTTCCCCTTCATCAAGGACAAATTAAGCGGTGACCTGGACTGCCAGTTCATCGCAGCAGAACCTACATCCTGCCCTACACTTACTCAAGGAGAATACAAGTACGACTTCGGTGATACCTGCGGTTTTACACCCCTTATGAAGATGTACACCCTGGGCCATGACTACACCCCTCCATCTGTACACGCCGGAGGCCTGCGTTACCATGGAATGGCGCCTCACGTAGCTCTTCTGGTACATGAAAAAGTCATAGAAGCACGCACCGTCAGCCAAAGCGAGGTTTTCCAGAGCAATAAAGTCTTCGCCCAATTAGAAGGAGTTATACCCGCCCCAGAAACAGGCCACGCAGTGAAAATCGGAATAGATGAAGCTATCAAGTGCCGTAAAACTGGTGAAGAGAAAAACATAGTTATAAACTTCTCAGGACACGGTTTACTGGACCTGCAAGGATATGATGATTTCCTGGAAGGTAAATTAGAGGATTAATAATATTTAATCCTTCTTTTCTATTTTTGAATATTTTATAAAACGTATTTTTACAGTATGGTTATGGTATTAACTTGCTGCCTGATAAGTTATTAATAACTCAAGTTATTTATTGGTTTTATCCAGCCACGAAACGGCTTAGAAAGTATTTATTTCCCAAAAAACAGTATGTACTCACTTTAAATTTCAGCGAAATATATAAATAACATGTTATTTATAACCATTCTCAGTTAATTATTAGGATTTTTTTTTAAGACCTCAATATTAGCTAAGATAAAATAAATTTAGAAATAGAAAATAAAACCCAAAAAAGAACTATAAATAGAAAAAATAGAAACAGGTGATATAATTTGAGGCAAAACATAGCCTTACTAATAATCGGAGTAGTAGTGTTAGCCGGGATAGCCGGTGTACTGGCCATGACCATGTTCAACGCTACCAATCAGACCAACAATACCACGAATATATCTGATGTTAATAACACTACTCCAAATAACAACAACACACCAAATAACCCAAACAACCAACAACAAAATCCGTCCCAAGACGGAAGTAGTAGTAACGACGGTGGCAGTGTAAATAATGGAGGCAATGGTGGTTCTAACAACGGCGGCGATCAAACATGTCCCACATGTGTAGGAGCTGGAGTAGTCCCTGTAAATCCAAGTGATCCAAATACTACCTGGAAAACATGCCCCACATGTGGAGGAGATGGTTTAGTATGATTAAAAAATTATTACCAATTTTTTTGGTTCTGTTGATATTTGTAAGCATCAGTGCAGTATCAGCAGCCGAAACAAAGTTCAACACAACTTCAATAAGTACTTCGGCAAAGAATGTTCAAACTTACGTGGAAACCAATAAAAAACTTCCTTCAACTGTAAAAGTAAGCAATACCACTTTAACCACGCCAAAATACCTGTACTTGTTGACAAAAGATGTGCAAAACGTTAACAAAGGTGTTACAACACCCATAACTTTGGTAAGTGCATCCACACCCCCAAATCCAAGCGAAAGCGTTAAAGCTGGAACTTTAACAAAAGCACAGTATCTGACACTGGCAGCCAATGTAGCAAAATTCATAGAAAACAACAAAAGACCACCAAACTTCGCATCTACCTCTCTTGGAAATATGCGATACGAGAACGTAGTTTACACCTTATCAAAGGTACTGGCTTACTATAAAACCAACAATCGTTTGCCAAACACAGTTTCAGTTAAAAAATGGAGCACGATAACCTCCAGTTCAAGCACAGGCATATCCCCCGGTCCACCAGTTACATTTACCGATACCAGTAAGACCACTACTAAAAGGTTAGGAACCAATTCTTTAGGTTATGTAAATAAAATTGGACCATTCGGTACCGGAACAAAAAAGGTTGCAGTAATCATCGGAGTTCATCCACAGGAAGGTATAACCCATGTGGGAATGATGAACGCCCTGAAAACACTGGCATCCCAGTTAAAAAATGTACAGATCTGGGTTTTCAAAGTATATGTTAACGAAAAAAACAGTTATGAGAAAAGCAGAATGGATGGTCAACTCTTAGCACAGAAATACGTTGTACCTAATATAGACAAAACCTACAAGCTGACAGTTGACATACATGGAAACAGAGGCTTATACGCTACGAACGATTTCGTATTTGCACCAAGTAAACGTCCTCTATCAGTATCTTATGCCAATAAAATAATTTCCAAAACAACATATCTGAAATATTATGCTGTAGCAGATGGTTCCAGTCCTAAATACGTGACTATACCCATAGCTAACAAGGGAATACCAGCCGTGATATTCGAACTGTACCTAAACGTTAACAACTACAACACCGTAATGTACAACAAGTGTCTGCAATTGGTTAAAGCATTAAACACCATAACATACGTTTAAATTTAAAAAACAGCCCCTTGTTAATTTTTTCGGGCTGTAATTTTTCTCTTTTTTTTATCTAGAAATTCATTTTTTATTCAGAATATGAAATTTAATTTTCAAAAAAGATTCACTTGATTACTAGAACCAAGAAAATTTATTTATACTCCAATTCCCAATAAACATTTATTGTAACACTAATTAGACTAGGATTTGGAGGATTAATAACCATGTATAATATTGGGGAAGCTTTAATAGGAAGCGGAAATGAACTTGCTCATATTGATCTAGTTATAGGAGAGAAAAATGGTCCGGTGGGCTCGGCATTTGTGGAAAACATGACCAGCCTGTCCATAGGACACACTCCACTTTTAGCGGTGATAAGACCTAATTTACCCACTAAACCAGCCACTTTGATCATACCCAAGGTAACCGTGGGCTGCCTGGATGATGCTAACAAGGTATTCGGACCGGCACAGACCGCAGTAGGAAGGGCGGTGGCTGATGCTGTTTCAGAAGGCATAATAGATAAAGAAAAAGCTGAAGACCTGGTTATCATGGTCACGGTATTCATCCACCCTGAAGCAAAGAATTTCCGTAAGATCTACCAGTACAACTACGGAGCCACCAAGCTAGCCCTGAAAAGGGCTATGGATAGTTACCCATCCACTGAAAAGGTCATCGCGGAAAAGGACAGGGGCACCCACCCCATAATGGGCTTCAAAGTGGTAAGACTATGGAACCCACCCTACCTGCAAGTGGCTTTAGACCTGGACAATATGGAGGACATGGAACGTATAATCGACAGCCTCCCTAACCGGGAGAGAATCCTCATAGAAGCCGGTACCCCGCTGGTTAAGAAGTTCGGTGTGGGCATAATAAGTAAGATCCGGGAGCTTAGAACGGATGCCTTCATCATCGCCGATCTTAAAACCCTGGATGTAGGCCGTATAGAGGTTAAAATAGCCGCAGATGAGACAGCCGATGCTGTGGCCATATCCGGACTGGGAACCCCAGAATCAATCCAGAAAGCCATTCAGGAAGCATCTAAACAGGGAATATACTCCATACTGGATATGATGAACGTGGACAACTTCGTGGAAAAACTCAAGGGCCTCAAATACAAACCAGACATACTATTACTACATCGTAACGTGGATCTTGAAACCTACAAAGCAGAAAAAGGTGAAAATCTGGGTGACATGACCGAATGGGGTAACATAAAAGAGATCAAAGAGATCCTCGGTGGAAACCGGCTGGTGGCCGTTGCCGGAGGTATCACTCCAGATAAAGTTGACCAAGCATTGGGAAGTGGAGCAGATATCATAGTAGTCGGACGTTATATCATCGGATCCAGAGATGTAAGACGTGCAACTGACGATTTCCTGAAATACCTGCCACAGGACCCGGACACCATGAGGTTAGCCCTGGAAGAGGATGAACCTCTAGAACTCAACGATGCTAAAAAATAAAAAAAATACACTTCTTTTTTTTTAATTCCCTTTTTTTTTTAGAAAATTTTATTATTTCTTAGATGCAATTTTAATATAAGAATTGAAATGAGGGGATATTCTATATGAT
>WOYI010284007.1_pt1 | contig 11504 bp, 12 predicted proteins | sample 6423411 | NCBI WGS metagenome assembly WOYI01 (sample SAMN13441803, study PRJNA592873) | oil field metagenome | biome: oil field; feature: oil-well bore; material: oil-contaminated soil; isolation source: oil-contaminated soil from oil-well borehole | place: Germany: Wietze | collected 2016-10-18 ... | reverse complement strand
GCGGGAACAGGGAGGCGACGCCGTCGTAGTCAGGGGCGGCCGGCTCGACCGGCTCGGGGGCGGGAGCCGCGGCATCCATCCGGTACCCGCCGGCTGCGCGCATCTCGCGGCGCGAGCGGTAGACGGGGGCCTCGGCGACCACCGGCTTTTCGGGTTCACGAACGGCGGGCGGTGCGGACGCGGTGCTCGACTCGTCCGTCAGCCCGCCGAAGAGGAACCCCACAGCATCCGGGGTCTCGCGTTCGGTCATGAATCCTCCGGGTTTGCGACCCGACCGAGCCTAGGGGAGTTCCTTCCCAATGTCACGTTGACATAACGACCCGTAACCGAGGGGTAACACAGCCTGCCCACCCGGCGAGAACTCATGCGAATGGATGCCCCGGATCACGCCGCCGGGGCCAGGAACTGCTCCCACTGGGGTTGCGCGCGCTCGACGCCGCGCACCAGCCACGCGGTCCCGTGCGGGGCGCGCGGGATGTGCCGCAGCGACCACCCCATCTCCTGCGGCGTGCGGTCGCCTTTGATGTTGTTGCACTTGAGGCAGCACGCGACCAGGTTCTCCCAGCTGTCCGCACCCCCGCGGGAGCGCGGGATGACATGGTCGATCGTGGATGCCGAGACCCCGCAGTATGCGCAGCGCTGCGAGTCGCGGCGCAGCACCCCGCGGCGCGACACCGGGACGGCCCGCCCGCTCGGAATGCGCACGTAGCGGCGCAGCAGGATGACCGAAGGCCGCTCCCACTGCCCCGACGCGCTCAGCACGGGATGCTCTTCGTCGCTCACGACGATGGATGCCTTGCCGTCGAGCACGAGCACGATGGCCCGTTTGAACGACACGACGGCAAGCGGCTCGTAGCCGGCGTTGAGTACCAGGGTTCGCATGGAGTTCCTCTCGAAGGCGCCCGCACGGCTTGCGGGCATTCGATTCACCGGTCTCGCCGGATTGCGGGAGGAGCACACGAAAAAGGCGCCGTCGCGAACGACAGCGCCTACTTGCTCCGGACGTGACAGTGCACGACCGGCCGAATGCTGCGCCGTATGAGGAACAGCGCGCGCGCATCCGTGGTGGGGATGCTGCTCGCGTTCCGCATGGGGCTCTCCCGAAAATCCGTCGATACCGAGAGCACCAGCGTAACCCGCAGGAAAGAACAACGGTGTTACGGCACGAGAAACGTTCGGGGCGCTCCAGCGGGGCGGGGCGGGGCGCGGCGGGGCGGCGTGCACGTCGCGCGAGGGCGTTGCCGCGCCGCAGGACCGGCGGCGCGACGAATGGGCCCCGTCAGATCCCGTAGCGGACGAACCAGTACCCGCTCGTGTAGATCGCGCGGATCTGCACAACGCGGCCCGGCTCCGGCGCGTCGATCATCATGTTGCCGCCGAGGTAGATGCCGACGTGGCCGCCGCCGTCCATCGCGACGATGTCACCGGGGCGCGCGTCTGCGGCCGAGATGTGCGCGCCGCCCGCGCCCTGGCGCGATGCCGAGTGCGGAAGCGCGACGCCGAACTGGGCGTACACGTACTGGGTGAATCCGGAGCAGTCGAAACCGGCAGGGGATGCCCCGCCGTAGACGTACGGGACGCCCTGGTACCGCTCGGCCACCGCGACCACCTGGTCGAGGCTGAAGTTGGGGTACGGCGGGTTGGCGAGCAGCCCTCGGACGCTGGGGCCGGTGTACGACGCCCTGGCTGCTGCGAGCGCGGCCAGCAGCCGGGTGCGCTTGGCCTCGGCCTCCGAGGTCGCGCTGATGGCGTCCCGGGCGGTGGAGCCGATGGTCGCGTCCTCGGCGACTGCGACGGTCTGCGCGTCGGACACCTTCAGGTGCTCGAGGTCGGCCGTGGCAGGCGATCCGGATGCCGACGACCCGCTCTGCGCGGCGTAGGCGGGAAGCGCCACCGTGCAGAAGATGGCGGGGACCGCGATCGCGACGACCGCGAGGCCGAGGATGCTGCCGGGGGATGCAGCGGACTTGCGAGAATTTCCTGAGAACAAGAGGAGTGCTCCTGCGCCTCGGCCGGCCTCGGGGTGCCGCCCCATCCCTGTCGTATGTCACGTCGTGCCGCAGAGGATGGGTGAACGAGACGCCCTGCGGTACGGCCTCCGACCGGCTTGCGTGGCCGAGAGGACTCGTCGACTGTACGTGACCAGCCGCGGTAGCGCCAGTCGAGGCGGCGGCGCGCCGCGAGTCAGGCCGCCACGTACACGTGAACGGCGACCTCGCTGGGCAGCTCGAGGCCCTCATCGCTGCCATCGACCTGCACCAGCACGTAGGAGCCGGCGCGCGACACCGTCACCGAGGCCCCCGGGATCACGCCCGCCGCGAGCAACTGCTGAAGCAGCTCCGGTTCGAACTGCACCGGCTCGCCGAGGCGCTTGATGGTGCCGGTCACCGGCCCGGTCTCGTCGGCCACCCGCGCCACGATGTTGATGACGCCTTCGAGGAAGGGGCGGGCGAGCGGATCGCCCAACTCGTCGAGGGCGGGGATCGGGTTGCCGTACGGCGACTCGGTCGGGTGGTCGAGCAGCTCGAGCAGGCGGCGCTCGACCTGCTCGCTCATCACATGCTCCCAGCGACATGCCTCGTCGTGCACATACGCCCAATCGAGCCCGATCACATCGGCCAGCAGCCGCTCGGCGAGGCGGTGCTTGCGCATCACATGCAGGGCACGGCTGCGACCCTGCTCGGTGAGGGCGAGATGCCGGTCGCCTTCGACGTTCACGAGGCCGTCGCGCTCCATCCGGCCGATGGTCTGCGACACGGTGGGGCCGGAGTGGCCGAGGCGCTCGGAGATGCGCGCGCGCAGCGGCACGATCCCCTCCTCCTCCAGGTCGAGGATCGTCCGCAGGTACATCTCCGTCGTGTCGACGAGATCGGTCATCGTTGCCTTCCAGGGCTGGCTGCCGGACGGGGTCAGCCTACCGGCGGCGGTCGCGCTTCGCCGTGGGAGCGAGGCCTTCCGCCGGCGCACTCCGGTTGTGTAGGACGGTCCTACACAACCGGAGTGCGCGCTCAGGAGGGGCGGGCATCCCGGGCTCAGTACGATGGACGACGTGACGCTCGAGATCCCCGCTGACCTTCTGCCCGTCGACGGCCGGTTCGGAAGCGGGCCATCCAAGGTGCGTCCCGAACAACTCGCCCACCTCATGGCGCACGCCGAACTGCTCGGCACCTCGCACCGGCAGGCCCCGGTGAAGGATCTGGTCGGCCGCGTCCGCGGCAGTCTCGCCGAGCTGTTCCGCCTGCCGGCCGGCTACGAGGTGCTGCTCGGCAACGGCGGGTCGACCGCATTCTGGGATGCCGCAGCCCACTCGGTCATCGGCACCCGCGCCGAGCTGCTCAGCTTCGGCGAGTTCGGCTCGAAGTTCGCCGCAGCCGCCGCCGCCCCGTTCCTGCAGGCGCCGCATGTGATCGCGGCTCCCGGCGGATCCCGCAGCGAGATCGAGGTGCTCCCCGGCATCGACGTCTACGGCTGGCCGCACAACGAGACCTCGACGGGCGTGATGGCCCCCGTGAAACGGGTGCACGGCGATGAAGGAGCGCTCACCCTGATCGACGCGACCAGCGCGGCCGGCGGCGTCGAGTTCGATCCGGCCGAGGCGGACCTCTACTACTTCGCCCCGCAGAAGAACTTCGCCGGCGACGGCGGGCTGTGGTTCGCGCTGGCCTCGCCTGCTGCGATCGAGCGGATCGAGAGGGTGAGCGCATCCGGCCGCTACATCCCGGAGTTCCTCAGCCTCAAGAACGCGGTCGACAACTCGCGGCTCGACCAGACGCTCAACACACCGGCCATCTCCACCTTGCTGCTCATGGAGAACCAGCTCGACTGGATCGCCGGCAACGGGGGGCTCGCCTGGGCGGACTCCCGCACCAAGCAGAGCAGCGGCATCCTCTACGACTGGGCGGAGGCCTCGGCCGTCGCGACCCCGTTCGTGACGAACCCCGAGCACCGCTCGCAGGTCGTCGTCACCATCGACTTCGATGAGAGCGTGGATGCGGCGGCCATCGCCGCGACCCTGCGCGCCAACGGGATCGTCGACACCGAGCCCTACCGCAAGCTCGGCCGCAACCAGCTGCGCATCGCCACCTTCGTCGCCATCGAACCGGATGATGTGCGTGCGCTCACCCGCGCGCTCGATTTCGTGCTCGACCAGTAGCATGCTCGCGCAGAGAATCCCGCGCAGAGAATAGGGTGAACCCATGCGCCTCTGGCTGAAGGACTCGGAGCGCCGCCCCGATCCCGCACCCGTCAAGACGGATGACCGCAAGACCGTCCTCGTCGGGCTCGTGCTCTGGCTGGTCGCTCTCGGCGTGCTACTGCTGTTTCTTGCGCCGCTGATGGCGAACGGGCGCGAGTGGTGGCTCTGGACCGTCCTGGCCGGCCTCGGCATCGGGCTCGTGCTGCTCGTCGTCACCCATCGGCGGCACAGCAGCTAGGGCAGCGCCGGCCGGCGGCTCATCGGACTCGAAGTCGATGCCGTCGTCGGGGTCGTCGCCCAGATCGTCGTCATCCAGATCGTCGTCTTCCAGACTTTCGGCGTCGTCCAGACTCTCGTCGTCGTCCGACTCCGACAGCTCGCCCGCGGCGATCGCCGCCTGAGCGGCCTTGTAGTCCTCGAGCCGCTCGCTCCACGGCACCCAGTCCGGAGCGAGCAGCGCGCCCTCGCCGGGCAGCAGTTCGGCTTCGAGCACTGTCGGTTCCTCGCCGGGCAGCTGCGCGACGCTCGCCGTCCAGTACCAGCCCGGATACCCGGGCATCGCCGAGGCGAACAGGATGGTGCTGACGCCCTCGTCATCCGTCTCCTGCGAGACGAACGCGCCGATGCCGGCCTCCGGCGTGATCTCGCGGAGCGCGGCGAGCGCCACCTCGACCGCGGCGCCCTCGACCGGCGCAGCGCCCTCGACAGGTTCGACCACCGGTGCCTCAGGCATCCAGATCGTCGGCGACCTTGCGCAGCACGGCCGCGATCTTGCTGCCGTGGCTCTTGTCGGGGTAGCGGCCGCGACGCAGGCCGGCGCCGATCCCGTCGAGCAGCTTCACCAGGTCCTCCACCACGATCGCCATGTCGTCGGCGGAGCGGCGCGTCATCTTGCTCAAGGATGGCGGAGCGTCCAGAACCCGCACCGACAGCGCCTGCGCCCCCTTCTTCCCGTCGGCGATCCCGAACTCGAGGCGGCTGCCCGCGCGCACGACCGTGCCCGCCGGCAGCGCGGATGCGTGCAGGAACACCTCTTGGCCGTCATCAGCAGCGATGAAGCCGAAGCCTTTGTCTTCGTCGTAGAACTTGACCTTGCCGGTGGGCATGGGGACCTCTCCTCATTGGTGCGCGGGCATCGGGGCTGGGGCGTGAGCCCTATCCTGGTGCTGTGGCAGAGAACACCCGTGTGCCCCTCAATCGTATCGAACGCATCCTGGCGTTCGTCGTCGCAACCGTCGCGGGCATCTCGATCATCGCGATCGTGGCGATCTTCATCGGCCGCGCCAGCAATGCGGACTTCACCGGCGGGGTCTGGCCGACCGTCGCCGTGCTGCCCGGCATCGGCCTGCCGCTCGCGCTGATCGGGCTCATCGTGTTCCTGATCGTGACCGCCGTGCGACGCAGCCGCCTCGCGCGCGATGGCGGCGAGTAGCGGCTCCGCCCTCGCGCTCGCGGCCCGGCTGCGCGCGCTCGACGACGACGCCCTCGCGCGGCTGGTGAAGGATCGCGGGGTGCGCCAGCAGGGCATCCGCGACTTCTTCGACCTGGCGGAGGCGCTGCTGGACCGCGGCTCCGTGCAGGCCGCCCTGCAGCGCCTGGATCGTCCGACCCTCGCCCTGCTCGCGGTCGCCGGCGAACTCGCGTCCACCACGGGCGCGCCCACCGCGGCGCAGCTCGCCGTCGCTCTGCACCTCTCGACGGCCGAGGTCTCGGAGCGCATCGCCGTCGCCGAGAGGGCGGCACTGCTCGGCGCCGAGTCCGGCCGGGTCGCCCCATGGGATGCCGTCACCGAGCAATTGAACGCCTGGCCCGCTTTCGGCCTGCCCTCGCGCGCCGAGCTCGTCAGCAGCACGCCCCCGGCCGCCCTGGTCCCGGTGAGCGAGTCCGATGCCCGCTTCGTCGACCGGGGGGCGGGAGACCGCGCATTCGGCACGCTCTCCGCCGTGACCGAGCTGCTCGTGGCGCTGCGCGATGAGCCCGCCCGCCAGCTGGCCCGCGGCGGGGTCGCCCTCCCCGACGGCCGACGGCTCGCCGCCGCGGCCGGGGTCGGCAGCGAGCAGATCGACCTGCTGCTCAACATCGCATCGCATGCAGGGCTCGCCGAACTGGACGGCGGGGCCTGGGCGCCGAGCGAGGCATCCCGCACCTGGCTCTCCGAGTCGCGGGCCGACCGCTGGGCCGTGCTCGCGGGCGCGTGGCTCGACCGGCTGCCCGATGAGCTGCGCACCGTGCTGCGCCAGCGGGCGCATGCGGTCTGGGGCGAAGGGCTCGCCGACTTCGTGGCGTGGCTGTTCCCGGCGGGGGGGGACTGGATCCGCGAGCGGCTCACCTCGATCGCCCGCGAAGCCGAGCTGCTCGGCCTGACAGGGGGGGCGACGCCGTCGACGCCGGGGGCGGCGCTGCTCGTCGATGGGGTGGGTGCTGCATCCACCGCGATGGCGGCGCTGTTCCCGCCCGAGGTCGAGCAGGTGTACGTGCAGCACGATCTGTCGATCATCGCGCCAGGACCGCTCGTGGCCGAGGTGGACAGCCGGCTGCGCCGCTTCGCCGAGGTCGAGGCCCGGGGCCTGGCATCCAGCTACCGGGTCACCGCGGCGAGCCTGAGCCGGGCGATGATCGCGGGCGAGACCGCGGACGGCATTCGCGCCTTTCTCGCCCGGGTGTCGCTGACCGGCATCCCGCAACCGCTCGAGTACCTGCTGGCCGACACGGCCGCGCGCTTCGGCACCCTGCGCGTCGGGGCCATCGACCCGGGCGCCGACCCCGCCGACTCCCGCGAGTTCGGGATGTCGGCCTATGTGCGCTCCGACGACACCGCCATGCTGCGCCAGGTCGCGGTGGACCAGGCCCTCGCCCCGCTCGGCCTCAAGCCGGATGGGGCCGGTCCGGGCGGCGAGGGCCGCCTGCTCTCCCGCTTCGAGCTGCCGCTCGTCTACTGGACGCTCGCCGACGCGCGCTACCCCGTCGTGGCCGAGGACGCCGCAGGCACCATCCTGGAGCTGCGCCGCGAGCGACGCGCGGGCGCGGGCGGAGCGCTGGCCGACGACACCGCCGCGATCCTGATCGCCCGGGTGCGCGCGGTCGCGGCCTCGAGCCCCGAGGAGACCGGGCAGGCATGGCTGGCCCGTCAGCTGGAGAGCGCCGTGAAGAACAAGGCGGCGGTGCTGGTGGATGTGCGGCTGCCGGACGGCACCCAGGTCGAGTACCACCTGGAGCCGGCCGCCATCGCGAACGGCAGGCTGCGCGCACGGGACCGGCGGGCGGACATCGAGCGGACGCTGCCGCTGTCGTCGATCACCGCCGTCCGGCCTGCGTAGCTCAGCGCCGGCCGCGATCGCGGGTAGGCTCGAAGGTTGTGAACGGACCCCTGATCGTCCAGAGCGACCGCACCGTGCTGCTCGAAGTTGCGCACCCGCAAGCGGAAGAGGCGCGGCACGAGCTGGCGGTCTTCGCCGAGCTGGAGCGGGCCCCCGAGTTCGTGCACACCTACCGCATCACGCGGCTGGGGCTGTGGAACGCGCGCGCCGCCGGTCACACCGCGGCGCAGATGCTGCAGACCCTCGACGACTACGCCAAGTTCCCCGTGCCGCAGTCGGTGTCGATCGACATCACCGAGACGGTCGGCCGCTACGGCCGCCTGATCATCGAGCGCGATGCCGAGGGTGAACTCATCATCACCGGCACGGATCCCGCGGTGCTCGCCGAGATCACCCGCAGTCCCAAGGTCGGTCAGTTCCTCGGCGTGAAGCGCACCACCACCGAATGGACCCTGCTCCCCTGGGCACGCGGCCAGGTCAAGCAGGAGCTGCTCAAGCTCGGCTGGCCCGCCGAGGACCACGCCGGCTACACCCCGGGCACCCCGCACCGGATCGAGCTGAACTCCGCGGACGGCTGGGCGCTGCGGCCGTACCAGGAGCAGGCGATCGACAACTTCTTCGCCGGCGGATCCGGGGTGGTCGTGCTGCCGTGCGGCGCGGGCAAGACGCTGGTGGGGGCGGGGGCGATGGCGCGCGCGGAGACCACGACGCTCATCCTGGTCACCAACACGGTCTCGGCACGCCAATGGCGTTCCGAACTGCTGCGGCGCACCTCGCTCACCGAGGAGGAGATCGGCGAATACTCGGGCCAGGTCAAGGAGATCAAGCCGGTCACGATCGCGACATACCAGATCCTGACCGCGAAGCGGAAGGGCGAGTACGCCCACCTGGCGCTGCTCGACGCGCTGGACTGGGGCCTCATCGTGTACGACGAGGTGCACCTGCTGCCCGCGCCGGTGTTCAAGCTGACGGCCGAGCTGCAGGCGCGCCGCCGGCTCGGCCTGACGGCGACGCTGGTGCGCGAGGACGGCCGCGAGTCCGATGTGTTCTCGCTGATCGGCCCGAAGCGCTTCGACGCGCCCTGGAAGGAGATCGAGGCGCAGGGCTTCATCTCCCCGGCATCCTGCTACGAGGTGCGGATCGACCTGCCGCAGCAGGAACGGCTGGAGTATGCGGCATCCGCGGATGACGAGCGATACCGGCTCGCGGCGACCGCGCCCGCCAAGCTGGGCGTGGTCCGCGAGCTGGTCGCGAAGCACGAGGGCGAGCGCATCCTCGTCATCGGCCAGTACCTGGATCAGATCGACGAGCTGGCTCTCGCGCTGAACGCCCCGAAGCTCACCGGCGCGACCCCGATCGACGAGCGGGAGCGGCTCTACCAGGAGTTCCGGGATGGCACGACCCGGGTTCTGGTGGTGTCGAAGGTGGCGAACTTCTCGGTCGACCTGCCCGAGGCGACGGTCGCGATCCAGGTCTCCGGCTCGTTCGGCTCGCGCCAGGAGGAGGCCCAGCGGCTGGGCCGCCTGCTGCGCCCGAAGGAGAGCGGGCTGCCCGCGAACTTCTACACCCTCGTGGCGCGCGACACCGTCGACCAGGATTTCGCGCAGAACCGGCAGCGCTTCCTGGCCGAGCAGGGCTACAGCTACACGATCCTCGACGCCGACGACCTTGCCGAGGCGGCCTGAGCCCGGCCCCGGCCCTGAGCCGTCCGCCCCGGCACTCCCGCGGCATGGACGCCGCACGCCGCCGCGACCGCCTCAGCGTGCGCTGCGGTGACGGCTCGCGCATCCCCGGGTCCGGGATGGCGAGTCCAGTGCACCACCACCGGCGAGTCCGGGCCGAGGCGCTTTCGTGGATCGTCCGGGTCGCGAAGCCGCGGTGCATTGGCCGGCACCTCGACGTGCAGCGCCGGGGGCGGTGCGGATCCGTCATGAAAGGCGATGGCGCTCACGCAGGTGAGCCGTCCGCCGACCCGGCAGGCCCGGATCGCATCAGGGTTCTCGTCGGCGCGGGCATACCAGCCCTTGCGCACCCGGATGATCGAGCGCCCATACCACGCGGCGACGTCGAGCGCGTCGGCCGAGACGCCGCGCGAGCGCAACTGCCAGCGGCTCGCCACCCCGCCGAGCCGCTCGATGGCTTCGACGATGTGCTGCATGCGGAGACTCTCGCCGCTCGGCCGCGCTCCCGGCGGACGCTGCCCTGCGGATGTGCTCTCCCCCCGCGCACTCCGGTTGTGTAGGACCGTCCTACACAACCGGAGTGCGCTGACCGCAGGGTGCCCTGCTCGGGCGAACGCGGGAGTGCGATCGAAGTAATCCCCTGGGATGACGGCGCGACTGCGAGCATCGCCTAGCGTGAAGGCATGAAGGCGGCATCATGATCGAAGCAGTCGGGCTCACCAAGCGGTACGGCGCGAAGACCGTCGTCGACGACGTGACCTTCTCGGTGAAGCCGGGCATGGTCACGGGGTTCCTCGGCCCGAACGGGGCCGGCAAGTCCACCACGATGCGGCTCATCGTCGGACTCGACCGGGCGACGAGCGGCAGCGTCACGGTGAACGGGTCGCGCTATGCGGATCTGAAGGCGCCGCTGCGCGAGGTCGGCGTTCTGCTCGACGCGAAGGCCGTGCACACCGGCCGCACCGCCGAGAACCACCTCCTCGCGCTGGCGGCGACCCACGGCATCCGGCGCACGCGTGTCGACGAGGTGATCGCGCTCACCGGACTCGAATCGGTGGCGCGGCGCCGAGTGGGCGGCTTCTCGCTCGGGATGGGGCAGCGGCTCGGCATTGCGGCGGCGCTGCTGGGCGACCCCTCGGTCCTGATCCTCGACGAGCCGGTCAACGGACTCGACCCTGAAGGCGTCATCTGGGTGCGCGAACTCACCCGCCACCTGGCGAGCCAGGGCCGCACGGTCTTCCTCTCATCGCACCTGATGAGCGAGATGGCCCAGACCGCCGACCACATCATCGTGCTCGGCCGGGGACGGGTCATCGCCGACGCCCCCGTCGCCACCATCGAAGCGATGGCGACCGGGACGGTCGTGCACGTGCGCACCCCCGACGCCGAGCGCTTCGCCGTGCTCCTCACCGGCGCGGGCGCGACGGTCACGCATGTCGAACCGGAGCTGCTCGAGGTGACCGGCCTGGCTGCGCCGCACATCGGCGAACTCGCCGCCCACGAACGCGTCGTGCTGCACGAGCTGTCGCCGGTCGGCGGCTCGCTCGAGGACGCCTACCTCGCGCTCACTCAGGACGAAGTCGAATTCCACGCGGGCGGGACGGCAGCGGCATGACCACGACGACGATCACGAGGACTCCGGTCCTGTCCTTCGGCGGCGTGCTCCGCTCCGAATGGATCAAGCTGCGCACCCTGCGCTCGACCCTGTGGTGCTACGTCATCATCGTGCTGCTCACGATCGGGCTGGGCCTGCTGATCGCCGGCGCCCTCCCGGCACCGACCGGTACCGGGGCACCCGCGCACGACGTGCAGCAGAGCACCTGGGTCACCGTCTCGACACTGGGCATCAGCTTCGCCCAACTGGTCAGCGCCGTGCTCGGCGCACTCGTGATCACCGGAGAGTACGGCACCGGGATGATCCGCTCGACGTTCGCAGCCGTGCCGAAGCGCCTGCCCGCCATCGTGGCCAAGGCGCTCGTCTTCGGGGTGACCACCTTTGTCGTGGCCCTGGTCGGACTCGTGTCCGCCGCCTTCGCGACCGCGCCCCTGCTGCCCGGCAAGGGCATCACGCCCGACTTCGGCGACGGGGAGGTCTGGCTCGCGCTGATCGGTGGTGCCGGCTATGCCGCCCTGATCGGGCTGCTCGCGTTCGGGATCGGACTCGCCATCCGCAGCAGTGCCGCCAGCATCGCTGCCGCCCTCGGGCTCGTGCTGGTCGTCCCGACCATCCTGCAGGTGCTGGCGGCGGTCACCCGCGCCGACTGGCCCGCCAACATCGCCGCGTTCCTGCCGAGCAGCGCGGGCGGCAAG
>WOYI010544796.1_pt1 | contig 11506 bp, 14 predicted proteins | sample 6423411 | NCBI WGS metagenome assembly WOYI01 (sample SAMN13441803, study PRJNA592873) | oil field metagenome | biome: oil field; feature: oil-well bore; material: oil-contaminated soil; isolation source: oil-contaminated soil from oil-well borehole | place: Germany: Wietze | collected 2016-10-18 ... | reverse complement strand
ATCCGGGCGATAAAAGAACGTCTGGGCATGTCCTGATTTGAATTATGCTTCTTTTCTCTGTTATCCCCCAAACCAATTCGCCATCTCCCTCAACCCTGATATAAGGTCGTATTCCGGGCTCGTATCCACGCTCATTTCTTTTCGCGGATATATCCGCCAGAGAATCCTGGATGTCATCTGGCCTTGGCGTCTCGTACATCAACCCGATCCAAGTTCCACGAAGATGAAAATGGGAATCAACAATCGAATAATCTGAAGCCGGATCCTGCCTCGGCCCATAAACGATAAAATATCGCAGGCATACCGTCCTTATAAGAGAGAGAATTGCGAGCCAATATGGACTCTAACTCAAGATAGCAAACTACTTAAAAAATAGAAACCCCAATACTGATCAGATAAGTGGGTGCATAAGAGACATGACCGAAGGAGAATCCATAAGGCTGAAGGCATCTGAGGCTAATCAGGGCGATGTAGGAAAGGGCATTGTCAGGATGGGCGACGAGTTCATGGAACGAATCGGCATCCGTCCCCTGGATGTAGTGGAGATAATCGGATCGCGACCCACAGCTGCTCTGGCCGTGAGCGCCTACACCCAGGACCAGGGCATCGACATGATCAGAATGGACGGTCTGATTCGATCCAATGCCGGAACAAGCATCGGTCAGTATGTAGAGGTCAAGAGGGCGACCTGGGAAGAGGCCAAGCATGTAACGCTGGCTCCCGTCACCCAGGGCATGCAGATCTTCGCTCCGGGCGATGTCCTCACCAAGGTCTTCAACGGCCGGCCGCTATTAAGAGGCGATGTCATCTCCACCACCAGCGTGAGAAAGCCCCCCACTGATTCCATGGGCAGGGAGACCATGTTCGAGGAGATCTTCCGGGGCTTTCTTGGTGCTCAGGCCTTTGGCCTGGGTGAGATCAAGCTCCGGGTGGTCTCCACCAGTCCGGGCGGAATCGTCAAGATCACCGAGGGGACGGACATAGAGCTCCTGCCCCAGGCGGTGGAGACGCCTGAACGCTCTGTGCCCTCAGTGGTCTACGAGGACGTCGGCGGCTTGAAGCCGGTGATAACCAAGGTCCGAGAGATGATTGAGCTTCCGCTGAAGCATCCAGAGCTCTTCGACCGCCTGGGCATCGATCCGCCCAAAGGAGTGCTGCTGCACGGCCCGCCCGGCACGGGAAAGACCATGCTGGCCAAGGCGGTGGCCAATGAGAGCGATGCCTACTTCATAAGCATCAATGGCCCGGAGATCATGTCCAAGTACTATGGGGAGAGCGAGAAAGCCCTCAGAGACCTGTTCGAAGAGGCGGAGAAGAACACTCCTGCCATCATCTTCCTTGACGAGCTGGACTCCATCGCCCCCAAGAGAGGAGATGTCACCGGAGAGGTGGAACGGAGGGTGGTAGCTCAGCTCTTATCTCTCATGGACGGGCTGAAGGAGAGGAAGAACGTCATAGTCATCGGCTCAACCAACCGTCCCGAGGCCCTGGACATGGCACTGCGCCGACCGGGAAGGTTCGACCGGGAGATCGAGCTGGGCGTTCCGGATATGGAAGGAAGGCTGGAGATCTTCCAGATCCATACCCGGGGCATGCCTCTGCACGAGGATGTGGTCCTGGAGGACTATGCAATAGAGACCTACGGCTTCGTGGGAGCGGACATCGCTGCGGTCAGCCGTGAGGCGGCGATGAACGCCCTGCGGCGCATCCTGCCACAGATCGATCTGGACGAGCCCACAATTCCCAAGGAGATCCTGGACCGGCTTATTGTGCAGAAGGGCGACTTCGAGGCGGCCCTGCGGGAGATTCAGCCCTCGGCGATGCGAGAGATCCTGGTGGAGGTTCCCAATGTGAGCTGGGAGGACATAGGTGGCCTGGAGAGGGTCAAGGATCTGATGGTGGAAGCAGTTGAATGGCCGCTACGCAATGCGGAAAGCTTCCAGCGCCTGGGCATCGATGCCCCCAAGGGAATCCTGCTCTACGGCCCACCGGGCACGGGAAAGACCATGCTCGCCAAGGCGGTGGCCAATGAGAGCGAGGCGAACTTCATAACCGTCAAAGGGAGCGCACTACTGTCCAAGTGGTACGGAGAGAGCGAGAAGAGGGTGGAGGAGATATTCAGGAAGGCGAGGCAGGTTGCTCCTTCCATCATATTCTTAGACGAGCTGGATGCCTTGGTCCCCGTCAGAGGGGGAGCGATGGGCGAGCCCCATGTCACTGAGAGGATAGTAAACCAGCTGCTAAGCGAGATGGACGGCCTGGAGGAGCTGCATGGAGTGGTGGTGATCGGAGCGACCAACAGGCCGGATATCATCGATCCCGCCCTCCTCAGGCCGGGAAGGTTCGATGAGTTGATACTGGTGCCCGTGCCGGACAGCGAGTCCCGGCGCAAGATCTTCCGGGTCCATCTGAAAAAGTCGCCCCTGGCAGAGGATATCAATATCGAGGAGCTGCTCGAGCAGACGGATCAGTATACGGGCGCAGACATCGCTTCCCTGGTCAGAAAGGCCGGGCGTCTGGCCCTCAGGGAGGATATGGGAGCCACCAAGATCAGCCAGAAGCATTTCCTTGCTGCCTTAGAGGAGATTGGCCCCTCTGTCACTCCGGATACCATGAAGTATTATTCATCTATGGCCAGGGAGCTGCGCAAGAAGGCCTCCCGAGAGGTGGAGAGAGGAGATATATATGCTTAAAAACTTGAATTGACGGATGGAACATCGTCCTTCCTATTTTCTTTTTTCCAATATTTACTTAATAGCGAATAATAATCACAAAGGCATAGATAAATATGGGAACGAACATTGATAGCGCCCGGAGCGATATCATGACAGATAGCGAAAGATTCCTGAAAGAGGCATTTGCGGGCGAGTCGCAGGCCAGCCAGAAGTATAGATCTTTTGCCGCTAAAGCGGATAAAGAGGGTTTTGCTCAGGCAGCCAGGCTGTTTCGAGCGGCCGCGGCAGCGGAAGAGGTCCACGCCGCAAATCACCTCAGAGCGCTAAAAGCGGTAAAATCGACAAGAGAAAACCTGCAGGCGGCCATTGCTGGCGAGGACGAGGAATGGGAAAAAATGTACCCGGTGATGATCGAGAAGGCCATATCGGAAGGAAACAAAGCTGCTCAGACGTCTTTTCACTATGCCAACGAGGTAGAGAAGATCCACTCCCGGCTCTTCAAAGGTCTCTTTGAAGGGCTGGAGGCTGACACCAAAAAGGATGCTTCCCCTTACTTTGTCTGCCCTTACTGCGGCAATACAGTTGAAGGCGAGGCTCCTGCTGTTTGCCCCATATGTGGTGCAGAGGGAAAGCTCTTCCTGAGGATCGACTGAGCAGACAAATTGATATGATCGATATAAACCTGATCCAGTCCTGGAATGAGGAGCAAATAGTGGAGCTCTATCGTGCTGGCGGCTGGTGGAAGGATTATATGGATTCAACCCAGGTCAACGATCTGATCCGGGGAAGCTATATCTTCGCTGTGGCGGTCGATATTTCCGCTTGCAGGGCAGTAGGAATGGGGCGGGTGATCTCTGACGGAATCTCTGATGGGTATATTCAAGATCTTGTGGTCCTGGAAGAGTGGCAGAATCTTGGGGTGGGCAGGATGATAGTGGAAAGGCTCATAGAGGAGTGCAGAGCCAGGAAAATCGCCTGGGTGGGCCTGATCGCCGAGCCGGGAAAGGAGGACTTTTATGATTCAATTGGATTTCGACCGATGCCAGGGCATGTGCCCATGCTCCTCGATTGGGAGGCCCGGGGATGCTAAACTCTGAGGACTTCAAGCCGGTGACGCTTGAGGACAGGGACTTTTTCGTCCAGCACTACCGGCGGTTTCCCCAGAGGCACAGCGACAACACCTTCACCAATATGGTCTGCTGGAACTATTATGCCAACTACCGCTATGCATACGTCCAAGACTGCGTGATCCTCTCCAGCACCATCGCCGGCAAGACCCGCTACCGTCCTCCCATCGGGCCAAGAAATCCGGATCTCCTCCATGAGGTCCTGGCTCTCGCTCTGAATAGCGATGAGACGAGGCCCTTTGTGGTGCTGGACCAGGAGACGCTGGAATGGATAAGCGGGATCTATCCGGAGCTGCAGTTTCAGCCTGAGAGGATGTACTTCGATTATGTCTATCTGGCGTCCGATCTGGCAGATCTGCCTGGAAAGGGATACTCGACCATCAGGCGCCAGCTCAACCAGTTCATGAAGACCTGCAGTCCCCTGGTCGAGGAGTTGGGGACAGATAACATCGGTGAGATAAACGATTTCGTAGAACAGTGGTGCGAGTGGAAGGACTGCGATTCAAACCCGGATCTGGCATCGGAGAAGGATGCCCTGTGCTTTGCCCTGGCCCATTATCGGGAGCTTGAGCTGTCGGGAATAGCCATCCGTTCGGAGGGAAAGGTCGGGGCCATATCCCTCTTTGAGGGGCTGAACGAGGATACAGCGCTGGTCCACTTCGAGAAGGGGCTCCCTGAATGCAAAGGAATCTACCGGGCGATAAATGCCGAGACGGCAAGGATCCTGGCCAAAAAATACACCTATATCAACCGGGAGAGCGATATGGGTGTGGAGGGGATCCGGGAGGCGAAGATGCGCTATCATCCTCACCATATGGTCGAGGTGCATATGGCGAGCCGGGAAGAGCTGGCGAAGGTGGTCTGACCAAACTCATTTGCCGCTTTTCAGGATTGAAGGCAAGGTTCAAATGAAGGAAGGATCATCAGGGGTCTGGAGCTGATGATTTTGCACAGTCACGCTGAATCGGCGCATAACGGCGTTATTTCGACAGCAGCAACGGCCTTAAAATGGCTGCCCTATCCATGTCTGAGAAGACGTGGCCCAGCATCTACGACAGACCTCCAGAGAGGCAACCATTCTTCTCTATGCTCCTGCGCTGGATCCCCATCTGGAGAAGATGACCGAATTAGCCGACCGGGTGTTCTGCATCAATAATGAGCCGGCTGCGGCGAAGGGCCGGGGAAAGGCAGAGGCGAGGATGGCCGGAGAGCAGAGGACTCTGGAGGCGTACTCGTGAGAAGAGTGCAACTCCTTTCCCGCCTCCAAGGCATGTCGCAGGGCGCGAGGAGAGTTCGGAGAGTGGCTTAAACAGGAAGTAGCCAAAGCAGCCGAGGACCATGGGTTGCCAAAGCCTGTTCATATAATCGTATAATTCCATTCTCCATGAAATTTCTCAATTGTTAGGTTTACTTCTTCCAATTCATTATCAGATATTTTAATGTCTTTTTGGTAGACCTTTTTATCCATGCCACACTCTACATGAAACCCTTTTTGGGTGGTAGTAGCTGCAATAAGATTTACTATGACTTCATGACTAATCAAAGGCTTGCCCCTCCAGTTTTGGGTGATAAATGCGAATAGTTTATGCTCTATCTTATTCCACTTGCTTGTTCCCGGTGGAAAATGAGATACTGAGATCTCCAATCCAGAATCGTCTGCAAGTTTTTGAAGTTCTACTTTCCACAATCGAACACGATAGCCATTAGAACTATCAACTGCAAAAGCGGATGTATCGTGATCGGTTCCAACACTGACCCAACCTTCATTAATCGTGAACAAGCACTTTTACAGGATGACCTTTCAGGCGAAATTCGCGTCCGCCATTCTTAAAATTTCCAACATTTTCCTTCTTTTTTGTATCTACAGAGATTACGGGTTGGTCATAGTTTATAAATAATTTAGATTTATTGTTTATAAATATAAATTGTGCATTTCTGTCAGAATGATTACCCCCTTCAATTACTTTTTGATTTGACTGAAGACTGTAGCCTTGCATGCGAAGCAACTCGGCTACTCTCGTATGACTGATATTATGACCCATAGTTTTGAGTGCGCGTGCCAACTTCCTGGTGCTCTTGCAAGTCCAGCGCAAAGGGGACTCAGGATCTCCGCGAGTAGTAGGTTCTATCAAACTATCAAGATCAGATAGCAGGGTCAAGTCAGTATCAATTAGCCTTTTTCTTCCACCACCTGGCTTTCTAATTTTGCCTGATTCTATTACTTCTGGTTCTTCCTCCAATTCTTTGCATCCTTTGGAGATCGTATCACTGGAAACGCCTGTATCCCTAGACACTCTCTCTATTCCGCCCCATCCAATAACGGTAGCCTCCGCAGCAAGAAGTAATCGCCTTGCTTTTTCATTAAGAAATGGTTTGATTAAGTCATATCTTCTTTTTATTTCACTCGAATTATCCATACAACTTAATAGCGCAGATCTAATATAAATAATTACCTAGCTTATTTAGTTACGATTACAAAGAGCTTCAGACGAAGGTAGCGAGACGTGAACTTTATACATGATGAGAATGATTAGCCGCTTAAGAGTGGATCAAAATCGGATTGGCGTGAGGGGTCAAATTCGAATTGGCGGATACATTCCATGAGTCTCGCTAAAACAATGGCCACAGGTTCTGCATTTGAGAAGCGCTCTGTTGTCCTTCCCGTATCGTTCTTTCAAAACTATGTTTCCTGCACCTTTTTTTCCGAAGTCTGGACAATCCTTCTGCCAGCACCAAAATAGTGAAACATCAAGATTCGAATTCGAATTCATCGCTATCCCAACTTATTAATTGATAAAGTAGTATTAAAATCTTTCAGTTAAGAAAGTACACGACCAAGAATGCCTGCCATGATCCAAAGGTGCTCAGAAGAGGCAGTGAAAAAAGGTAGCGGCTCGGCTGATGCTGCCAGATAGAATACTGCAATCCTCATATACTTGCAGCTCTAACAGAAGGCAGATGCAATGGGAACTGGTTGGCTGGTGTGCAGCTCTTTTAACGATGTTCGGATTCGTCCCCCAGATCCTCAAAATCTATCGGACAGAGTCTGTCTCAGATGTCAGCCTGATCATGCTCCTGCAATTTTCACTGGGAATGTTCCTCTGGCTGCTCTATGGCCTGTATATTCAGGATCGCATTCTGATCGTCTCCAATACGATCTCTTTTCTCATCCTGATGGTGGCCACCGGGATGTATATGAGGTACAGAAAATATGGTGCCCGCCCTCTGTAGCCTCCACAAGATGCAATCATTAGCCGGAATGAAACGCAAGAGAGCGCTCCATACATCTTCGTCGAGGGCAGGCGAGAACAAGACAGCAGGTTAACTGACACTGCCCAACTGATACAGCATCCCTATCCGTCTTTTTCCATTTCACTCATCTTTTTTTTGATCCTCTCTTGCATCCTCTCCAGAGAGGCTTTTGTGCTCAGGCGACTGTCACAGGGAGAAGTGTCCTTGGGGTTGCAGCCGGCAAGAAGGTCCATCACTCTGTCAGCCATATCAGAGGCCCCCAGATCCTCCAGATGCTGCAATAAGATACTGGCGCGGGAGTTGAAATCCCGGCATTTTCCCGTCTGCGAGATAGCAGCCTCGTGCATTTCATAGAGCAGAGAAAGCTCCTTATTGATCTGCAACCAGTCCTCCCTTTTTATCGCCATCCATGAAAGGTATCCATCATTCAGAAATATTAAGGCGATGATCAAGGCGATGCTCTCGCTTGAATATGGAAGAATGATAATATCGTATTATCGTCTTATGGCGATAAGTTTATATCTGAATATGCAATAATCGCGCTTTAATCATGGCTCAAAAGCATGTCTCTGAACTGCGCCTAAAGATTCTGAGCGCTCTGTCCGATCCCACCCGTCTGGAGCTGCTCGAATACCTGAGCGGGGGCGAGCGATGCGTTTGCGAGATCCTTCCCGCCTTCACCAGATCTCAGTCCACCATATCCAAGCACCTGAATATCCTCTTCGAGGCCGACATTCTGGATCGCAGAATAGACGGGAAAAAGACGCTCTATAGCATAAAAGACCCTCAGGTTTTCGAATTGGTTCGCCTTGTAGACCGGATGGCCCTAAAGCAGATATCGCAGCTCGCAGAAGCAGGAAGGATTCTAGAGGAGTCATTGAGCTGCGGGAGATAGATATCATGGCAACCTATGTCATAATGGCAGCCTTGGAGGCCGGGCTGGCAACACTGCTTGAATACCTTTCGGCGCATGTCTTGACCTGCCTTGTGCCAGCATTCTTCATAGCCGGTGCGATAGCAGCTCTCTTGAACAAGGATACTGTGCTCAAGTACTTCGGTGCTGATGCCCCAAAGTGGCTCTGCTACAGCGTGGCTTCCACCTCGGGGACGATACTGGCCGTATGCAGCTGCACCATCCTGCCCATGTTTGCAGGAATCGAAAAGAGAGGCGCAGGCATTGGGCCGGCAACGGCCTTCCTCTTCTCCGGACCGGCGATAAACCTCATGGCCATCATCCTCACAGCCAGAGTCCTGGGCCTGGACCTGGGGATAGCCAGGGCAGTGGCCGCAGTGATCATGGCAGTGGTCATAGGTCTGATCATGGCGGCCATATTCCAAAAACATGACTCAAGCTGCAAAACCGACGCAGCTCCTTTTATGATTCAGGCCGATCCAGAGCCAGATCAGATGAGACGGCCCAATTATATCACGGGCATATTCATGGCAGTTCTGGTGGCTATACTGCTCGTTGCTACCTCCGGTGCCATAGAGCTCCTGCCCAAGGCGATAATCGTGGGAGCGCTGATAGCAGTGGCTGCCTACATCATGAATAGATTCTACCAGCCAGAGGAAAAGAGCGCCTTCCTGGAAGAGACCTGGTGGCTGACCAAGAAGATCTTTCCTCTGCTGGTAGTGGGCACATTTGTAACCGGGGTGATCGGCTACTTCCTGCCGGTTGAATGGGTCAGGACAATCTTTGGCACCAGCAGCTTTCTGGCCTGCTTTCTGGCCTCAGTGATCGGCTCATTGCTCTATATGCCCACATTGCTTGAGGTGCCAGTAGTCGGCACTCTCTTCGGCTATAGCACGGGAGTTACGGCTGCCGGTCCTGCTCTGGCCCTTCTGCTTGCTGGCCCATCCCTGAGCCTTCCCAATATGATTGTTATCTGGAGGATCGTTGGAGCGAAAAAGGCCAGCGTCTACATCAGCCTGGTGGTGATCCTATCCACATTGGTGGGAATGCTCTATGGTGCCATCGTTTCATAATTGGTAAGAGCGGGAGGATATCTTATTTATTTTGAGATTCCCGGTTCTACCTCGGACACCCGGCCGCCTTCGACCTTGACTCTGACCATGGTCTTCAGGTTGTAGCCTTTGGACCTCAGCAGTTCTGCTCCGTTTCCTCTCTCCACCACGATCACGGTATCCATGACCTCAGCTCCGGCCAGCTTTAGAGAGTCCAGCGTGGCCTGAAGGGTGCCGCCGGTGCTGATCACATCATCCACCACGATCACCCTGTCTCCCCTGTTAATTCCGTTCAGATAGAGCTGCGAGCGGGAGTAGCCGGTGACCTGGCTGATCTCGACCTCATTCGGGAGCCCGTATTTTCTCTTCCTTATTATCACCAGGGGAATATCGCAGAGGATGGAAAGCACTATGCCTATGGGAATTCCCATGGCCTCAACAGTCACGATCTTGTCCACATCAAGATTGGCGATCCGCACGATATTGGCGGTGACCTCCCTGATCAGGTCCGGCCTGATCTCGGGAACTCCGTCTGTGATGGGATGGATGAAATAGTCATACTCTCCCCGTTTGAATACGGGGGCTTCCAGCAATGATTTTTTGAGCCTTTCCAGCATAAGTGCGTTCTTTCATACTATTTTCCTTTTCAAGTTATTGGTCCATAATTAAGGAAGATGTGAGAGCTGATCTGAGCGCTGAGCAGAGTACCAGCAGGTGGCATGAGATAATGATTGAGATTGATGAGATCTCAAATGAGAATGTTCTCCTGGATGTCAGCGAGAGTGCCAAAGAGCACATCTCTGGATCTATAGCCATTCCTTATCAGGAGTTCCTGCAAGGGGACTCGCTCAAATCCTGCCTTGCGGAGGAGGGCCATCGGCTTCAGCCTATGTCTACTGGATGCTTAAATCCCTGGGGCATGAAGATGTCAGGGTCCTAAATGGATATGTGCAGGACTGGAAGGATAAAGGACTGCCGGTATCATCAAATGCGACCACTAGGCCTGTTGCTGAATATATACCTCAATTCACCGATCAGTATTCCTTATGAGTGTGTCCTTGATGGCGATAAGCTGAGGAATGTGAATGAGCTGGATGAGCGCTTCATGAGTAGAAGAACCGGCCCTTTTGCTGGTTCCGGCTCCTTTTGGTTTTCATCTTGATAACTCTATTCTTTAATTTTATTTCTGTATGGATTTAACTGCGCTGTTTAACGCACTTATTACCTGTTCGACGTATTCAGATTTAATATCGGAAGGATTGGTTTTCTTTATGCCAATCTGAGTCAAAACAACCTGCATATCTGCCTCTAATCCTGCAACCTCAAGTTTCTTTTTAGCGCAGTGTTCCTCACAACCATCGACGACAAAAATTCGTTCTCCTTCTTTTTTAGCATCTTCCAAGCTCTCGGCTCCTTTCTGTGCAGGAATTGCCCTAAATAGACCTGGTTTGCGAAAGCTTAACGTTTTGGCCGCTATATCTGTAAGTTTGCCTGTATTTGAAATTCCCGAACAGGTAAAAAGAACCGTGCTTATGAATTTGCCCGGTTTTTCATTTTGCTTTAAAGTTTCTGACATATTGATCACTTAGATCTGGATATTTAATGATCAAGTGGCAGTATAACCACCATCTATGATCAGCTCGCTGCCTGTCACAAATTTGGCTTCGTCGGATACCAGATAGAGTACACCATATGCGATATCATCCGGCTCGCCGATGTGGCCTATGGGATGCTTGGCGTCCAGTTGCTTCTTCAGTTCCTCACAGCACAATCCCGACTTATTGCACTGTTCCTGGAGGAAGTTCTCTATCAGTGGCGTCCAGATAAAACCAGGATGAACGGAGTTGACGCGGATATTGTCTTTAGCGTAAAGCAATGCATCGATCTTGGCCATGACCCGGTTGGCAGCCTTTGTGGCATGATAGGCAGGAAGGTCAGGAGCACCTATGATTCCGTAGATGGAGGAGATGTAAACGATATTCCCGCTTTTCTGCTTCTGCATATATGGCACAACATACTTGGTGCAGAGAAAGGCTCCAGTGACATTGACATCGAAGACCCACTCCCATTCGGCACGAGTATACTCGTGAGTGGGCTTGTTGGGACCTGCCACGCCGGCATTGTTCACCAGGATGTCTATTTTGCCATATTTTTCATAGACGGCTTTGCTTACCTCTTCAATCCTCTTCTCATCGGTCACATCCAGGGGGTAGTACTCCGACCGTCCACCCGCACTATTGATAGCCTCTACTACTTTCTTTCCTTCTTCCCTGCTCCTGCCTGTGATTATGGATACGGCACCTTCTTTTGCCAGTACCCTGGCCATGGCCTCACCTATTCCGTAGGTGGATCCCGTTATTATTGCCACTCTTCCATCAACTCGCCCCATTTCAAACCACTCCTTTGAATAATATTGTTTTTAAGCTTTCTTTGTAGCATGTCCAATATCAAAGTAATTTGATATAAGTTTTTTGCACAAATTATCGG
>WOYI010198454.1_pt1 | contig 11510 bp, 7 predicted proteins | sample 6423411 | NCBI WGS metagenome assembly WOYI01 (sample SAMN13441803, study PRJNA592873) | oil field metagenome | biome: oil field; feature: oil-well bore; material: oil-contaminated soil; isolation source: oil-contaminated soil from oil-well borehole | place: Germany: Wietze | collected 2016-10-18 ... | reverse complement strand
ATACGGCCCATGTTTATTGTCTATGACTATAATCACTGCTTGTCAAGAAAAAACCAGTATGGTGTCCCCAGATTACCCCAGATTACCCCAGATTACACAATTGATTATGAGTATCGCAACATTCTTTTTCTGCAAGAGATTAGGGACCATTAAAAATTAAATTAATTGAATTCTACAACCTGCAGGTGCCATCTTTTACTCACTGGCGATGACAATCTCAGATGCAACAAATAAGATGAAATGTCTATAATTGGTATTTCATAGCAGAATTGAGTGTCAGGCTTAATCGATAAGTGCTGGCCATTCAAATAGACTTCCGGTGCGATTTCCAAATCACACCGAATCCTGATTTCAACGGGGGGAATCTTTTTGTACCAGGGCATATAAACATCAACATTGCTTTCCGCTTCATTACAATATGATGATAACCCATAATTAAAACGCCGAATAAGTTCATTTGCTTTTTGAAAACGGTGTTTTAATTGCCGATGGAAATTAAGTACCTTCAATAAAAAAAACTCATATCCGGTCATCACATCGCCGGATAGAAGATCCTGGTAGTAAAAGCCGATCAATGACTTAGCCGCAACAACCGGTGTAGTGTTTTGCCAAAGATGTCTGGCAATTTCGAAAAACCGTCTCCAGGAACGGCTGGATGTCTTGGACCCCTTATACATTCTGACCACCGACAGAGGCTTGTTCAGATAGTGAAATTTCGCACCTGAGCGATAAAGTCTTGTCCATAAATCCCAATCCATTATGTAATGTAATTCCACATTCAAATTCCCGACCTTCTCTAATGCAGTCCGGCGCACAAAACAGGATGGTTGAGAGATACAATCGCCTTTCAATATCGAGGAAATATCACTATTGATTTCCGGGAAATAACCTAAAAAATGGCCGGCTTTATCCACAAAAACCGAGTCACCATAGACAACGTCCACATCAGGGTGATTGATGAAAATCCTTTTCACTGTATCAAGGGCATCCGGAAAGTAATAATCGTCAGCACAAAGCCATGCAAGAATTTCACCATCAGTGTTATCCCATCCTTCCTGTATTGCAGATGCCTGACCCGCATCTAGCCCATGTCGACGGTACCCCCCTAGATCACGATAGTTTTCCAGGACATTCTGCACACTATCGTCCGGTGTTGCATCCATCACGGACAGATGGACATCCATAGCCTGAATACGAATGCTTTCCAGCGCGAATGGCAGAAAATTGGCCTGACCACATACTGGTATCGCTAAACTAAACTGCACTAACTAAAGACCTTTCCGTATTTTCTACTGCGAAACTTCGACGCCCAGCAGTAATGGTTGGTAATCGCAACAGACGATCCGCTTTTATACGGGCAATCGGAAGTCCGTCATGAGCGCGTCCGTATTTTCCCCATATGATGCATCATGGAGCAAGAAGATATCTTTCATAAACCTTGCGAGCAGGAGTACATAGATAAAAATACAGGATACCAAACTCAATGCCTCCCTTGATAAAGTCTTTCCCTTTAATTTTTGAACCTTTCACATCAATCCACTCATCGAGAGGGTACTCAACCCATCTTGAACTAATCTCGTATGGAGACACTCCCATCACTATGGGGAACCTGGCAAGCAGTTCAACATCAAAAGTCCATTTAACTTTGAATGGTTTACCAAATACCTGCTTTAACGAAGGAGAGTTTTTAAATATCTTTGCCCCGCATTGGGTGTCGTAAACTCCTATATTCAGCAGCATTGAGGCACAGGTCGCAAATATTCTGCCTAAATAATGTCTCACCGCTTTACGCTCAATCTTTCGACCCAGAAGGCGTACTCTTGAACCCATAACAATATCAACGTCAGCAGAATCCAGTAAACGGCAAAAGACCTCAATAGCGTCAAGAGGTGTTGCCAGGTCGGCATCCCAGTACCCCACATTATCGCACTGACCTTCAAGTGCCTTGATTATCCCACGGCGCACAGCCTCGGCTTTACCTGAGTTTTTTTCAAGGTTCACAATTTCAATCTGCACCGGATTTTTTTCTTTTATGGATTTGAGAACATTTAATGTTTCATCCGTGCTGCCATCATTTACAAAGAGAAAAGAAAGATTTAATTCTTTTTCTAAAGCGCACAGAAAGGCCTGCGGACTTATCCGCTTTGCTTCGTTATAGCATGGAACTATTACCGTCGTTTTTCGCATAGAACACGTTCCGTAATCTTTCAATAAGAACTTATTGCTTGGGGTAATTGATGCTCCTGTAAATTGTTGGCCAAAGTTTGTCACTATCGGAGCGGAATAGCATCTGGTACAAATTTGTCTTAGAAAATGGGCTAGCAATTACGTTTTTAGTGTCCCGTGGTCTGAATTCTTTTCCTTGAAATACAATGGGATGAGGAGACCTTATCAACTTGCCGTCCTTAAACTCAAAGAACAGGAAGCGCTTGTCTGCAATAACCAGGCTATCTGCATCTGGAAGGTACGGAGGAGTCTTCACCCTGAGGCCATCAGGGACCAATGTTTTTGTTGCACCTTCGTAATACCCATAGATTCTTGGCGGTTTCTTCCATGCAACAGGGAGATGAAGTAGACGCGGCATCATGTCTAATGGATAGTTGACCATCCAAAATGGCGGGAACCCTTCCGTTGTTGACCTTGATTCTCTTCCATCATTATAACCTGATTCAATATTGACTACGATGGAGTCTCCGTCTTGAAGATCGCTTATCTGATCAATGATAGCATTAAAATAAACCTTTTGCTGCTGCCAGTTTCTTGCGTACTGAGTCACTTGGATTTCGAGCCCAAAAGAAACTAAGAGACCAATGTAACTTGACATTGTAATATAAGCTAGCCACTTAGATTTTGGTGAACGATTCACTACCAGTGAAATCATTGAGGCTCCAACAAAACACAGTCCAATCGATCCGACGGCGTGTGATAAACTGAGCCTGCCAATATTGATTATCGGCGGGTAATAGTCAGGATAAAATCGGTATAAGTAACTTGCCAAAAACATCCCTAAACCCATGGCAAACAATCGCCAGTACTTGTAAGGATCGGAAACCTCCGGTAAATTAATTTCCTGCTCATTATTATGCTTGTTAATATAGCAAGTGAAGCATAGTACTATACCTGTTGTTCCCACAATAAATACCCACTGCCACAGAGAGCTATGCAATAATGCCTCGACAGCCCTTGTTACGCATAGCGAAAGAGCTGTCCATCCTCCAATCCAGGGCGCCGAAAGTGCCTTTAGGATATACTTATCGAGAGAACCTAATACATCCGAAGCCCTGTGTTCACCAAGGAACCGTCTGAACCATAGCGTGCCCATAAGTATGACGATAAGAGGTATTGCATTGGCAACCATTTTCATACATTGATGCCTAAAAGATCGCGCTTTAGTCAACAAAGGTGCGAAGAAAAAAAGTAGAAAATATGGCTCATAAGTTAGAAGGACACCTAAGCTAAGTATGTATACCGCTGCCCATTTCCCTTTAATCAATATGAACAGTGCGGTTACCACCAAAATAGTAGTTATAGGCATATGTACCTGGTGCATAAAAATTTGTTTTGCCGTGTCGGCTGGGAATAAAACGAAAAATAAGGCGGCCAAAAGAGCAACCGGACGGGAATAAAACTTTGTTAATAAAATAAACACCGCACAGCCAGATGCTGAAGTGAGAATATACGAGACTAAATAATACGCGGGAACAGATCCAATCTTCCCAACCGAAAAACAAATAGTATGCTGAAGAAACCAAAATATCGGTCTGCCCTGGGGCCAATGCGTTAACGCATCTATAATGTGATCTTTATACTGGACAAATGACCACGTCATTTGGGGAATTGTCATCCAATAATCGTCTTCGTAAAAGCCAAAGTCCTTGAACAGCAAGAAGTTAGCTAGAAAGTTAATGAAAAAGATCAGTGCCAAGCAGATCAGGTTGTCTTGCTGATAGAGGATTACTTTCTTAATCCTTGAAAAAAAAGATACCATTCGAGCCTTCCATTCTATGATTTCCTGTAACGCAAACAGTTTTATATTTAATTCCTATAGCATAACGTTTTCAGATGACTAATTTTAAAAAGGTTCCTCCTGAAATGTCAGAATTATCTTTCCATAATTTACAGATTATTATTATCTCGACAAAGGATCCTCTCAAACCTGTCATCAACAGGCTGAGCCGTCTCAAGAGAAGCCACGATCCAAGGTAATAGGCCGGAATCTGAAAACAATGGTGCCACTTTGGCGCACGTATCACGGAAACGTAACTGGGTTCCGGGCTGCTGCATTTCGTTTACTGTTTGTTGAAAAGCATCCATAGAGTATGGGCTAACCATCCCTACTCCCAACCGCTGCACAAAATTTGCGGCCGGTGTGTTCTTTTCGCCAATCATAAGAATTGGCAGATTCGCAGAAATCAACGTAACTAACTTGGAAGGAAAGCTGAGGGCGGTCATCCAGGTGTGGTCACTATCCAGTTCACGAGAGGGTGTCGGTACCAACGCAAAAGGGTACTGGCGAAGGGCCGCCATTAGATCGTCTTCAGCCAGAAATCCTTTAACGATGATGTTCTTGGAAGCTAACTCTCGCTCATCATAGCGTGCAAATGGTTTGCCGGCGTTTCCGTACCAGTCTACAGTCATGTTGGTTTCTTTGACAGTATCTGCAAAACGCATTAACCATTCCGTGCTCCAAATGTTGCCGATGAGAGCAGCTTTGGATTTATGGCTGGACGAGAATTCGCGCGGCGTCTTCTCAATATATCTGTCCGGTGCGGTGGGTGGCAGCAGCCAGAATTTCAGTCCATACTTTTTTTCATAAGCATCTCGCATCTCCGGGCTTATAGCAAACCTGATTCGTGATTTTTCTAAAAGATCACGCATAATTTTATCACTGATCTCATTCACGATAATGTTCTGATCATCCATCAGATAAAGACACATGGGGACATCGAACAGGTCGTGCACAGCTATCGCGTTAAGACAATCTTCTTCATTAAATGGCTCGCAAAGTATCCTTTGAGGCTGCAAGTCGCGCAACGCATTCAGCACACGCTGACTGACACTGGCTCGTCGCCGGTCCGCGTGAGAAATCAGAATCTGCCGTTGTCCTTCCTGAATTTCTTCCGGAAATTGCTTCCGGGAGTATATATTGATCCAGTCTTCTTTTTCATCATTTAAGAGCCTCTGTAGTAACGCGCCTGCCCCATGGCGTGCCGTAATTTCATTATGAGAAATCACCACAGTATTAACGGTAGTCGGTTGGACACTAAAGGAGGGAATTTGTTCGTCTGCCCCCAACCGACTTTTCATATAATAATCCACGAGGGGCTCGCAGACGAAACGGACAGCTCTTCGGGAAGCAAGCTTACGAAGAAAAGTGTATAGCATTTTCCTGCCCTGACTTGTTGCAGGGGGTAACGCTGTCTGGAATTTGGCAGCAGCAATGTCCGGAAGATGTTCAATTGATGCATATCTTAAAGCCGGCTGACACGTGATGTAATACCGAATAAAGAACGAAACAGAATCGGGATCGGCAGAACGTTCGATTTTTTCGGGATGGTAGATCTGCCATACAGATTCACAAGCCAGGCCGGCAACACCTGCTGCGGCATCCCGTGTATGGGTTGCTCCGGGTCCGTGCCCAATATTGGTAATCAGATTTGTGCGGGGGACTATGCACAGCCCGCGATGCGCGTAAACAGTAAAATGCCACTGGTAATCCCAGGTGTCAATTTCGCCTCTATGCGTTTTATCAAATATTTGTACCCAAAATCTCGTTTCAAAATCACTGTCGCCAAGTTTATTCACTTCCGAAGTTTTCTTGAACTTCGGCCACACCTTCATATCCGGATCGTAAAGTCGGAAGGCACGCCGCCAGGTGGCCCAGCCCCAAATATCAGAGTGCCGGGAGAACCAGTAACTGAACTGTGTGGGCGGTGTGCTTAAAAAATTACTGCCGCTTATCTGCATAATCTGGGTATCGTCCCGATAGAAGTCGAGCATAGCGGAACAAAAATAAAAAAAACTCGCATCAGGAACACAATCATCCTCAATAATAATAGCCTCTTCCACCAGCGAAAATACCCACTCCAAGCCGCTCGACACACGCTTTTTACATCCCAGGTTTTTGGTCGAATAGTTCTTGAAAACCTCACAATCCCAATTAACATTTTCGGCTATTTCTCGGGCATCCCGGCACAGATCAACATCATCCTCATTACGAGGACCATCCGCTATAATGAGTAATTTTTTCGGTTTAAAAGCCGCAATCCTTTCAAACACCAGCTTTGTATACTCAGGACGATTATAGATCATAAACGCGACAGCAACGTCATTATGCCCTCCTGATCGCATTTTCCCGTGGCGGCCTTCCGCAATCCCATGTTGTTGATAGTGAGAAAGTCCGGAGGGAAACCTGCCATCCTTTACTGCCAGGGCTATTTCGGGGAATTGTGCCAGGTAATATTCTTCGTTGAATTTTTCCGCATCCAGTCTCTGACGAGGTTGCACCATTCGTGTTCCAAGTCGGCCCTCGGCTTTACCCCTCTGCTCAAAATGGACTTTCCCGGAAGGGAATTTACCAGTAATAATACCAGTAACAACATCAGGATTGCCGGCTAAATAAAAATCTTCATCGAACTCTTGTTTATCAACTTTATCTTTATGCATTTCTATCACACAAAACCTCTCTCCGCCGATTATCCGCAATACCTACATATGGTCAATGGCGCCCATAAAGCGCTTTGATAATTATCTTGATTCTATCTTTTATGCTTTGGTTCAGACTGCGGTAACTCTGTTGCTCATTGACTACCTGTATGTAGTGCTCATTTGCTGCCAATAGATCCTTCTCGCGGATTGCCAGTCTATTACGCTCTTTTTCAATTGCTTCAATGGCTGCTGTCTGTTCGGATATCACCTTTAAGTAGTGCTCGTTTGCTGCCAAAGCATTTTTGATCGAACTGTTATCGAATTTATAATAATATAAAAACTTGTTGTCGGTAATAGAAATAAAAACGGGATCTCCAGCATCCTCTCTGCGTATCAAAAAAATTGATTCACCAGTTATATTTTCAATGAGATTTAATTCAGCAGGAATTAATTGCAATCCGAAGCAGGAAATAGGATTTTTGCAGTTGCGGGTGGTCAACACATATTCCTCTGATTGCGCGGATAATGGTTTTACGCCAAACAAATCGACCGTGTAATTATAATTTTTCAACAGATCTGTAAAATGGTTGAGGCATTCAGGCAGGATTTCGAAAAATGAATCGTATTTTAACATTGACTCACGAAATTTTTTAAAAGTACATCTGCTTTTATTATACTTCAAGGGAACCTGAAGTATATCCGTACCTTCATGATGAATGCCGCGGTCTCCAAAATTAGTCGTATAAGAAATCTGCGGATATACAAAAAAAAGATTGTTTTCAACCATGTATTTTATAAAATATTTTTTCCAGGATGTCTCGGGCCACGTCAAAACATCATGAGGCAATATAGTTTTTTCATTAATTAACAGGGATTCCGGCTTGCTGTACCAATCGCGGAAACGGAACCATTGCTTTCTTGTCCATGCCTGTCCCCAGGATGACGCGATTTGCAAAAAGAAAATATCCGAATCATCTAAAAATGGTGTAAATGGCAAGCGCGCGGTCTCATTATATCGATGCGAATAGAGGGATATACCGGCAATGATGTCATCATCATTATAGAATTCCATAGCCTCTATGGCATACTCATAAAAATAAGGAGAAACATATAAATCATCTTCAAGAAGAATAATTCCGTCATATTTAAGTGCTAAATCGCCACAGGAAAGAATATGGTCCCTGAGGCCGATATTTGTTTTGTGATGGATGATTTCTTTTTCACCATGTACCCATAGAAATTTTTCTGCGATGGATAACACATCAGCATTATCGCCACCATCAATACTGATTATTAATTTAACCTGACCCGGGTATACTCCTTTTTTTACTGAATCCAGCAACCGCCTCAAAGGGGCAGGTCTGTTGTATGCGACTATTACTACTGGTATGTTTTTCATGATGCAATACCCTTCCGAGTCAAGTATATGGTTTACAATTCATATAAACAATATATCTGAATTGAAACAATCAATGACCGCAATGAAATCATCAATATCTGGATGTATAAATTTCAAATATTTCATCATTACCTGATGACGTTTCACTTTTGTATCCAATTTAAGATCAGAACAGGCATAATCATGATAAATGATAATTTTTGGTGTATATAATATTTTTTTAAATCCATGAAATTTTTCTATTCTATAACTTAATTCGATGCCTTCATGACAAAACAACAAAGGATTCATTCCATTTAACTTCAGATATTCATTTTTACTAAATGCGGAGTTACCCTCAGTATTCACATACCTGATGAATTTGCAGTTGTTACCCAAAACATAATGGCCTGCTATTTTGTTATTATAGTGATCGGATTGAGGAAGTACCTTGCCACGCAACCCAATCAATTTATATTTGCTAAAAGATTCAATAATGTTTTTCACATAGTCTTTCCCAACGATAGCATCATCATCGAGAAAAGCTACAATTTCCCCTTTTGCAAAATATGCCCCGATATTACGACCCTCGGATGGCATAAAATTGTGCGGGGAGGAAATATATAGTAATCTGTACCTCAATAATTTTTCGATGACCATCTCGTTGCCACCGTTATCAACAACTATAATTTCATAATTATCAGCAGTATTATTTAACAATGATCCTACGCAATCAACTAGCTTATCCCCTGTGTTATATGCAACAATGATGATTGATAATTCTGGATTTTCCAAGAATCTCCTATCGTATTTTGGGAAAGAATCATAATTGACGATGGACTTATATTTCGAAATATTCTCCTCTGCCTTCTTAAATTCACTATCATAAAGATTCACTACAGATAAATCAAAACAATCAATAGCCTTTTTATTCTCCTCAATGGATTTATTTTTTTCAGATTCTACTTTATTCAAACATGACACACCCATAGGCAAATTAAAATTTATTTCTCTTGGAAATGCTTTTTCCAGACGATCACAAATTTTCTCAACATCATCCTTGCATACCGGATAATGTTCAATAAACATGTCTATGTCTTGATCTGTAATTATTTTTTGCCTTAGATCTACAGGTTCCTGCAAGCCAATATTGTAAACAGAATAGTAATCATTAAATTTATAATCTCCTCCGATAATATCATCAGAAAATCTGATCCATTTGCTTGGGACGCCATAGCTGTCAGCCGCAATAAGTCCATGCATAGCGGAAGATAAAATCAGTCTGCATTCGCAAATTTCTCTGCAGATCTGCGCTGTATCCCCCTGCACATCAATTATTCTGTAACTTTTATTTTGCAATTTAATGTTACTTAACAGATTGCTGTTTTTATCAACGTAATGCGGAATGATACCAACATCATATTTTTTCTCTACATCACCAACCGTAACAACTCTTGAAGTAAAAAGCCCCGGATCACCCAGAGCAATACCATCCAATTTGTATCCTAAAATAGCTTCACACCGCGCCTTCGAAAGATTCCCTCTTAAAGCATGGATATTAACTTTCTTTATAAAATATTCTTGTTCGCGGTCGTTGCTTTTAATAAAACCCGATCCCCAAACATCAATGTATTCATTGTATGCATATTCTGCTGGTTTTTCGTCAGTAATAATATTATGTAAAATACTGCCTATTGCGACAAAGTTAGCTTCATTGAAATCCACGCAGCTATAATCAACACCTAAATATTTAAGAACATCTATATTCAAAGCATCACCAAAATTTTTACGCGTATTAAAATAATATAGTTTAATTTGGTTACGGAACATTTTATCGGACATGGGATCAATATCGTTCAAACGCTTTATGACCTTATTTCCCCTAGAATTTTTTCACACCAAATTAGATATGGCCACAGACTTTCTCGGCGTCAGTTGAACCGTCTTAATATGTCATCTTGTCTATAATATGGTATTGCAAATGCCTGAGAAAGTATTTTGTTTTTTGTAATTAATTCATGAACGAATATGGATAATAGCAATCCGGCAATAAAGGATAAGGTAATTCTAAGTGCCGCAATACGAAAACCCCAACGGAAATCAATAAATAAAACGATATAGAGAAAAACGACATGAAACAAATAAATGCTAAATGACGTTGTATCTATCTTTTTTATCAATAGCCAAATTTTATTTGATACTAGATAGTTAACCGCAACTCTAGCAAAAAAATACATGAAATATGTGCCACAAAACGCAGCAAAATACCAAATAAAATCTTTAGGTATGTGAGTTATGCTTATTCTTTTAGTGAATAATACAAGAATATGTAGAAAAAGAAAAAAAGTGAACATCATTGAAAAGTTCATTTTATCCAAGATATACTCATATTTTCTGGAGAAGCATCCTATGATAAAAAATGGAAAATATTTAATAGCTGATACCATTAAGCTTGGCATAATTCGCTGATAAACATAAAAGAACGACCAAATGACCAGAACAATTGTATAGAAAAATTTGCTTTCAGATTTGTTGCAATAATGCAAAGGAACGGTTACTAAAAAAATAATGAAAAGAGTTTTCAGAAACCAAAGGTGGTCATTGTCTGAACCCAATAAAAATAATTTGATTTGTGAAACTATTGATCCATTAATGTGGCCAAAAAAGAATATACAGGGAAGAAGAATTAAGAATGACACTGAATACATTGGCAAAATCAATCTCTTGGCTTTGCTTAAGAGTTGGTTACTGACCGTGTCTCTTTTTTTATTTTCCACCGCTGAGAAATAGAACACAAAGCCTGAAATCCAAAATAGCAGTGGCATGTGAAATGAATATATATAATCCTTTATCGCTATTTCCCACCAAGGCGTGATTAGAGGACTATACATGTGAGGGTTTGGCGAGTGAACGCTTCGTGTGGCATGGGCAAAAACAACAAGAATAATTGCTACTGCGCGAAGCAAGACAATATAGTCAATTTTTTGTCTTTGTGTTATTGTTTCTTTGGAAATCATGCAAATTCAACAAGGGGTTGAACAATGTATTCATTCTATAAAAAGAGTCTAACATTAGAGTTAACTATTATCAGCAGTATGAACATTCGCTCATCCACCGGCTATACGTGCGTAACGTTACCTAAACAACCTCTCTCCGCCATCGCTGTGTGAGCCCATATTTTTTAAGAGACGGTGCTCATCTCTGAAGCCCTTAATAAAATTTCTAAATCGTTTATACCGGCTATGCTACAAAATTTTGGTGTTTTCGACAGATTCAACCCGGATGCCAATTACTGTTTTGTTCTCCTGCTTAAGGATTCCGGGTTTACTGATTTTCATAGAGTTTTACCACTTATTAAATGATCCCCATATATATTAAGCGCCGCGTTCCATCCTGATCATTCGATAGCATACTTGCCGGATCAGTTCCGGTGAGTTTGTTGCTATCACCAGAATGTTTGTTTTTTGATGATCTCGTAAAACCG
>WOYI011060490.1_pt1 | contig 11514 bp, 8 predicted proteins | sample 6423411 | NCBI WGS metagenome assembly WOYI01 (sample SAMN13441803, study PRJNA592873) | oil field metagenome | biome: oil field; feature: oil-well bore; material: oil-contaminated soil; isolation source: oil-contaminated soil from oil-well borehole | place: Germany: Wietze | collected 2016-10-18 ... | reverse complement strand
GGTCGTTGTTGACGTCGTCGAAGTCGAGCAGGTTCTTGCGGATGTCGAAGTTGTGCGCTTCCACCTTGCGCTGGGCCTTTTCGATCTGACGGCTGACCAGGCGATCCTCGATCACGTCGTCCTCCTTCATGCCGATCAGCTTCATCGCCTTCTGCACCCAGTCGCTGGCGAAGATGCGCATCAGGTTGTCTTCCAGCGACAGGTAGAAGCGCGAGGAACCCGGATCGCCCTGGCGCCCGGAACGGCCCCGCAGCTGATTGTCGATGCGCCGCGATTCGTGGCGCTCGGTGCCCACGATGTGCAGGCCGCCGGCGGCCTTGACCTGCTCGTGGCGAGCCTTCCAGTCGGCCTTGACCCGGGCGATGTCCAGCTCCGGCGCGTCCTCGCCCAGTGCGGCCAGTTCGGCCTCCAGCGAACCGCCGAGCACGATGTCGGTGCCGCGGCCGGCCATGTTGGTGGCGATGGTCACCGCGCCCGGACGGCCGGCGTTGGCCACGATCTGCGCCTCGCGCTCGTGCTGCTTGGCGTTGAGCACTTCGTGCGGCACGTTGTTCTTGCGCAGGTGCTCGGACAGCATCTCCGAGGTCTCGATCGAGGTGGTGCCCACCAGCACCGGCTGGCCGCGCGCGTAGCAGTCCTGGATGTCGGCCAGCACGGCGTTGAACTTGCCGGTGCGGTTGAGGAACACCTGGTCCGGGAAATCCTTGCGGATGGTCGGCCGGTGGGTCGGGATCACGATCACTTCCAGGCCGTAGATGCTCTGGAATTCGTAGGCCTCGGTGTCGGCCGTGCCGGTCATGCCGGCCAGCTTGCCGTACATGCGGAACAGGTTCTGGAAGGTGATGCTGGCCAGGGTCTGGTTTTCGCGCTGGACCGGCACGCCTTCCTTGGCCTCCACCGCCTGGTGCAGGCCGTCGGACCAGCGCCGCCCCACCAGGGTGCGGCCGGTGAACTCATCGACGATCACCACCTCGCCATCGCGCACGATGTAGTCCACGTCGCGCTGGTAGAGGGCGTGCGCGCGCAGGGCGGCATTGAGGTGGTGGACCACGCCCAGGTTCTGCGGCGAATACAGGCCGTCGTCTTCGTCGTCCCTGAGGATGCCGGCGCTGCGCAGCAATTGTTCTGCATGGGTCTGGCCGGCTTCGGACAGGTGGACCTGCTTGGATTTTTCATCCACCCAGTAATCGCCCTCGCCTTCCTCGGTTTCCTGCCTGACCAGCGAGGGCACGATCCGATTGACCCGGATGTACAGCTCCGGCGAATCGTCGGCCGGGCCGGAAATGATCAGCGGCGTGCGCGCCTCGTCGATCAGGATCGAGTCGACCTCGTCGACGATCGCGTAGTGCAGGCTGCGCTGGTGGCGGTCTTCGCGCGCCATGGCCATGTTGTCGCGCAGGTAGTCGAAGCCGAATTCGTTGTTGGTGCCGTAGGTGATGTCGGTGGCATAGGCGGCGCGCTTGTCGCCGTGGGCCATGCCCGGATAGACCACGCCCACGCTCAGGCCCAGCCAGTTGTACAGCCTGCCCATCTGGGCCGCGTCGCGGCGGGCCAGGTAGTCGTTGACCGTGACCACGTGCACGCCCTTGCCCTCCAGCGCGTTGAGGTACACCGGCAGCGTGGCCACCAGGGTCTTGCCTTCGCCGGTGCGCATCTCGGCGATCTTGCCCAGGTGCAGGACCATGCCGCCAACCAGCTGCACATCGTAGTGGCGCAGGCCCAGCACACGGATGGAGGCCTCGCGGCACACGGCGAAGGCTTCGGGCAGGAGCTTGTCCAGCGCTTCGCCATCGGCGATGCGCTTCTGGAATTCGGGGGTCTTGGCCTTCAGTTCATCGTCGCTGAGCTTCTGGATTTCAGGTTCCAGCGCATTGATGCGCACCACCAGGCGGTCGAGCTGCTTGAGCAGGCGTTCGTTGCGGCTGCCGAAGACGCGGGTGAGCAGGCTGTTGATCATGAAAGAAGGAACCGGAATGGGAAGGAGCGTCGGCAGCGGCAGGCCTCGTTCCATCCCCAAGGCCAGGCGCCGAAAAGCGAAACAGGGCGCACGGGGCCCGGTTCCGGCAACACGGCATTGTAGCTTGGGGCGCCACCGGACGAATCAAGGCGCCCGGCACGGAAGCAGCCCAGGCTGCAGGCTGCTCGCTGGGTGGGAGCGGCCATGGCGGCGATGAAGCTTTCCCGGTACATCCCTCGCCGCCATGGCGGCTCCCACGCGAGACAATTGCTCCTACCCGCGGCCGCGCCCGCCTACCGGTGTGGTGTTCTCACCCAGGAACTTGCGCGGATTGACCACGCGCCCGTCTTCCCACACCTCAAAATGCACGTGCGCTCCGGTCGAGCGCCCGGTCGAACCGGCCCTGGCCACGGTCTGTCCGGCGCGGACCAGGTCGCCCGGCTTGACCACCAGACGCGAGTTGTGGGCGTAGCGGGTGACGTAGCCGTTGCCGTGGTCCACTTCCACCACGTTGCCGTAGCCGCTGCGCGCGCCGGCGAAGCTGACCACGCCGTCGGCCACCGACAGCACCGGATCGCCCACGCTGGCCTTGAAGTCGATGCCCTTGTGACGCTCGCCGCCGCCACCGAACGGATCGGCCCGACCGCCGAAACCGGAGGTGATGTAGGTGTTGGCCAGCGGCATGCGCGAGGGCGTGGCATTGCGGTCCAGCTGGCGGTTGAACAGCAGCGATTCGAGCACCGACAGCTGCTGGCCGGAGGCGTCAAACCTGCCCTGCAACTGGTCCAGGCCGTCGGCCAGCGCAGCCGGCGGCATGTCGCTGGTGGCACCTTCCGGACCGCCGACGCCGACCGGCTCGTCGAAGTTGAACTCGCCGTCCTGCAGCTTGCCGATCCGGGTCAGGCGCTCGCCCAGTGCGTTGAGCCGGTTGGCCTGGGCCTGCAGCTCGCCCAGGCGCGCGGACATGGCGTTGATTTCCTGCTGGGCGCCACGCTTGACCTGGTCCAGTTCGGCCTGCTGGCGCTCGGTCCTGGCCTGCAGCCAGGACACCTGGGCCATGCCGAAGGCACTGCGCCCGACCAGCCCCAGCATCATTCCACCGGCCACCAGGATCCCCGCGCTCAGCAGTGGCCGGGTGTGGCTGAAGCGCCGCATCTGCACGGTGTGCAGGCGCAGGTGATGGCTCACCCAGGAGCGCGTATTGTGAACAATGTTGTTGAAACTCATGGATCTGTGATGCCCCATCCAAAGTCCCAGCCGCGTCGTCCGGCGAGTCCGCTCCCGGCCCTGGAGGCCGCGATGGCGTCGTCTGCCGCCGACCCATTGCGTCATGCCCTGCGGCTGGACGCGCTGGAACAGCAACTTCGCCCTTGCCTGCCGTTTCCCCTTTCGGAGCACTGCCGGCTTGCCAACATCGCGGGCGACCGTCTTGTTTTCGTGGTCGACTCGCCGGTGTGGAACGCCAGGCTGCGCCTGGCGTCGGCCGAACTGGTCGAAATGGCCCGATCCCTCGGTTTGGGGGTCAACTCCGTGACCGCCCGAACGTCCGTGCACCCCCTGTTTCCGACCGCGCAAGCCGGTCCGCCGACCCAGGGGCCTTCGCCGACCGCACGCCAGGCGCTGCGGGTGGCACTGGCCATGCTCGAGGAGTCCGCGGCCGCCGAGTCATCTGTCGTGAAACAGGGCCCGCACACCGGCGCGAAAAGTTAAGCGCCGGTGCAAGGTCGGGGCATCCTACCGGCCCGAAGGATGCGAGTCGTTAGATCGAGGTTAGAAAAAAGTTATCCGGCGCCTGTTCAGGCGACAGGATTCACGGAATGGAACGCAGATCGCCGCCGCAGTTCAGTGCGCCAGGAGCGGCGCGCCGTACAGGGCCGGGGCCGTTTCCCGGACCTCGGGGCCGAAGGAGACTTCTTCCCAGGCATCGGTCTGGGCCAACAGCGCGCGGACCAGGGCGTTGTTGAGCGCGTGGCCTGACTTGAAGCCCTCGTACCTGCCCAGGATCGGATGTCCGGCCAGGTACAGGTCGCCGATCGCGTCCAGGATCTTGTGGCGCACGAACTCGTCGGCGTAGCGCAGGCCGTCGTCGTTGAGCACGCGGAACTCGTCCAGCACGATCGCGTTGTCCATCGAGCCGCCCAGGCCCAGGTTGCGTTCGCGCATGTATTCCAGATCACGCATGAAGCCGAAGGTGCGCGCACGCGCCACCTCCTTGATGTAGCCGCCGGTGGAGAAGTCCACCTCGGCGCGCGACTGCGAGGCCGGGATCATCGGATGGTCGAACTGGACCGTGAAGCCCAGCTTGAAGCCTTCATGAGGAGCGAAGCTGGCGATCTTGTCGCCATCGCGCACTTCCACGTGCTTGAGGATGCGGATGAACCGCTTGGGCACGTTCTGCTCGACGATGCCGGCCGACTGCAGCAGGAACACGAACGGACTGGCCGACCCGTCCATGATCGGCAGCTCGGCCGAGGACAGCTCGACATACACGTTGTCCACGCCCAGGCCGGCCAGGGCCGACAGCAGGTGCTCGACCGTCTGCACCTTGGCCGCGCCGCAGCTCAGGCCGGTGCACAGGGTGGTCTCGGTGACCAGCGTGGCATCGGCGGGAATCTCCACCACCGGCTCAAGATCGACGCGCCGGAACACCACGCCGGTATTGGGCGCGGCCGGGCGCAGGGTCATGAACACCTTTTCGCCGCTGTGCAGGCCCACGCCGGTGGCGCGGATCACGTTTTTGAGGGTGCGCTGGGGAATCATGGATTGCAGTTGGAGGACTCCAACGTCAAGATTTCGTGAGAATACCATGCCGGCGGTGAACCTGTACGGGGCAGGACAGTAATCCCCTCGACGTCGAAAGGGCGCCCGGGTGCCGCTGCAGGAAAAAGCCCGCCGGACCGGCTACGCCGGCCCGACGGAAAACCAAGGGACATGACACGGTGACACGGTAACGCTGCCGCCCTTGCGCAGCCGCCGCCGGTCCCACTGGCGGCACGCAGGCGCTGCGGACGGGTGAATCAGTCGGCCTGGGTGAGCGGCACGCACGCGAGGCACGGCCTCGCGTGCCGGCGAACGCCCGGCCATGGATGGCCGGGCAGGCCTATCCGGAGTCGCATCTGTTCCGCCATGGACGGCATCAGTCCGCTTGGCGACGCAGAAACGCCGGGATATCCAGGTAGTTGTCCGGCAGCTCCGCCGCTCCGGCCGGGGCACTGGGCGCAGTGGCTTCGCCCGCATTGCGACGCAGGCCCAGGCCCTGGGTCGCACCGACCACCGGATCGGACTTGCTGGTGGTGGTGTTGGGCATGGCCACCGCATCGATCGGCATGCCGGTGGTGGCGTCACGGACCAGCTTGATCGGTGCGCGCACCGGCTCGCGCTGGAAGCTGCCGCCCAGGTCGGCGCCGGTGCGGACCGGCTGGCGCACGGCGGCGCGGTTCAGGCCGGTGGCGACCACGGTCACGCGCACTTCGTCCTGCATGTCCGGATCGAGCACGGTGCCCACCACCACGGTGGCGTCCTCCGAAGCGAAGCCTTCCACGGTGCGGCCGACTTCGTCGAACTCGGCCATGGTGAAGTCCGGACCTGCGGTGATGTTGACCAGGATGCCGTTGGCGCCGGCCAGGTTCACATCGTCCAGCAGCGGGTTCTGGATCGCCGCTTCGGCCGCGGCCTGGGCGCGGTCGTCGCCACGGGCCACGCCGGTGCCCATCATGGCCAGGCCCATCTCGCTCATCACCGTGCGCACGTCGGCGAAGTCGACGTTGATCAGGCCCGGACGCACGATCAGGTCGGCGATGCCCTGCACCGCGCCCAGCAGCACGTCGTTGGCGGCGCGGAAGGCCTGGATCATGGTGGCGTTGCGGCCCAGCACGGTGATCAGCTTCTCGTTGGGGATGGTGATCAGCGAGTCGCAGTGCGTGGACAGTTCCTCGATGCCCTTGAGCGCGACCTGCATGCGGCGGCGACCCTCGAACGGAAATGGCTTGGTGACCACCGCCACGGTCAGGATGCCCATTTCCTTGGCCAGCTGGGCCACCACCGGCGCCGCGCCGGTGCCGGTGCCGCCGCCCATGCCGGCGGTGATGAACACCATGTCCGCGCCGGTCAGCGCCTCGATGATGCGGTCGCGGTCTTCCAGTGCGGCCTGGCGACCCACTTCCGGGTTGGCGCCGGCGCCCAGGCCCTTGGTGACATTGCCGCCAAGCTGCAGCTGCAGCTTGGCGCCGCAGTTCTTGATGGCCTGGGAGTCGGTGTTGGCGGTGATGAATTCCACCCCGTCCACGCTGCTGTTGACCATGTGCGCCACGGCGTTGCCGCCGCCGCCGCCCACGCCGATGACCTTGATGACCGCGTTGGGGGTCATCGTTTCAACCAGTTCGAAATGTGCCATGTCCGTTGTCCTCATTGAGGCCGGGACTCGGGACTCGGGACTCGGGACTCGGGAAAGCCGCTTTCCCGTACCCTGCCCGGCCTTCGCGCCGGCGATTTTTCTGGTGGATGTCGCTTGTTGCCTGGGGCCGGGACTCGGGTTTCGGGACTCGGGACTCGGGAAAGCTGCTTTCCCTTGCCCTGCCCGGCCTTCGCGCCGGCGATTTGCGCTCGTTCTTTCCGCCCTCCGTTCCGCTCTCCGCTCTCCGCTCTCCGCTCTCCGCTTTTCCGAGTCCCGGGTCCCGGGTCCCGGGTCCCGGGTCCCGAGCCCCAAGTCCCGGCCTGATTCAAAACTCGCCGCGATACCAGTTCTGCAGTTTCTTGAACAAGCTGCCGGCCTTGCCGGTGGGCAGCGACGGGCGGCGCGGATGCTCGATCTGGCTGCCCATCAGCAGCAGCCCCACGCCGGTGGCGTGGACCGGGTTGCCGACCACTTCGCCCAGCCCGGTGACGTGCTGCGGGATGCCGATGCGCACCGGCATCTGCAGCATTTCCTCGGCCAGCTCGACCACCCCTTCCATCTTCGAGGCACCGCCGGTCAGGACCATGCCGGCGCGGACCAGCTCTTCGAAACCCGAGCGGCGCAGCTCGGCCTGGACCATCTCGAAGATCTCCTCGTAGCGTCCCTGCACCGCCTGGGCCAGCGCATGGCGCGGCATCCGCCGTGGCGGACGGTCGCCGACCGATGGCACCTGGATGCTTTCCTCGGCGGTGGCCAACTGGGCCAGCGCGCAGGCGTAGCGAACCTTGATCTGCTCGGCCTCCGGGGTGGGTGTGCGCAGCATGTGGGCGATGTCGTTGGTGACGTGGTCGCCGGCGATCGGCAGCGACGCGGTGTGGCAGATCGCGCCCTGCACGAACACGGCCAGGTCGGTGGTGCCGGCGCCCATGTCGACCAGGACCACGCCCAGCTCGCGTTCGTCGGCAGTCAGCACCGCCACCGAGGAGGCCAGCGAGGACAGGATCAGGTCGTCGATCTGCAGGCCGCAGCGCTGCACGCACTTGGAGATGTTGGCCGCGGCCGACTGCGCGCAGACCACCAGGTGCGCATGCACCTCCAGGCGCACGCCGGTCATGCCGACCGGATTGCGGATGCCTTCCTGCGAATTGTCCAGCACGTACTCGCGCGGGATCGCGTGCAGGATCTTCTGGTCGGCGGGGATGGCCACGGCCCTGGCCGCATCCAGCACCCGATCCAGGTCCGACCAGGTCACCTCGCCGTCGCGGATCGGGACGATGCCCGGCGAGTTCCTGCACTGCACGTGGGCGCCGGAGATCGAGGCATAGACCGAGCGGATCTCGCAGCCGGCCATCAGCTCGGCTTCCTCCACCGCGCGCTGGATCGACTGCACGGTCGATTCGATATCCACCACCACCCCGCGCTTGAGCCCGCGCGATTCATGGCTGCCGATGCCGATCACCTCGATCGGGTTGCCGGGGGAATATTCACCGACCAGCGCCGTCACCTTGGAGGTGCCGATGTCCAGTCCGACGATCAGGGATTTGTCGCCTTTGCGGTTCATGTCGTCCTGCTGGAAATGGCGGATGAGGAGAAAGCCGGGACTCGGGACCCAAAAGCCGGGACTCGGGACTCGGGACTCGGGACTCGCAAAAGCGGTGCCCGCGCGTTCCATACCGATGCCGCTTCTCTCGCCGTTGCCGGTGTTGCTGTTGCTCTCGCGCTTACCGCGTCCCGAGTCCCGAGTCCCGAGTCCCGGCTTTCCTCGCCCCAGGTCAGGGAGAAGCCATTGGTGTAGCGCAGGTCCGCCCGTTGCAGCGTGCGCGGGTCGCCCAGCAGACGCGGCAGCAGACGCACGAAGCGCTGCAGGCGCGGGCGCGCATCGGCCCGGCCGATCACCACGTCCAGGCCGCTGCCCAGCTTCAGCGACCAGCTGCCGCGCGCATCCATCACCAGCGCATCGACCTTCAGGCCCATCGGCGCGAACAGGGCGCTGGCCTCGTTGTACAGCGCCACCACTTCGCCCACCTGCGCGTCGGGGCCGCCCAGCTGCGGCAGCGCGCTGGCATCGACGTTGCGCGGCACCGGGAACAACGCGCCTTCGACCGACAGCAGGCGATCGCTGCCCCAGCGCGCAAACGGCTTGTGCTCGACCACGATCACTTCCAGCGTGTCGGGCCAGCGCTTGCGCACCTGCGCGCGTTCGACCCACGGCAGGCGTTCGACCGCATCCTGGGCCTGGCCCAGCTGCACGGCAAAGAACCCGCGCTGTGCGTACGGCATCACCACCGCGCGCAGTTGCGCCGGATCCACCCGATGCAGCGCGCCACTGACACGCAGCCGGGTCAGCGGCCAGCGCTCGGCGCCGATCCAGCCGTTGAACACGGCCACCACCGGCAGCGCGACCAGCGCCAGGGCCAGGATCCAGGTCAGCACGCGCAGCACGTTGCTCATGCCGGGCGCGCCTGAAGGGTCGATTCCAGGATGCGCCAGCACAGTTCCTCAAAATCGATGCCGGCCTGGCGCGCCGCCTTGGGCACCAGCGAATGGCTGGTCATGCCCGGCGCGGTGTTCACTTCGATCAACTGCAGGCCGCGTGACACATCGCGCATCACATCCACCCGGCCCCAGCCGCTGCAGGCGGCACTTTCGAAGGCAGCCAGCGACAACTGGCGGATCTGCGCTTCCTCCTCGCCGGACAGGCCCGGGCACAGATACTGGGTGTCCTCGGCGATGTACTTGGCGTGGTAGTCGTACCAGGCCCCGGCCGGCACGATCCTGATCGAGGGCAGCGCGACCCCGTCCAGGATGCCGACGGTGTATTCCTCGCCCTGCACCATCTGCTCGATCAGCAGCTCGCCGTCATAACCGGCGGCGAAGTCGATGGCCGGCTGCAGGTCCTGCTCGGCCAGGACCCGGAACACGCCCACGCTGGAGCCTTCGGTCGAGGGTTTGACGAACACCGGCAGACCCAGCGCGGCCGCCGCCGCGCGCAGGTCGTCCCCGCGCCGGACGCGGCGGAAGGCCGGGGTCGGCAGGCCCGAGGCGATCCACACCTGCTTGGTGCGGATCTTGTCCAGGGTCAGGGCGCAGCCCAGCACGCCCGGCCCGGTGAAGGGCACCTTCAGCGCCGTCAGCAGGCCCTGCAGCACGCCATTTTCGCCGTCGCCGCCGTGCAGGATGTTGAACACCCGATCGATGGCACCGGCCCGGATCTGTTCCAGCAGGGCCGGCAGGCCATCGACCGCATGGGCCTGCACGCCCCGCGCCTGCAAGGCCTCGAGCACGTTGCGCCCCGAGTTCAGGGACACCTCGCGCTCGCTGGAGGTCCCGCCCATCAACACGGCAACCCGACCGAACGCGGCCGGATCGGTGTTGCGCGGCGGCGGGAAGGACGGCGCGCTCATGCGTCGGTGCCCTTCGAAAAGCCGTGCGCGGCGATCTGCTGGGCCACATGGCCGATGTCGCCGGCACCCATCATCAGCAGCAGGTCGCCGTCCTGCAGCACGTCGGGCAGCACCGCCGGCAGCTCGCCGACCTGGCTGACCACGACCGGTTCGTTGCGGCCGCGCGCCCGGATCGCGCGCGCCAGCGACTTGGCATCGGCGCCGGCGATGGGCGCTTCGCCGGCCGGATAGACCTCGCTCAGCACCAGCGCATCGACTTCGCTCAGGACCGCGGCGAAGGCGTCGAACTGGTCGCGGGTGCGGCTGTAGCGATGCGGCTGGAAGGCCACCACCAGGCGCTTGTCCGGCCAGCCACCGCGGGCGGCGGCGAACACCGCGGCCAGCTCGTTGGGGTGGTGGCCGTAGTCGTCGATCAGCTGCACCGTGGCGCCGCGGCCGGTGTCGATCGCACCCAGGTCGTTGAAGCGGCGGCCGATGCCGGAGAAGTTGGCCAGCGCGCGGGCGATCGTGCCCGGCTGCACGCCCAGCTGCCAGCCGACCGCGGCCGCGGCCAGCGCGTTGAGCACGTTGTGCCTGCCCGGCAGGGCCAGGGTGACGTTGACCGACACATCCTCGGGCAGGCGCAGGGTGAAGCGCATCCGGCCCGCTTGCTGGACCACGTTTTCGGCGCGGATGTCGGCGTTGTCGGACAGGCCGTAGGTCATCACGTGGCGCGGGGTTTCGGCGGCCAGCGCGGCCACTTCCGGATCGTCGATGCACAGCACCGCCAGGCCGTAGAACGGCAGGCGCTGCAGGAATTCGGCGAAGGCGGCCTGGACCCGGGCAAAGTCGTTGCCGTAGTTCTCCAGGTGATCGGCGTCGATATTGGTGATGACCGCGATCAGCGGGCTCAGGCGCAGGAAGCTGCCGTCGCTCTCGTCGGCCTCGGCCACCAGCCACTGGCCATCGCCGAGCTTGGCATTGGCGCCGGCCGAGAGCAGCTGGCCGCCGATCACGTAGGTCGGATCCAGGCCACCTTCGCTCAGCACCGCCGCGGTCAGGCTGGTGGTGGTGGTCTTGCCGTGGGTGCCGGCCACGGCGATGCCGCGGCGGAAGCGCATCAGCTCGGCCAGCATCATCGCCCGTGGCACGATCGGGATGCGCTGGCTGCGCGCCTCCATCAGCTCGGGGTTGTCGGCCCTGATCGCGCTGGAGACCACCACGCAATCGGTGCCCAGCACGTTGGCGGCATTGTGGCCGCGCATCACCCGCGCGCCCAGCGAGGCCAGCCGCCGGGTCGCGGCATTTTCCGCGGCATCGGAACCAGACACCTCATAGCCCAGCGTGCACAGCACTTCGGCGATCCCGCTCATGCCCGAGCCGCCGATGCCGACAAAGTGCACGCGGCGGAAGACCTGGGCCAGGTCGCCGGTGTTCTGCAGCCGGCGTTCACGCGCCGCGGAAATCATGCGGCCGCTCCAAAGCCGGGACTCGGGACTCGGGACTCGGGACTCGGTAAGGGCAAGAGCAACACCGGCAACACCGGCAACGGCGAGCGAAGCGGCATCGGTATGGCACGCGCGGGCGCCGCTTTTTCGAGTCCCCAGTCCCGAGTCCCGAGTCCCGTCTTCATGCGGCTTCCTCCAGAATGATGTCTGCGATGCGCTCTGCGGCATCGGGGCGCGCCAGGCGGCGCGCGGCGATGGCCATGTCCAGGCGGCGCGGTGCATCGGCCGACAACACCGCCAGCACCCGCTGCAGCTGCACGTTCAAGGTGTCGT
>WOYI011027567.1_pt1 | contig 11514 bp, 8 predicted proteins | sample 6423411 | NCBI WGS metagenome assembly WOYI01 (sample SAMN13441803, study PRJNA592873) | oil field metagenome | biome: oil field; feature: oil-well bore; material: oil-contaminated soil; isolation source: oil-contaminated soil from oil-well borehole | place: Germany: Wietze | collected 2016-10-18 ... | reverse complement strand
CACATTGGAAGCGGGTGAGATCCATGCATTGTTGGGAGAGAATGGAGCTGGGAAATCAACACTCATAAAAGTGCTGACCGGCGTCGAGCATCGTGATGGAGGTACAATCCTGTTGGAAGGCAAGCCCATACATGCCCGGAATCCCCAGGAAGCACAAAAGTTAGGTATCAGTACAGTATACCAGGAAGTTAACCTTTGTCCTAACCTATCCGTTACTGAGAATATTTATATTGGAAGGGAACACAAGAAAAATGGCTTCATTGACTGGGAGTATGCGAACCAAGCGTCTGAAAAACTCTTGAAGATGTTCAATCTGGACATTGATGTTACACAGACCCTAGCACGCTATTCTGTGGCCATTCAGCAGATGGTAGCAATAGCAAGGGCTGTAGATATTTCTGCAAAAGTACTCATCCTTGATGAGCCCACTTCCAGCCTATCAGCTGTTGAGGTTCTTGAACTCTTTAAGATTATGCGCATGCTCAAAGACCGTGGAATGGGAATCATCTTTGTAACCCACTTCCTTGATCAGGTGTATGGCATCTCAGATACCATTACCATCTTACGTAATGGTGAATATGTTGGCACGTTTCCGACCTCTGATCTTACCCGACTCCAATTGGTGGGCAAGATGATCGGTAAGGAGTATACCGAAGTTGATGAGAAGGCTTCAGAGTTTCAGCAACAGGAACAGGACAAAGAAGTTGTCATGGAACTCAAGAATGCTTCCAGTGCCCATATCAAGGGCATCGACCTATCGCTTAGGAAAGGGGAGGTTATGGGCTTAGGGGGATTGCTTGGATCGGGAAGAAGTGAAATTGCCCATATGCTATTTGCTGCTGACCCTCTGCTAGAGGGAACCCTTGAGATTGGGGGAAAGCCTATCCAGATGAGATACACCCTTGATGCCATCCGCAATGGAATTGCCTTCTGCCCGGAAGACCGCAAGAGCGATGGTATAATTGGGGAGCTCTCCATACGTGAAAATATCATCCTTGCTCTGCAGGCAAAGCGGGGGGTATTCAAAACTATCTCAAATGCAGAGGCAGAGGGCATTGCCCAGGAATATATTGAAAAACTGCAGATAAAGACGCCTGGAACTGATCAGCTAATAAAAAACCTTTCAGGGGGTAACCAACAAAAAGTCATCCTCGCAAGATGGTTAGCTACCGATCCTTCTCTCTTGATCCTTGATGAGCCAACCCGGGGTATTGATGTGGGAACCAAGGCTGAAATTCAGAGGATGGTAATCTCCCTTGCCGATGGCGGGATGGCTCTTGTGTTCATTTCCTCTGAAATTGATGAGATGCTCCGTTGTTGTAACCGTATGACGATTCTGAGGGACAAAGAACAGGTAGGGGAACTGGTAGGAAGTGAAATAACTGAGGCCGCTATCATGGAATGTATAGCTGGAGGGGTGTAATGAAAGAGGCAATGAGAAAACTGACAAAGGTACAGATATTCTGGCCTTTGATAATCTTTCTTGGAATTTTAGTTCTCAATGGTTTGGTATCTGGGGGTGGGTTCTTTCGTCTGCAAATCGTAGATGGGCATTTGTATGGAAGGGTAATTGATATTTTCCGGAACGGCAGCAAACTGATGCTACTTGCATTAGGAATGACCATGGTGTTGGCAACTGGAGGGACTGACATTTCCGTTGGTTCTGTAATGGCAATATCAGGTGCGGTGGCATGTACCATCATTGAAGGCTCGCTCTTCTCTTTTTTAAACGGGAATGTTGCATTTGCAATAATTGCGGCCATCATTGCAGGGATGCTCTGTGGTTCATGGAATGGGTTCTTGGTCTCAAAGATTCAGATGCAACCCATTGTTGCCACTATGATCCTTTTGGTAGCCGGGCGTGGGATTGCCCAGTTGATCTGTGAAGGAAGAATTGTAACCATCAATTCGCCTAGCTTCTATTATATCAACGGTGGGTATATTTTTGGATTCCCCTTCCCTGTATATATAGTGGCGTTCTTTACGTTGCTTGTTCTTTGGGGTGTACGAAAGACAGCCTTCGGACTCTATGTGGAGAGTGTGGGGTGTAATGCAGAAGCGAGCCGGTTTTCAGGTATCAACAGTTCTCGGACCAAGTTCTTTATCTATGTCCTATGTGGAACCCTTGCAGCCGTTGCCGGTCTTATTGAGAGTGCCGGAATAAAGGGAGCAGATGCCAACAATGCAGGATTTATGATTGAGCTAGATGCTATCCTGGCCGTTGCCATTGGAGGTTCGTCCCTCTCTGGTGGTCGCTTCTCCTTGCTTTCAAGTTTGGTAGGCGCTCTGATTATTCAAAGTATAACTACCTCTATTCTTAGCCTTGGGGTTGCCCCTGAGGTCAACCTGGTGGTGAAGGCTGTGGTTGTCATAGCTATCTGTCTTGCCCAATCGCCTGTCTTCCAACAGAGTTTTGCTGAGCTAAAATCCAAATTCAAGAGGCAGGAGGTTGCTGCATGATCCATACAGGAAAGAGGTATTTCTTTCGTAAGAATCTATCCTTGTTCATTACACTGGGCTTATTTGTCCTCCTGTTCTCATCGGTGATGGTCATCGGTCCGATGCGGTCTAACCGATTCAAGTATTTGCCGGTATTTTTTAATTTGCTCAATGACAATGCCTATCTTCTCATCGCTTCGGTTGGCATTATGTTTGTGCTGATTACCGGCAACATTGATATTTCCGTAGCATCGACCTTAGCATTCTCTGCTGTGCTCTCTTCCTACCTGCTTCGCTTGTTATGGCCAGCATGGGTGGTGATTCCAGTGGTGCTTCTCATTGGATTCTCCTTTGGTGCCCTTATGGGATTCCTTATCGAGAAGTTCAAATTACAGTCCTTTATCGTGACCCTTGCAGGATTATTTTTCTTGCGTGGGATGTGCGCAGTAGTAAGTCAGGAGTCCATTCCTATCGAAAATGAGTTTTATCGTTCTGTAGCACAGGCGAAAATTTCCTTTGGAAGCGTAAGGTCCTATGGGAAGGTCAACATTTATCTCTATGGCTTTGTAGCCATTGCAGTCGTACTAGTAGCTTTATACATCCTTCGATATTCCAAGTTTGGACGCAGTGTCTATGCTGTAGGTGGTAGTGAGCAGAGTGCCCGTCTTATGGGTTTGCCCGTGAGCAGGGTAAAGATTCTTGTCTTTGCAATAAGTGGATTCTGTGCCGCTCTTGGTGGGGTTCTCTTTAGCTTCTATACGCTAGCTGGGTATGCGCTACAGAACCTTGGCTTGGAACTTGACGCCATATCTTCAGCAGTCATAGGCGGGACGATGCTCTCCGGGGGGGTAGGTAGTGTTGTGGGAACTGCCTTTGGAGTTTTGATCCAAGGGACTATCCAGACGATTGTAACCCTCTTGAATCTGAATGCCTGGTGGACAAAGGTTACTATTGCAGTCCTGTTGTGTGTTTTTGTTGTCCTGCAACGAATAATAGCGATGCGGAATGACAAATGAAGCGTTTTGGAGATATTTTTTAGGGAAGTCGATATAGCCATGGTAAGATATTGCCCATGAGTCTGAAGCAACGTATAAACAATCTACCTTTCAGGACAAAGATGATGTACTCCTACCTGATCATCTCTTTGGTCTCCTTTTTGGTGTTTGCCTTCGCTAGTGGGGGGATTGTCACCAGGCAGCTGAGAAGGTCTGCAACAGTACAGACCGAACAGACCATATCACAGGTAGAGAATTCCATATCAGTGTATCTTCAAACCATGGAGCACCTGATAGATTATGTCTCAGACCTTGCATTGGAGGGAACCTCCGATCTTCCCTTACTTTTCGAGAAGCTTCGGTTTGCCAATCCTGAGATTGCAGGTATCTTATTCGCCAAATCTGATGACTCGTTTGTGAGCAACGGGCTTTCAAGGGTTTCCCGTGACCCATTCAGCAATGAATCATGGTATATCCAAGTCAAAAAGGCCAACGGCTCTTTGGTGTTGCTTCGCTCCAATGCAGGAAGGAACATTACCACTGAAGACGTATTTAGCATCGATGATGTTTTCTCCATTGCAAAGGCTTTGGTTGACCCCAAGACAAAAACCTTTTGTGGAGTGGTTCTTTTTGATGTGCGGCATGACATAATCCGTAAATCCATCAACAATGCAAGTATTGGCAAACAGGGGTTTGTTTTTGTACTCGACGATCAAGACGAGATGGTCTATGCCCCCGTAAACTCTGTTGTGCATAGGGTAAACCCTCTCTGGATAACAGGTGGGGATGCCTCTGTAAGTGTTGACATTGAAGGCGATCGGTACTACCTGCAGTCCAAGGTAAGCCAAACTTCTGGTTGGCAGGTTGTAGGGGTGTTCCCTGCAAGTGAAGTTCTCCATGATATGACCACTACGATATATGTGATGGCCATCAGCTTGTTGGGTGCCTTGTTGAGTATTGCCATACTTTCATATGTGCTTTCAAATACGATAACCAAGCCTTTGTCAAAACTGCAACGTCTTATGGAGCAGGCTGAGGCAGGGGATTTTTCTGTTAGGTTCAACAGTCGATATACTGATGAGGTTGGTTCTCTTGGACATAGTTTCAACCATATGCTTGTTCAGATGGAACAGCTAATCCAGCAGGTCTATGTTGAGCAGAAGAACAAGCGCAATGCTGAAATGAGAATTCTGCAGGAACAGATTAAGCCTCATTTCTTGTACAATACGCTGGATACCATCTCCTGGCTTTCCCGCGAGAATGGTGCTGAAGATGTGGTGCTGTTGGTTGATGCCTTGACTAGCATGTTCCGTGTGGGGCTATCCAAAGGCAGGGAAACCATCACCATCAAGGAAGAGATATGCCATGTGTCCAGTTATCTCTATATCCAACAGATTCGCTACAGTTCCAAGCTTTCCTATGAGATTCACGTACCAGTGGAGCTTGAAAGCTACATGGTTCCTAAGCTTATATTGCAACCTCTGGTGGAGAATGCCATCTACCATGGGATAAAGCAAAAGCGGGAGAAGGGGCTCATTACAGTGAATGTTACTATAGAAAATGGAGTGTTGGCATTACAAGTGCGTGATACTGGTCCTGGCATAGAAGAAGGCAAATTGAAGGCCTTGCAAGAGCAATTGCGAGATAGGTTTCGTACTGAGGCTAGTGGGTTTGGCCTTTTTTATGTCAACGAGCAGGTCAAACTGAGCTGTGGATCAGCCTTTGGGGTTGTCCTCGATAGCGAGGAAGGGTTATGGACCACCTCTACTGTGTACGTCCCTGCAAGGGTAAAGGAGTCGGCTGATGGGAAAAATCAGAGTCCTAATTGCTGATGATGAATTGATTATCCGTCGAGGGTTGCGAACGATGCTTGAGAAGGACCCCTCCATCGAGTTGGTGGGTGAAGTAGAGGATGGCGAACTGGCCCTTGACCTTTGTAAGGAGATTAAACCAGAAATTGCATTTGTCGACATCAATATGCCCTTTCTCGATGGCCTATCATTCATTGAATTGCTCAGACAGATGAGCCCCTCTACTGTAGTCATCGTCATCTCTGGCTATGATGATTTTGAGTTTGCCCGCAAAGCAATCGAACTTGGGGTGTTCGCCTATCTGCTCAAACCTGTAAAGGAGACCAGTTTCTTTGAAACCTTGGCCGAAGCCAAGAAAGAGCTGCAGAAAACTCAAGAGGCAGAGGAGTACTTGCTGTGGGCAAAAGAGCAACTTGTCAAGAATAGGGAGTCTCTCGTCTCATATTTCTTGCATGCCCTGTTTTCTGGTAGCTATGAGGAAGGAGAGATACATCAGGAGATGAAGTACCTTGATATACAGATCTTTGAGGATTTTTCGCTCTTCCTGATCAATATGACCCAAAAGACACTTCTCCTGGACAATGACTGGCAGGATTCCTTATTGTTCTTTGCAGCAAAGGAACATGCCATCTCTCTTTTTCCCCAAGGGACACTATGCTACAGAAATGGCAGCAGTGAGATGGTACTACTCAGTGAGGCGCTCCCTGGAAAAGAGAGAAAGATCTTGTTGGATACTTTACAGGAGCATCTTGGTAAACAGCTTCCCTCTGAGCTTCTTTCTGTTTCCACATGTGGCAAAGGCTATCTAGCTATTGCCGAGAAGTTTGCATCCTTGGAAGATGAGCTTGCTCAGTTGAAGCAACTGCCCAAGACAATGGTTCATGCTGAAAGCTATCTTGAAAAGCACTTCTGGGAGAATAGCATTTCATTACAAGAGGTTGCAGACCACCTACAGGTCACATCCCAGCATCTGAGCAGACTTTTTAGGTCTTCCCTCAATGTCACTTTTATTGAATATCTCACTTTCCTAAGGGTACAGAAAGCACTTGAATTGCTTAAGGACTCTGAGAAGAAAATCTATGAGGTTGCAGAAGAAGTAGGGTATTCGTCCCAACACTATTTCTGCACAGCTTTCAAGAGGGTCTTGCACCTTTCTCCTCAGGAGTACCGCAAAACCCAGACACAAGGAGAACATTGATGTATAAGCAATCTTTCCTACGACTTATACTCGTCTTTTTTGTAATACTCGCTCTTTGTTTTTTTGTGTTTGGCTGTGTGCTGTTGTCTCAGAATACTAGAAATACAGAGGGAGCCTACGCCTTTGTCATTGGGATTTCCCAAGCTAATCAGAGGGATCCCTGGCGTTTGGTATTGTCCAAGGAGTTGCAGACGGAGGCTGAAAAACATGACGAGCTCAAACTTATTTTTACTGATGCTGCAGATGATATCGAGAAACAGAAGGCTGATATACAGAGGCTGTTGGCCTATGATGTTGATCTCTTGATAGTCTCTCCTTGCAATGCTGTAGCCCTAACCCAGACAGTCAGGGAAGCGTATCGAAGCGTTCCAATCATAGTCTTAGATCGCGTAGTTGATGGGTACGATTACTCGCTGTTTATAGGTCCTGAGAACCGTCTGATTGGTAGGCAGGCAGGCAAAGCGGTGTTAGCCCTTGCTAAAAATGGTCCGGTAAAGGTATTGGAAGTATCTGCCAGCAGCTTATCCTTAGTAAGCCAAGATCGACATGCGGGATTTTTAGAGGAGATTGAGAAGGCTCCTAATGTTTCCCTCAGTAGTATTCATGTCGAGGATGGAAAGCGTGACAGTGCCGAAGATCTGCTCAGGGCAATGGGAGAAGATCTTGCAGGTGTTGATTATATTTTTGCCCATACGGATTATCTGGCTCTTGGGGCCTTCAAGGCTGTTGCGGCTCTTGGCTATGAGCATTGTAAAATTATTTCGATAGATGGATTTCAGATTACCGATGGCGGGTTGGATCTACTAGCACGTGGAGCCATAGAGGCAACCATTACCTGCCCTACAGGCGGTAAGGAGGCTATACAGTATGCTTTGGATATCCTGAACAAGAAACAGGGTGTACCAAAGCAGGTAATCTTGCGAAACCATACTGTGACGAGGGAAAGCCTTCCACAATACAGGGAATTGCTTAGCCAAAATCTTGTTCCATTCCAGAAAGAGATTCACGTTGGACATGCTCAGATTGCGGATGAAGGTGGATGGCGTTCGGCAAACAAGGACTCTATTGCCCAAGCAGCCAAAGCTTTCGGTATCGATTTGGAGAGTGTGGATGCTTCTTCCCTAATTGAGCAGATAGAGGTGGTTAGGTCTTTTATCGATGAGGAAGTCGACATTATTGTACTTTCTCCCATTGTGGAGAATGGTTGGGAAAAGGTGCTCCAAGAGTGTAAGGACGCAGATATTCCTGTTTTTCTCTCAGACCGAAAAGTCATGGTCTCTGATGACAACCTTTACTACTCCTTCATTGGGGGAGACTTTATCGAAGAAGGCCGTCGTGCGATGAGGTGGGTTGTATCAGCAATTCAGCCTACACTGAAACCTGTAAGGATTCTAGAAATCCAGGGTACTGCTGGAGCAAGTCCTACCAAAGAGCGTAACCAAGGATTTTTGGAGGTTTTATCTCTGATGAAGGCCTATGATGTAGTTGCTTCCCCGTATGGTGATTATAATTTTGAAGGAGGGTATCGCTCCATCATGAATTATATGGAGGACACCCCCAATTGGGATATTGATGTAATCTATTCACACAATGACGATATGGCCCTTGGTGCAGTGAAAGCCTTAAAGGAAATAGGGATAATTCCTGGCTCTGATGTACTTATTGTCTCCATTGATGGCATTGATCCTGCGCTGAAGGCACTCAAGAAGGGTGAATTGAACTGTGTGGTTGAGTGTAGCCCCCTGTTCGGGCCCCAGCTAATGAAGGCGATTGAGGACTATATGAGCGGTAAGGATTTGCCTCGTAGGATAATAACAGATGAGATAGTTTTCACAAAAAATACACCAGCGCAGTATTTCAGGGGAAGGCATTACTAGGGAAAACAGATGAATACTCCATTGCTATTTGACATGCAATTCTTTGAATGTTAGTGCTTAATTCCCCTATCATGGATTGCTAAGGAAAAATGTACGCTACAACAGCCTTTGCTCATTTGATTACCTCAGCTCAAATCGTGTTGTAAAGTTTATTGCAAATATCGAATAAGGAGAAAAAATGAAAGCCTTACATAAATTCGAAAAATCTCAAGGCTCTCACAATAAACTTTATGACCCAAATTCCTCCCCAAGTTGTAACATGGCCAGTCTAGACTGGCCATGTTACAACTTGGGGTTCTAGTTTTTGGTTTACTGTAGTCTCATACATCATAAAAATAGTTCAATTTACTTTCTGTTGTTGTACTTAAGATAGTATTTTATAAGGGTACTAATCATTGTAGGCAATTTTCAAGATCCTTCAATTGCTGGGCAAACTTTGTAGGGTTTGTCTTTTGTAGTTTTCTCAGGTTCATACGTTTCCACTGCAAAGCAGGCAACCTATTACAATTTGGAATATCTGTTGGTGGCAATTGCTTGGCCAAGGAGAAAAAACTGATAATATATTCTTTCTGTAATATGCTCATCTCTGTATGGATGTCTGTAACCAAATGATCAAAGACTGTGTTGCAATCAGACTCATTGAACTGGAATTCACTCATTCCCATAAATTCATTTTTGTAGGTTTGGGAGTATGATTGGCGATTGGGCTTGAGCAGTTCATGAGGAGGCCTGTTGTGCCCACATAAGGCTGCAATGAACCCATTCATTATTTCAGGGGTAAGTCCTTCATTGTCCATCAGATTTTTTATGTCAAACAAATCTCTCGGGTGTTGCCGATCTAAAGCAGCACAGATTTTGCCACCAAAAAGATCTGCCAAGGATGCTACTTGGATTGAAGCGTATCCGTATTCCTGACAAGCTGAACAAATAGGGCGCTGCTCGACTGGGTAGGTGAGGCCACGTAACGTATAATTTGGCTCAATAATTATCTGTGCCTTCTCTGAACGGCAAATTAGTTTACGTATGTTTTCTTTCCCTTCCCTACAAACTGTTTTTAATCCGTCTTGCCTAAGATTTTGTTCGATTCGATGCAATGCTGCATTAATGTTTTCGAATGAAGTGCTGCGATCTTCAAATCCAAGATACGTCAGATCAATATCAACCGACAATCTAGGAAGATTCCTTATGAAGAAATTTATACCAGTTCCACCCTTCAGTGCAAAGCATTTCTCCCTATCAATATAGGGGAGAACTCTGATCAGCAGCTTTACCTGTTCGAGATAATATTCATTCAGCATCGCTTAAACCCTCAATAATAATCTGATACTTCGTATTGAGTTTTCCCCCAGGGGTGATGACCCGTTTGCCACTTCCAAGATCAATGGTTGTTGCATCAAGGACATCAAACCAAGCATGGTTTTGTGTTTCAGCGAGATAGAGGAACAACCTTTTTACTTTGATAGAATTGCATTCATTCAGCAGAATTTGCAGCAAATCTGGGCGCAACGCTACAAGCATCTCCATCATATGATATGCAACTGCAAAACTGCCTTCCTTTGGGCAAAGATACAAATACTCCAGTATCGCCCTTTCTGGTAAAGAGACAGGAACTGCGTAGTCAAGATGGGGGAATAACTCAATGCCAGTATTGCTGTCTATGAATGCTGAAGAATAGACATCAAACTTCCTTTTGAGTATCTCTTGTGTAAACCAAGTCGGTTTTGAATCACTTGGACGCTTAAACACCTGCTCTACAATGGATGTGCTGTCCAGTTGGATGAAATGGCTGTATCCATGCATTCTTAGTGCGGAGATACCTCCTAAATGCAGGGATAGCCTTGCTTGATTCCACGTGGAATATAACGCACCTTCAAGGGAAGGTGAGGTATTCGTAAAGACAAAAGCCCCTCTTCCTATACGTTTTAGCCAGCCATTTCTTACATAGGATTTTTGCAAATCGTGAGAAATACCTTTTTTTATGAGATGGGAGGATAAGATGACAGCCTCTTTAGGTGCGCTATGTATAAGTAGGTTTAATTTTTTTGGTTTTACGGTAGTCATACTACCTTTAGTGTATAATATATAAACCAAATTGACAAGAATAATATCAACCTAAATCCAGATCCTTTCAAAAATTCATACCGCGAAGCATCCTGGTATGATATGCTACGTATAACTACATTCATTGGAGGGAAAATCTTGAAAAAATCAAATCTTACAAAATTTGTAGCAGTCACCATGTTGCTTGTGTTACTGGCTCTTCCCCTGTTTGCCCAGAATACCAGTTCAGGCAATATCAAGCTTAGCGGAGCCTACCCACTTGAGGCAAAAGTGGAAGCAGGGTATACCCTGAAGATTCCTGTGCTTGAAGGGGAGAACCCCCTTTTCAGTGGCAATAACCTCAAGGTCAAAGGCTTGCTCGGACTTTCCCCGGTAGCTGCAACCATTGGAGTTGATGCTGTACTGACTCCCATCGCTGTGATGGAGCTCACCCTTGGAGGGGCTTTTGGCACCGGATGGGACTTTGATGCAATGGAAATTTCTGGATTGCTCAAGGGATTAGGCCCTGTTGATTCAGGGATTGCTCTTACTCCTGATCCTCTTGGTGGCGTATATTACAAGGGTAGGGCGGGTGCTGCATTGCAATTCGATACCGGGGTAATCTTCCCTGGTGATTGGACAAGTGTCTTGTTACGGACCTATCATGAGTTCATGTACCAGGGGTATACCGGTGCTAAAGCTGACGAAGCCTGGGAATATGAGAGCTCTGGAGCCAAGGTGAACGGATTCAACTATAAGGGAGAATATCTTGTTGGGTATAAACTCCCTCTGAAGCTTAATATGGTTGCACTGCAGTTGGAGACTTTCTCATATAACTTGTTTGGTGATGTTGATCACCCATTTGGGTATGATGTTGGTGTTATTGGCAATGTTGAGTTTTTTTATGGGCTGAATCTCACGGTAATCGTGCAGGGGACAAATCAGAAAAAAGACACAGATACCAAAGAGGTTGAAATAGTTGATTTCCGCTACAAGAGAATTGGAGTCGTGCTTAACTATTCTTTCTGACCAGTACAGTAGCTTACATGAACAGGTATCCCCAATTGAGAATGCCTATTCATAATAAGCCCTTTTCTTCTTCATTCCCCAACGAAGCGAGAGTAGCGGAAGCATAACCATGGTTCCATTACCGA
>WOYI011038564.1_pt1 | contig 11518 bp, 9 predicted proteins | sample 6423411 | NCBI WGS metagenome assembly WOYI01 (sample SAMN13441803, study PRJNA592873) | oil field metagenome | biome: oil field; feature: oil-well bore; material: oil-contaminated soil; isolation source: oil-contaminated soil from oil-well borehole | place: Germany: Wietze | collected 2016-10-18 ... | reverse complement strand
CGGCCAGCTCGACGCCACCTACCTCGCCGCCTGCGAAAACCAGATCAAGCTCGCTGTCGAGTCACTGATCACGGGGGATGTCGCACTGATGACCCAGGTGATCGAAGACGACCACCGCGTGAACCTGATGGAAGTCGAGATCGACGAGAGCTGCAACCACATCCTGGTGCGGCGTCAGCCGGCGGCGGGTGACCTGCGCATGGTGATGACCGTGATCAAGACCATCACCGATCTGGAGCGCATCGGCGACGAAGCCGAGAAGATCGCGCGCATGGCCAAGCTGCTGTCGCAGAAAGAGCGTCTGCATCTGCCGCGCTACAACGAGATCAAGCATGCCAGCGATATCGCGCTCGACATGCTGCGCAAATCGCTGGACGCTTTCGCCCGCCTCAACCTCACCGCCGCGGCCGAAGTCGTGCGCCAGGACGAACAGGTGGACGAAGAATTCCGCGCCATCATGCGCTACCTCATCACCTTCATGATGGAAGACCCGCGCACCATCTCCACCTCGCTGGAGATCCTGTTCGTGGCCAAGGCCATCGAGCGCATCGGCGACCATGCCAAGAACATGTCCGAATACGTGGTCTATATGGTCAAAGGCCGCGATGTGCGTCATGTCACCGTCGAAGAGATCGAGCGGGAAGTGCAGCTTTAATCCGCTGCGAAAGCGTTTTGCAACACCAGCCCCTACTCGCCGCCGTCGACCTCGGTTCAAACAGTTTCAGACTGCAGGTCGCACGCGTCGAGAACGACCAGCTCTACATGCTGGACGGCCTGCGCGAAGCAGTGCGCCTTGCCTCCGGCATCACTGCCGACAAACGCCTGGATCAAGCTTCGCAGAAGCGCGCATTGGAATGTCTGCAACGTTTCGGCGAGCGACTGCGCGACCTGCCGCGCGAAGCGGTGCGCGCCGTTGGCACCAACTCCCTGCGTGTCGCCAAGAACGCCCCCGAATTCCTCAAGCTGGCTGAAAAGGCACTGGGTTTCCCTATCGAGGTCATCGCAGGCCGCGAGGAGGCGCGACTGATCTATCTGGGCGTCGCACAGGGCTTGCCGCAGGATGCAGAGCGCCGTCTGGTGATGGACATCGGCGGCGGCTCCACCGAGTTCATCATCGGCGAAGGCTTGCAGCCCATCCATCTGGAAAGCCTGTACATGGGCTGCGTCAGCTACAGCGGACGCTTCTTCGCCGAAGGAAAACTCAACAAATCCAATCTCAAGCAGGCCGAGCTGGCCGCGCGCAATGAACTGCAAGCCATCGTCTCCGAATATTCGCACGGCCACTGGAATCTGGCGCTGGGCTCCTCCGGCACGGCACGGGTGATCAGCGACGTGCTGGAACAGAACGGCTTCAGCACCTCCGGCATCACCCGCGAAGGCCTGGAAAAACTGCGCGCCAAGATGCTGGAAGCGGGCGACATGAGCAAGCTCGATCTGCCGGGCATGAAGGCGGACCGCGTGGCGGTATTCCCCGGCGGCTTCTCCATCATGTACGCCGCCTTCTGCGAACTGGGCATCGAACTGATGCGCCCCGCGCTGGGTGCGTTGCGCGAAGGCGTGCTGTACGACTTGATGGGTCGCTTCACGCACAACGATATGCGCGAGGCGACCGTGCAGCAGTTCAAGCGGCGCTACCACGTCGATCACGCGCAGACTGTTCGCGTGCGTGCGCTGGCGGCGCATCTGGCGCAAGCGTTCGCCGACGACCATGCCGAAGAGGAAGAAATGCAGTTGCTGGCGTGGGCATGCGACCTGCACGAGATCGGTATCAGCGTCGCCCACAGCGGTTATCACAAACATTCCGCCTACATCCTCGCCAATGCGGATATGCCCGGCTTCTCGCGCAAGGCGCAGCAATGTTTAAGTCTGCTGGCGCTGTCGCACCGGGGCAAGCTGGAAAAGGTGCGCGACCAGCTGACGGACTGGCAAGTGACAGCCAAGGTGATGGCTTTGCGGCTCGCGGCCCTGTTCTATCGAAACCGCAGCGATGTCCTGCTACCCAAGATGCAGGGAAGCTTCAGCGGTACAAAGTTCCATTTGCATCTGAGCGGCGACTGGCTGGCACAGAACCCGCTGACCGAGACCGCCCTGCAAGCCGAGGCCAAACAATGGAAGTCGCTGGGCATCAGCTTGCAAGTCGAAGCGACCTGATGCTGCCATGGTCCGGGTTCCCGGACGCTCTTTATTCACCGTGCTAAACTCCGTCCCGAAGCTGGCTAGACAGTCGCTGCATAGTACGTTTATGCAGAGGAAAGTCCGGGCTCCATAGAGCGGGATGCCGGTTAACGGCCGGACGCCGTGAGGCGATGGAAAGTGCCACAGAAAATACACCGCCCAAGTTCCTTCGGGAAACGGTAAGGTTGAAATGGCGAGGTAAGAGCTCACCGCGGACGTGGTAACACGGACGGCAGGGTAAACCCCATCCGGAGCAAGACCAAATAGGCTGGCTATGACGTTGCTCGCGTCGCCAGCGGGTAGGTTGCTTGAGCGTAAGGTAACGAAACGCCTAGAGGAATGACTGTCCACGACAGAACCCGGCTTACCGGCCAGCTTCACCTGATATGTTTCGTGGCGGATGCAAGCGACGAATTGAATGTAATACGGAAGCTTCGACTATGCGATTGAAAAGCCTTATCCAATTTTCCCTGTTCACTATTTTGTCGCTGTTTGCGCTGAATTTCGCACTGAATTTCTGGAACGAACATCAAAAGAGTCAGGCAGTCGAGCAACTGCAACTTGAGACAAAACTGCTGGCGGTAACCACCTCGATCAAGCAGGGCATCGTCGATATCCAGAAGCAAGTCACCCGGCTGGGCCAGTTGCCGCAGGACAGTGTGCCCGCGCTCGGCGCGATGGAAAAAGACCGCGTGGAAGCGCAATCCGCGCGCGTGGCCGGCGAGATCACCCGGCTCAAATCGATGGCGGACGAAGCGCTGCTGCCCAAAGTGAATGCCATGCAGGCGCGTTTCATGGAGCTGTCCGCCTCCTGGCATCTGTTCTACAACCATTTCGGCAACGATTCCGCGCAAGCCATGACCGAGTTCGTGCTGCACGCCGAGCCTTACAGTCAGCAACTGATCTATCAGGATCTGCCGGCGCTCGAAGCTTTCGAGAGCGAGCAGATCGAGCGGGCGCGGCAGCACTTGCAAGCGGTGGAATGGTGGTCGGAACGCACCGCGCTTACCTTCTTTGTTATCTCGCTGCTGATCGCCCTGTCTTTCGCGATACGCGTCTATCGTCGCGTCGTGGACGGCATGCGCGCATTCGCGCCCGGCGTCGCCACTGTGCGGGAAGGCGGCGAAGCGCGCATCGGCCTGCAAAGCAAAGACGAGTTGGGCGAGATCGCCGCCGCATTCAATACCATCAGCAACGATCTGCACGACTCGCGCAAACAATGCAGCGTTCTGGAGCAGGATCTGGCAGAACGCAACGCGGAGGTCGAGTCGCAGCGCGGAGAATCGCAGTCTTTGCTGCGTAACATCCTGCCCGCGACCGTGGCCGAAGAGTTTCGCAGCAAGGGTATGGTGCAGCCGAAGTATCTGGAAGACGTCACCATCCTGTTTACCGATTTTGTCGGCTTCTCCGCATCGACCGAAAAACTGGCGGCGGAAGATCTGGTGCACATGCTGCACGACTACTTCAGCGCCTTCGACGAGATCTGCGCGCGCTACGGCATGGAGAAGCTGAAGACCATCGGTGACAGCTATATGTGCGCAGGCGGTTTGCCGGAGCGCAATCCTTCGCATCCGGTGGACGCGGTGATGGCCGCGATGGAGATCATCGAAGCGGTGAACGAGCGCAGCAACCGCAATCCCAACTGGTCGATACGTATCGGCATCCACACCGGGCATGTGATCGCCGGAATGGTCGGTACGCAGAAGTTCGCCTATGACATCTGGGGAGAATCGGTGAACTACGCTTCGCGCGTGGAATCCAGCGGTGAGCCGAACCGTATCGCGCTGTCGGCGCAGACACATGGCCGCATCAAGGACTTTTTCGAGTGCGAGAAGCGCGTGAAGACGCACAGCAAGGTCTCGCACAAGATGGAGTTGTATTTCGTGAACGGTTTCACGCACAGCCTGGTCGAAGATACCAAGCAGATGCCGCCGGAAGCTTTCGTGCGGCGCTATCGCGGCTACTTCCAGAAAGAGCCGCCATCCTTCCCGCCTTTGCGGACGGCCTTGTCGGGCAAGACGGAGAAATAAAAAACGGGGCTGATGCCCCGTTTTTTATTTGTTCTCGTTCAGCGCCTTTTCCAATTGTTCTGCCGGCAGATAACCGGGGTTGATCACGCCGTTGGCGAAGATCAGCGCGGGCGTGCCGTTCACCTTCAGTTTGCGTCCCAGCGCCATGACTTCGTCCGTCGGCACCTTGCAGGTGGACGCTTTGGGCTGCACGCCGTCCTGCATCAACCTGTCCCAAGCCTTGACCGGATCCTTGCTGCAGCGCACCGCCTGCACCTTCTCGGCGGAGCCGGCGAAGATCGGATACATGAACAGATACAGCGTCACGTTATCGATGCTCATCAGTTCCTGTTCCAGCTTCTTGCAGTAACCGCAGTTCGGGTCGGTGAAGTAAGCCAGCTTGCGGCTGCCGTCGCCCTTCACTTTTTTCACGGCAATGTTCAGCGGCAGTTTGTCGAACTCCACCGCGAACAGTTTGCGCGCGCGCGCCTCGGTCAGATTGCTGCGCGCCTTCAGGTCGAACATCTGGCCGTCGATCAGGAACTCGGCCTTCTCGTCGGTGTAGAAGATATGGTCGCCGGTCACCACTTCATACAGGCCGGAGACGGGCGAAGGATTCACCTGGTCCACCGGGCCGATCAATTGTTGGTAATCCTTGAGTGAATCCTTCACGGCGGCAGATTTGTCACCGGCGGCGTGGGCGAGAGAAACGGAGAGCAACAGCAGCAACAGGGTTTTGAACATTTAATGCGTCCTTGGTTGGGAAATCAGTTGAGCGCGTGGCGTGCCAGCCTCTTCTTCAGCGGCACGATGGCATTGGTGGCGGCCAGTCCGACATTGCGAAGCGTGCGCAGCACCGGATTGGCATTCACGAACAGATGCTTCAGGGCATCGGTGGTGAGTTGCATGGACAGGATGTCATCCTGCCGTGCTTTCTCGTAACGGCGCAGCAGGCGCAGATCGCCGCAATCCAGTGCGCCGCGTTGCAGGATGGTCTGCGACAGCTCGCGCACATCGCGCAGGCCGAGGTTCACGCCCTGGCCGGACAGCGGATGCACGTTGTGCGCCGCATCGCCCGCCAGCGCCAGACGCGGCTTGGTGATATGCGCCAGATTCAGCACGCGCAGCGCGAAGGCGGCGGGCGCGGTGATCACTTGCAGTTTGCCCAGCGTGTGGTGGGAAGCCTCCGCCACGCGCGCGCACAATTCCTCGTGCGATAGCGCCAGCAGCTCGGTGGATTTCTCCGGCGTCACCGACCACACGATGGAAATGCGACGTCCCGGCAAGGGCAGCAACGCGAGGATGCCGTCCTCGGTGAACCACTGATAAGCGATGCCGCGATGCGCCTTGCTGATGGTGAAGTTGGCGACCAGACCATGCTGGTTGTAGGGCGTGGGCACTTCCGGCATGACCGTTTGATGGCGCACCCAAGAATCGCGACCGTCCGCGCCGACGACCAGCTTGGCTTTGATCTCGCGCCCGTCCTTTAGCGTCAGATTGGCCGCATCGCCATCGATGGCGAGCGCCGCGCATTGCGCGGAATGGAGCAGGGTGAGGTTCTCTTGTTCGAGCAATCCCTTCCACAGCGCTTCGTGCAACAAGCGGCTCTCAAGGATGAACGCCATTTCCGGCACGCCCAGTTGGTAGGCGCTGAAATTGATCTTCGCGCCGGTGTCGCCGAACACGCGCATCTCTTCCACTTGTTGCACGCGCGACATATCCAGTCGCTGCCATGCACCACATTCGTGCAGGAACTGCACGTTGCCTGGGGTGAAGGCGTAGATGCGTGCATCCCAATCGTCAGCGTCCGTGGAGGCTTGGGGTGAGGAACCACTTTCGACCAATGCCAAGCGCAGACCGCTATCGCGCAATGAGGCCGCCAGACTTGCGCCGACCAGACCGCCGCCGACGATGATGATGTCGAACTCCATATGGACACCTCACACTTTAGGGTTAAGTAGACAGCCCGGATAGGGTACTGCCCGTAAAAAACTGCGGGCATCATAGCATGAGGGGATTGATTAATTTATAATCGCCGCCCCCTTCAGGAATCACCATGCAAATCGGTCGCTACAAACTAAAGAACAACTTGATCGTCGCCCCCATGGCAGGGGTGACCGATCGCCCGTTCCGCATCCTGTGCAAGCGCATGGGCGCGGGCATGGCGGTGTCCGAGATGGTGGCTTCCAACTCGTTGCTGTACGGTTCCGAAAAAACCAAACGCCGCGCCAACCACGCAGGCGAAGTCGATCCCATCTCGGTGCAGATCGTCGGTGCCGATCCGAAGATGCTGGCGCAGGCCGCGCAACACAACGTGGACAACGGCGCGCAGATCATCGACATCAACATGGGCTGCCCCGCCAAGAAGATCTGCAACGTGATGGCCGGTTCCGCGCTGATGCAGAACGAACTGCTGGTGGCCGAGATCCTCGAAGCCGTGGTCAAGTCGGTGAACGTGCCGGTCACGCTGAAGATCCGCACCGGCTGGGACAAACAGAACCGCAACGCGCCCAACATCGCGCGCATCGCCGAAGCCAGCGGCATCCAGGCCCTCGCCATCCACGGCCGCACCCGCGCCTGCGCCTACACCGGCGATGCAGAATATGAAACCATCCGCGCCGTCATAGACGCGGTGAATATCCCCATCATCGCCAACGGCGACATCACCACCCCGGAAAAAGCCAAATACGTGCTCGACCATACCGGTGCCGACGCGGTGATGATCGGCCGCGCCGCGCAGGGTCGCCCCTGGCTGTTCCGCGAAATCGAACATTTCCTCACCACAGGCACGCACCTGCTGTCGCCGCACGTCGGCGAGATCCATGATGTGCTGGTCGCCCATCTGGCCGATCTGTACGACTTCTACGGCGAACACACCGGCCTGCGCGTCGCGCGCAAACACATCTCCTGGTACACCAAGGGGCTGGTGGGTTCCGCCGTGTTCCGCCATCGCATGAATCAACTGGAAAGCGTGGACGCGCAGATGCAGGCCGTCAGCGATTTCTTCGAAGAACAAAAAGTCGGCAGCGCACGACTGCAGTACGAACGGGAGGCGGCAGCCGCGTAAGCGGCCCGCAACGAGCCACCGGCACAAAGTATGTCGGGGCAGAGCGGGAGGAGAAGGGAAGACGCATGGCTGCGCAGAAACGTAGCCATGCGTCGGCATCTTACGGGACAGGCAGCACAGCAGCACAGAACAACAAGGGGGCAGTCAATGAGCAGTGAAGATTGTGGCATCAACGAGAACGACATCGCCAAGTACGTGCGCAAAGCACTCAACGACTACTTCAAGGATCTGGACGGTGAAGAACCCTCCTGCGGCGTATACGACATGGTGATCGACTGCGTCGAGAAACCGCTGATCGAGACTGTGCTGCTGTATGCCGGCGGTAACCAGACACGCACCGCCGACTTGCTCGGCATCAACAGAAATACCCTGCGCAAGAAGATGCAGGAACACCGCATTAAATAAAAATCCAGATTTCGTCGCCATGCTACGTTGCTCACAAAAAATCACTCCTGACCTATTCGCATATAGGCTGCGTCGTGATTTTTCGCTCGCGCCTTGCCTGGCTTAGAACTCTGAATTTTTATAGATATTTAAAAAAAGGAAAGAAGACCATGGCCATCACCCAAGCACTCATCAGCGTCTCCGACAAATCCGGCGTCCTTGAATTCGCCAAAGGCCTGCACGCCCTCGGCGTGAAGCTGCTCTCCACCGGCGGCACCGCCAAGCTGCTCGCCGACAACGGCGTGCCCTGCACCGAAGTCGCCGATTACACCGGCTTCCCCGAGATGCTTGATGGCCGCGTCAAGACACTGCAACCGAAAGTGCACGTCGGCATCCTCGCGCGCCGCGACCTGCCCGAGCATGTCGCCACGCTGAAGAAGCATGACATCCCCACCATCGATCTCGTGGTGGTGAACCTGTACCCGTTCGCGGCCACCATCGCCAAGCCGGGTTGCTCTCTGGAAGATGCCATCGAGAACATCGACATCGGCGGCCCGACCATGGTGCGCTCCGCCGCCAAGAACCACGCGCACGTCGCCATCGTCACCGACCCGGCCGACTACGCCGACGTGCTGGCCGAGATGCAGACCAACCAGTGCACAGTCTCTTCCGCCACGCGTTTCGACCTGGCCAAGAAAGCCTTCTCGCACACCGCCGCCTACGACAGCATGATCAGCAACTACCTCACCGCCATCAACAGCGACGGTAGCAAGCAAGCCTTCCCCGCGCAGATCAACTTCAACTTCGCCAAGGTGCAAGACATGCGCTACGGCGAGAACCCGCACCAGAAGGCCGCGTTCTACCGCGACCTGATCGCATTGCCCGGTGGCATCGCCGACTACACGCAAGTGCAGGGCAAAGAACTGTCCTATAACAACATCGGCGATTCCGATGCGGCATGGGAACTGGTGAAGACCTTCCAGGAGCCGACCTGCGTCATCGTCAAGCACGCCAACCCCTGCGGTGTCGCCGTTGCCGACAGCGCGCTGAACGCCTACAAACTGGCCTACGCCACCGACACCACCTCCGCGTTCGGCGGCATCATCGCCTTCAACCGCGAGCTGGACGAAGCCACTGCCGCGCAGATCACCGCCAACCAGTTCGTCGAAGTCATCATCGCGCCGAGCGCCACCGAAGCCGCACTCAAAGTCACCGCCGCCAAGCAGAACGTGCGCGTGCTCACCGTGCCGCTGTCCAACGCACACAACCAGTGGGACGTGAAGCGCGTCTCCGGCGGTCTGCTGGTGCAAAGCCCGGACGCATTGAACGTGGGTGCAGAACACCTCAAGGTCGTCACCAAGGCGCAGCCATCCAAAGAACAAATGGTCGACCTGCTGTTCGCATGGCGCGTTGCCAAGTATGTGAAATCCAACGCCATCGTATTCTGCAAGGGCGGCCAGACACTGGGCGTCGGCGCAGGCCAGATGAGCCGAGTCGACTCCACCCGCATCGCCAGCATCAAGGCGCAGAACGCGGGCCTGAGCCTGGAGAATTCCGTGGTCGCCTCCGACGCCTTCTTCCCGTTCCGTGACGGCATCGACGTGCTGGCTCAGGCCGGAGCGAAAGCTGTCATCCAGCCGGGCGGCTCCATGCGCGACGAAGAAGTCATCGCCGCAACCGACGAGTTGGGCCTGGCGATGGTGTTCACCGGTCACCGTCACTTCCGCCATTAATAATGTAGGGTGGGTTAGGTCAAAGACCGTAACCCACCATCAAACAAAGAGGCTATCGGTGGGTTACGCGAAAACCGCTAACCCACCCTACATGAGGTCGATATGAAAATATTAGTCATCGGTTCCGGCGGTCGCGAGCACGCACTCGCCTGGCGTCTGGCGCAAGGCAAGAAAGTGCAGAAGGTCTACGTCGCCCCCGGCAATGCGGGCACTGCGCTCGAAGAAGGTGTGGAGAACGTCAACATCACCGCCATCCCCGAGCTGCTTGAGTTCGCCAAGGCCAACGACATCTACATGACCGTGGTCGGCCCCGAAGCGCCGCTGGCCGCAGGCGTGGTCGATGTGTTCCGTGCTGCGGGGCTGAATATCTTCGGCCCCACCAAAGCCGCCGCGCAACTCGAATCCTCCAAGGATTTCGCCAAGCGCTTCATGACGCGCCACAACATCCCCACCGCCATCTTCGAAACCTTCAGCGAGATCGCGCCCGCCAAGGCCTATGTCGAGAAACACGGCGCACCCATCGTCATCAAGGCCGACGGCCTCGCCGCAGGCAAGGGCGTGGTCGTCGCCATGACGAACGATGAAGCATTCGAAGCCATCGACATGATGCTGTCCGACAACAAGCTGGGTGATGCCGGCGCGCGTGTCGTGGTGGAAGAATTCCTCGCCGGCGAAGAAGCCAGCTTCATCGTCATGGTCGACGGCAAGAACGTCTTGGCGATGGCCAGCAGTCAGGACCACAAGCGCCTGCTCGACGGCGACCAAGGCCCCAACACCGGCGGCATGGGTGCGTATTCCCCCGCACCCGTCGTCACGCCCACCATCCACGCCAAAACCTTGCGCGAAGTCATCATGCCTGTCGTGCGCGGCATGGAAAAAGAAGGCAACACCTTCACCGGCTTCCTCTATGCCGGTCTGATGATCTCGCCGGACGGCGGCCTCAAAGTTCTGGAATTCAACTGCCGCTTCGGTGACCCCGAAACCCAGCCCATCATGCTGCGCCTGAAGAGCGACTTCGCCGTGCTGATCGAACACGGCATCAACGGCACGCTCGACAAGGTCGAAGCCGAATGGGACAAACGCACCGCGCTCGGCGTCGTCATGGCCGCCGCCAACTATCCCGACACCCCGCGCAAAGGTGATGAGATCACCGGCCTGCCCAAGAATCTGGAAGACGCCCACGTCTTCCACGCTGGCACCACCATGCAAGATGGCAAAGTCGTCACCAGCGGCGGCCGCGTGCTCTGCGTCGTCGCCATCGGCGACATGGTCAAACACGCGCAAAACCGCGCCTACGAGATCGCCGACACCATCAAGTTCGACGGCTGCCAGATGCGCAGGGACATCGGCTATCGGGCGATAGGGCGGAAGTAACGAGCCGTTTGTCCTGAGTCAGTCGAAGGATGAACAGCAAAGCGAACGGGGAAGCGGCAACGCTTTCCCGTTTTGTTTTCGGCGGCCTATATGTTCTTGCTGGTGCGAAGGAGTAGAGTCGGTACTATTCCGCTAGCTAAAAGGGCGGCGCGGAGCGCAAACTGCCACACATCGCAAAACCCACAGGAGCGCGCCATGTCCAAGAAAAAGTTCCACTGCCAAGCCGTCACCCATGCAGGCATCAAAAGCATCAGCATCACCGACGACACACACCACTTCTGCCTCGCATTGGAAGACGCAGGCAACAGACTGAACGCCCTGAAAGAAGCCATCGCCACCGGCAAATATCCCATCGCCATGGAGCTGGTGAACTCCTGCGCCAAGCTGATGACCGGCCCAACCGTGAAGTATTACGTCACACAGAACGACGCCGAGAAGTTCCTGCATTCACTGGATAAGGCGTTGCATCACTAAAGCGGCAGCGCTGCCCCGTTTCACTTTCAGCGGCCTATATATTCTTTGCTATTGGAGATAGATGGCTGGGTCGGTACTATTCGGCCCGGACACCAGCTCACTACAACAATCCGAAGCCCTGCGCCAGTCCACCCTGAAAAAAGCTTTCTCCGGCCAGCTCGTCGCGCAGGATGCGAACGACGAGCCCGCTTCCACGTTGCTGGCGCGCATCCGGGCGGAGCGGGCAACTGTCGGAAAGAGTCCGGCATGTTGCCGCTGACCGAAAACTGACCCACCAAGAGGTGGTTTGCTGATTCAAAATT
>WOYI010140441.1_pt1 | contig 11521 bp, 12 predicted proteins | sample 6423411 | NCBI WGS metagenome assembly WOYI01 (sample SAMN13441803, study PRJNA592873) | oil field metagenome | biome: oil field; feature: oil-well bore; material: oil-contaminated soil; isolation source: oil-contaminated soil from oil-well borehole | place: Germany: Wietze | collected 2016-10-18 ... | reverse complement strand
GTACTAACGTCCGATGCCTTCCGTTGAACTCAGACGAAATCCGGAATACGCACCAGAGCACCTCATGTGAGTAACCCTTAAATATATAGGGGACATAACTATAGAGGTAACACAGCTTGCCAAGGTGGCGGAGCGGCCACGCGGTTGACTGCAGATCAACTACACCCCGGTTCAAGTCCGGGCCTTGGCTTCCATTCGGGCGCGTAGCGGCCGATGGAGGAGAGAACCCCGCAAGGGTTCTCGACTCTATCGACGTTATCATGTCCGGATGACACTGGTAATAGCGGCCATAGCAGAGGGGAAACACCTGGTCCCATTCCGAACCCAGCAGTTAAGCCCTCTCACGTGATGTGTTGTACTGAGGTGCGAGAGCCCTCGGGAAGCACAACTCGCTGCTATTACCTTCATTACATTGAAACTCTGTTCTTCTTGCGAATTATTCTGTGCGAACGTCAGTTCTTCTTGATTGTCCCTTTTGCGTAACGCATGTTTTATTGCTCTCCTGTATTTTCACACCGCTACGCTCCGCGCCGCCACTCCTTTCTCCCGCTGGAACGTCTCGCTGAGTTCAAAGAGGCTGTCTCTGCTGAGGCGGTGCTCCGCCCAGGCGAAGACTTGTTCCTCCTCTGCTCTGAAGTGCGCCTCTATTCGCTCTCTCAAGCCGGCGAGGCCCGGCATCCAGGCATCATCCCTGAGGGGGATCCTCTCAAACCGGGCAAGCGTTTCGCGGATGTCGGTATGCTCGGCAAGCAACTGCTCTATCGCTCCCGGCTCCAGGTTCCGGAGCCGCGCATACAGTGTGGCCTCCTCAGCGTACATATGCCCGGGCAGTTCACGGAGGAGCGTAATGCACCGGACATCCCGGGTCTCGGGGTTGCTCTCGAGTTCGTTGAAGAGACCCCTGATAAGGTCGTGGTCCTCCTGAATTAATTCAAAAATCTGCGGCATGCATCTCCATCCAGATGCCAATAGGAGGCGGTGGATTTAACAATTTCGCCGGATTTCACCCGCCTGTAGGATCCCGGCTAAAAATGGGGGCATCGGTGGGACGCACCGGCCCGCATCACAGACCTGATCGCTCAACGTGCCGCAACCGGCATCGCGCTTCTCTTTGCCTCCTCAAACTTGCTGCCAAGGTTTGAGAGGTCGTCGCTGCTCATCTTCTGCTGCATCTTGGGGAAGATCTTCTCCTCCTCCTCGCTGATGTGGTGCTTCACGTTCTCCTGGATCACCGTCAGTTTTGCCACCCAGACATCTTCCTTTGATGTGGACGCGCTGTCGAGCTGAGAAAGCAGCGTCTTGACCGCGTTGTGCTCCTCGATCGCCTCGAGAGCCATCTCCTGCATCCCCGACTCCATGAGCCTTGGATATACGGCCTGCTCCTCCCCGACCATGTGCGGGATGAGGTTCTCCTTTAAGGAGTTGTACTTCTGCTCACGGTTGCTCGTGCCCTTGCTCGAGAGTTCCGAGAGTTGCGAGAGCACCATTTCGTGCTCCTGCTTCAGGATATCAATAACATTCTGCGCCATCTGATCACTCCCCCCTGACAGGGAGGCCTGCATGGGCAGTCACGATATATATGCATTATGCCCGGATCCGGGATCCCGGCACCCGCCCGGGAGACCGCAGGAATCACCTGAGCGGTCGCAGGTGGGCCTTCCCTTTCGCCTCCTCGAACCGGTTGCCGATACGCAGGAGGAGGGCATCGTCCATCTTCTGCCTGGCTTCCGGGAAGACCGTCTTCTCTTCCCGGTCGACATGGCCCCTCACCGCCTCCTGGAGTTGTGAGATCGCGTCGACCCAGTCCCCTTCGTCGGCCGTTGAGATGCTGTTTAACCGGTCGACGAGCGTCTGGATGATCTTATGCTCCTCCCGCGACCCTGCCGTGAGGTCATGCAGCCCCTGTTCTTCGAGCCGCGGATAGAAGACCCGTTCCTCGCCGGCCATGTGCGGCAGAAGGGTGTTCTTCATCTGGTTGAACAACTCTGCCCGGTCACGGATCTCCCCCTGCTGGAGTTTGCCCAGTTGCATCAGCATCTTCGCATGTTCCTGCCGTAAGAGATTGAGTATGTTCTGCCCCATCTCTATCCCCCGTATGGGTGCCCCCGGAGTATGCATCTGATAAAAACGTATGGTGTGCCCGATGTGCAGGATCGATTCTCTTCCGGATCCATCCCGGGAAAGCACCCAGAGGTCTCTGGAAACGTCCTCTCCTCTCCGCGTGAAGCGGTGCGGCAGAGCCTGCGGATACCCATAAATGGGGCAGGCACATACGGTAGTCATATGCTGGAAGAGGAACCGGACGCCCCGAATCCCGGCACGAAGCTCCGGCGCGAACTCGGGCTGCCTGCAGTCACTCTCTCGGGTGTGGGGATCATACTCGGGGCCGGGATCTACGCCCTGCTCGGGGAAGCGGCCGGGATGGCCGGCAACGCCGTCTGGCTGACGTTCGCCATCGCCGCCGCCATCGCCGCGTTCAGCGCCCTCGCTTATGCCGAGCTCTCGTCGATGTATCCCCGTGCAAGCGCCGAGTTCGAGTATGTCTCCAACGCCTTCGGGCGGAGGCTTGCGTTCGTCGTCGGGTGGCTGATCATCTTCTCCGGCATCCTCGGCGCCGCAACCGTCTCGCTCGGGTTTGCCGGGTACTTCTCGGATCTGGTCGGCTTTCCGGTCATCCCTTCAGCAATTCTGATCATACTCGTCCTCGCCGGAATACTTCTCTACGGCATCAAGGAGACCGCCCGGGTCGCCATCGCCCTGACCCTCATCGAGGTTGGAGGCATCGTCATGGTCATCCTGATCGGCCTCCCGTATCTCGGGCAGGTGGATTACCTCGATATGCCGCAGGGAGTCCCGGGGCTCCTGCAGGCGTCCGCACTCGTCTTCTTCGCCTACATGGGGTTTGAGGAGATGGTAAAACTCTCCGAGGAGACGCGGAACCCGGAGCGAACCATCCCCCTCGCCCTGATCATCGCACTTGCCATCTCCGTCGTCCTCTATATCCTGGTGTCGCTCTCCGCCGTCTCGGTCGTCGGCGCCGAGCAACTCGCCGCCTCCCGGGCACCCTTCGCCGACGTCGCAGCTGTCGCCATCGGTCCGGCAGCGTTCACCATCATCTCCGTCATCGCCCTCTTTGCCACCGCGAACACCGCCCTCCTGATGATGATGGCGTCGTCCCGGATCATCTACGGCATGGCCTCCTCCTTCTCGCTCCCGTCGGTCCTCGGCCGGGTGCACCCCCGGACACGAACGCCCTGGACAGCCATCGTCGCCGTTGCGCTCGCCTCCATGGTCTTCCTCTTTGCCGGCGAGATCGATTTCGTCGCGAACATCACGAACTTCACGCTCTTTGTGACATTCGTTTTCATCAACGCATCCGTGATCCTGCTCCGGTACCGTGCCCCGGATGTCGTCCGGCCCTTCCGGATACCGGGCAGCATAGGGTCTCTCCCGATCATCCCGGTCGTCGGCATCCTCTCAAGCCTCTTCCTCCTCGTCCAGCTGGACTCCCTGGTGCTGCTGGTCGGCGGAGCGCTGGTCGTTCTCGGTGCAGGGATTGCTCTCGCCGGGGAGCGGCGGTCCGGCGGGGCGGCGTGACGGCAGAAAAAATCGAGGCCCGGGGCGGTCCACCCTGCCGGGCAGTTGACCGCCGGGGTGTGGGGGCGGTGCCCCCGGACGACCGCCTAAACTCCCCTCTTCTCCGCCTGGTAACGCTCGACCGGGCCGATCGCTTCCAGTTTACCGTCTTTCAGGACGGAGATGGCGCCGTGGCCGCAGGCGACCAGGCACCGGCGGCCGGTCGGGGCAAGTTCCTCATCGAGGTCCCGGATCATCTCAAGCAACGCCTTGCGCTCCTGCCGCGCGCAGTCGCTGTCGACGTTGACCGACGTCACCAGGAAGTCGGCCAGCGAGTTGTAGCGTTTCCGGTCCTCATCGAGGCTTCCGAAATTGATCAGCGTGTCCGCGGTGAAGACGATCCCGTGCCCGGGACAGAAGAGGTAGACCTGGCCGTGCATGTGTCCCCCCAGGGACTCAAGGACCTCGAACTCAAGGTCGTGGACCGTAAAGCGGGCAAGGATGGGGAAGATCGAGCGCGTGCCGATCTTCTCCTCCGGGAAAACTTCGAGGTTCTCCGGCGGGGTGAAGTGCGAGAAGAGGTTGATGACGGTCGTGTAGACCTCTTCGAGGATCGAGGACTCGCTGCGCGACCCGTAGGCCCGGTTCGCCCGGCGGATGATCTCCCGCGACCCGGTGTGCGTATACGATGTTGCGTCAAAGAGCCCGCCCGCCCCGCAGTGGTCCGCGTCGGCATGGGTGATGTAGATCCTCTTGATCTTTTTGAGATCCCCGAGGCCGTAGTGCTGGAACATCCGCACGGCATCCTCGTGGTAGATCCCGTATCCGGTATCGATCATGACGGTCTCCTCCGGAGCGCGGAGCAGGAAGATGCTCCCGCCGCCAGGCGTCTGGAAGCAGAAGACCTCGACGTCGTCGCTCAAGCGGATGCGCTGGACATCCGCGTAGAACCGGTCTCCGGTAGTGTTTTGGAGCGTCCTTCCCGTGAGGAGGATGCACTCGAAGACCTCTCTTGGGTCCTGACCGAGGCTGTTGAGTTCCTGGACGATGTGGTTGACGTCCTGGAGGAGGGAGAGCAGGAACTCGTCCTCGGCCGTCCCGATCAGCCCCCGCACCGCCTGGGCGAACCTGACATAGAAGACGGTGTCGTCGAGCTTCTCGCCGGTCGTGTCGTACTCGAGGATCTCGAGGCGGTACTGTGATTTCAGCCGGTCGAGCAGGCTCTCCACGATCGCGGTCTCTTCGACATTTAAACTGATGGTGACCCGGCCGGGGTCGCACCGCCGGTCGTCGAAATCGATGTAGGCGATGTTCGCCCCCGCCCCGGTGATGTAGGTGAGGAGTTTGAAGAGCGACCCTGGTTCGTGGGGGAGGTATACGGAGAACCTGAGAAACCCGAGCGCGGGGAGCGATTCCTGGAGGTAGCCGATCGCATGGAGGTCTTCCTTTATCCGGCAGTACCCCTCCGGTGTGGCGGTCACCTCGAAGAAGACGGTGACGGGATCGATCCTGCGGTCGAACTGGATGCGGTTGATGTTGCCCGAATACGACTTGATGATCTCGGCCGCACGGTGCAGCGCTCCCGGTTCGTCGGGCACTCTGGTGACGAAGGAGTATTTGTTCACCTGGTCCACCTGATGATTTATATAAATGGGCGGTCGTCCTATAAGCACCTTTTCCCGGAGTTCTGGGGTCGGAATGAGAAATAGGGGTTGTAGTGCATGCCCTGTGATTTTGCTGCCGCGAGTGCGGCAGGGACCGGTCACGCGGGGACGAGCCTCGAGCGCACCGTCTCCGCCCAGGCCCGGACGGCCTCCCAGTTGCGGAAGTCTCCTGTCTTTGCCCGGATGAGCTTGGTGATTGTGCGGTCCGCGAGCGAGAGGCCGCCGCTCTCCAGTTTTCCCGGGAAGATGCCGATATCTACGGGGTTCACGAGCATCCTGACCTGGTCCATCGATGCCTCCGCCTTCCTGAGTGTCTCGGCCCCCCCGTCCGCGACCGTCAACCCCACGGTAAAGTAGGCGACCGGGATGCTGCGCAGGTCCTGCTGGTTCTGCTCGATGAAGACCTGCGCCTCCGGGAGCCATTTCCCCATGTAGATCGGGCTCCCGATGATGGCCGCCCGGTACGAGGAGAGGTTCTGAACATCGCTCACCGGCAAGACATCGACGGCGACGCCTGCCTTCCGGAGTTCATCGCCGATCGCCTCCGCCACCTCTGCGGTCGAGCCGTATCGGGTGGCATACGCAACGAGAATCTTATCTGCCATAATAGAACTATCTCTCGTTCGACCGGTCTTAAACGTTCCCGGTACGGGTTAGGTTCTTATGGGTTGGTCTCCCCCATAGGTCCGATGGCGACTAGAGAAGAGGGTGCCGGAGCATGGTACCACAGAGGTCAGGCTCTCTGCAACACCAGAAACTACGACGAGGCAGCCGTCTGTTACGACAAAGCCCTTGAACTCTCCCCCGACGACCCTGTTCTATGGAGGCGGAAGGGGTTTGCGCTCCTCAAAGCCGGTCGCTATGACGAGGCGGTCGCCTGTTTCGACCGGGCGCTCGCCATCGATCCGGAGGATGCCACGGCCTGGCAGAGAAAGGGATACGCTCTCGCCCACCTCGGCAGGAGCGAAGATGCCATCGCCTGCTGTGAGAAGGCGCTCACGCTGGACCCGGACCATATCCTCGCCTGGCAGAGCAGGGGCTGGGTGCTCGGGAGCATGTGCAGGTACGATGAGGCGGCGGCCTGCTACGAGGCGGTCCTCGCGATCGACCCGGACCGGGGGTCCGCGGCCTGGCACCGGGAGCGGATGCGGGAGAAGAGGGATCTCGCGGCGCTCGCAGCCGAGATCCGGGAGGCCGAGCGGTTCGTCGATGTGCCGGCCTGTATCCGGGAAGTGATAGCGGAAAGGGATTACGAGAATGCCGGGCTCGCGCGGTCGGTGCTCCGGGAACTGATCGGGCGGGCGGAGACGGTGGCGGTTCAGAGACCGTGATCGGCGGCTAGCGGGTTGGGGAGAAGGATGAGGGCCATCCTTCTTCCTGCTCTTACTCTGCCCGCAACGCATCGATCGGGTCGAGATTCGACGCCTGCCATGCCGGGTAGACCCCGGTGACGATGCAGATCCCGGCGCCGACGGCCATGGCCATCGGAACGTAGACGATACTCCCGGGCGCGAAGAAGTACTCGGTGGTGCCGACCATGCCGAGCACGACGACGTAGCCGATGATGAGGCTCGCGATGGCGCCGATGACTGCTCCGACGATCCCGATGATCGTTGCCTCGTAGATGAACATCCGCAGGATCTCGGGCCGCTGCGTCCCGATGCTTCGCAGGATCCCTATCTCCCTTACCCGTTCGTTCACCGACATCATCATCACGTTGAAGATCGAGACTGCGGCAACGAGGAGCGAGATCCCCGCAATCGCCATCACGAACGTCGTCATCGTGGAGACCGTCGCGGTGATGCTCTCCGTCATGCGGCTGCTGTCCTGGACGGTGACTTCATCCTCTTTCTTGTTGAGTGTGTCTTCGATCTCCGCCGTGACCGTATCGATGTTGGTGATGTCGTCCACGACGATGTTGACCTGGTCGTACTCCCCCTCGCCGCCGTAGATGCCGGTGAAGAGTTTATCTGTGCCGATGATCGCCATATCTGTATTCAGGTCCATCGACATCCCCCGTTCTTCGAGGATGCCGACGACCCGGACGGTTGTCGTGGATCCCTCGTCGGGATCGCCGATATCGATCTTGCTCCCGACCTTGAGGTCGAGCCGTTCGGCAAGCGTCGGCCCGACGACCACCGAGGTCGTGCTCTGGGGATACTCTCCTTCCTCGACGGTGAGAATCTCGCGGATGATATCCGGATCGAGGTCGTAGATGGTCGCTCTCCCGGTCTCCGACCCAACCTCGATCTCGTCGGACTCGGACCTGACGGTGTAGGCGGTCCCGTACTTCGCGACGATACGCTCGATATCCCGGAACTGTTTTTCAGTGAGCACGTTGTCGTCGTTGGAAGAGGAGCCGCCGCCGATGACGACCCTGCCGCCTCCTCCCCCGCCCATCATCATGCCGCCCCCGCCCCCGCTGTATGCGGTGACGGTGAGTTTATTTGCCATATCGGAGAGTTCTTCCGTGACCGAGAGCGTCATGTTCGCCCCCATCATCCCTATCGAGGCGATGGCGACGACGCCGATCACGATACCGAGGGCGGCAAGGACCGATCGGAGGAAGTGAAGCCGGACGCTTCGTGCCGAGAGGGCAAAGATGATATCCTTCTTGATCATGCCACCCTCCCGTCCCGTATCGTGATCGTCCGATCCGCGTAATCGGCGGTCTCCGGGTTGTGGGTCACCATGATGAGTGTCCGGCCCCTGCGATGGAGGTCCTCAAGGATCTCCATGATCTGGAGACTCGTCTTCGAGTCCAGGTTCCCGGTCGGTTCGTCGCAGAGGAGGATCGCCGGGTCGTTCACGAGCGCTCTCGCGATCGCGATCCGCTGCTGCTGGCCGCCCGAGAGCTCGCTCGGCTTATGGGCCGAGAGGCCTTCGTCGATCCCCACCTGGGCGAGAAGGTCCCGCACCCTTCCGGTATCGTCGTTCTTCCTGTGTTTCATGATGTAGGGGTACTCGACGTTCTCGTAGGCGGAGAGAAGCGGGATGAGGTTGAACTTCTGGAATATGTAGCCGATCGAGGAGAGCCGCAGGCTGGTCAACTCCCGGTCGTCCATCTCCCTGGTGTTCTTCCCGGCGAGGAAGAGGTTGCCGGACGTGGGACGGTCCAGGCACCCGATCTGGTTGAGGAGGGTTGATTTTCCCGACCCCGACGGCCCCATGATGGCGACGAACTCTCCCTCGTTGATAGTGAGGGATATCCCGGAGAGGGCCGTGACGTCGCCCGCAGGGAGAGGATAGATCTTCATAACATCTTCGAGCTCGATAACCGGACTGCTCATGCGTCTTCCTCCCCTGGATTATTTGCGGAACCGGTCACGGATCTTTCCTAAGTAGCCCTTCCGCCATGCGACGACGACAGCCACGCCCCCGATGATCACGAGGAGGATCTCGACTACCGGGATCTGCCCAAATCCACTGCCGAACGACATGCCCATGCCTCCTCTTCCACCCTGGGGGCCGCCGCTGCTGATGTCGGCCGGGGCCCGACCGGCAGTACCTGCCTGTCCTGCGGATGAGAGGGAGACGGTCACGGTCTCACTGAAGGTTTTACCGTCCTCGTCTTTGTACTGGACGAGAAGCGGTACGGAAGACGCGCCCTGCGCGTTGCACGTGACCTCGAAACTCGAGAAGTCGTCCGACTCCAGTCCGCCGACGACGTAGACCGGGTAGGGGTCGGTTGCGGTCGCCGGGCTATCGACGGTGACCTTGACGGAATACGCGTCTTTCAGGCCGGCGTTGGTCACGTCTCCGGTCAGCGTGATCGCGCTGCCGCTCTGCGACACCTCGATGTTATTGACCACCATATCCGGTTCGACCGTTCTCTCGCCGATCTCGACGGGGACGGTCAGGGTGGCGTGGTGCTCGTTGTTCCCGTTCCGGTAGGAGACGTCGAAGGTGAGGTCGGTCGACTGCGACGCCAGGATCTCGAATGTGGCGGTCTTCTCCTCGTCCGGCGCAAGGGCGCCGAGGAAGACGGCCGTCTGGGTAATCTTGACGCCTTCGCCGCCCGGGGTGACGGTTACGCCGTTCACGCTGCTCTCACGCGGGTTCCCGACGGAGAGAACGAGAGTGTCTTTGCTGTTGGCCGGGTAGGTCTCCGGAGCGTCGACGACGCTGACCTGGATCCCCGTGCTCTCAACCGTCACCGGGATGGAGTAGCGGATGCTCCCGCCATTCCTGAGATCCAGGTAGAAGACCGGGTAGTATGTGCCGTCCGCGGTATTGGCCTGCACGGTGAATGTGAACGACATGGTGTTGCCGGCACCGATGGTGCCCACCGAGTCGTAGGTCCTGTCGTTGATGACGGAGATCCCGTTGGGATACAGTTCGGCCCTGCTGATGGCAACGCTGCTCGTCCCGGTGTTCTTGATCTCGACCGTCACCGTGCCGGTATCCCCGCGCATGAGCGCCTCTGGATTAACGGTGATCCCGGTGATTGCAATCTGTGAGTCCGCCGATGTCGTCTCGGTCGTTGTATCGGCCGCCGCGGCGGCGCCCACGATTGCCGACAGGAGGAGCAGGATGCACAACTTATACTTCATCGGCTCTGCCTCCTGTGCATGGCGATCTCTGCACGGCACCGGTGCTGCTCTGGTAGTTTACTGGAAGTTTTCATGGTCTTTTCACTCGCTCTGGATCTGCTGCTCTGGTGTCGCGTCCCCCCGGCATCTGCGGGATGGGTTGCCCGACAATGTAAACTAATTTTTACATATTGTTATTTATATGTTACCAATTGTCAGAAAAAGCAACATAATGAGTGGTTGGCCTGACACTCTCCCGACAACAGATCCGCTTGCCGGCGATCCGATCCCCCGGGTTGGGCGTGCCTGCCGTGCATGAAACTGAGCGCGTGGTTGTATGACGTCGGAGGCACGTCGTGACCGCCGGGTGGCTACCTGCCCTGTCCGGGAACCGGGGCGGGCGGGGGTTCTACGAAAAGAGGATCCTATAGAGATTATTTCTGCTCTGTCCCATCGCCGTAGAGGAAGATCTCCTCGATGGCGACGCCGAAGAACCGGGCAATCTTGAAGGCGAGGTCGAGCGAAGGGTCGTACTTCCCCTTCTCGATGGCGAGAATGGTCTGCCGGGTGACCCCGAGCTCGTTTGCGAGCCCTTCCTGGGTCAGGTCGTGCATCGCCCGGTAGACCTTAATCCTGTTCTTCATCTCTATCCCATTCTCCATACTTGCGGGCGTAGTACATCCTGAACCCCACGTACAGGAAGATCATCAGGCAGAGGAGCGCCATCTGGAAGAGAGCAAAACCGCCGACGAACGGGAGTTCGAGCACGTCGACAGGGGCCATGTTGGGGGGACCCGGATGGGGCGGGCGCAGTCCGAGCGGCCTCGAAAACGCAACGACCGCACTCCCGAGGCTGACCACGAAGAAGACTACCCAGAATACCTCCAGCGTCCGGAGCGCTGCCTTCTGGGTGATCATCGCCGTCCGTTCATCCTCTATCCTTTCTTCGACTCTCCGCCGTGCCAGGTAGATCAGGAGGACGCCGAGGACGAACGCGACCTGGATCAGGATCGGCCTTTCAAGCTCCACCGAGAGCCAGAAGATGCCGACCTCGGCGAGCGCAACGATGCCGGCCAGAAGATAGAATGTATTTCGCTTCATATTGCAGCCGTTGTATACAATCTTGAACATTTTGTTATTAATGTGTAACCCAGGCGAACGACATGGGGGCGGGCTCTCGCCCGAACGATGTTGGGTCGACCGGCCGCTTCGGAAAAGGTCGATCTTTGCGGGTGAACCCCCTCCTCCCGGCAGCGGGGGTGCGGACCACCGGAGGGGTCGTTCGGATGGAATGCCGTCCGGGCCTCACAACACGAAGGAAGCGGGGCACGCGGGAGCCTGCGGAGCCTTCTTGACAGCTCCTGCAAGGAGGATCGCATGCAGGGTCTGCGGCCCGGACGGCGTGCAGGCGATCCCCGCCTGCGTCGCGTTCCGAAAAAGAGGAGACGATGCCCGGGCAGCAGGGTGTCGCTGGGGAGTCGGATCTTTCGGCGGGACGTGTCGTCGACCCGGTTTTTGCGTGAGAGGTCCCCCTACTGCTGTCCGATAGTCCTCCTCTTTACTCGGCAGTTCTGACGCCCCGGCACCCGAAGGGGCCTTTGCCCTCAGAGCAGCCATTCTGCGATTTCTCGGGGAGTGCACCGTTGCGGCTCTCCAGAACCTGCTTCATGAGCGTCCGTGCGGTCTCGTTGTCTCCCTGCTCGACGGCGGTCCTGATCGCGGTTACGTCGACGCCCTGTTCTTCGAGCC
>WOYI010368772.1_pt1 | contig 11530 bp, 13 predicted proteins | sample 6423411 | NCBI WGS metagenome assembly WOYI01 (sample SAMN13441803, study PRJNA592873) | oil field metagenome | biome: oil field; feature: oil-well bore; material: oil-contaminated soil; isolation source: oil-contaminated soil from oil-well borehole | place: Germany: Wietze | collected 2016-10-18 ... | reverse complement strand
TGTTAATTTAGAAACAATGAAAGTTGGAATAGAACTTATTAAACAATTAAGAGAAGAGACAGGGATTTCTTTAAATGATTGCAAGAAGGCTCTTGAAGAATCAAATGGAGATATTTCTTTAGCTAAGGAATATTTGAAAAAGAGGGGGGCTGATGTTGCTAGGAAAAAGGCAGAAAGGGAAGCTAATGAAGGAATCATAGATTCATATATTCATCAAGACAAAAGATTGGGAGTTTTGCTTGAAATTCATTGTGAAACTGATTTTGTTGCTCAAGGAGAAGATTTCCAAAATTTGGCTCATGAAATTTGTTTGCAGATTGCATCAATGAAACCAGTATACTTAAAAGAAGAAGAAATTCCAGAAAGTGTCTTAGAAAAAGAAAAAGAGATTATTGCTGAACAAGTGCAGGAACTTAATAAGCCGGCTGATGTTGTAGAAAGTATTATTAAAGGGAAATTAGAAAAATACAAAAAAGATGTTTGTTTACTAGATCAATTGTGGGTGAAAGATGATAGTAAAACAATTCGATCTCTAATCGATGAATATATTGCCAAAACGGGCGAGAATATTGTCGTGGAAAGATTTGTAATATATGAACTTTGAAACAATTGCTTTAGTTGTTGCTATCGCTAGTTTCTTGATTTTAGTAGCTTTTGTTTTTGTAAAAATACCAAAACTTAAAAAAGCTCCTGAAACAAAAACAATTCTTTTCGAAAAACAGTTAAAAGAAAAGATTAAAGTTCAGGCAGGGGAGGTAAAGAAAAAAGGTGTTAGTTTTTTAGAGCTACGCTTGCATAAATTTTTAAGTAGAGCTAGAATATTATCGTTAAAGGTGGATAGGAAATTGTCTGATTGGATAATTAAATTAAGAGAGAAATCACAGAAGAAGAATATTGATTCGTATTGGTCAGAAATCAAGGATTCAATTAATAAAAAAAAATAGTTTGCCGGTATAGCTCAGTGGTAGAGCAACTGTTTTGTAAACAGTAGGTCGGGGGTTCGAATCCGTCTACCGGCTCATATTTGACATTTTGAGAAATATTGGGTATTATTTTCATGCTATCTTGTACTTTGATAATTAAATACAGCAATCATTTTAGTAGGATTTTGAGAACAACTTAGTAAGTTTTTTAGAGTTGTTCCGCTATTTTTTTTGAGAGTTTGATCCTAGCTCAGGATGAACGCTGGCGACGTGGATAAGGCATGCAAGTCGAACGGTTGTAGCAATACAACAGTGGCGAATGGGTTAGTAACACGTAGATATCAACCCTTTACTCGGGCATAACCTGGAGAAATCCAAGCTAATTCCCGATAGTCCGGAGACGGTAAAGATTTTTCGGTAAAGGATGAGTCTGCGTCCTATCAGCTAGTTGGTGAGGTAATGGCCCACCAAGGCTATGACGGGTAGGCGGGGTGAGAGCTTGACCGCCAACAATGGCACTGAGACACGGGCCATACTCCTACGGGAGGCAGCAGTCGAGAATATTTGACAATGGGCGAAAGCCTGATCAAGCGACGTCGCGTGTGGGATTAAGATCTTCGGATTGTAAACCACTTTTCTAGGGGAAGAACTTTGACTGTACCCTAGGAATAAGGGGTGACTAAACTCGTGCCAGCAGTAGCGGTAATACGAGTGCCCCAAGCGTTATCCGGATTTATTGGGCGTAAAGCGTCTGTAGGTGGTTTGTTAAGTTTCTCGTTAAAGCTCCAGGGCTTAACCTTGGAAAAGCGGGGAAAACTGGCAGACTAGAGGATGTTAGAGGCTGATGGAACACTTGGTGAAGGGGTGGAATCCGTTGATATCAAGTGGAACACCGAAAGCGAAGGCAATCAGCTGGGACAGTCCTGACACTGAGAGACGAAAGCGTGGGGAGAAAAAAGGATTAGATACCCTTGTATTCCACGCCTTAAACGATGAATACTAGCTATTGCAAGTGTCGACCCTTGCAGTGGCGAAGCTAACGCGTTAAGTATTCCGCCTGGGAAGTACGGCCGCAAGGCTAAAACTCAAAGGAATAGACGGGGACCTACACAAGCGGTGGATCACGTGGCTTAATTCGATAGTAAGCGAGGAACCTTACCAGGGCTTGAAAGGTTAATGAAAGCATTTCGAAAGATTTGCCTACCCACAAGGACATTAACCCAGGTGCTGCATGGTTGTCGTCAGCAGGTGGCTTGAGTTGCTCCCTTAAATGGGGTAACCTGCGCAACCCTTGCTCTATGTTTCATGTGTCATAGAGGACTGCCTGGGACAACCAGGAGGAAGGTGAGGATGACGCCAAATCAGCATGGCCCTTTGATGTCCTGGGCTGCACACGTGATACAATGGGATTGACAATGGGAAGCGAAAGAGTAATCTGGAGCAAATCCTATCAAACAATCCCTCAATTCGGATTGAGGTCTGAAACCCGACCTCATGAAGTCGGAATCGCTAGTAACCGCAGATCAGCCATGCTGCGGTGAATATGTCCCTGGGTCTTGTACTCACCGCCCGTCACGTCAAGCGAGTTGGGGATACCCGAAGTTCCATGTAAATGGGCCTAAGGTAGATTCAATGAGAGGGACGAAGTCGTAACAAGGCACGGGTAGCGGAAGCTGCTCGTGGATCATTTATTTTTTTAAATGTTGTCGACCGCTATTAATTCGCGAGTGATCACTGAATTAATGGCGAGGTGTTGATCTCTCTACCTTAACAAGAGATTATTTATACATAGCGGAACAACTCTAAGAAACTAACTAATAATGAAAAGTATAGGACCATCTCAGTATCGTATTTTTCGTAATCTTTACAAAAATGCGGCGAGGGGAATGTGCAGAGATTGCGCAGATTTTATTTTGCCTAATTCTACAATACTTGATTTTGGGTGTGGCTCTGGAACAGTAGGGAAAGAATTTGCTAATTTTTTTAATGGAGAAGTATTAGGAGTTGATATTATTGACAATAGAGTAGAAGATATCAAATTCACTAAATACAATGGTGAAGATTTATCTTTCTTGGAAAGCAATTCTTTTGATGTAGTTTTAGTTAATTTCGTTTTACACCATTGCAAAAATCCTAAAGAACTGCTAAAAGAAATAAAGAGGGTTTCAAATGGTATTATTATTTTGTATGAAAATTTACCGGAAGGTTTGCTAAGTAGAATTATGTGTTTTCTGCACGGAGTATCTTTTGCAAAATTATTTCAAAATAACGAAGAAAAGGGAAAGTTCTTTACAAAAAAAGAGTGGGAAGATATTTTTAAAGAAATTGGACTAGAAGTTGTTCATTCAAAAAAGGTTTCTGCTTGGTTTAACCCGATGAAAGAACATCTTTTTGTATTAAAGGGTGTGTAGCTCAGCTGGTTAGAGCGCGTCACTGATAATGACGAGGTCCCTGGTTCGAGTCCAGGCATACCCACCCACACAAGGGCCGATGGCTCAATTGGTAGAGCATCTCATTTGCAATGAGAGGGTTCGGGGTTCGAGTCCCCGTCGGTCCACTAAAGTTGATTAGTTGTCTTGCTCGGGCGAAAAAAAAGAAGGGAGTTTTGTCCGCCCTCGTTTTGTCACTTTTTTCCGTCGCCACAATTTTTCGTATTTCGCTTTGTGAAATGCGTCACCAGAATTGGAGTTGAGTATTTTCTAATCCAATAATGAGCATGAAACTAATGAGAGCATTTCTGGATAGTTTTACAATTCTTCTAGTAGAAGCGATTCAAGATTTCTTTGGGCATGGTTTCATGCTCATGTTGTATTAGACAACTCTATTAACTTGCATTGTTTTAGTGAGATGGTATAATTATAACATAACTAATATCCATTGTTTTCTTGTTTTTATTATCATTATGATTTTATAGATCGAGAAAAGATGGTAAAAAAATATGGTACAAGACTGGTCATCAATCACAACGCAAGCGCTATCAGATGCTTGGGAGAGCGTATTGCATTTCCTCCCTGATTTATTGGGAGCAATAATTGTTTTTGTAATAGGTTGGATTATAGCAATTTGGATAGGTAAACTGATTGCTGGTATTTTAAATAAATTAAAATTCAATTCTATTTTTGAAAAAACAGGATGGAAAGATGCTTTAGCTAATGCAGACATAAAGGTAGATCCATCTGGTTTTGTCGGAGCAATTTTCAAGTGGATAATCGTCTTTGTATTTTTGATGGTTGCTACCGATATAGTTGGTTGGACGGCTTTTGCTGCAATGTTAACCAGTATCGTTGCTTGGACGCCTAACTTGATTGTTTCTATTATTATTTTAGTTGCAGCAATAGTTATAGCTGATGTTATAGAAAAAATTGTTAAGGTTTCAGCTAAGAAAATGGGAGTCAATTTTGTTAATTTCTTAGGAGCAACTGTTAAAGGAGGAATATATGTTTTTGCTGGATTAGCAGTTTTATCTCAATTAGGAGTAGCTCCTGAAATTGTTAATGCGCTAGTCATGGGATTTGTTGGAACTTTGGCTATTGCATTAGGTCTAGCCTTTGGATTGGGAGGTAAAGATGCGGCCGCTAAATTAATCGAAGAAGCAAAACGAAAAATATCGGATGATTGATAATAAGCACCGCATTAGCGGTGTTTTTTATTTGACCAAAGTATTTCTCTTTGTTAGAATGATCCTATGAATTCCAGTGAATTAAGAAAAGAATTTCTCTGTTTTTTTAAGAATAGGGGACATAAAATAGTGCCTTCCTCTTCTCTTATACCAAGCGATTCCAGTGTTTTATTTACTACTGCTGGCATGCAACAGTTTTCTCCATATTTAACTGGTAAAAAAGATGTAATGAAGGATTTTAATTCCAGGCACCTAGCATCTTGCCAAAAATGTTTTAGGACTGACGATATTGAAGAAATAGGAGACGACACGCATCATACTTTTTTTGAAATGCTTGGTAATTGGTCAATAGGCCAAAACGAATCGGGATATTTTAAAGAGGGGGCGATTGATTATGCTTTAGAGTTTTTAGAAAGTATCGGGCTTGAAAAATCAAAAATGTATGTCACTGTTTTTGGAGGGAACAATAGTATTCCGAGAGATGAAGAGGCAATTAATATTTGGAAACAAAGGGAAATTACTAAAATTAAGGAATGTGGTGAGGAAGATAATTTTTGGGGCCCGGTTGCTGAAACTGGACCTTGTGGACCATGTTCAGAAATTCACTATGATAGGGGAGAATCTTTTGGTTGTGGTAGGATTGATTGTGGGCCTAATTGTCTTTATTGCAAAAGATATGTTGAAATTTGGAATCTTGTTTTTATGCAATATTTTAAAAATGAGGCAGGGAAGTACGAATTACTTAATCAAACAAACATTGATACCGGAATTGGTTTTGAAAGATTGCTTTCAATTCTTCAGAATAAAAAATCTGCCTACGAAACAGATTTATTTTCTGAAGTTATCTCTAAAATAGAAAACAAAAAAGATGAGGTGGCTTGTAGGATTATTGCTGATCATATTAGGGGAATAGTTTTTCTTGTTGGTGCTGGGATTATTCCATCAAATTTAAGCCAAGGATACATTCTAAGAAGATTAATCAGGAGAACGATCAGGTATGGTAAAATTTTAGAATTAAAAAATGATTTTTGGGTTCCATTGATAGAAGCGACTGTTAATAAGTATAAAGATGTTTATCCGGAGGTAGAAAAAAAAGAAACATATGATATATTTAAAAAAGAAGAAGAAAAATTTTCTTTAACATTAGACAAGGGATTAAAAATAATTCATTCGATTGAAAAGGATATTTCTGGAAAGGAGGCCTTTAACATATACCAAAGCTACGGCTTTCCAATAGAGATGATTAAGGAAGAATTATCAAAAAAGGGTCTTTCATTAAACGAAGCTGAGTTTTACGAAGAATTAAAAAAACACCGGGAAATATCGAGAGCTGGAGCACAGAAGAAATTTGGTGGTGGTAGCAATCCATATTTACATACTGCTACACACCTGCTACACTCAGCATTGAGAAAGGTTTTGGGAGAGAGTGTTCGACAAATGGGTTCAGATATGAATGATGAAAGATTAAGGTTTGATTTTTCTTTTGAGAGGAAACTAACCCCAGAAGAAATTAAAGAGGTTGAAGATTTAGTTAATTTGAAAATTAAAGAAGGATTAGCTCTTAAAAAAGAAATCATGCCACTAGAAGAGGCCTTATCTTCGGGGGCCTTAGCTTTCTTTAAAGAAAGATATCCAGCAGAGGTAAGTGTTTGGACGATATATAATAAAGACACGGGAGAAGTTTTCTCAAAGGAAATTTGTGGAGGCGAGCATGTGGAAAATACATCATTATTAAAATCATTTAAGATAATCAAAGAAGAGAGTTCAGGCAGAGGAGTGAGAAGAATTAAAGCAATATGCCAAGGAAAATATACGATATAATACCAAATGAAGACGTAGAAGAAATTAAAGTTTTTCATTCTACAAAAAAATCTTCAAAAAGAAAAAAGCCCTTTATGCTTCTTTTGTTTGTTGTTGTTGTTTTATTAGGTTTGTTTTTCTTTGTCGGTAGCAAGGCAAAAGTGGTTATATATCCTAATACTGAAGAAATATCAACAGATGCTTCAATTACAGTTGAAACATCTAGAGCATCAACAGATTTTGAAAACTTAGTTTTACGAGGAGTTATATTTTCTGATTCTAGAAAGGTTTCAGAAAGTTATCCTTCTACTGGAACTAGTTCAAAAACAAAAAAAGCTACTGGAACAATAAGAGTGTATAATAAAATTGATCCTCCCAAAGATCAAGCATTGGTTAAAAATACGAGATTTTTATCTGTCCCGGGAGGGTTAATTTATAGAGCTAATGAAGCATTTACAATTCCTGCCAATGGATATATTGATATAGAGGTTACTGCTGATGAGCCGGGGACAGAGTATAATTTAGATTCAGCAACTTTTTCTGTTCCTGGACTTTCAAAGACTGAAATTTACTCAAGTATTTATGCTGAAACAGTTACTTCTCTAGACGGAGGGGAAAAAGCAGAAGTTAAGGTGGTTACTGATGAAGATCTTTCTCTTTCAAAAACTGATTTTGAGAAAAAATATAAGGAAATAATTAAAAATGAATTAATTGCTTCTCTTTCGGAAGATTTTATATATGTTCCTGACAGTATGTCTATAGAGATTATGGATTTATATTCCGATGCTCCAGTGGGCACAGAGACAGAAGAATTTAATCTTTCCGCCAATATTGATAGTAAGATACTTGTATTCAGAAAAGATGATTTAGTTGAAATAGGAGAAAAATTGATTAAAGAAGAATTAGCTGATCGTGTTGAAATAGTCCCCGGAAGTATTACATATGAAATTAAGGAATATGCTAATGTTGAAGGAAAAACTAAATTAAATGTTACTTTTACTGCAAAAACATATACCTTGCCAGAAGAAGAATTGTTGAGAGCTAGCCTACTTAATAGAGACCAATTACATTCTAAATCTTTGCTTGAGAATATGGTAGAAATAAAGAAGGTCGAAATTGACATCTCTCCATTTTGGAGATCTTCATTACCAACAAAAGAAGATGATGTAGAAATAGAGTTAAGATATGATTAATCTCTTGACCAAAAGCAAAAGTTTTGCTATTGTTCTAGTATCTTTTACATGAATAAAAAAGAAGATAAGATAAAAAAGAACGGAGTTGTAACCGAAACTTTGCCTGATGGATTTTTCAGAGTTTTACTCGATGACGAGTCAGAAATTCTGGCTCATTTGGGCGGTAAGTTAAGAGTTCACAAGATAAGAATATTGACAGGCGATAAGGTTACTGTAGAAATGACTCCATATGATCCTAAGAGGGGGAGAATAATATTTAGAAATAAATGAAAGTTAAACCATCAGTCAAAAAAATTTGTAGAGACTGTAAAGTCGTTCGCAGAAAAGGGCGTGTTTATATTATCTGCAAAAAAAATCCAAAACATAAACAAAGGCAAGGGGCTTAATTAAATATAATATGGCAAGAATAATTGGAGTAAACATTCCAGACGAAAAAAGAATAGATATTGGGTTGACCTACATTTATGGAGTAGGGCCATCTTTAGCTAAGAAAATAGTGCAAGGTTGTAATATTCCAAACAACAAAAAAGTAAAGGATTTAACTAAGGAAGAGATTAATAGTATTAAAGAGTATATTGAAAAGAATTATAAGGTTGAAGGGGATCTCAGAAGAGAATTAATGGTTAATATTAAAAGATTAAAAGATATTAATTCATGGAGAGGGCAGAGACATTCTAAAAAGTTGCCTGTCAGAGGGCAAACTACCAGAATCAACAGTAGAACTGTAAGGGGAAATGTTAGAAGGACCGTTGGTTCAGGGAGAAAAGGAGCTCCGGCACCTAAATAAAAATAATATGGGGAAAAAACATATAATCAAGAAAACTGAAGAAGAGATGATTAAGGAGGGCGAACAGTTAGAAAAAGCCCTTAGCAAGGAACCGAAAGTTGCAAAGTCTGCTGTTGCTAAAGAAGGCAAGATATACATATTTAGCTCATACAACAACACTATTGTTACTCTTACTGATACGGTTGGTAATGTTTTAGCTAGTAAATCAGCAGGCAAGCTTGGATTTAAGGGTTCAAAAAAATCAACTCCTTTTGCTGCCTCTAAAATTGCTGAGACATTGGGGCTTGTGGCAGAAAAAATGGGAATAAAGAAAATACAGGTAGTGGTAAAAGGTATTGGTTCTGGAAGGGATTCCGCATTAAGATCAATTGCTAATCAGGATTTTGAGATATCTTCAATAAGGGACGTTACTCCGATTCCTCACAATGGTTGCAGGCCTAAAAAACCAAGAAGATTATAATTTTTAAAATATGAAAGAACCAAAGTGTAAAATTTGTAGAAGATCAGGTGAAAAACTTTTCTTAAAGGGAGAGAAGTGTTTGTCTGCAAAATGTGCTATGATCAAAAGACCTTTTCCGCCTGGGCAAAAGTCTAAAAAGAGGAGATCAAATTTAACTGAATATGGTCGTGAGATGAAAGAGAAACAGAAACTAAAGAATTGGTATAATTTGTCAGAGGCACAATTCAAGAGATATGTCTATGAGGTTATGCAGAATAAAAATTCAGAGCTGGATGTTGCCTCTCAATTAATTACTAAGCTTGAATCAAGATTAGATAATATCATATTTAGATTGGGGTGGGCAGAATCAAGAGCACAAGCAAGATTGTTAGTCACTCACGGTCATTTCTTAGTAAATGGAAAAAAAGTAGATATTCCTTCCTATAGGCTTTCGCTTGGAGATGTTATCTCTATTAGAGAAGGATCAAAAGGGATAGAACCGGTAAAGAATCTAGGAGAGAAGATGAAGAAATATCAAGTTCCTCAATGGTTAACATATGATTCTGCGAAAATGGAGGGAAGGTTTTCTAATTTTCCAACAGTTGAGGAAATACAACCACCAGCAGAATTACCAACAATTTTTGAGTATTATTCAAGGTAATAATTAAAATTATTAAAAATTATGATTTCACTGCCAACTTCAATAAAAATAAAAAACATATCTGAAAATAATTCAGTTTTTGAAATAGAATCTCTTTATCCTGGATATGGGGTTACTTTGGGTAATGCGATAAGGAGGGTTCTTTTGTCCTCTCTAGCTGGTGCCGCAGTTACAGAAGTTAAAATAAAAAATGCTCCTCATGAGTTTGCTACTCTTTCTGGAGTAAAGGAAGATGTTTTGCATATTTTAATGAATATCAAGCAACTAAGATTTAAAATGTTTACTGATGATCCTCAAATGGCAACTTTAGTTGTTAAAGGGGAAAAAGAAATAACAGGAAAAGATTTTGAACTTCCTTCTGATTTAAAGTTGGTCAATCCCGAATTACATATTGCTACTGTCACAGATAAAAATACACAATTAGAAATAGAAATTAAAGTAGAAAAAGGCCTTGGCTATGTTTTTGAAGATAAGGAAGTTAAGAGAAGTGTTGGTGTTATGGGTTTGGATGCAATTTTTACGCCGATTAAAAAGGTTAATTATGTTGTTGAAAATATGAGGGTAGGGAAAAGAACTGATTTTGATAAACTTTCATTAGAGGTTGAAACAGATGGGACCATATCTCCTGAAGAAGCATTAAGTCAATCATTAAATATTTTATTATCACAATTTCAGTACATATTAGACAATATAGCAACTGAAAAAGAAGCAGAAGAGAAAAATTAAATATGAGAAATTTAAAGAAAGGAAGAAAATTTCATAGAGAGCGGGACCAAAGGAAAGCACTACTTAGAACACTAGCGGTTTCTTTGATAATGAAGGAAAAAATTAAAACAACAGAGGCAAAAGCTAAAGAGCTTTCTCCTTTTGTTCAGAAAAAAATCACTAGAGCTAAAAAGGGAGATTTGGCTAGTCGTAGATATTTATTATCATTATTTCCAGAAAAAGTTGTTAAAAAGTTGGTTGATGATTTGGGCGTAAGATACAAAGAAAGGCCAGGTGGCTATACAAGAATAATTAAATTGGGACAGAGGAAAAGCGATGGTGCCGAGATGGCTATTATTGAATTAGTTTAATACTATGAAAAACGAGACAAAAAAAGAAGTTATTAAAATAGATGCAGAGGGTAAGGTTTTAGGAAGGTTGGCTACCGAAATTGCTTTAATATTGCAGGGCAAGAATGATCCTCATTATGCTCCTAATAAGGAGCCTAATAATGTAGTGATTGTTTCTAATGTTGAGAAAATTAAAATTACAGGAAATAAAATGGAAGATAAAACTTATTTTAGGCATTCTGGATATATTGGAAATGATAAGAACATTCCTATTTCTAAAGTTTTTGATAAAAATCCAGCAGATGTCTTAAAATATGCAGTTAATGGAATGTTGCCTAAAAACAGGCTAAGAGCAAAACATATGAAGAGATTAAAATTTGATTAATTATGGCAAAAAAAGAAGAAGAAATAGAAATAAATACAGAAGATGACTTTGTAATAAACGAAGACGATTTTAAGGACTTGGGAGATAGATATTTTGAAGGAATAGGAAGAAGGAAAACAGCTGTTGCCAGAGTTCGCCTATATACTAAAGGAGATAAAGATGTAATAGTTAACGGTGTTGATTATAAAGAGTATTTTAAAACTCCGGAACTTCAGTTGATAGTTTTAGAAGCACTTGAGAAAATGAAATCGCTAAATAGATTTAGAGTTGTAATAACTCTTAAAGGTGGAGGAATTCATTCTCAAGCTGAAGCAGCAAGGCATGGAACAGCGAGGGCATTAGTCGTCTTTAATCCTGATTATAGAAAAAGGTTAAGGAAAGCCAACTTGTTAACCAGAGATTCAAGGATGAAAGAGAGGAAGAAATTTGGATTGAAAAGAGCAAGAAAAGCTCCACAATGGAGCAAGAGATAAAGCTTTATGGTATTATCTTTTCTGCTTTGAGAAATTGATCATCATTTAGAATAAATAGCTCATTCCTATTTCCGTTGAAAAATATATTAGAGACATCAAACTCATTTAAACTAAACATATTTAGCTTGTCTCTATTATCAATTTCACTAATGAAAACTTCTTTGTCTAAGGTGAATACAAAATAGCGACCATTAA
>WOYI010727508.1_pt1 | contig 11534 bp, 12 predicted proteins | sample 6423411 | NCBI WGS metagenome assembly WOYI01 (sample SAMN13441803, study PRJNA592873) | oil field metagenome | biome: oil field; feature: oil-well bore; material: oil-contaminated soil; isolation source: oil-contaminated soil from oil-well borehole | place: Germany: Wietze | collected 2016-10-18 ... | reverse complement strand
GGTACTGGGTCATGTTGATCACTTCCCAGCCCTGCGACGCGAACCAGCGCGACTCAGCGCGCGTGGAGAAGCGCGGCCCCTGGATCACGACGACGGTGCCGCCATCGTGGACGCTGATCCCGAGTTCACGCGCAGTCTCGACAGCTACCTGGCGCATGGTCGGGCAATACGGGTCTGCAGAGGAGACGTGCGTCGTCTGAGGACCGTCGTAGAAGGTATCCTTACGACCGTTCGTGCGATCCACGAACTGATCACAGACCACGAAGTCGCCGGGCTTCACGTGCGCCTGCAGCGATCCGCAGGCATTGGGTCCGATGATGCGCGAAACCCCCATCTGCTTCATCGCGTAGACGTTCGCACGGTAGTTGATCATGTGCGGCGGGATGGTGTGTGACGTGCCATGCCTCGGCATGAACGCGACGACACGTCCGCCGATCTCCCCATACGTGATCGGGGCCGACGGATCGCCGTAGGGCGTGCGGACCGTGACCTCAGCCGGATCCTCCAGAAGCGAGTAGAGACCACTGCCGCCAAACACGCCGATATCAGCCTGCGGATAGTCCATAGGATGACTCCTCAGATCGGATGTTCGTGCGCCTTCTCGTGAGACGCCGCTCACACGGTGATTGTAGACCATCTCACGCGTCCTTCACGCACTCCTGCGCTTGAACTGCGGATCGGGAACCGCGGATGTCGGAACAGGCGACTCTCCGGATCGCGGCCTCACCGCCTGGATCCCCCTGCCCGTCCACTGCTCACCCACCATGCCGGCGACCCTGACCTCGGCTATGAAGCCCGACGTCTGGGCGTCGAGCGCATCCACCTGAGCGAGAACGGTTGCTTCGAGCGTACGTGGACGCGGAAGACCATCCTGCTCGCCACGGATGTGGTGTGAGAGCATCATGTGTGACAACTGCTCCAGGACGTCCTGGTTCAGCGGCCGCCCCGTGGTAGCGGCATGGGCCTGGAGACGCCGGTCGCCCAACACCCCGTGCCCCGACAGTCGTCCGCGATCCGTGTATTCGATCGCGGTCTGGAACTCGAGCTCGTCGACCACTCCGATGTCATGGAGCAGCGCACCGGCGAGCAGCAGGTCTGCGTCGATCTCGGGATGCAGGTCCGCCATCCTACGGCAGAGGCCCGCGACAGCGACGGTGTGCTCGATCAGGCCGCCGATATACGCATGGTGCTCGCTGCGAGAGGCCGGACACGCGCGGAACGTGCGCATGAATCCACGATCGCCGAACACGGCTTTCACAAGGCCGGCGAGTCCCGGATCCGAGATCGCCCGCACGTGTTCACGCAGCTCGGAGATCATCTCTCCGGCGTCGCGTGGACTCGCAGGCAGTATCTCCCTGGGCTCGTATCGGGAGGCCGGCTTCATCGAACTGACGGATACCCTCAGCACGCCGCGATATGCCGTCACCGTGCCGCGAACGGCGACCACGGTACCGACCGGCACCGACTCCGCTTCACGACCCGGCCTGAACATTATGCCGGCTATCCGGCCGCTCCTGTCTGCGAACTCGAGAGACAGATAGGCTTCACCCGTGCGCGAGGAACGCATCTCCTTCGAGCGTAGCGCGAACGTCGTGTCGACCCGTTCGCCCGCTGTCAGACTCACCGTGTACTGCCGTGGCATCGCCATCAGACCTCCATCGGACCATCTCATCATCCGCTGGCAGCGTATCGCGCGGGTCTGACATGACGCTCGACCGCTACGAAAGACGGCAGTGCGCAACCGCTCCGGGCTCGACCCCGTACCTGTCCGCCGCATTGCCGAGATTCACCGCGACGGTGAGCCACCCGGAAGAGTCGACCAGCACCACGGGCTCACCTTCTTCGACATCTGAGAACGTCATACCGAACGGCGCCTCGACCAGCAGGTGGCCGACGGTGATCTCGACCCGCTCGCCGCGTCCGATGCGGTCGCTCACAGCCTCGGCGGGGATCGCGATCCGGAACGAACCGAAGCGGTCGATGTCGATCACCTCGGCGACCAGAGTGTCTCCCTCGACACGGTGCGGAGCGAATGGGGGGCCGGCCATGGTCTCGGGGTCAACAGGCTCCCCGATGACCGAGGCCTGCACGCCGCAGGCGAGTATGGCCGCCGCCGGCGCCAGGACATCGCGCGCATGGAACGTCGGGAGGGGCACGCGGAAATCCAGGTGTTCGGGCACGATCGAGAACGCCTCTGCGATGCCGCCGGAGCGCCACGTTGCAGGAACCAGGACACCATTGTCCGGCCCCACCAGTATCGAGCCGGAACCGGTGACCACGATGAGGTCGCGGCGGCCACCGCCGACGCCCGGATCGACGACTGCCAGATGGATCGCATCAGGGAGTTGCCATACGCCAGATGCGGCGACCACGGCAGCTTTGCGGATGTCGAAGGGTGGCACGTCGTGGGCCAGGTCTACGATCCGCGCCTGCGGACAGGCACGGAGGATCACAGCGTGGCACATGCCTACCCAGGTGTCACCGCTGCCAAAATCAGAAGTGAAGCAGATGATGGAATCCATGGCCCTCCTTCGATTCGAACCGCTTCTCGTGGTGGTATCGTTGCTGCCATGATCGTCGGGAGGTGCACATGAAGTCTGTCAAGCATCGCACGTACGCGATAGGCCTTTCGATCCTCCTCATGCTCGCATCCGCGTGCGCGTCACCGACGCGCGTCACCTATATACCCGACGGCGCCTCATTCGGAGCTTCGGAACTCACGCGCGTGCTGGGGTCGGTGGAGATCGGCGACGCGCATGATATCGATCCGAAGGATGTCCGACGGGCGCGGCAGGATGCGCTCGCTGACCTCCGGACGTATGGAGACGACGCGGCGGCGCTCGCGGACGCGCTCACCACCGACTTCCCCGCCGACGTGAATGCCGTCCCCGTCGAAATCTGGTCTGCAACGTATGAGGGCGAACCCGTGTGGGTCGTGATCGAAGTCTGGGGAGACCCGTCAGAGGAGCTGCGCCACCGACGGATGTGGATATACTCGGCCGACGACGTGACCCTGGTGAGCGCGCACTCCATCCGCTGAGGAAGGAACCTCCGCCGTCAGACGCTGACCGGAAGACCGGCTGCACGTGACGCCTCCTCTGTGGCACGCACGGCATCCCATCCCGACCGGATAAGGTCTTCTTCTATGCTGAGCGCGACAAGCCGTCCCCTGGCAGTGCGAGCGCTCCGGTCCGACCCGCCCAGGATCCGGCGCCGCAACACCGCCCGGAAGTAGGACTCCACGCGCATCTGCTCGTCGGGTGTCAGCGGTCGGCCATGCCACTCATCGAAACGACCGCGCGTGACCTGGGCGGCGTACTCTGCATGGCGTGGCGCTCCCGTGCGGTCGCGCCACTCCGTGACGAGTCGATCGACGAGCCCGTCGATGTGATCCGTATCGTGGACGAAGACGGGAAGCGTGAGCTGGGTAGCCATGATATACCTCCTCCGAACCTATGTTCGAATGGAGGATACCGTGGCGCTATGACATGGAGGCCGTCATGAGAGCAGCCGCTCCGTGAAACTCCGGAACCATGCCGCGGCCGCCAACTCCACTGCGGTAAGCGCGAGGGCGGTCAGCACCTGCGGCCAGGCGTCCCGAACGCGCTCGGCGCGGCGTTCGAAGGCCGGCACCAGACAGACGAAGATGAGATTGACGCTCGTGAACGTGAGAATGATGGATGCCGTGACCGCGATGGGATAGAGGGCCCCCGTGAGCGGCATCACCCATCGCACGAACATGAAGGCTCCAACCAGCAGGAGTAGCCAGCAGGCCACCCGGCCAGGGGACGACAGCAGCCGCCCGGAGCCGGAGCGCCGCCACATCTGCCCGTTGATCATGGGGAGGGTGATACCGGATAGGGCCCATCCGGTGAGCATCCCGGTCACAAGCCTCAGATCGTTGGTGGATTCCCGCAGTCCCAGATATGAGGTCACACCGTCGTACCCCATCGCGGCGATGAAGGCCGCCATCAGGGCCAGTACCGGCCAGCGTGGCGGTTCCGTAGGACGCTCGCCCCTATGGATGAGTCCCAACGCCAGCAGACCCACTGCGAATCCGAGATAGATACCCGTGTCGCGGGCGCACACGGGGAGCTGGAAGCCACCGGCGAAGAATGAGCGCTCCGGCAACTGGTGGCACAGCCCGTAGCCGATCGCCGTGAAGAGGGTGTCGAGCATCGTGCTCCCCAGATACGCTGACAGGCCGGTCGGGCCGGCCTGTCAGTGGTTTTTCGGATGGTCGGGATGGCGGGATTCGAACCCACGACCTCTGCGTCCCGAACGCAGCGCTCTACCAAGCTGAGCCACATCCCGACGAGCCGCTATGATACATGGTCGCCGTGGCAAGGGCAAAGGAAAACGTGGCACGCCCAGGGACCACCAACGGCGAATGCCGAGGGCCCGGCCGGAAGATCCAGCCGGGCCCTCGTCCACACTCATGAGCAACCAAGCATCGTCGCTGCTACAGCCTCACATGGCAGTACGAACAGAAGGTCGGCTCGTGGCAGTCGAAGCAAGGCTGCGCGCCATCCTTCTTCACGATGTTCGGGTGGTACGTCCTCCACGCCTCGTTCGCGACGGCACCGGTGTGGTGGCACGAGTCGCAGAAGAACTGGTCGTGGCAGTTGGTGCAGACGTCCTTGGTGTACTTCTCGGCCTCAAAGTCGGCCTTGTGCTGCTCGTCGAAGCCGCTCGGGTGCGGCATCTCGAGCTTGTGGCAGCCCTGGCAGAACTTCGCCTCGACGCCACCGTCACCGTGACAGTAGTCGCACGAATCAGGAGCGTCCTTGTACGCGAGTTGGTGGGCAGCGCCCTTGTCGGCCGACGTACGGCGTGTCCAGTCAGCGACCGTGTGCGACGATGGCACCGCACTGAGTTCGGTGTGGCAGTCGACACAGAACGCCTTATCCTCATGGCACTTCTCGAAGCACGGCTGCGCACCGTCCGCAGCGACCGTCACCGGGTGCTGCTCCTGCCACGGAGTGCCGTTCACGGCACCCTTGTGGTGGCAGTCGGAGCAGAGCTCGACGGCCTGATGGCAGTTGGCGCACATGTTCTTGGTGTTGCGACCGGACACGTGGTTCGTCTTGAAGGTATCCGGATGTGGGATCTCGGCGGTGCCGTGACAGCCAACGCAGAACTGCGCGGACGTGCCGCCGGCTCCGTGACAAACCTCGCAGCTCTCGATCGACTTCAGCGCCGACACCGCGTGCGACGCGGTCGCGACCGCAGGCTCATCCGGGTAGTTGGTCACAGTGAGCTCACCGTGCAGCCAATCGTTCGCAGTATGCGACGTGGGCAGCGGCTGCAACTCGTTGTGACAATCCACGCAGAACTGCTGCTCGTGACAGGCGTCAAGGCAACCGTCGACGCCTTTCTCCACCACGGTCGTCGCGTGCTGGGTCTGCCAGGCCACAGTGGTGTCGAACGTCCAGTCGACCTGCGAGCCGTGGTGGCAGCTGTCGCAGAAGTACGTCGTCGACTGCTGGTGGCACATCTCACACTTGTCGATCATCGTCGCCGCGAGTTCGGGGTGGGTCTTGGTCTTGAACTCCTCAGGATGCGGCATCTCCATGCCGTGGCAGCCGTCGCAGAAGGTCTCCTTCACGTGACACGTGGAGCAGTAGTCGACCGTCTCGACCGGGACGACCGCCAGGACGTCCTCGTCGTGAGGCTCAGCCTCGGCCTCGTGGTCGCCCTCGGCTTCACTGGAGGCCTCCTCGGACTCCTCGTGCATGAGATAGTCGCCACCCGTGGGGATCGGCCGGATGATGTCCTCCGCCGGACGACCCGTGGCGTGATCGACCTCCATCTGGGCGAGCTCCGCATGACCCTTGGGGTAGAAGCCGGGCTCGTCGTGGTTGGCGGGCTTCAGGTCGAAGTCAGCCGGGTGACATGCCGAGCAGGTGCCCGGGGCCTTGAACTCCTCGCCCGAAGGCGATTCGTCCGTGAGCGTGTGACAGCGGAAACAGGCCGTCATCGTCATGAAGTCGGCATGCTTCGCGGTCTTCTCCCCGGTCTCGGGGTTCACCGCGACGAAGTCAGCGTACGCCTCGTCCTCGGGATGTGCGACACGATTGTGGCACGCGGTGCACAGGATGTCCCGGTCGGTGTGGGCGTCGTGGTCGATGATGATGCCCTCGCTCGGGGTGACCTCACGGTTGTCGAGATTGTGACACTGGGTACATAGCTCATCGGCCATGTGCACCTTGTGCAGCGCCAGGTGGCTCGTCGCATTGAGCGGCACCGCATACGTCTTCGTGAGTAGCTGATACCCGCCGGTGATGACCGCATCGAGCTTGTGGATGGTCAGCGTGATGGGGTCGGTATCGACAGGCATGTGACAAGATGTGCATGCGACCATGTTGTGAGAGCCCTGATCATACGCACGGACAGAGTCCAGCTGGACGGAGTGGCAGAACGTCTCACAGAACCAGTAGCCCGACGTCACCACGAACGCGGCGTTGATCACCGCCACGAGCGCCAGGACGACGACGCCGGTCCAGATATAGTACCGCGGACGCTTCACCGGGTCCTTCCAGCCGGCTACCCACCTCCCCCACCTGCCGTTCTTCTCTTTCGGCTCCTTGGCCATACGCACCCTCTCCTCGCACACGTACCTGGTATGTCGCAGCACCACGGAGACAGCCCCCTCGGCCGCCTCCGATAAACGATAGCCGAACCCCACGGACCCGACAATACGGATATAGCACCCAAGGCCGGTCTTCCACCCGTGTTATTCGGCGGCTGGAAGCGCGTTCCTGCACACTGCGACTACTGTCGCACCTCAAGCACAAGCGAGATCTCCACGGGCGCTCCGAGCGGCAGCGTGGCCACGCCCACTGCCTCGCGCACATGCCGCCCCGCGCCAGGGTACGCGGAGAGGATCACGTCGCTCGCGGCGTCGATCACGCGTGGCTGCCCCGTGAAACCGGGATCGGACGACACGTATCCGACGACCTTCACCACCCGCTCGACCTCATCGAGTCCACACACGGTGGAGGCGGCCGCGAGCGCGTTGACAACACACTGCACGGCGCACTGCCGGCCCTCGTCCACGCTGACATCTCCGTCCACGCGTCCCGTTGCTATCAGGGAACCGTTACGCATGGGGATCTGTCCAGAAGTGAAGACGAGCGCGCCGGACCGTACTGCCGGCACATAGGCGCCGACGGGAACAGCCGGTGCCGGGAGTTCGATGCCGACCTGGGCGAGACGCTCGCGAACACCCATCAGCTCACCGTGATGTCGTCGGAGAGACGCCCGAGTTCGGTTATGGCCGCGTTGATGCGGCGCGACGCCTCGGCCGCCTGCTGTGAGACCTGTGCGACCTCGCGCATCGACACGACCACCTGGTCTGAAGCCGTCCGCTGCTGCTGGGTCGCAACGGAGATCTGTTTGGCTGAGTCGGTGGTCTCCTCCACCTGCTCCACGATGCGCTCGAGAGCCGTGGCTGTATGCGATGCGAGGTCCTGGCCCTCGACGACCTTCTTGGCCGCCTTCTCGGTCTGCATGATGAGCGATGATGTGGACGCCTGGATCTCGCGCACCACCCGGCCGATCTCCTGGGTGGATTCGGTGACCGAGTCGGCGAGCTTGCGGATCTCCTCGGCGACGACCGAGAAACCCTTGCCTGCCTCACCGGCGCGGGCGGCCTCGATAGCGGCGTTCAGCGCGAGGATCTTCGTCTGTTCGGCTATCTCGTCGATGATCGAGAGAACCCGCCCGATCTCCTGACTACGCTCGCCAAGCGCCAGGATCCTGTCGGACGACTGGGTGGTGGTTTCGCGGATCTCCTCGATACCCATCGCAGTGTCGGCAACGGCGTTCATGCCCTCTTCGGCGCTGGCGAGGGTCTTCTCCGCGATCCGGACCACTGCGGCCGCGTTGTCCGCGATCTGGCTTGACGTCTGCGCCAGCTCCTCGACTGTCGCCGAGGTCTGCGTGACAGCCGCCGCCTGCTGGGCTGCGCCTGAAGCCTGCTCCTCGGTGGCGGACATGATCTCGGCGTTGACCGCCTTTATGTTCGCACCCACCGATCTCAGGTGACCCAGGAGTGACGCAAGGTGATCGAAGAGCCGCGATATCTCGAGGGTGAGGCCATCGATGCCCTGCGCTTCACGAATCGGCATCCCAAGGGTCTTGCTGGCGTGCTCGAGCACCTGGAGCAGGACCTTCTCGGTAGTGCGGCCCATCATCATGTGGCATGCAAGCCCCACCCCGACACCTGCCGCGACGCACAGCAGCCAGAAGATGACTGCCGCTGTGGTGCTCTTGGGCTCAACAATGAGGCTGGCGACCAGAGGAAACACGAGACCGACGATCGCCCCGGCTCCTATGAACGACCACAATGCGCGCCTCTGCGCTGCAGCGCCGGTCTCTTGATCCATGCTCCCCGCCTTCGCATATCGATACCCGGGCACCATCGCCCTGGGCATATCCTACCAGCACAGCGGGGTTCGCGAGCGATCGCGGCCGACACGGTCTCGAATGCGGTACGCCGGTCCGCTCGTCGCACTTGCGCGTATACCCATCGGGGTATACGATGCATCGTGATGATATCTTGATGGAACGAGAGGAGCCGCTGTGCGCCACGTGAGCATAGACGCGGCACGCTGCGACAGGTCGCCCGGGTGTCCGGCACGCAGGGCCTGCCCGCGAGGGGCTATCGTCCCGGTCGCAGGTGGCTCGTACCCCGGAGCACTCGGGTACACGGTCGATGAAGAGCGCTGCACCGGCTGCGCCATATGTGCGCGCTACTGCCCCGGTGGAGCCGTCCGCACTGCATAGGAGGATGTTCGATGCCCGAGACGACTGTCAGCGTGGAAGTGTACGACTTCCCTGTGGAGACCACCTGCTGGAGCGGTGGTTGAGGCCCGTCGTGGTCTCCGGAGGAGATCACCGCGATCGTCCGCACCGAGATCGAGCACCGGTTCGGTGACAGGGCCCGTGTCCTGTACTACGACACCAGCCGCCCTGAGATAGCCGCTGCACACCAGTCCATGGTCTCGTTGATCCAGGATCAAGGGCTCATGTATCCCGTCACCGTGGTTGACGGTACACCGATGTACGACGGGGCTGTCTCATATCCGGCCATCCTCCGTGCGGTGCAGGCAAGGCTCGAAACGAGCAACTGACCGCAGCCGCGCAAGACCGCCGAAGGGCCGGGATCGCCCGGCCCTTCGCATGTACCGGTCGCGGTCACGAGTGGCACGGGCCACTCTCGAACGGGACGGGTGAGATCCGTCGGGTAGACTGTACGGGCAGAGACAGCGCATCGATCGGACACACCCTATGCAGGCAGAGGGAACCCAGGTGACCACCGGGACGCGGCGGCACAGCGCTCTCGGCACCGCGGCTCTCGCGCTCTTCCTCGCATGGCGGCTGCTCCTGACCCGGATATGGCGCCGATGCGCGCGCGGCAGCCGTGCCGTGGCCAGGGGCATCTGCGGATGGTCCGCACAGTGGCGGCACATCCGTGCGTATCACTCCCGCACCCGGTGTGCATGGGATACGGGGCACGCCGAAACGCGGTCTACGGCCGCCGCGTTCGGTCTTCGGGCCTTCATAGGTGGACTTGCTATCGCATCAGGCCTGGCGTCTGCCGGAGGCGACCCGCTCGAGAGAGTACTTCTCGCCCTTCTTGTGGAATCGCTTTGGGCGGCGGCACGCCTCACCATCCTCGCGCTACTCGTGCCCGAGATCGAGCTGGAGCGCGAGAGCCTCTTCATCGTGTATGCAGCCGCATTGATCCCCTACGCGCTCGCACTTGGGCCTGTCCTCCGGCTCGGAGCGCTGGCGGCCTCCGCCATCCTGACCGCGCGGGGTCTCCTCGCTGCGAAGGTATCGGAAGCGACAGTGCGACGGGCCACAGGGTGGGCGTTCGGTGGTCAGGCGGCAGTCCTGTTCCTGGGCTTTGCAGGGCGCACGGCACTCGCCGTCATCGCAGCTGCCTGACTAGGCGGCCAGCACCGTCTCAGGAGCATCGGAGCCGAACCCCTCGGCGAGGATCACGCCCGCGACCACGAGCAGCGCCCCGATGGCTTGCACGACCGTCAGTCCATCGCCGAGGAGCATCCACGCCAGCGCGATCGTGAAGAGCGGCTCGGTCGTGGACGCGATGGCGGCCCGCGATGGGCCGAGGCGCCTGATGCCTCCCATGTACAGGATGACCGCGATGATGGTGGGGACCGCGACCAACAAAGCCAGCACGACCCAGAGGGCGGGCGTCCATGCGACCGGGGACAAGGTCTCGCCGGCGAGGAGTGACACCGCGCCGATCACCACCGCAGACACACCGAAAAGGAAGGTCATCACGACGGGCCGTGAGTGACCGCTCACGAGCCGGGCCGACATCACAGTGAACGACGCGTATCCTACACCGGCCCCCAGGCCGAGAACCGCCCCGACGGTATCGACGTGGACCTCCGCGTCGAACAGTCCCACCACGAGCGCGCAGCCCACGAACGTCATGACGACCCCTGCCGCCGTGGTCCACGACGGCGTACTGCGACCCGTGACCGTCTCGTAAAGCGCCACCAGGGCAGGATAGGTGTACAGAAGCACCGTGACGACCGCCGGAGACGCGTGGCCCAATGCGAAGAAGAAGCACATCGAGGCCGCACCGTACCCTGCCACCGAGAGGAGGACGAACCGGCCGAGATCGGCGCGAGCCGCCACGAGGGCGCCGGGCCGACGGGTCGCAACGTATCCGCCCATCACCACGGTCGCGATGGCGAAACGCCAGGCAAGGAGCGGCAGTGGCCGTGCGCCGTGGCGGTATGCAAGCGCGCCGAGCACCGCGAGCGTACCGAAACACGCGGCGGACGCGACGACGAGCGCGAGAGCCGTTCCACGACGCATCGGGACGCCTTCCGTTAGGCTGGCTGGCGGTAGGATGTCTACGCTGGCAGAACCCGATGGGGCCCGTCAATGGAGAGGAAGCACCGTGACCGTTCCGGACACGAAGAAGCGTTGCGCACGATATGCGGCGATCGCCTGGATGGCGGTGATCTTCACGCTGTCATCGATGCCCGGTGACGCCGTCCCGGCCGGTGACTACGGTTCCTACGGCCACTTCTTCCTCTACGCCGCCCTCGGCGCTCTGTATGTCCTGGCCCTCCCCAGCAGCGGATCCGCAGCACGGATCGTGCTGCTCGCGGTCGCGCTCGCCTCGGCATATGGCATCACGGACGAACTCCATCAGGCGTTCGTGCCGGGACGGGTCCCCGACCCGGTCGACTGGCTGGTCGATACGGCGGGCGCCTTTGCCGGGGCAGGGCTGGCGCTGCTGGCACGACAGAGACACCGCGACGGCTGACCGCGTGAGCGTCCTCAGTACACGCCGGTCTGTGCCGCCTGCTCCGCAGTGACCCCCAGCTGCCGGACCTTGATCCTGAAATCATGCGCGTTCTGTGCCATGGCCACGGCGTCTTCCAGGGTGACGCGGCCCTGCGAGTACAGCCGGAGCAGACTCTGGTCGAACGTCTGCATGCCGTAGTACTCGCCCTCCTCCATCGCATCGCGGATCATGT
>WOYI010155685.1_pt1 | contig 11534 bp, 10 predicted proteins | sample 6423411 | NCBI WGS metagenome assembly WOYI01 (sample SAMN13441803, study PRJNA592873) | oil field metagenome | biome: oil field; feature: oil-well bore; material: oil-contaminated soil; isolation source: oil-contaminated soil from oil-well borehole | place: Germany: Wietze | collected 2016-10-18 ... | reverse complement strand
CCTCGCTCACCGACAGGCGCGCAGCCAGCGCCGCCGTGGTGATGCGCTCGGCCCCGGGCTGCTCCAGCATCGCTGCCAGCGCCTGCAGGATCTGCGCCCGGCGCTCGCCCGGCTTGGGCCGCTTGCGCGCAACGGCTCTGTCGGCCGCATCGGCCGTGCTGGCTGGCTCGGGGGTGGGCAAAAGCTCAGACATGCAGGAGTGGAGAGAGGCAAGCACCGCCCTCTTGCATATGCCCAACGCCTCGGGGTGCGCTTGGCAGGCAGTGAACGCTCCTGGCGTTGGTGGCGTTGGTGGCGTTGGTGGGCAGGGCGTAAATCATGTATGGAAATGATTCTCGCACAGCCCCCCGGCACCACCGGCAGGCGTCTGGACCAGGGGTTCAGGCGCCAGCTGCCGGCGGCTCGGGTGAAAAAACCACCGTCACCACCAGCCCGCGCCCTTGCCCGCCTGCCCCAGGGTCAGCGATGCGTGGTGCACACGGGCAATCTCGCCGGCGATGGCCAGCCCCAGGCCGGTGCCCTCGCCCACCGTGCCGGGAACCCGGTAAAAGCGCTGCATCACGCGCCCGCGCTCGGCCTGCGGCACACCGAGGCCATCGTCTTCCACCTGCAAAAACACCCGGGACGGACCGATGGCATTGCGCAGCTTTTCAATCTTGTCAACTCCCAAAACAATAGCACCTGGCGCACGCCCATCCTGCGTTAGAGGGTGTTTTTTATCAAAATTCAGCGACAGCGGTGCAGACACGGCGGCGCGCGCCATCATGGCCCATGCCTCCACCTGGGCTTGCAGGCCGGCCAGTGGTGTGCGCAACTGGTCTCCACGGCATCCGCCAGGTCCACCAGCGGCTTGAAGGCCCGGCGCACCGCCCAGTGAACGGCCAGCCCCGCCATGGCGGGCAGGCCGATGTCGATGATGGCCGCATCGAACGACTCGGTGCGCAGCACCTCTTGCGCACGCTCGCCACTGCCCACCCAATCGACCGCATAACCGGCATCGGCGAGCCCCAGCTTGATGCCGCTGGCCACCGTGACATCGTCTTCGACCAGCAGGAGCCTCACGGCGCGCTCTTCCAGGGCTCCATCAATGCGAACGAATCATGGTGCCGTAGGCCTGATCGGTCAGAATTTCCAGCAGCATGGCGTGTGGCACGCGGCCGTCGATGATGTGCACGGCATTCACGCCGGCCCGGGCGGCATCGAGCGCACTGGCAATCTTGGGCAGCATGCCGCCCGAGATGGTGCCATCGGCAAACAGCGCATCGATCTCGCGCGCCGTGAGGTCGGTCAGCAGCTGGCCCTCCTTGTCCAGCACGCCAGGGGTGTTGGTCAGCAGCATGAGCTTTTCCGCCCGCAGCACCTCGGCCAGCTTGCTGGCCACCACGTCGGCGTTGATGTTGTAGCTTTCGTTGTTCTCGCCAAAGCCGATGGGGCTGATGACCGGAATGAAGGCGTCGTCCTGCAGTGCCTTGACCACGCTGGGGTCGATGGAGACGATGTCGCCCACCTGGCCCACATCATGCACGATGCTCGGATCCTTGTTGTCCACCATCTTGAGCTTTTGCGCGCGGATCATGCCGCCGTCGCGCCCCGTCAGGCCCACGGCCTTGCCGCCGGCCTGGTTGATCAGGCCCACGATGTCCTGCTGCACCTCGCCGGCCAGCACCCATTCCACCACTTCCATGGTCTCGGCATCGGTCACGCGCATGCCCTGGATGAAATGGCCCTTCTTGCCCAGGCGGTTGAGCGCCGTCTCGATCTGCGGACCGCCCCCGTGCACCACCACCGGGTTCATGCCCACCAGCTTGAGCAGCACCACATCCTCGGCAAAATCGGCCTGCAGATCGGGGTCGGTCATGGCGTTGCCGCCGTATTTGATGACTATGGTCTTGCCATGGAATTTGCGGATATAGGGCAGCGCCTGGGCCAGGATTTCAGCCTTGTCGCGGGGTGCTATCGAAAGAAGGTCGGTCATGGGGCGCGCCATCCGGAGAAAACAATGAGGCCCAAATTGTGCCGCATTCGTGCGCGCTGCCAGCAATCCATCCATGCCCGAGATCAGCGCCGCAGCCAGCCCGGCACCTTGAATCGCACAATGGCCAGGTAGGCCGCCACATAGCTCACGACAAACAGGCCGCAAAATGCCATCAGCACCGGCGTGTTGTTCCAGAACACCACCGCTGGCGCAACCGTCAGCAAGGTAAACCCCCAAAGGTAGGGCGAGGTGCGGTTGTTGCGCATCAGCATGCGGCGCGACTCATCGTCATGGAACACACTGCGCACAATGCGCCTATAGATCAGCTGGTGGAAATGCAGGGCGTCAGCCACACCGGGCGACACCCCGCGAGCCGTCTTGCGGTAGATGGAAAACAAGGTCTCCCACACCGGGTAAATCAGCAGCAGCATGGGAAACCAGGGTGAGACATCCGCATTGCGCTGCACCAGGGAAATGCTGGCCATGGCAATCACCACGCCCCAGATGTAGGCGCCGCCATCGCCGGCGAACAGCATACCGTGCGGGTAATTCCACACCAGAAACCCGCCGGTTGCGGCCGCAGTGCAAACCAGCAAGGCCGCCAGCCCCCTGTCTCCCACCTGCAGCGCCGCATGGGCCAGGGCCAGGCACACGATGATGGCCACCATGCCCGCCAGACCGTTGTAACCGTCAATGATATTGAAGGCATGGGGCAGCCCCGTCACGGCCAGCAGGGCAATGCCCAGGCCCAGCCAGGGGGCGGCCACCAGCAGGGTGTCCAGCCAGGGCAAACCCAGGCGCGGCACGGACATGTCCAGCAAGATGACGGCCAGCAGGCCCGAGATGCCGGTGAAGGCGAGACGATAGCGCACCGACAGCCGCTGGGTCAGGTCTTCGGCAATGCCGCTCACCGCCGCCGGCAGCAGCACCAGCAGCCACAACCCCACCCAACCGCCCAGCCGCAGGGAACCGGTGTCCCCCCACCACTGCGACTGCGCCACCCCCAGCAACCAGCTGCAGCCCAGGCCCAGCAGCACGGCGGCGCCGCCAAGGCGGGGCACATCGCCCAGATGAAATCGCTGGGGCATCCCATTGCTATACCCGCAAGCGTGCCCGCGCATCCAGCGGACAATCAGCCCCGCCGCCAGCACCGCCACCATAAAAGCCACCAAAGACAACCAGATCATGCGGTGCTGATGTTACGCGGCGCGCATGTATCCAGGTGCAATTGCTTGAAAGTAATCCGCACCCACCTGATCCCAGGTGTAGTGTCGGAGCGCTAGTTCGTGCATGCGCCTGCCTACCGCCGCCATATTCTCGCTGTCGGACAGGCCTGCCACGGCGGCAGAAATGCCCGCCGCATCTGCAAAATACAAGGCTTGGCCGTGGGTGGTATAGCGGTTGAAAACGCAATCAAAGGCAATCACCGGCACCCCGAAATGCATCATCTCGACCAGCGAGGGATTGGTTCCGCCCGCCGAATGCCCATGCACATACAGGCTGGCACCCTCCCTCAGCGTCTTGAGCACGCCCGGATGGTATTCGGGGTCGGCCAGCAACAGATGACCATATCTGTGGTATCTCGCTCGCAGCTCCCTTCCAAAGGCACTCGCATTCCAATTGCCCACGAACACCAAGGGCAGGCTGGGGCTGCGCGAAAATGCCTCCAGAATCATCTCAACGTTATTCTCCGGTTCGATGCGACATAGCGCCAGAGCATAGCGCGCCGGCAGCGCGGCGGGGTAAGGACGACCGACCACATCCATCGCATGGTCGCCACCATAGGCAATCACCGTGCAAGTCACACCATATTGCCGCGCCACATGCTCTGCCACGCCCTCATTGTCAGCCACGACAACATGAGAGCAGCGCACGGCCAGCCATTCGGAAAAGCGCAGAAACGACCGCGCGAGGCGCCCCCACTTGGCCCGGCGCCACTCAATACCATCGATATTGGTCACCACTCGCGTGCGCGACAGGCAGCGCACAAAGGGCAGCGCAATTGCACCGGATACACCCAACACCAGCACCGCATCAGCACGACTCCACATGGCAAGCGCCAGTGAGCACGCGTCGTAAGCGATGCTGGATACACCATTTGCCGAAAGCGGCAGATAGCGCAAGCTTGCACCATGAAATCCCTGCCTCATGCCTTCCGGTTCGCGCCCGCTACAAAAAACGGTAAGTTGCATGTCCAACGCGCGCTTTTCCCGATACAGCACCAGGTTTTCCGCCAGGGTTTCAAAACCACCGTAAGCCGCCGGTATGCCGACACAACCCACGATCGCCACCGCGGCAGTCTTCATGCTGCGACCCGCTGCGAAAGCCTTTTTCAACAGCTTAGGGCGCTCAAGGAACGAGCGCGCTGTTGACCTGCGCCACACTCGCCTGCCGATCCTCGCCCGTCAGGGCCTGCAGCCGCAGGCGCGACACCAGGTACAGATACCGCGCCTGCGCCAAATCACGCTGCGCGGTGGTTTTCTGCTGCTGCGCATTGAGCACATCGACCGTGGTCCGCGAGCCCGCCTGGAATGACTTCTGGTTCGACAGCACCGCCTGCTCGGCCGAACGCACGGCCTGTTCCAGCGCTTTCACGCGCAGCACGCCCTCGGTCATGCCACGGAACTCCCGGTACACACGCACGCCCAGATCGCGGCGCGCGGCCTCCAGCGCCTCGCGCGCGCGCTCCTGTGCCGCCACCGCCTGGCGCACGGTGGAGTTGACATAGCCACCGGCATACAGCGGCACCGACAACTGCAGGCCGATGCTCTTGTTCTCATAGCGCTGGTTGACGCTGGTCACCGTGTCGCTGCTGCTGCGCGACCATTGCGCCACGGCATCCAGGGTCGGTTTGTGGCCCGCTTGCGCCTTCTCCACTTCCATGCCCGCGGCATCCAGTTGCGCGCGCAACGACTGCAGCTCCGGGCTGGCCTGCTCGGCGCGCTCGACCCATGCATCCACAACCCCGGGAATGGGCTCAGCCGGGTCGAACCGCTGCACATCCAGGCTTGCCAGCATATCCACCGGCCGGCCCATGAGCGCCTCCAGCTGCCGGCGGGTGAACTCCACGTTTTGCTGCGCCTCCAGCTCCTGGGCCAGCGTCAGGTCCAGGCGCGCCTGGGCCTCGTCGATATCGGTGCGCGTGCCCGTGCCTGCCTCCAGGCTCTTGCGCGCAACATCCAGCTGCGTGGCGTAGGTAATCTTCTGTGCCGCTATCAGCAACACCTGGTCTTGCGCCAGCAGCGCATCGAAATAGGCCTCGCCCACGCGCGTCACCAGGGTCTGCTCATCGCGTTCCAGCGCCGCATCGGCATCCTCGACCTGCGCCTGCGCCTGCCGCACCAGCGCACTCAGATAGGGGCGGTACAGAGGCTGGCGCACCGAAAGCGACTGGCTGCCGCTGTAGTACTGATTATCGGCTCTGACCGGCTGGCCCTGAAAATTTTGTATCTTGCTGATCAGGTCGTTGTGGTTGCGGCCCGCGTTGAAGCTGACGTTGGGCAACTGCTGGGCCCGCGCCTGCGGAAGCTTCTCACGGCTGGCCTGCGCACCCGCGCGCGAGGCGCGGATGGTGGCATCGTTCTCGTAGGCCGCCTCATAGGCCTGGCGCAAGTCCAGCGACCAGGCGGGCAGCACCACCGCCATCCCCAGTAAAGCCAGGCAAGCGCTGGCCAGGCGGGTGCGCGGCGCGAATGCAATGTGGTGCTTCATGGCCTCTCACTCCTCCGTCATCGACGCGGCCAGCCGCTTGGTCAGCGGGTGCAGCAAATACGTCAACATGGAGCGTTCGCCGGTCTTGAAGATCACCTCCACCGGCATGCCTGGCTGCAACTGGCGCTTGCCCAGGTGCTTGAGCCCATCGGGCGTGACCTGCACACGCGCCAGGTAATAGCTCACATTGGTTTGCGGCTCGGTCAGCAAATCCGCCGAGATTGACACCACCTTGCCCCCCACCACCAACTGTGGTGAATGCGCAAACGAAGAAAACCGCACATCCACGGGCAAATCAGTGTGCACGCGGTCGATCAGGTGCGGCGCCACATGGGCTTCCAGCAACAGCGGCGCGCCCTTGGGCACGATGTCCATGAGCTTTTGCCCCGGTTGCACCACCCCGCCCACCGTCTGCACCACCAGGCCCACCACTTGGCCGGCAGCCGGTGCCTTGATTTCGGTGCGCGCCAAGTCATCGGTGACGGCACGCAGCTTCTCGTTGTCGGACAGCACCTCGCGGCTGACGTCGGCCAGCTGGGTCTCCACTTCCTTGCGGTATTCCTGCTGCCTTGACAGCGCACGCTGGCGCAGTTCGCCGATGGTGCGGACCGCACGCACCATGTTGCCCTGCAGGTCGGCGATGGCGGTGCTCGTATCGGCCACCATGCGCTCCATCTCCAGTTGGCGGTTGCGCGGCGCATAGCCTTCCTTGACCAGCCCCCGCAGATGGCCCAGCTCTTCATTGATCAGACGCAACTGGCTGGTGCGGTTTTCCAGCATGCCCTTGTACGCCTGCAGCAAGCCTTCCTGGCCTTGAATGCTTTCCTCGATCGACTGCAAGTCCGAGCGCAGCAGACTGCGCCGCGTCATGAACAGCTGCTCCTGGTTTTGCATCTGCTGACGGATCAGCGGGTCGGTGCTGGCTGCCACCAGATCGGGGTGAAAGACAATGGCCGCCTGGCCCGATTGCTCGGCCAGCAACCGGCCCTGCATGGCGCGCAAGCCCAGGTAGCGCTGGCGCACCGACTCGTAGTTGGCGCGCGCCACGGCCGAATCGAGGCGAATCAGCAACTGACCCTCTTGCACCTCGTCGCCCTCGCGCACCAGCACCTCCTGCACGATGCCGCCGCTCAGGTGCTGCACGGCCTTGCGCTTGGTGTCGATGGCCACCATGCCAGCCGCTGGCACGCCCTCGTCCAGGGGCGCGAATGCCGCCCACAGCAAAAACCCGCCAAAGCCTGCTGCCAGCACCCACAAGCCAATACGCCCGGGGTGCCCGGGATGCCCGGGGCGCGCGGAACCCGGTTTAGCTACATTTTCAGCAGCATCTGACGCTGCATTCATCTGCACTTCACTCGATTTCTTACCAAAAGACAACAAAGATTTGACCATGTCAGTACCCGACAGAAAGAGGCATCAATAAAAAAAGACCGACCGCCAGCGCCATGCCCATCAGGCAGCCTGGGGACGCATGGCACCGGGGCCTGCAGGCGCCGCTGCCGCCTGCGCCGCGCGCAGTGCCGCCAGCACCTCGTCGCGCGGCCCGTCGGCCTGCACCATGCCGTTGCGCAAAATCAGCAGGCGATCGGCCACCGCCACGATGCCTGGGCGGTGCGTGATCAGGAACACCGTGCGCCCCTTGGCCTTGAGTTCCTGCACCGTGCGCACCAGTGCGGCCTCGCCTACGTCGTCCAGGTTGGCGTTGGGCTCATCGAGCACCACCAGCACCGGATCGCCATACACCGCGCGCGCCAGCCCGATGCGCTGGCGCTGGCCGCCCGACAACAGGTTGCCAGCCTCGCCAATCGGCATGTCATAGCCCTTGGGAAAGCGCAAGATCATCTCGTGCAGGCCAGCGCTGCGCGCGGCTGCAATCACCTTCTCGGGCGACACCTCGCCAAAGCGAGCGATGTTCTCGGCAATCGAGCCCTCGAACAACTCGATGTCCTGCGGCAGATAGCCCAGGTAAGGCCCCAGTTCGTTGCGGTCCCAGCCCCCGATGGGCAAGCCATCGAGCAACACCTCGCCCGATATGCCCGGCCAGATGCCCACCATGCAACGCGCCAGGGTGGACTTGCCCGAGCCTGAAGGGCCGAGCACCACCGTCACCGTGCCAGGCGACACCGCCACGTTCACACCCTTGAGGATGGGCTCGGCGCGCCCCGGCGCCACGGCCACCACGTCACGCAGCGTGAGCGCACCCTGCGGCGCCACGCGCGACAGCGCCGGGTCGCGCTCGGGGTGGGCGCCCAGCAGCGCTTCCAGCCGCCCGAATGCGCCGCGCGCACTGATAAAACCGCGCCACGCCCCCACCAGCATGTCGATGGGCGCGAGCGCGCGCGACATCAGCACGTTGGCGGCAATCATGCCCCCGGGCGAGAGCTGGCCATCGATCACCAGCAGCGCCCCGGCGCCCAGCGCCAGCGACTGCTGCGCATAGCGGATGAACTTGCTCCACGCCATGATGCGGTGCGTGAGCGCCTGCGACCGGCCCTGCAGCTGCTGCGCATGGGCATGGCGCTTTGCCCAGTGCGGGCGCAGGTTGTGCACCATGCCCATGGGCTCCAGCACCTCGGCATTGCGCAGCTTGCCCTGCAGGTACGACGTTGCTTCGCTGCCCGCCTTGGAAGCTTCCTCGGCCGGTGCCACCGTGGTCCGGTGCCCGAACCAAGCCAGCGCACCCTGCACCGCCGCGAAGAACAGCGAAAGAAAGCCCAGCATCGGGTGCAGGATGAACAGCACCGCCATGTAAACAGGCGTCCAGGGCGTATCAAAAAACGCCAGAATGCCATTGCCCGTCAGAAACTGGCGGATCTGGATCAGGTCGCCAAAGGCGCGCGCCGGGCTCACGCCCGAGGGCGCCAGGTTCGCCTCGAAGCTGGCATTGAACACCCGCGTGCCCAGCAGCGCATCGAGCCGCACGCCCGAGCGCACCAGCACGCGCGAACGCATCCATTCGGCAAACGCCATCATGCAAAACAGGAACAGGGTGATCAGCGACATCGCCAGCAGCGTCATCTCGCTGCGGCTGCTCATCACCCGGTCGTACACCTGCAGCATGTACAGCGTGGGCGAGAGCATGAGCACATTGGCCACCATGCTGAACACACCCACCACCAGAAACTCGCGGCGAAAAACCCACAGCGCGCGCGTCAGCTCGCTGCGCTCAAAAAAACCAGGGGTCGTCATGAAAGGCTACCTCGTAAAAATCAGGATGCCGCCAGCGCCGGGCCGCGCCCCGCCGGCGCGGCGGGCTGCTGCCCCTGTTGCTGTGCCTTCTGCAAAGCTGCCAGCACCTCGTCGCGGGGCCCAAAAGCCTGCTGCATGCCATCGCGCAGCACCAGCATCTTGTCGGCCACGGCCAGCACACTGGTGCGGTGCGTCATGACCACAAAGGTCGTTCCGCGCGCCTTGCCCTCCTGAAGGGCGCGGCCCAGCGCCGCATCACCCTCTTCGTCCAGGCTGGAGTTGGGCTCGTCCAGCACCACAAAGACCGGGTCGCCATACAGCGCGCGCGCCAGGCCCACGCGCTGGCGCTGCCCGCCCGACAGGCGCGCGCCCTCGGGCCCCACCGGGCTGTCGTAGCCCTGCGGCAGCGAAAGAATGAACTCATGCAGGCCCACCGCGCGTGCCGCCGCCTCCACCTTGGCGGGCTCCACCTCGGCAAAACGCGCAATGTTTTCGGCCAGCGTGCCCTCGAACAGCTCCACGCCCTGCGGCAGGTAGCCCAAGTGCGGGCCCAGTTCGGCCTTGTTCCAGGTATGGATGTCGGCACCATCCAGGCGCACCTTGCCGCCCTGCGCCGGCCACAGCCCCACCAGCAGGCGCGCCAGCGTCGTCTTGCCCGCCGCCGACGGCCCCACCACCGCCAGCACCTCGCCCGGCGCCAGCGCAAACTGCACACCGCGCAAGATGGGCGCCGGGCTGCCAGGGGCGCCGGCAACGAGCTGCTCGACCTGCAGCGCGCCACGCGGCGCAGGCAGCGCCATCCCTGGCGGCTTGGCCGGCACTGCCGCCAAAAGCCCGTCCACCCGCGCCCAGGCATCACGCACATTCACCACCGACTGCCACTGCGACACCACCTGCACCAGCGGCGCCAGCATGCGCCCACCCAGGATGGACGCCACAATCATCATCCCCCCGCCGCCATTGAGCTGGTTTTGCAACAGCAGCCAGCACCCCAGCCCGAGCAGCAAGGAACTGAGCGTGTTCTGCACCAGCTTGGAAATAGCCTGAAAGCCCCCTGCCCGCTCCGAGGCCAGCGCCTGCAGGTCCAGAAAATCACGCTGCTTGAGCAGCCAGCGGCGGTGCGTATCGCGCAGCATGCCCATCGACTCGATCACCTCGGCATTGCGCAGCGTGTTGTCGGCATATTGCTGGGCCTCGATGGCGGCGCGGTTGGCCTGCATCAGCGGCGGCTTGGTACTGCGCTCGTTGAGCCATGCCACCAGCGTCTGCAGCACGGCAAATGCCAGTGCCGACCAGCCCAGCACCGGGCTGATCAGGAACAGCAGCACCATCATCACCAGCGAAATGGGCGACTCCAGCAACGCCAGCAGCACCGGCGAATACAAAAAATCGCGCACCTGCCGGAAGTCATTGAGCGGCTGCTGTGTGCCCCCAGGAAGGCGGCGCAGGTTGGCCTCGAAAATGGCATTGAAAATGCGCACGCTCATCTTGCTGTCCAGTTCCACGCTGGCTGCGCGCATCACCTCGCCGCGCGCCCATTCCAGCACCTCCATCACCACATAGGCCCCCAGCACCAGAAGGGTGAGCATGGCCAGCGTGGTGTGGTTGCGGCTGTTGACCACCCGGTCATACACCTCCAGCATGTAGCCCGAAGGCGCCAGCACCAGCAGGCTGCAGACCAGGCTGAACCAGCCAGAACGCACAAAAAAAGGCCATAACGAAGCAATGGCTTCGCGCAGTTCGGACGGTTTTTGGTTTGGTTTCATTGCACTTCTTCGACCACGATGTATTCGGGAATCTCGCCCTCGGCGCCATCAGCTGCATCCGATCCCGTTTGGGCCTGGACATTGCCGCTCTCCTGCGCGCTCACCAGCATGAACGCCAGCTCAAAAACGCCATCGCTGCGCCGCGACAGCACGATCTCGCGCAGCTTTTGCGTGTGAAAACGCTCTTCGTCCTGCGCCGCCAGCGCCAGCTGAAAACGCATGCGCCCATCCAGCGTGAACATCGACAACTGCCCAGCCTTCAGACTCAGCGTATGCCGGTCAAAGTACACAGGGCAGCTGTCGGCAAAGCGCAGCAGCGGCAAGGGCTTGCTGCCCAGGCGCGCCAGACTGAAAGGGCTTTGCGGGTGCTGGAACACCAGCCGCGCCGTGCGCGAAACCGAATAGATCGCGTTGCACACCATCTGCGAGCCCATCTCGGGAAACTGCTCGCGCAGTTGGCGATAGCTCAGGTGGTGCAACGCCACACGGTTCCACACCCTGGTCTGCCGCACCAGCGGCGCCAGCGCATTGCACACGCGCGCAAAACCCACCTGCAAGGCCTGCAGTCGCTGCACCTGCTCGGGGTTGGCTTGAAGGGGAATGCGCAGCACGGAATTCATAAGAAGTGGCAAGTGTAAGCATTTCTTATATGAAATTCATATAGGAAGCCTGCGCTGTCACAAAAAACCAACATGCGCCTCCTGCAGGCCTACAGGAACCATGGATTCCAAAAGCCATGCTACACAAGTGCGGCAAAGGGCAATCGCTGCTGCCGGGGACGGCAGCTTCAACCGAGATTGTTCATCAGGACGCGAGGATCTGGCGTGGCGGGTTGCGCGGCAGTTTGGGCACTGGTGAGAAGGCAATAGCCTTGCTATTGCCGCCGAAACAGG
>WOYI010338763.1_pt1 | contig 11535 bp, 10 predicted proteins | sample 6423411 | NCBI WGS metagenome assembly WOYI01 (sample SAMN13441803, study PRJNA592873) | oil field metagenome | biome: oil field; feature: oil-well bore; material: oil-contaminated soil; isolation source: oil-contaminated soil from oil-well borehole | place: Germany: Wietze | collected 2016-10-18 ... | reverse complement strand
ATTTTCATCCTGCTTGACTTCCGGATTCTCATCCTGCTTGGACTGCTTTTTTTCCTGTTTCTTATCCATTCCAATTCCTCAACTTCCCCTATGCCATGCACGAGCACTGGCACAAGTATATTTGCAAGTTCTAGCACAAAGCTCACCTCATGCCGAACCAATTCTGATAACCTAGTGTAACGTAATGAGTAGCCCCACCTTGGGCATGGCATAACATACTCATAAGGGATTGCAAGGGTCAAGTAGTTTTTCCCTGGATATACCCTATTTTGATTTTCCAAACAGAGCGAAAAAACGCAAACAAAAAGAATACCTAAAGAAAGAACATTGTCTCAATATGTAGAGACTACCAATACTATGATTGAGTGCATTGGCTATAACATTAGCCAATAGGATTACTAGGAAAAAGATTGTGATAACCTTTCACTGAAAATCAAAGATGATTAGAACGGAGCTTCCTCCTCATCAAGGATGATCTCTTCTTCCTCACTCTCAGGGAGATACTCCACCTGATGCTTTTCTGCCGTAGCTATTTTTCCATTCTTAAAAGCACTATTCTCTTTTCCCTTACCAGGGACACCTTCCTCAACCTTTCCCCTTATAGCCTCTGGTTCTTCACAAAGGGCCATAGCGAACACGACGGAGGGAAGATCCTCTTCAACAGGGGTATCGGGGGGTGAGTCCTCAGCAGCAGGTACAATATATTCCACCTCAACGGGAGGCTCATCAACGACAGCATATTCTTTCTCTAGGGGTTTACATGCCTCATCAACCAAGGCCATGGCAAAGACTACTGAGCGAGGGGTTCCCTCAATCTCTGATTTCTTGAGAAGGGCAAGCTTCTCTTTCTTCATGCGGTCAAGCGACTCTTGTAACTGGGAGGACTCTTGGTGCAAGAGAGCTAAGCAAGAGGAGGCTTTCTCTTCCATATTCTGTAATGTCTCTAGGTTTTGCTCCCCTTTGATTGTCTCTTTGATCAAGGTACTCAACTCCTCTTTGAAGGAGAGCAAAGAGGCGTGCTCTGAGGCACCTAGGAGCTTGCTCACGTCCCTCGCCTGCTCAAGGCGTAGAGAGAGCTCCTTAAGATACTCTGAGACCACCCTGATCATATTCTGGAAGGAGATGTCTGTTTTTTGGAGGGTCATGTCAAAAATCTTGGAAATCTCACTATTGGACTGCTGGACAAAGCTCTGCATCTCTTCAGTAATACGGCTTAGAGCCTTCTCTTCAATGGCAAGCAACTCTTCTTCTTGCCTCTTTTGTTGTTCGGCATGCTTAGACTGAAGCTGGGCGTACTCTCTTTGTTGTTCTTGCATCTTCTCACCAGCCTGCCTATATGCAGCTTGGAGATCCTTCTCATGCCCAAGCATCTGCTGTTCGCTCTCTTCATTAAGCTGACGTAACTTGGTGGCTTGCACTGAAACAAGATTCAGAGATGCTTCCTGACGGTTTTTTAGGGTTTCTGTATGACCGGCAATTAAAGCAAGGTTATCCTGCTCTGCCTGTTGCACTTCCTTCTCATACTCCTGGAGTTTGACAAAAGATGCGCTGAGCATCTCCTTGGCCCTGAGATGTTGGATGCGCAGGTTCTCTTCACCCACAGAGAGTTGTTCTCCTAGGGCATCCTTGAACTGCTCAAATCGCAGGTCAAAGTCAGAAAAGCTCTCTTGCACACGGCTAAGGTTGGCCGCTTCAGCTTTCATCACCACCCCCCTCTTTTCAACCTGGGATGTGAGGCTCTCCAATTGAGTCAGGGAAGTCTGGTAGGTCACGAGCACCTTCTGTAACGTGGCAAGGTCTTCACTACGAGCCTCCAAATCGGCAAGTTGCGAATCGACATGGCTCATAAGCAGATGGGACTCATCAATCTTCTTGCTGATACGCTCTTCAACTTTCTGCACTAGTTCATTGAATTGGGTCTGACTGTTCTCAATATTCTTGAGCAAAGCCTGTGATCGTTTCCTGATGAGGTCCGCACGCTGATTACGCTTGTCATCAGAGCGCAAGAGAAAAATGATGATCAGCGTCAGAATAAAGAGGACAACCGGCAACAATAACTCGAAACCCATAGTAGACCTCCATAATTCAGAATACCAGAGATATGAGCTCCTTCCAAGAACTGATTACCAAATCAGCATCAGAATACCCTTTCCTTGACGAAGTGATCAGAGCTGAGTGCATCCCTGCCCTCTTTGCCCCCTGACAGTCCTTGGTATAGCTGTCCCCCACATAGAGCACTTCATTGGGGGAAGCATCCACGTAATCCAAAAGATAGGAGAAGGCCTTCACACTCGGCTTCAGGTAGCCACTGCACTCAGAACTGAGGGCAACATCCACAAGGTCTGCAATACCAAGGGCCTGAAGTTTCTGCGCAACAGGGAAGTCACTGAAAACCACTATCTGCAACCCTTCCCGTTTAGCCATCATGAGAGCCTCCCGCATATGCGCATACGGCTTTATAGTACGAAAGGTACGTTGCCATGCGTCATAGAACTGAGTATCAATTCTATGACGCATGTGAAGGGTACTCTTCTCTGTCACCCTCTTACCAAATTGTTCAAGCATCAGATTTGCCTGACGGTTGAGCAAGCCCTCACGGGTTGCAGGCTTGGTGTCTTGCTCTTCCTGTTCAAGGCGATACTTCTGTCTTACTGCGTTAAAACGGAGGCCTAACATGAGAGAAGGAAAGGCAGAACAAATCATCCGCACAGTAAGCATACGCTTGGGATAGAGAGTACCATCAATATCCAGACAAAGGACTCTGATGGAATGTTCTTGTACAAATCCCATCCTAACCCCGTTTCTTTGTAACAGCGTTTCGCCCCTGCTTTGCATTTCGCTTTTCCATTTTACCCTGGGCAGCCTTGTTCCCTGGCTTGGTACCCTTGGACTTGGCTACAGCCTTACCTCCAGTACGTCTGGCTGAAGAGTCATCCTTAGAGGGGCGAATCCCCTTTGTAATCTTTTTAGGCCTGTCATTGAGAGAAGCGTTTCTCTTACGCTCTCGCAGATTGATTTCAATGGGAACTTGGGTAAATCCTAGATCACGCCTTACACAGTTCTTCATATACTGGATGTACGTCTGTGGAAAATCCTTGACCCTGTTCACAAACATCAGGAATCGGATCGGATTTGCGCTGATCTGCGTGCCATACATAACCTTGAAGTGTCCACTCGATCCTCGGGGGGGCTGATAGGCCTCACTCCAATCCTTGATGGCAGTGTTCAATGATGAGGTATCAATTCGTTTGTTGAGCTGTTTCCATACTCCCCAGACGGTATCAAGTAACTTGCCGATATCAATGCCTTGTGTGGCGCTGATTGCAGCAATAGGGGAAAAGCTAAGAACAGGAAAGAGGAAACGCATCCTATCCTTGATAGCATCAAGCTCGTTGCCAATACCGGGGAGCAAGTCAATCTTGTTCAGTACTAGGATGATGCCCTTGCCTCTCCGTACGATAAGCTGGGCAATCTTCTTGTCCTGGTCAGAGAGGCCCTCGATGGCGTCGATCATCAGCAACACGACATCAGCTTCATCAATGGTCTTGATAGCCCTGTTTACCGAATAGTATTCGACATCCTCATCAACCTTGTTCTTCCTGCGAATTCCTGCAGTATCGAGCACGGTAAAATCACTCCCCTTATAGGAAAATGCGCCCATGACCACATCGCGGGTGGTACCGGCAATATCACTGACTATTGAAATGTCTTCTCCGACCAGCAGATTTGCAAGAGTGCTCTTTCCTGTATTGGGTTTTCCCAATATTGCAAGCTTTACGCTATCCAACTCTTCAGGAGCCTCATCCAGACTGATAAGGTCCAGCATGCCAAGCAGCGTATCTTCCAACTCTTCAATACCATGACCATGCGCAGCTGAGATACCCAGAACGCGCTGGTAGCCGTATTCATAATACTCCCATAGGAGGTCATCGCGTGAAGGGGTGTCTATCTTGTTGACCACCAACACCATCTTGTCGGTGAAGGGACGAAGAAATTCCAAGAGCTCTCGGTCTTCAGCTGTCACCTCTGTACAATCCATCATGAATACGATGGCGTCAGCAATTTTCAGCAAGGAAAGACTCTTGTCGGCGACCAGGCCATCAAGGCCTTCACGGTCTATCTTGACTCCGCCGGAGTCAATGATGGTCACCGGGTGGTTACCCAGAAGCCAACGCTCGGGGATAGGGTCACGCGTGACCCCTGGCGTTGGGTCGGTAATGGCTCTTCTCTTACCGATGAGGCGGTTGAAGAGTGTTGATTTACCCACATTGGGTCTTCCAATAATGGCAATTACAGGCATTCTAGGCTGCCCAATATCAAGTTCAGATGGTGGTGAAATGATCGAATCGGTCATGCATCCACTCCCTTATATAGGTGGTTATCGTAAGATAGGATTCCATTTCCAGCACATGGTCGGCAAGTTGCTTGGCCTCTTCATACGAGACAGAGCGTAAAATCTTGCGGACCTGCAGGAGGCTTTGGGACCCCATACTCAATTCATCCAACCCCAGTCCGGCCAACAGCACGGAACAGAGTGGATCACTAGCCATCTCTCCGCAGAGACTCACCGGGATGTTTGCCTGGTGGGCTTTCTCTACGATCATCTGCAAGGAGCGCAACACTCCCGGATGAAATGGCTGAAAAAGGTGGGCTATCTTCTCATTTCCCCGATCAACGGCAATGGTGTACTGGATCAGGTCATTGGTTCCAATAGAGAAAAAATCTACCTTTCTTGCGAGAATATCTGCACACAAGGCTGCAGAGGGGACCTCTATCATGGTGCCGACCTGGATATCAGGATCAAACGGGATCTGCTCAATTCTACACTCTTCCTTGACGTGTTCAAAGAGGTGAAGCACAGCGCTCAATTCCTCGACTCCACTAATCATGGGGAACATGATCCTCAGCTTTCCATACACACTGGCTCGCAGCAGTGCCCGAAGCTGAACGGTAAAGATGTCCTTACGGGAAAGACAGAACCTTACGGCTCGCCAGCCAAGGATAGGGTTCTTCTCATCTATGCCCATTCCCGAGACAACCTTGTCCCCACCGACATCAATGGTACGGATAGTTACCGGTAACGGAGCCATTGACCGGACGACATCCCGATAGGCTTCGAACTGCTGCTGCTCAGTGGAACCACCCTTGCTATCCATAAACAGGAACTCCGACCGGAATAGTCCCACACCTGAGGAACCTACCTCTTTGGCCGATTCGACCTCGGAGACTGTCTGAATATTGGCCTTAAGCATCACCTCATGGCCGTCAGTGGTCACAGTCGGCAGGTCAATCATCAACCGCAATTCTCGCTCATTTGCTTGCCAGCGGGCATACCTTTCGTTCAGACTCTGAGCCGCTGTCAAATCAGGACGGATGACCACTTCTCCATAGTTTCCATCCAGGATAATCTCATCACCATCATGGATCTTCTGTGAAGCTGTTCCCAGGGCTATGACCGTAGGGATGTTGAAGGCGCGCACCAAAATTGCGACATGGCTGGCTCTCCCTCCTCCATCCAAGGCAATACCAATGATATGCTTCTTGTCCATCGAGAAAAGTTCAGAAGGCATGAGAGTGTCGGCAACAAGTATGACATCTTCAGTAAGATTCTTTACTGTCCGCCTGGTTCTCATGTTGAGAGCATCGAGCAAGTGAAGCGACACATCCTTGAAATCGACACTCCGTTCTTTGAGCATTTCATCAGGTGAGCCTTCAAGTAGGGCGACCATACTATTGGTCACTGATTCCACAGCCCACCCAGCACCTACGAGGTTTGTAGAAATATACTCCTCAATCTGGGAGAGGTATTCGGGATCGCCCAGCATCATTAGGTGTGTCTGCAAAATATCTGCCGGTTCAGCAGAGATATCAGGGCTTTGGTGTTCCTCCAATGCCTTTTTTGCCTGTCCTACGGCTGTACGAAATTTATGCACTTCTTCCTGTACATCCACAGCCATTATGTGTTGCTTTTCAACAACCATGAAAGAGCGTACATGTACTAGGGCTTTCCCTTTGGAAAGACCCCCTGAAGCTGCTATACCCTTGAATATCCTCATATGTAATGTACTATACGGGCTTTATCCTCTCATGTAAAGCTGGAAACCCGACAGCAATTCGACTAGAATGACCATATGGACGGCAATGATGAAAAGCAAAGAATACCCAAGAGCCCTAAAGGTAGGAGACACACACTTGTCCTCTTTGGAATCTGGCTGGTCTTCACAGCGACAGTACTTGTCATAGGGCTCCCTATCGTACTTGAATCTGTCAGGCAAAGTGGGGTCCTCCCTCTGCTCAATGCCGCTACAGGGACGACTAGCAATCAGCAACAGGCAAGAATTTGGTTCTATAGCTCTGACGGTTCACTCAGGGAGTTCAGGCAGGAACAGGTGAAACAGGGTGGCTCCGCCTATCATGATACCTTTGAAAGCTTGCTTTCCGGACCCAATCTCCAAGCCCTCAAAAAGGGAGCAATCTCTTCTATTGATCCCAAAACCACCTTACGAGGTATTACCCTCTCAAACAAAGTACTCTACATTGACCTAAGCAAGCAGTTCCTGGAGAGTAGGGATGTAAAGAAAGCTTACGAACAGCTCAGAAGGACTGCAAAAGGGTTTCCCCAAATCAAGGACATAGTCCTGCTTATTGAGGGAGAGCGAGCAACTCTTCCAGCTGACCTGTAAAAGAGGCACTATCCAAGCCTTTTGATTTTTTAAGCAAGGCAAGAAATTCCCTATTCCCCTTATGCCCGGTGAGAGGGCTCATCGCCAATGCATGGATGCCCACCCCTTCCTCCGATAGGAAGGTAAAGACTGTGTGCATTACCTCCACTAAAAGTGCAGAGTCGGTGATCACTCCCGTAAAATCTTCCAAATCCTTAGGCACTTCAAACTGTGGCTTGATGAGAGCGACCAGCCAGGTATCCCCAGCGAGCGAGAGAATATGCGAGGCCGCCTCTCCGATGGAACGGAACGAGAGGTCGCATACTGCACCCTGAGGGGGAGGATCAAGCTCTTCAAGGGTCATAATGTTCTGCTTTTCATGCACCAAAACACGAGGGTCTGTCCTCAATCGCCAATCAAGTTGGTTGTATCCGACATCGACACTATGCACAAGCTTTGCTCCACGCTGGAGCAAGCAGTCGGTAAAGCCCCCTGTAGAGGAGCCGGCATCCAGCATGACCAAGCCATTAACAGAGAGGGAAAAGGCCTCAAGGGCATGTTCAAGCTTATAGCCACCTCGTGATACGTACTGCTCAAAGCTCAGTGAGAGAGTGGCATCCTCACTGAAGGTCTGTCTAAAATCGGTAGTGAGTTCTCCATTTGCATAGACGTTCTTACAGGCGATGAAGGCTGTGAGCTGGTCTTTGGTGTACTTTCTGCCGTATTGGTTCATGAGCAACTGCAGCAGGGGCTTCTTCTTCTGTTTCATCAGATGAGAAAGTTCCTACTAAAGCGTTCAATCTTCAGGGTGTTTCCAGTGGATACATCCAAAGTGACACAGACACCCTGCAGCACAGGGCTCGTGTCAGCTATCTCACTTCGCATCGGCATCTGGGTAAGCTGTCTTGCAATGGATATTTCCGGGTCAGACCCAATAACACTATCGGAAGGCCCACACAGCCCAAGGTCGGTGATGTATGCACTTTTCTTGGGGAGTATCTTCTCATCCGAGGTCTGCACATGGGTGTGGGTCCCTACCAAGGCTGAGATTTTTCCGTCAAGGTAGAGGCTGAGTGCCTCTTTCTCTTCAGTATTCTCAGCATGAAAGTCAACCAGAATAAGCGGGGTCTGTTTACGAAGTCTCTGTACATGTTCCAGTCCAACACGATATGGACAGTCGATGGAAGGAAGCTGCATCCGCCCCTGCAGGTTGAGCACCCCTACCTTGGTTCCCTTGATGTCTACAACTACCGACCCATGCCCGGGAGCTTGGGGAGGGTAGTTTGCAGGACGCAAGAGCCGTTTTTCGCTATCGAGGTGAACCCTCAAGTCCTCCTGCTGCCAAATGTGGTTTCCACTGGTGATAACATCAACACCCAAAGAGAAGAACTGTTCCATGAGAGAGGCCGAAAGGCCAAAGCCATTGGCAGCATTCTCGCCGTTGACGATGACCATATCAGCGCGATAGTCCTTGACCAAAGAGCCAAGGCCCATAAAAAGCGCCCTGCATCCGGGTTGTCCGCAGACATCCCCGAGCAGCAGGGCTACAAGTGTTTTCTTATCAGACACCTTAAAACCTACCTAGCATATTCGACGACCCTCATCTCTCGGATAATTGTCACTTTGATCCTACCAGGATAGCGAAGCTCTGCCTCAATGCGACTAGCAATGCCTTTGGCAATATCTTTGGCCCCGTCATCAGTAACCTGCTCATTGTTGACCAGAATTCTGAGTTCACGACCTGCTTGGATGGCAAATGCCTTATCCACTCCGGTAAAACTTTCAGCTATATGCTCAAGAGACTCAAGTCTCTTGATGTAGTTATCCAAAGTCTCACGACGAGCCCCCGGACGTGCAGCACTGATGGCGTCAGCTATCTGTACGATGACTGCCTCAATGGTGGTCGGTTCGGTATCGTTGTGGTGGGCCAAAATAGCATTGACAACTCGAGGGTCTTCGCCAAGGCGTTTTGCCATCTCAGCACCAAGTTCAGCATGGGTAGCGTCACTTTCAGTCTCAATACCCTTGCCGATGTCATGTAAAAGGCCGGCTCGCATAGCGAGTTCGCTGTTTGCCCCGACTTCACTTGCAATCATCCCAGAGAGGATAGCTACCTCCTTGGAGTGATTAAGCACATTCTGTCCATAACTAGTACGGAAATAGAGCCTTCCAAGTGCACGGATGGTTTCAGGTCCCATATTATGTACACCAAGCTCGAAGATGACCTTCTCACCCTCATCAGCGATAATCCTACCAATTTCCTTGGTGACCTTATTGACCACTTCCTCAATCCGAGCTGGGTGGATTCTTCCATCCTGGACCAACCTTTCCAAGGAGACGCGGGCAATCTCTTTGCGCACAGGATCAAAACAGGAGATCACCACAGCTTCTGGGGTGTCATCGATGATGACATCCACACCGGTGAGGGTCTCAAGGGTCCGGATGTTTCGACCTTCACGGCCAATAATTCTTCCCTTCATCTCGTCACTAGGCAAACTTACAGAGCTGATAGTAACATCACTGGTTACCTCAGTAGCAAGACGTTGAATTGAGGTAACCACAATATCACGCGCCTTCTTATCGGCAGAAAGCTGTGCTTCCTGTTCGATCTTGTTGACCATCACCTGTCCATCACGGCGAGCTTCGTTGTACATGCTCTCCATGATTGTGTTTTTTGCCTCTTCCGAGTTCATGCCTGCTATGCGTTCAATTTCAGTAAACAGGTTGCTTTCTTTCGTTGCAACCTCAAGTTCCATTTGGGCAAGTCTAGCTTCCCAATCTCCCAATTGCTTTCTGATAGCATCCAATTCGGCTTGCTTATGCTCGATAGTCTCCTCTTTCTGTAAGAGTCGTCTTTCCGAGCGCTGCAATTCACTTCGCCTTTCTCTAGCTTCTCGTTCCTGCTGCTGTTGTTCTTTCAACAACTGATCACGAGTCTCAAGCAAAAGCTCTTTGCTTTTCGCTTCCGCTTCTTTTATTGCTTCCTGATTCAGTCTAACAGCTCTCTGTTCGACCGAGGTAAGCTTAAATTTCGCATACAGCCAACGGCTTAACCAACCTAAGATGATACCAATAAAACAACTAAGGAGTATAGTAAGTATAATGTTCATATACTACCCCCTATTGTAATGTTACAATCATACGAACGGATGTAGTAATTGTCAAGGCTCATATTGTTGAAAATATAGTCTATAAGCATAGGAATACCAGCGAATTGACATAATATTTCCTGCCAACCATGGAGAAAACAACAACAAGAAAACAAAAAACCGCCATCATTACAACAGCGGCTTAGCCCTAACGGGCAGATAAATTGGTGAAGGTGCGCTAGCGAGTCTTATTTGTCCTCTTTTACACTCTTCTTAGCATTCTCGGCTATTGCCTTTGTACTGGTTTCAGCCTTTTTAGGAGCTGCTTTCACAGCCTTCTTTTCAGCTTTTTTCTCAGCCTTCTTATCGGGCTTTGAGGTTTTTTCAACCAGCTCAAGAATGACCATTTCAGCTGCATCACCAAGACGATTGCCGGTTTTCAGGATACGGGTATACCCACCCTTACGCTCAGCAAACATGGGAGCGATCTCTAGGAAAAGCTTAGCGGAAATAGCTTCGTCTTTAATATCTCGATCAATGCGACGGCGATTTGCAACACTGTCGTCCTTTGCACGAGTAATCATTTTCTCAGCCATTCTGCGAACTTCCAGAGCCTTTGCTTTGGTGGTCTCAATTCTTTCATATCTGAATAATGAGGTCACCATACTGCGCTTCATTGCATTCCTGTGTGAGGAGGTTTTGCTCAGCGCATTGAATCCAATCCTATGCTTCATTCTCTTCTTCCTTGTTCCCTGGGACTCTGATTGCTGTCTTCAAAACGCTATAGTCTGTCATCCCAAGACTGAGATTCCATTCCTTAAGCTTATCCTTGATTTCAGAGAGACTCTTTTTACCGAAGTTTCTCGTCTTAGCAATCTCTTCCTCAGTTTTCTTGGTCAGATCACCAATAGTCCTGATGTTGGCATTCTTGAGGCAATTGCTGGACCGTACGGTCAACTCCAATTCCTCAACAGAGGTGTTGAGAATCTTACGGACTCTCTCTTCCTCTTCATCTACCTCATCGTTGCTACTAATCAGTGTCTCGTCGAAGTTAATGAAAATCTGGAAATAATCTTTCGCGATCTTCGCTGCTTCTGCCAAGGCGTTCTGAGGAACAATAGTTCCATCGGTGTAGATTTCCATTGTCAGTTTATCGTAATCACTACGGTAGCCGACTCTGGTGGGTTCAATTGAATATGTTACGCGAGTGACAGGTGAGAAGGTTGAGTCGAGGGGGATAGTCCCGATCTCCTCAATGTATTTCTCGTTGATTTCAGACGGGACATAGCCCCTACCAAGGTCAATCTGAACCTCCATCTCGATGTTGGCATCCTCCATCATCGTAAAGAGGACCAGATCCTTGTTGGTGATCTCAACCTGGTCACGCTCGAAGTTTGCGCCGGTCACTACGCCAGGGCCTTTGCACTCGATGAGAAGGTTTGTTCCCTCCGAGTCCTCAGGCATGCTGATCCGCAGCTTTTTCAAAGAAGCAATGATATCCGAGATATCCTCACGGACACCTGGAAGTTGCTCAAATTCGCTGGAAATCATATGCGGTACACCATCTTCATTAAAGCTGGTGAACTTCACAGCAGTGACTGCATACCCCTGGATTGATGAGAGAAGCACCCTTCGCAGCGTATTGCCGATTGTGGTACCAAAGCCTCTCTCAAAAGGATAGGCAATAAATCGACCATAATTCGGTTCTACTGCGTTGTGTTCAAAGGTAATCCCCTTGGGCTTCTTAAAGCCCTTCAGAAGGTTTTTGCGTGCCATGGTTACTC
>WOYI011507538.1_pt1 | contig 11542 bp, 12 predicted proteins | sample 6423411 | NCBI WGS metagenome assembly WOYI01 (sample SAMN13441803, study PRJNA592873) | oil field metagenome | biome: oil field; feature: oil-well bore; material: oil-contaminated soil; isolation source: oil-contaminated soil from oil-well borehole | place: Germany: Wietze | collected 2016-10-18 ... | reverse complement strand
CAGGGGATCCAGGGTCGCGTCTTGTATTACCACATCTGAAAGCCCCACTGAGCATATCTTTGCCCTGCCGCTCGCCGCAACGGCGAGCCGAGATGAAACTCCGGTTGTTGGTGGGTGCTGATTTGATTTGCACGATGGTCGCTGGCTTCGCGCATTGACAGCGTCTCCAGGGGCGCCTCGAATAACCCCGATTTGTGTAGGACCCTGTGCGCGAGCGCTTTCGCTCCGATGGGAGGCCAGCGCGAACGGCGTTCGCGCAAGGGGCGCGCCCCTGTCGGGTGCCGACGAAAAGGCGCCCTCAGTCGTCAGCCGGCTCGCTCTCGATCGGCGCCAGCGTGTTCAGCACCTCGCGCACCTGCGCCTGTAGCGCCTGCCACGACTTCTCCCACTGGCCCGCATGCGGCTGCGCCAGGGCGAAGCGCTGCAGCATGGCGTGGGCGCGTTCCAGCCGCTCCTGCAGCGTTGCGATCTCGGCCAGCGCCTGCTCGTGCTCGTCCTTGCCGACCATCAGGATCTTGCGGTCCTGGCACACGCCGATGCACGGTTGCGGCGCTTCGATCTTGCCGCAGCCGATGCACTGCCAGGCCTGGATGTAGTCGGTCATGCGCTTCGCGCTCCCAATCCACGGAGCGCGGGGCGCCGGACCCCGCGCTTGGCACATGTCGGCCACCATGGTCTACGCGATCGATCGCAGCGGGTGCCGCCGTTGCCCGCGATGTACACGAAGGCGCTCAATGCGGGTGGGCGGGCGCCGTGGTCCAGCTCGGCCGATCGAAATAGCGGGGGTAGTCGGCCACCGCATCGCGCATCGCGACCACCTGCGCCATGTCGTCGGGATCCTGTTTCAGCTTGTGCGCGGCAGCCAGCAGCGGCACCAGCATGCCGTGCAGCGCAGCGTCCTGTTCGGGTGCGAGCTTGCACTTGGCGAAGATGTCCGCCGCGGCCTGCTCGATCAGGCCGATCCGGTCCAGAGCCATGGTCGCGTCCATGTGTCCCATCTCGTCGTGGCGCAGTTCCTCCAGTGCCGTGTGGATGCGCGTCATGCCGCCGTGCAAGGCGGCGTCGGCGTGCCAGCGCTGGTCCGGCGCGGCCACGTGATGCGGCACATGGCCGGCGTCGTGCGCCTGCTGCGGTACGGCGGCGGCGCTCTGGGCCAGCATGGCCAGGGCGCCGAGCATCGCCAGGCGAAGCGATCGATCTTTCATGCAGGACTCCTGCAAGCGGCGCGGCCGCGGACGGCTCGATCGTACGCACCCCCGCCGCGGACACGAATGATTCAGGTCAACGACAAGCCCTGCTGCGCAGGCCACCATGCGCCACCCCATCGTGCCGAGGATCGCGCATGCAACTGGTTTGTCCCGCCGGCAACTTGCCGGCCCTGCAGGCGGCGGTGGACGCTGGCGCGGATGCGGTCTACGCCGGCCTGCGCGACCAGACCAACGCACGTACCTTCCCCGGCCTGAACTTCTCCGACGCGGAGCTGCGGCAGGGCATTGCCTACGCCCATGCGCGCGGCCGCAAGGTCTATCTCGCGCTCAACACCTATCCGGACAGCGGGCGGCTGGCGCAGTGGTACGCCGCGGTGGACAAGGCCGCGGCGCTGGGCTGCGACGCGATCATCGCCGCGGAGATGGCGGTGCTCGACTACGCCACGCGCACCTACCCGGCGCTGGCGCGGCACCTGTCGGTGCAGGGCTCGGCCACCACCGCGCCGGCGCTGCGCTACGTGCACGAACGCTTCGGCATCAGCCGCGCCGTGTTGCCGCGGGTGCTGTCGATCCAGCAGGTGGAGCGGCTGTGCGAGGGATCGCCGGTGCCGCTGGAAGTGTTCGCATTCGGCAGCCTGTGCATCATGGTCGAGGGTCGCTGCCAGCTCTCCAGCTACGTCACCGGTGCCTCGCCGAACCGTCATGGCGTGTGCACGCCGGCGAAGTTCGTGCGCTGGAGCGAGCATGAAGACGGTCGCCGCAGCGTGCACCTCAACCAGGTGCTGATCGACCGCTTCGAACCCGCCGAGCCGGCCGGCTATCCGACCGTGTGCAAGGGACGTTTCGAGGTGGGCGGCGAAACCTTCCATGCGCTGGAGGAGCCGACCAGCCTGAACACGCTGGAGCTGTTGCCGCGGCTGGCGCAGGCCGGCGTGGCGGCGCTGAAGATCGAGGGCCGCCAGCGCGGCGTGGCGTATGTCGGCTCGGTGACCCGCACCTGGCGCGACGCGCTGGACCGCTACCGCACGGCGCCGCAGGACTGGTCGCTGCAGCCGGGCTGGCGCCAGTCGCTGTCCAAGCACGCCGAAGGTCACCAGACCACGCTCGGCCCCTATCACCGCCACTGGCATTGAACCGATGCACGCGATGAAACTGAGCCTGGGTCCGCTGCAGTACTTCTGGCCGCGCGAACGCACGCTGGCGTTCTATCGCCAGGCGGCACAGTGGCCGGTCGACATCCTCTACCTCGGCGAAACCGTGTGCAGCAAGCGCCGCGAACTGTCGACCCGCGACTGGATCGCGCTGGCCGACGAGCTGGGTGAGAGCGGCAAGCAGGTGGTGCTGTCGTCGCTGGCGCTGATCGAGGCCGAATCGGAACTCGGCGCGCTGATCCGGCTGGTCGAGAACGGCCGCTGCTGGATCGAGGCCAACGACCTGTCGGCGGTGCAGCTGTGCCGCGAACGTGGCGTGCCGTTCGTCGCCGGCTCCACCCTCAACGTCGACAACCACCAGGCCCTGGCCATGCTGATGGACGACGGCCTGCGCCGCTGGGTGCCGGGCGTGGAGCAGGGCCAGACCCTGCTGACCGAGCTGCGCGAGGCGATGCTTGCGGAAGGGCGGCCGATGCCGGAGCTCGAGGTAATCGCGTTCGGTCGGCTGCCGCTGGCGTTTTCCGCACGCTGCTTCACCGCCCGCGCGCTGGACCTGGCCAAGGGCCAGTGCGGCTTCCGCTGCATCGACTATCCCGACGGCCTGCCGCTGGCCACGCGCGAGGGGCAGCCGTTCCTGCGCATCAACGGCATCCAGAGCCAGGGCGAGGAGATCACCGACCTCGGACCCGAACTGCCGGCCCTGCGCGAACTGGGCGTGGACGTGCTGCGGCTGTACCCGCAAGTCGAAGGCATGGCCGACGTGCTGGCCCATTTCGACCTCGCCCGCCACTCGCCGCAACCGCCGCCGCGCTTCGGCGCGCGCAACGGCTACTGGCACGGCGAACAGGGCATGCGGCCGACCGGCACGGCATAGAGGCGATGGCTCGGCGGCACGATGCTGCCGCATCAACCCGCGATGGTGTTTGCGCCATCGTGCAGGCTGACAGGCTCGGGCCGCCGAATGGGGTCTTCGGGTAACCGGTCGAATGCGGCCCCGCGCGCCGGTATCCGGCACGCGATGACACCACCGGCCTTGCCTTCATTCCGCCTTCCGGCCTGCTTTTCCGTGTCTGCTTCACCCTGCGCGGCGACATGGACGCTCGCCTCCGCCGGAATTACGGCCTCCAAGTCTTGCAGATTCGGGGGCAGGGCCTTCGCTCCTTGCCGCCTACCTCGAACGGGCAATGAATTGCCCGAAAGGGGGGTATCAAGGCTGAGCGCAAACCGTCGTTCATGCGCCTGCGCAAGTCGGCGCTGATACCGTGCCGACGCCGACGCGCCCATCGTTGCCGAGTTGTGCGGCTTCGTGCGCAACGGCCGGGCCCGGCTAACAGCGCTTGACGGGCCAGAGATGCCAGGCATATGCTGTGACATATGCCGCGCCGATGGAGGCGACCCATGCAAAACGAACGACACGTGCGCCTGTTCCGCAACGGCCGCAACCAGGCCGTGCGCATTCCGCGCGAATTCGAGTTGCCGGGCGACGAGGCGATCCTGCGCCAGGAAGGCGACCGGCTGGTGCTAGAACCGATCCAGCGCAAGCGTGACCTGCTGGAAATCCTCGCCACGCTGGAGCCGCTCGACGAGGAGTTTCCGGAAATCGACGACCCACCGGTCACCGATGAGGACATCTTCTGAGATGGCCGCCCTGCGCTATCTGCTGGATACCAACATCGTCTCCGAGCTGGTCAAGCAGCCGAAAGGTTCGGTGGCCAGGCGTTTGGCCATGATGCCGAGAGAGATCTTTGCGATCAGCATTGTGGTGGCTGCCGAGCTGCGTTACGGCGTGGTTTGCAAAGCGTCGCCAAAACTCTCGCAGCGGGTCGAAGCTGTACTGGAAGGCATCGACATTCTGCCGATGGAGGAGCCGGTAGATCGGCATTACGGCAACATCCGCGCCGAGCTTTCGCGGATGGGGCTACCGATCGGGCAGAACGATCTGTTCATTGCCGCGCATGCGCGCGCGCTCGATCTGGTGCTGGTGACGGCGAACGTGCGCGAGTTTGCACGCGTGCCGGGCCTGCTGGTGGAGAACTGGCTGGCAGACGCCGCCGATGTCTGAATGCCTGCACGTCGAGAAACCCTTTCTCGATCAGCTGGTCATGCGGGACTGGACGATGACCGACCCGATCAAAACGCGTAGAGCAGCACCGTAAAGTAGTGGCAGGTGGTGCCGGCGAGCACGAACAGGTGCCAGATGAAATGGCTATAGCGGAGCTTCTCGTCCAGCACGAAGAAGATCACCCCGAGGGTGTAGGCGACGCCGCCGCCGAACAGCCAGGCCAGGCCGCCCGGTGCCATGTGCAGCCACAACGGACGGATCGCGATCAGCGCCAGCCAGCCCATCGCCAGGTACAACAGGGTCGACAGCCGGTGAAAGCGCGTGCCGGCCAGCAGCTTGAACAGCAGGCCCGCCAGCGCCAGGCTCCACACCAGCCCGAGCAGGGTCCAGCCCCAGCCGCCGCGCAGCACGCCCAGGGTGATCGGGGTGTAGGTGCCGGCGATCAGCAGGTAGATCGCGCCGTGATCCAGCAGCCGCAGCGCCGCCTTGATCCGCGGATGCGGGATCGCGTGATACAGCGTCGACGCCAGGTAGAGCAGGACCGCGCTGGCGCCGAAGACCGCCGCCCCCACCACCGCCGCGGTGCTGTGTGCATGCATGGCGTTGATGATCAGGATCGGCAGGCCCGCGACCGCCAGCAGCAGGCCGACGCCGTGGCTGAGGCTGTTGGCGATTTCCTCGCCGAGCGTGGGCATGGGTGAACTCGACGGGTCGGTTGCTGGGGGCATGCGGGAAATGCTCGCTGAGGAGTGACGATCGATGTGCAACTGGCGCCCGATGTAGGTTGGGGTGAGCTTGCGAACCCCAACACAACCTGGCCGCGATGTTGGGGTTCGCTGCGCTCACCCCAACCTACCTGCGGCCCCCCGCTCACACCCGAGCGAACACCAGGCTCGCGTTGGTGCCGCCGAAGCCGAAGCTGTTCGACATTACGGTGTCGAGCCTGGCCTGGCGCGATTCGCGCAGGATCGGGAAGCCTTCCGCACGCGGGTCGAGTTCGTCGATGTTGGCCGAGCCGGCCATGAAACCGTCCTGCAGCATCAGCAGGCTGTAGATCGCCTCGTGCACGCTGGCGGCGCCGAGCGAGTGGCCGCTCAGCGCCTTGGTCGAGGACAGCGGCGGCACGGCCGCACCGAACACCTCGCGCACGGCCTGCAATTCGACGATGTCGCCCAGCGGCGTGGCGGTGCCGTGGGTATTGAGGTAATCGATCGATCCGCCCGTGTTGGCCATCGCCATCCGCATGCAGCGCACCGCGCCCTCGCCCGAGGGCGCCACCATGTCGGCGCCGTCCGAAGTCACGCCGTAGCCGACCAGTTCCGCATGGATGCGCGCACCGCGGGCCTTGGCGTGTTCGTAGTCCTCCAGCACCAGCATGCCGCCGCCGCCGGCGATGACGAAGCCGTCGCGGCCGGCGTCGTACGGGCGCGACGCGCGTTCGGGCGTGTCGTTGCTGCCGCTGGACAGCGCACCCATGGCGTCGAACTGCGCGGTCATGCCCCAGTGTTCTTCTTCGCCGCCGCCGGCGAACATCACGTCCTGCGCGCCATGCCGGATCAGCTCGGCCGCGGCGCCGATGCAGTGCCCCGAGGTGGCGCAGGCGGCGGCGATCGAATAGCTCAGGCCGAGGATGCCGAACGCGGTGGCCAGGGTGGCCGATACGGTGGAACACATCGTGCGCGGCACCATGAACGGACCGACCTTGCGTACGCCCTTGTTGCGCAGCAGGTCGGCGGTTTCGATCTGCCAATGCGGCGAACCGCCGCCGGACCCGGCGATCACTCCGCTGCGCGGATGCCGCACCTGCTCGATGGCCAGCCCGGCATCGGCGATCGCCGCGCGCATCGCCAGGTAGGCATAGGCGGCGGCATCGCCCATGAAGCGCCGCAACTTGCGGTCGATCTCGCCGTCCAGGTCGACCTGCGGTACGCCGGCGACCTGGCTGCGCAGGCCCAGCTCGGCATAGCCGGGCATGGCGCGAATGCCGCTCTTCAAGTCCTGTAAAGCACGCGACACGGTGTCGGCGAGGTTGCCCAGGCACGAGACGATGCCGAATCCGGTGATCACGACGCGGCGCATCAGAAGCCCTCCGTGGACTGGAACAGGCCCACCCGCATATCGCCGGCGACGTAGATCAGGCGGTCGTCGACGAAGGTCTTGCCGTCGGCCACCACCAGCGCGAGCCTGCCGCGCATCACGCGGCGCACGTCGATCTCGTAGCGCACCAGCCGGGCATCGGGCAGCACCTGGCCGCTGAACTTCACCTGCCCCACGCCCAGCGCGCGGCCGCGCCCGGGCTCGCCCAGCCACGGCAGGAAGAACCCCGACAGCTGCCACATCGCGTCCAGTCCCAGGCAGCCGGGCATCACCGGATCCCCGGCGAAATGGCAGCCGAAGAACCAGAGCTCCGGATGGATGTCCAGTTCGGCGCGCAGCACGCCTTTGCCATGGGTGCCGCCGTGGTCGTCGACGTGGGTGATGCGGTCGAACATCAGCATCGGCGGGGCCGGCAGGCGTGCGTTGCCGGGGCCGAACAGCTCGCCGCGGGCGCAGGCCAGCAACTGGTCGCGGTTGAACTCGGAGGGGCGGTTCATGGGGTATCTCATGCGGAAGTCGGGCGAGTGTGGCTGGCGCCGCGGGGTAGGCGCCCTGACCCGGATCAAGGGTGTACGGCCGCGGCTGCGGTGCTCAGCGACGTGGCCAGGGCGAACGCGTGCCGCCACCACGCCGCCCCTGGGCCGCGCCGGCCAGGCTGCCAGCCCGGGCTGCGCCCACAGCACAGCGGCCAGCAGCAGCGCGACCGCGATGCGCTGCATGACGGGCACCGGCTGCTGGCGCCGCTCGTCCAGCCACCGTTGCACGCCCGGGATTCGCGTGCCGCGCGGCACCCGGCGACGCCGGTCGATGCAGGCCACGAACGGCGCGATCTCCATCGCCATCGAGGCGATCGGCAGCGGCACGCCGATGCCCAGCCCCAGCGCACCGGTGAGCATGCCGGCACCGCTTGCCAGCGCGACCGCCGCGGCCACGAGGGCGGCCAGGCCGAGCCGCCAGTGCCGCTACAGCGCGTGTCGTCGCTCGCCGACGATGCCTCGGCTCGGCACGGCGAGCAGGAAGCGCAGCGGCAGCGTGCTGCCGGCGCCTGCTCAAGCCGCAGCCAGGTCATCGCACGGACGATGGATGCGCACCCGCACGCTGCCGTCCGCCGCGGGTGCCTCCGGCTCGGCGTCGAAGCCGAGCTGGGCCAGTTCCATCAGCAGCGGGCGCGGCCGTCTTGGCGCGACGATCGTCACCGGTGCGCCCGGCCCCAACTCGCTGGCGGCGGCAAGCGCGCAGCATGGGTTCGGGTGCGGGGAAATGGCGCAGGTCGAGTTCGTCGGGGATGGCGCCATTGCAGCGCACGCCACGACGCGCGGCGCTGATCCAGGTCAGCCATCGTGCCCGGGATCACTCAAGCGGTAGAGGGAAAGCCGAGTGCGTGCAGCATGGTCATCTCATCGACTGGCAATCGTGCGGCCAACTGCTCGCCGTGGGTCAGCTCGACCGTGGCGAACTCCCGGCGCAGCGGATACTGCTTGCGCAGCCGGTCGAAGGCGGCCGCGCGCGCGTCGTCAGCGGCATCGAGGGTGGCGCGGAAGGTGGCGTCATCGTCGGTGATGCGCCACGCCGCGCGCATCAGGTCCAGCGCGCGCCGCGGCGCCAGCCGGGCGACGTCGAGCACGCACCGGGCGGATGCGGGCACCAGTGACGCCAGCGTCAGGGTCGATGCCTGGCCGAGGAAGGCGCAGAGCGCCTCGTACAGCATCCACGTGCCGCGCAGCTTGCCGTCGTAGGAGTAGCCGGCGATGTGCGGCGTGGCCAGGTCGACCCGCGCGGCGAGCCGGCGGTCCACCCGCGGCTCGCCTTCCCACACGTCGAGCGCCACATGCAGGTCGTCGCGCCGTTCCAGTGCGGCCAGCAGCGCGGCGTTGTCGACCACCGCGCCGCGCGAGGTGTTGAGCAGGATCGCCCCGGGTTTCAGCCGGGCGAGCAACGCCGTATCGCCGAGGTGGAAGGTGGGATGCGCGCCCTCGCGCAGCAGCGGGGTATGGAAGCTGACGATGTCGCAGCCGGCGATCGCGTCCATGTCCACCAACCCGGTGCGACCCGCGTCGGCCAGCGGCGGATCGCAGGCGAGCACGTCGAGCCCCATCGCCTGCAGCCGCCGCTGCAGCCGCGAGCCGACGTTGCCCAGCCCGACGATGCCCGCGCGCTTGCCGGCCAAGGAGAAACCGTGGCGCTCGGCCAGTTCCAGCAGGGCGCTGGCGACGTAGTCGACCACCGACATCGCGTTGCAGCCCGGCGCGCTGGCGAAGACGATGCCCTGCGCGCGCAGCCAGTCCACATCCACGTGGTCGGTGCCGATGGTGGCGGTACCGACGAAGCGCACGCGCGAACCGGCGAGCAGCGCTTCGTCGACGCGGGTGACCGAGCGCACCAGCAGCACGTCGGCATCGCGCACGTCGTCCGCCGTCAGGCTGCGCCCCGGCCGGGCCACCACCTCGCCGAAATCGGCGAACAGTTCGCACGCCAGCGGCATGTTTTCGTCGACCAGGATCTTCATCGTCCGCTGCTCCGCGCGCCGGCTGGCCGGTCATGATAGGACGGCCGCGTGGGTTCACGCGGTGCGGGCCGGCGGCGCATCGTAGCGGAGCGATGGCGCAGGTGCCTGGCGCGGCGTTCCCTTTCGGGGCGCGGCGTCGCGGCATCGCGCTCAGTGCGCGGCGAGCTTGCGCACGGCGGCGACGAACTCGGGATCGGTGCGGCCGATGATCGTGCTGCGCGCCACCACGCGGCCGTCGGCATCGAGCAGCAGCAGCACGCTGGAGTGGTTGAAGTCGCCGTCGGGCAGCGGGCGGTACTGCACGCCGAGCAGCGCGGCCAGCGGCCGCACGTCGGCCGGCTCCGCACGTGCCAGCGTCCACCAGCGCGGATCGAGCTGGTGGCGGCCGGCGTAGTCGGCGAGCCTGGCGACGCTGTCGCGGGCCGGATCGAAACTCACCGCCAGCAGCCGGAGTGCGGCCGGGTCGCCGGCGGCGTGGCGGGTCGCCTTCATCGTCTCGATGATCATCGGGCAGACCATCGTGCACGAGGCGTAGAACATGCTGACCAGCTGCGGCTGGCCGCGGCGTGCGGCCAGCGGCGAAGCATGGCCGGCCTGGTCGGTGAGGGTCACCGGCAGCTGGTACACCGAGTCGCCCGGAAGCGTGTCGGCGGCATGCACCGGCGGGCCGAGCAGCAGGACGCAAAGCAGGAGCAGGAGTCGGTTCATGGCAGTCCTCCGCTGGGCCGCACGCAACGGAAGCCCAGATTGGCGGTGGTGTCGGTAGCCTTCAGCGAGGAGAGCATGGCGATGCGCATCAGCGTGGCGTAGTTCTCCTTCTGCTCCATGCTGATTGCGCCGGCACCGCAGAACTTCAGCTTGTCGGCGCCGTCCTGGTCGCGGCTGTCGCTGCCCACCAGCAGCGCGTTGAAGTCGTCCACCCATTCCCACACCAGGCCGTTGAGGTCGCGCACGCCGTGCAGGTCGGCCGCGCCGCCGATCGGCGGCAGCGCATGGGAAGAGGGTCGGCTGTACCAGTCCAGCACGCGCTCGCGCCAGGCCGGGTCGCTGCGCGCGTCGGCGCGGGTGGCATCGGCGGCAGCAGCCATCTCCCACTCGTACCAGCTCGGCAGGCGAGCGTGCTCGCTCGCGCAGTAGGCCTGTGCGGCGAACCAGCTCACCCGCGTGACCGGCTGGGCCGGCAGCGCGTCGGTGCCGAGCGCATCGGGCGCGGCCCATTGCGACAGGTAGCGGCCATCGGCGAACACCGGCGGCACTCGGTCGCGCCGCCACGCGGGGTGGCGGCGCACGAAGGCGAGGAACTCGGCGTTGGTCACCGGTTCGGTGCGCAGGGCGAACGGCGCCACCAGCGACGGGGCAGTCTTGCCGTCGGCCGGCAGCACGCTGGCGAAGCGCCCGCCGGGCAGCGGCCGGTAGTCCGTCGCGACGGCGGCGGGCGTTGCGGCGAGCGCCGCCAGCGCCGCCAGCGCCAGCAGCAGCGTGCCCGCGCGCATCGGCTCAATGCTCCGCGGCGGGCGCGGTGGCGGGTTGTGCGCGTACTTTCGCCACCTCGTCCTTGCTCACCTGGCCGCCGGGGTTGTCCCAGCTGTTGAGCACGTAGGTGAGGATGTTGGCCACCTCGTCGTCGGTGAGCTGGGTCATCGGCGGCATCACCGAGTCGTACTCGACGCCGTTGACGGTGACCTTGCCGGTGAGGCCGTGCAGCGGGATCGCGATCAGCGCGTCCTTGTCCTTGCCGGCCAGCCTCGCGACGTAGCCCGATTTGGCCAGCGGCGGGAACACGCTGGGCAGGCCGGCGCCGTTCGCCTGGTGGCAGACCGAGCAGGTGCCGGTGAACAGCTGCTTGCCGGCGGCGATCTGCTCGTCCTTGCTCAGCGTGCCCGCGGCGTTGGCCTTCGCGGCAGTGGCCACCGCATGCAGGTTCGGCTCGGCGCGGTCGCCGAGGTAGACCGAGTCGACCTCCTTGCCCGAATAGATCGCCTTGTTCTCCGGCCCGTCCACCTTGAGGATGCCCAGCGCGCCCTTGTTGAAGGCGCGGAAGATCGAGTGGTCCACCAGCACGTAGCTGCCCGGCACCTGGGTCTTGAACTCGACCATGGCCGCGCCGCCAGACGGTATCAATGTCGTCTGCACGTTGTGCTGCTCGACGGTGCCGCCCTCCTGCCGCACGGTGTCGAAGATCTCGCCGATCACGTGGAAGCTGGACACCAGGTTCGGGCCACCGTTGCCCACGAACAGGCGCACCGTCTGGCCGACCTTGGCGGTGAGCGCCTTGTCGCCGGTGAGCGCGCCTTCGTGGCCGTTGAACAGCACGTAGGTCGGCTTCTCGTCGATCGCCTTGTCCATGTCGAAACCCTGGTGGCCCTTCTCGCGGTACTTGCCGACCGTGTAGAAGTCGCCCTGCATCACGTAGTACTCGTGGTCGACGGCGGGCATGCCTTCCGGCGGCTCGACCAGGATCAACCCGTACATGCCGTTGGCGATGTGCATGCCCACCGGCGCGGTGGCGCAGTGGTAG
>WOYI010713350.1_pt1 | contig 11544 bp, 10 predicted proteins | sample 6423411 | NCBI WGS metagenome assembly WOYI01 (sample SAMN13441803, study PRJNA592873) | oil field metagenome | biome: oil field; feature: oil-well bore; material: oil-contaminated soil; isolation source: oil-contaminated soil from oil-well borehole | place: Germany: Wietze | collected 2016-10-18 ... | reverse complement strand
CATCCAGACCGGCATGGTGCACAACTATGCGATGGGTATGGTGGTTGGCGTGGTGCTGATCGTCGGTTTCTTCGTCCTGAAGTAAAAGCGTCGGCTGCTTTGCAATAGCAACATAAGGAGCGATTTCCAATGACCGAACATCTTCTCAGCCTGATGACCTTCCTCCCGCTTTTGGGGGTTGTGTTCCTGCTCTTCTTCCCCAGGGATAACGAAGGGCTGCTCAAGGGCTTCACGCTGGTGGTGACCCTGGTGACCTTTGTCATCAGCCTGCCGCTGGCTTTCAACGATGTCTTCAAAACCACGGCCGACATGCAGTACACCGAGTTCGCGCGGTGGATCAGCATCGGTGATTACTTCCAGATGAACTACAACGTCGGCATCGACGGCATCAGCCTCTGGCTGGTCCTGCTGACGACCTTCATCATGCCGATTGCGGTCCTCTCGACCTGGAACGCGGTGGAGAAGTACACCAAGGGGTTCATGGCGCTGCTGCTGCTGCTGGAGACGGCGATGCTCGGGGCCTTCATCTCCCTCGACCTTTTCCTCTTCTATATCTTCTGGGAGCTGATGCTGATCCCGATGTACTTCCTCATCGGCATCTGGGGCGGCAAAAACCGGATTTACGCGGCGGTCAAGTTCTTCATCTTCACCGCCGTCGGTTCCCTGCTGATGCTGGTGGCGATCATCTTCGTCTACTACCAGGCGCTGCAGGCCGGCATGCCCTTCGACAACGGCTTCAGCATTGCCGACTTCTACAAGCTTTCCATCGCTCCGGATCTTCAGGTCTGGCTCTTCGCCGCCTTTGCCTTCTCCTTTGCGATCAAGGTGCCGATGTTCCCGGTGCACACCTGGTTGCCCGATGCCCATACCGAAGCGCCGACGGCCGGCTCCGTGATCCTGGCCGCCATCCTCCTGAAGATGGGGACCTACGGTTACGTCCGCTTCGCCATGCCGCTCTTCCCCGACGCCACCCAGATGTTCATCCCCTTCCTCTCGACCCTGGCGGTGATCGGCATCATCTACGGCGCCCTGGTGGCGATGATGCAGGACGACGTCAAGAAACTGGTCGCCTACTCCTCGGTCTCCCACCTCGGGTTCGTCATGCTCGGCGTCTTCGCCATGAACATCCAGGGGCTCCAGGGCGGCATGCTGCAGATGATCAACCACGGTATCTCGACCGGCGCGCTCTTCCTTATCGTCGGCTTTATCTACGAGCGCCGCCACACCCGCGAGATCAAGGAGTTCGGTGGCCTCGCCAAGGTGATGCCGATCTTCGCGACGATCTTCATGATCATCACTTTCAGCTCCATCGGCCTGCCCGGGACCAACGGCTTCGTCGGCGAATTCCTGGTCCTGATCGGCGCCTTCGAGAGCGAACTGCGCTGGTTCGCGGTGGTGGCGACCAGCGGCGTCATTCTGGCCGCGGTCTACATGCTCTGGATGTTCCAGCGGGTGATGTTCGGCGAACTGAAGAACCCGAAGAACGAAAACCTCAAGGATCTTTCCCTGCGCGAAATCGTCATTATGCTGCCGTTGCTGGCCTTCGTCTTTTGGATCGGGGTCGCTCCCAATCCCTTTTTCGAGAAGATGAATCCCTCGCTGGAGCGCCTCATCGAGCAGGTCAAGGGGAAACAGCAGGTCGCGGTGGTCGAGAAGGTAGAGATGCCCAGCCACATGGGCCATGGCCACGAGTAACGATACTTAGATCTATCTCGGCTTCCGAAGGAGCATTTCCATGGAAAATCTGGTGCAAATCGCCATGCAGAACGTGAACTTCTGGGCCATCATGCCCTCGCTGGTGCTGACCTGCTTCGGCATGGTCCTGCTGCTGGTGGCCGTCTTCTCCAGGCGCGGCCGGACCACCCACGTCGCCTGGCTTAGCATCGTCGCCCTGGTCGTGACCGGCTACTTTGCCTACCTCGGCTGGAACAACCCCCAGTTCGGTTTCGCTGGGCATGTCGCGCTCGATAATTTCGCGACCTTCTTCAACTTCACCTTCCTCTTCTCGGCAGCGTTGGCGATCCTGATGTCCGACGACTACCTGAAGCGGGAAGGGTACCCGATCGCGGAATACTACCCGCTGATCCTCTTCGCCACCGCCGGGGCGATGTGGATGGCTTCGGGAACCGACCTGATGACCATTTTCCTCGGTCTCGAGGTCCTCTCCGTCGCTCTCTACGTCCTCTCCGGCCTGTTTCGCAACCAGCTTCGCTCGAACGAAGCCGGCCTCAAGTATTTCCTCCTCGGCGCCTTCTCCACCGGCTTTCTCCTTTACGGGATCGCCATGCTCTACGGCGTGACCGGGACGACCAACGTCGCCGACATCGGGCTCTTCCTCTCCTCGCACCCGGCGGTCCTCGGCAATCCGATGACGGTTGCCGGCATGCTGCTTCTTTCGACCGGCTTCCTCTTCAAGATCGGCGCCGTGCCCTTCCACATGTGGGCGCCGGACGTCTACCAGGGTGCGCCGACGCCGGTCACCGCCTTCATGAGCGCCGGCCCGAAAGCGGCCGCCCTGGCGGCCTTCATCCGCATCCTGATTCTCGGCCTGGGTGGTCTGCACGCCGAATGGGGGCCGCTCCTCTGGCTGCTGGCGGTCCTCACCATGACCGTCGGTAACATCGTGGCCATCGCCCAGACCGATATCAAGCGCATGCTCGCCTACTCCTCCATCTCCCATGCCGGTTACGCGCTGGTCGGTATCGTCGCCGCCAACGAGATCGGCCTGTCGGGGGTCTTCTTCTACATGCTCGCCTATACCTTCATGAACCTCGGCGCCTTCGCGGTGCTGGTTCTGGCCGGCAAGGAAGGCGAGAACAACCTGACCCTCGAAGGGTTCGCCGGTTTCGGCTACAAAAAGCCCTTCCTCGGTATTGCCATGACGATCTGCCTCTTCTCCCTGATGGGTCTGCCGCCGACCGCCGGTTTCGTCGGCAAGTTCTATATCTTCTCCGGCGCCGTCAAGGCCGGCTATATCTGGCTGGCGGTCATCGGCGTTCTCAACTCCGCAGTCTCCCTCTATTACTACCTGCGGGTCATGGTCTACATGTACTTCCGCGATCCGGCCGAAGACTTCTCCTGGGTCAAGGCCAACTTCGGCGCCACCATTTCCCTGGTGCTCGCCCTGATCGGCATTTTCTATCTCGGGATTTTGCCCGGACCGGTGATGGAACTGGCCAAGCAGGCGCTCTTCTAGCCAGGTGCCGATAACGTGTTACAATACGAGCCCCGAATCGAAACCCGATTCGGGGCTCGTTTACTTCAGCAGCTGAGCGCAAGCGGCTGGCCTGGTCGCCACCGGAATGAAGGAGGGAAAGATGCCAACGATAACGGGAGGAGGAAGAAGGCGGCGCCGGGCGCTGCTCTGGATCGTCGTGCTGGCGTTGCTGGTTGGCGGCGGCAGCCAGGTTGGCGCGGAGGAGTTCGCAGCAGAAGTCCCGAGTGAACCGGGGGCCTTCTCAGAGCGGATGAAACTGGAAGAGAAGGGGGAGGGCAACCCCTTTGCCATTACCACTTACAAACGGAATTACCTCATTCCCTTCAGCTACAATGCCTCAGCGAATCAGAGGACCACCTCTGGTGCCGGCGACTCCGTCGATCGCACCGAGGTGGAGTTTCAGGTCAGCCTGCAGTTTCCCCTGGTCGACAACCTGTGGGAAAAGAACGGCCGCCTCTTTTTGGCCTACACCAATCATTCCTGGTGGCAGGCCTATAATAAGGATGCCTCCAGCCCGTTCCGGGAGACCAACCACGAACCGGAGGTGATGCTGGAGATTCGTTCCGGCTGGCACATTCTCGGTTTCGACGTCAGCAGTTTTACCTTCGGCCTGGTACACCAGTCGAATGGCCGTTCCGGTACCCTTTCACGGAGCTGGAACCGGGTCCAGGGCTACCTCTTCCTGGAACGCGGGCCACTGGTTCTCGCGCTCTGCCCCTGGTACCGGATACCGGAGAAGGCCAAGACCGGACCGGATGACGCCTCGGGCGATGACAACCCGGGCATGGAAAAATATTTGGGCTACGGGGAGCTGATCGCGGTCTACAAGCTGGGGGAGCAGACGCTGGGGGTGGTGCTGCGCAACAACCTGCGTTCCGAAGGGAACAAGGGAGCGATCGAACTCGACTGGAGCTTTCCCCTCGCCGGCCGCTTCAAGGGGTATGTCAAATACTTCAACGGTTACGGTGAAAGCCTGGTCGATTACAATTCCTCGAGCAACCGGATCGGCGTGGGTCTGCTCCTCAGCGACCTGCTGTAGGTCGGAAGCGGGGGTCAGATCAGGCCATCCTCGCGCAGTTGCCGGATAAGGAGCTCGACGATTTCCGCGGTCTGGCTCTGGATCGCTTCGGCAGTGGTGGTGCGCGTGAGCGTGGTCCAGATCAGTTTGCCGCTGCTGAAATCGTAGAGATTGGTCTCGAGGTCGAGGATTTTGTAGGTTACGTCATAACTGCGCACCGTGGTATAGCTGCGGCTGTAATCGTTGTACCAGTTGCCGGGGGGCGGGTAGCGGCCGTCGTAATACGGGTAGCGGCCGTCGTAATAATCGTAAGGGTGATTCCGGCCGCTGGAGCTGCGATCGGTGGTGATATCGGTCATGCTCTGCCTTTCCTTCATCAGATCGACCAGTTTGGTCACCAGGATCGTATCGACGCCGATTTTTTTGGCGGCGGCGCTGATCTCCTCCTGGGAGGCGCCGGTGGCGGGGAGTACGGAAAAGCTGGGCACCGCCCCGATCCCTTCGGCTTCGAGGCCGGTGGCAAAGGCCGATTCGAAAATCTTGCGCGTGCTTGCCTTATTGGCGACGCCGAGCACTAGGACCTTGTTGATGCGGCTGCTGTATCCGGGGTCGCGCCAGGTGCCGCTGATCTTGGTCGAGGCGCAACCGGTAAGGGTCAACAGCAGGAGGACAAGGATGGCATGAAGGGTCGTTTTCACGGATGATAGCTCCTTTGTGGCAAGACGACGCGGGCACCACGGACGCACCTCGCTGGAGTTAAATACTATAAGCTTTTCTCCCAGGACTGCAATCCCCGGGGCAGGTTGCGCTTTTCCTGACCGGAATCCCTGTTAACCTTTGCCGCAGGGAGCGCCGGCCTGGAACCACCGGGACCGAGGACGGGAAGGACCATGAACGAACGCGAAGCAGCCGCCGTCGCCGAACTGCAGGAGACCGAGGCGGGAGAGTGGATCCTGACCCTGGCCGGGACCTGGAGCCTGCGGGGAGAGCGGCCGGGTGACGACCAATTCGTGGCCCGACTCGCTGCTGCCGGCGGCCGACTTCGTTTTCACAGCGAGCAACTGGCGGGCTGGGACAGCAGCCTGCCCCTCTTCCTGCGCCAGCTTGAGGGGCAGGTCGACCGGAATTCCCTCACGGTGGATCGCTCCGGTCTGCCGGAATGGGTGCGCCGGCTCCTCGAACTGGCGGACAGCGGCAGCGAGGGGGTTCGGGACTCGGGGGTGCTATCGCCTCCAGGTTTCCTGGCGCGCATCGGCGCTGCAGTTTTGCGGCGTCTCGATTGGTCTGCCCAGGCCCTCGCTTTTCTCGGCGGTATCACGCGTGCGGCCTGGCACTTGTTGCGGGGGAAAGCGCGCTGGCGTCCCGAAGACCTGGCCGGATTTCTCCAGGATTGCGGGCCCCGGGCGCTGCCGATCGTGAGCCTGATCGCCCTGCTGGTCGGCCTGATCCTCGCCTTTATCGGCGCCATGCAACTGCAGACCTTCGGCGTGCAGGTCTATGTCGCCAACCTGGTCGGCATCGGCATGGCCCGGGACATGGGGGCGATAATGACGGGGATCATCCTCGCCGGCCGCACCGGGGCCGCCTATGCTGCCCAGCTCGGGACGATGCAGGTGAACGAGGAGACCGATGCGCTGCGCACTCTCGGCATCGACCCGCTGGAGTTTCTGGTCCTGCCGCGGTTGCTGGCCCTGGTCCTGATGATGCCGCTCCTCTGCTGTTACGCCGACCTGATGGGAATGATCGGCGGCGGCCTGGTCTGCGTCAGCCTCTTCGATATCACGCCCCTGCAATATCTGCAGCAGACCCGGGAAGCGGTCCCGCTCTATCACTTCACCGGCGGCCTGGTCAAGGCGACAGTCTATGGTGTCGTGGTCGCCCTGGCGGGATGTCACCGCGGCCTTGCCTGCGGCCGCAGTGCCGCCGCTGTCGGCGAGGCGACGACCGCAGCGGTGGTGACGTCGATTGTCTGGATCGTGGTCTGGTGCGCCATCCTGACCATACTTTACAACCAGATTGGAGTTTGACGATGATCCGTGGCAAGGAGCCGGCGCCGGTCCTCGCCGTCGATGATCTGCAGCTGTCCTTCGGGGAAACCGTGATCCAGCGGGATTTGACCTTCAGCGTGCGGCGGGGCGACGTCTTCATTATCATGGGCCCGAGTGGCTGCGGCAAGAGTACGCTGCTGCGCCACCTGGTCGGCCTGCATTCCCCGGCGGCAGGCACTGTCCGCTATGGCGGCGAAGATCTGTGGGCCCTCGACGAGGACGAGCGGATTCGCCTGCTGCGCCGGATCGGGGTCCTGTTCCAGGGGGGCGCCCTCTGGAGCTCCTTGACGGTGGCGGAAAATATCGCCCTGCCGCTGCAACACTACACCCGGTTGTCCGCGGCGGAGATTCGGGGGCAGGTCGCTTTCAAGCTGGCGCTGGTCGGCCTCGACGGCTATCAGGACTTTTCGCCGGCCCAGCTCAGCGGTGGCATGCGCAAGCGAGTCGGTCTCGCCCGGGCGCTGGCCCTCGATCCGGAGATCCTCTTTTTCGACGAACCTTCGGCCGGACTCGATCCGCTCAATGCCCGGCGCCTCGACGACCTGATCCTGGAGTTGCGGGCGAGTCTCGCCGCGACGCTGGTCGTGGTGACCCACGAACTCGCCAGCATCTTTGCCATTGGCACCAATGGCATTTTTCTCGACCCGGAACAGCAGACCATGATCGCCAGCGGCAGCCCCGCCGAGATGCTTGCAGCCGGTGTGCCGAAGGTCCGGGAGTTTTTGCAGCGAGGTGAAGCATGAGCCGAAAATTCAGCCCAACCCTCCTTGGCGCCTTTGTCACCGGGGCGGTGGTCCTGACCCTGGCTGCCCTGGCCCTGTTCGGCTCCGGCTGGCTGCGCAAGGACACCCGGGTAAACGTGGTCTACTTCAGCGGTTCGGTCAAGGGCCTGACGATCGGTGCGCCGGTGATGTTACGGGGCGTCACCATCGGCCAGGTCAAGAATATCCGGGTCATCTTCGACACCCGGGATCTGACCTTCCGCATCCCGGTCCTGATTGAGACCGACATGGAGAAAATCGAGGCGGTCGGCACAGATCTGCCCGGGACTGGCCCTGACCAGGCCGCATCGGACGCGTTCATCGATTTGCTGGTCGAACGCGGCCTGCGCGCCCAGCTGCAGATGCTGAGCCTGGTGACCGGCCAGCTCTTCGTCCAGCTCGATTTCTTCCCGGAGAGTAACGCCCACTATGTCGGCAAGGGGGGCGATCACCAGGAGATCCCCACCGTCCTGTCGAGTTTCGAGGAGGTCTCGAGGACCCTCGAACAGATCCCCCTCGATCAACTGGTGCAGAAGGTGGTGACGACCCTCGACGGCCTTGAGAACCTGGTCAACAGTCCGGAGCTGGGGCAGAGTGTAAAGACCCTGAACCAGGCCCTGCAGGCGCTCCAGACCCTGACCGGCAGGGTCGATTCCCATCTGGCAAAGCTGGTCGGCGATGTCTCGACGACGATGGCATCGGTAGCCACCCTGGCCGAACATCTCGATGCCGAGGTGGTCCCGGTCAGCAGGGAGCTGCGCGGTACCTTGGAGGTGGCGCGGGGCGCCTTCGGCCAGGCCGAGAGTGCTCTTTCCGGGCTCGATTCAACCCTGGCGCCCCAGGCTCCGGAACGGGTGGCCCTGCGCCAGGCGCTGCAGGAGCTGGCCGACGCCGCGCGGGCGGTGCGTATCCTCGCCGAGGCGCTGGAACTGCAGCCGGAAATGCTGCTCAAGGGACGACAGGGGGCGCCATGAAAAGGGTTGCGCGATATCTGGTCTGGTTCATGACACCTGTTCTTGCCGGGTGCCTATCTCTCGGGGAGCCGACCCCCCCGAGCCACTTCTACCTGTTGAGCGCGCCGCCGACGCCGGCGGCGGCCGGACCGGTCGTGGGCGAGCTGCAGCTTGCCACGGTTGTGCTGCCCGCCTATCTCGACCGGCCGCAACTGGTGACCCGGCGCAGCGAAAGGGAACTGGAGATCGCCCCCTATGATCGCTGGGGCGAACCGTTGGCGACCGGGGTCACCCGCGTTCTCGCCGCAACCCTGCGCCAGCGCCTGCCGGATTTTGTAATTGGCGACGGTGAGCGCAGCGCTGCGGCGGTCACGGGATGGCACCTGCAGGTCAGTTTCGATCGCCTGGAAGGGAGTCAGGCGCGCGGACAAATCGAACTGGCAGCGCGCTGGCAGCTCCTCGATGGCGCCGCCAAGATTCTGGCGCGAGGCAACGAGGAACTGGTCGCGCCCTGGCCCGACCGGACAGTGCCATCCCTCGTCGATGGCTATGACCAGCTGCTGGCCCGCTTCGGCGCAGCCTTGGCCATTCAGGTGACGGCGGTGCTGACCCCGTGAAGCGCCGGCTAGGGCCCCCGCCCCCCAACCGGGTGGGGGCGCGCCATTCTACCCCGAATTCGCTAGGTTGCTGTCAGTGGCGACCGCCGGAGAAATGGAATAGAATTCCCCCTTATGAGCCCCTGCCCGAGGCATCTCTCCATCCTTGGCACCGACTGCGGAGCTACCTCCGCCGTTCTGCTGGTGCTGGCGCTCGGCCTCCTTCACGCCTGCGCTGTTTGCTGCGGCCGTGGCAGCGAGGCTGCGCAATGAACGCGCCCGGCGACCTGCACCAGCTGCTGGACCTGTTGACGTCGGCCGGGGAGCTGCACCCGATCCGTGCCGCCGTCGACCCCCGACTCGAGATCGCCGCCGTCGTCGACCGCATCTGCAAGGAGCCGGGTGGCGGCCCGGCCCTCTGCTTCGAAAAACCGGCCGGCTTCGCGGTGCCGGTGCTGGCCAATCTCTTCGGTTCCCCGCGGCGTGTGGCCCTGGCCCTTGGCATCAGCACCCTGCATGAACTCGGCGCCAAACTCGGCGCTGCCCTCGCCAGCGCCGGACCCGGCTGCGGCGCGGAGCGGCTGGAACGTTTCTTCGCCGCGCAGGCCTGGCAACCGCGGCTGGTCGCGAACGGACCCTGCCGCGAGGTGCGGGGGGGAGCGGACCTGCTTGAGGATCTTCCCGCCCTGCAGTCCTGGCCCGGTGACGGCGGACGCTACCTGACCCTGCCGCTGGTCTTTACCCGGCATCCCGAAAGCGGCGCCGGCAACTGCGGCATGTACCGGCTGCAGCTCTTTGCCGATGGCACCCTCGGCCTGCACCTCGGGCCTCACGCCGATGCCCGCCGCCACCTGGCGGCCTGGCAGGAGCGGGGGGAGGCGATGCCGGTAGCGGTGGCCCTCGGTGGCCCGCCGGCGCTCCTCTTTGCCGCTGGGTTGCCGCTGCCGCCCGCGGTCGCCGAGACCGCTTTCGCGGGCTGGTTGCAGGGGCGACCGCTGGAGATGGTCGCCGCGGCCGACCCCGGCCTGGCGGTTCCGGCCGCCGCGGAATGTGTCATCGAAGGGGTGATACGCCCCGGCGAACTCCGCCTCGAAGGTCCTTTTGGCAACCATACCGGCCACTATGTGCCGGCGGCGCCGGCGCCGTTGCTGCGGGTCGCCCGGGTCAGCCGGCGCCGCCAGGCCCTCTACCCCTGCACCGTCGTCGGTCCGCCGCCGATGGAGGACTGCTGGCTCGCCAAGGCCGGTGAGCGCCTGCTGCTGCCGCTGTTGCAGCTCGATTGTCCGGAAGTGGTCGATTGGAACCTGCCGCTCGCGACGATCTTCCACGGGGCGGCGCTGGTCGCGGCCCGGGTGCCGGCGGGGGGCGGTCGCGCCCTGCTTCAGCGGCTGCGCCAGCATCCGCTGCTGGCCCGCGCCCGCCTGCTGGTACTCTTCGATCAAGGGGTCGATGTCCAGCAGCCGGCGGCCTGTTACTGGCAGGCGCTGAACCGGGTCGCTCCCGAGGAGGGGATCCGGGCCCGGGACGGCCTGCTCGATATCGATGCCAGTGACAGCACGCTGGCGCCGGTGGTCGGCGCCGATGCCGGCACTGCCGGGCGTATCGCCGAACGCTGGCGCGAATTCGGTTTTTCCACCCCCGCTTGAGGAGAGCCCGTGCAGTTTCGCTATCAACTCGATGACCGCCCCCCCCGGCGCGACCTCTTCCTCTTCGGCCTGCAGTGGCTGGCGATCGCCCTGCCGTCGATCGTCATCATCGGCGGGGTGGTCGGCCCGGTGCATTTCGCCGCCGTCGGCGCCCAGATCCTCTACCTGCAGAAACTGGCGCTGGTGGCCGGGCTGACCATGGCGGTGCAGGTTCTCTGGGGCCATCGCCTGCCGCTGGTCGCCGGCCCGGCCGCGGTCCTCCTCATCGGCGTGGTCGCCAGCCGCGAATCCTCCCTCGGGGTGATCTACGGTTCGCTCTTCGCCGGCGGCCTGGTTCTGGTCCTGCTGGCGCTGAGTGGCCTCTTGCGCCACCTGATCCGCCTCTTCACGCCGCGGGTGGTGGCGGTGGTCCTGCTGCTGATCGCCTTCACCCTGCTGCCGACCATCCGCAACCTCCTCCTTCATCCCGGGGGGGCGGCCGGTCCCCTCGTCGGGCTCAGCTTCGCCGCCGCCCTGGTCCTGCTCCTCTTTGTCGGCCAGTTCCGCCTGCGCGGCATCTGGAAGGCGACCCTGATCGTCTGGGGGGTGCTGGCCGGCAGCCTGGTCTGGCTCCTTCTTTATCCCCGGTCGCTGGCGCTCGGCGCGCTGCCGCCGTTCGGTCTGCCGTTCCACGCCTGGGCGCTCCCCGGTTTCGCTTTCGACTTTGGTGTGCTGCTCGCTTTTCTCTGCTGCTTCCTGGCGCTGGCGGTCAACGACCTCGGCTCGATCCAGGCGATGGCCGGCCTGCTGCAGCCATCCGGGATGCCGGGGCGGATCAGCCGCGGCCTCCTCGTCACCGGCCTCGGCAATCTCCTCGCCGGCGCCCTCGGCGTCCTCGGCCCGGTCAACTTTTCCCTCAGTCCCGGCGTGATTGCCGCCACCGGCTGTGCCTCCCGTTACGTCCTTCTCCCCGCTGCCGCCGGCCTGCTGCTCCTCTCCCTTTCGCCCCAGGCGCTCGCCATTCTCGGTGCGGTGCCGCCGGTGGTGGTCGGCGCCATCCTCCTCTTCATCCTCTCTTCCCAGGTCAGCGCCGGGCTGCTGGCGCTGACGGCGGGTGACGGCTCGCTGCGCTTCGAAGATGGCCTGGTGGTCGCGCTGCCGCTGCTGCTCGGCACCCTGGTCGCCTTCCTGCCGGCACCGGTGGTCGCCGCGTTCCCGGCCCTGCTGCGGCCGCTGCTGGGGAACGGTTTCGTGGTCGGGACCCTGCTGGCGATGCTGCTCGATTTCGGGCTGGGGAGTGGGCGATGACCGGCCAGGCTGGGGCGA
>WOYI010812060.1_pt5 | contig 11545 bp, 10 predicted proteins | sample 6423411 | NCBI WGS metagenome assembly WOYI01 (sample SAMN13441803, study PRJNA592873) | oil field metagenome | biome: oil field; feature: oil-well bore; material: oil-contaminated soil; isolation source: oil-contaminated soil from oil-well borehole | place: Germany: Wietze | collected 2016-10-18 ... | reverse complement strand
AGACGGCGGTCCTCAAAAGACGGCGGTCCTCAAAAGACGGCGGTCCTCAAAAGACGGCGGTCCTCAAAAGACAACGGTCTCGTTGTCGTGCCGGACGATACGGTCCTGGCAGTGCCACAGCAAATGATGTTGGCCCCGGCCGCAGTGAGGAACGTCGACACCGCGGCAACGATGCCGGCGCGGTCCGGGCAGCGCAGCAACAGCCGGCCGATGTCCTCGTGCCGGGCGGCCGTCGGGGATCCCGTGGGATGGCTTGCGGTCATCTACGCGGCCGCACGCAGCTCCAGCGCAAGGTTGTTCTTCATTCCGCCGCGCAACTTGGAGAACCCGTTGAAGACCTTGCCGATCAGGCCGTAGCGCTTACCGATCCCGTCGTAGACCCGGCGGACCTCGGCTTGGTCCAAGATGGCCGCCACGGCTTCGACTTCCTCGCTCTTGGGGTTGCCGCTGCGATCGCAGACGGCCACGGTCACCCGTGGGGTGTTGCGAATCCGCTTGACCTTCCACGCTTTCGCCTGGGTGATGGCCAGTAGCCGGTCACCGTCGGGGACGGCCCAGATGGCGGTCGGTTTGGGCCTGCCGTCCTTGGTGAACGTGGTGAGCAGGACGAATTCGGCCTTGGCGACTTCGGCGAAGGTGAGAGCCATGGCTGAATCCTATGTCCCCCCGGGGTCGTGCGGGCAGAACCGCGGATCAGCCTTCCAGTTCCCCCTCGGTCTCCAGCAGCACCTGCTTCAGACCGTCGAGCGTCGCGGCGTCCGGTGCCGCCCACATGCCGCGCCCGGCGGCCTCCAGCAACCGCTCGGCCATCCCGTGCAGCGCCCAGGGATTGGACTCGTTCATGAACTTGCGGTTCTCGTCGTCGAGCACATAGGTCTGGCTGAGCTGCTCGTACATCCAGTCCGCCAGCACATGTGCGGTGGCGTCGTAGCCGAACAGGTAGTCGACGGTGGCGGCCATCTCGAAGGCGCCCTTGTAGCCGTGCCGGCGCATGGCGTTGATCCAGCGCGGGTTGACGACCCGGGCCCGGAACACCCGGGTGGTCTCCTCGCTGAGGGTCCGGGTGCGCACCGCGTCGGGGCGGGTGTTGTCACCGATATAGGCGGCCGGGTCCTTGCCGGTGAGCGCGCGCACGGTGGCGATCATGCCGCCGTGGTACTGGAAATAGTCGTCGGAGTCGGCGATATCGTGCTCGCGGGTGTCGGTGTTCTTCGCCGCCAACGCGATCCGCCGGTACGCCCGGTTCATCTCGTCGGTCGCCGGTGCGCCGTCGAGGCCACGCCCGTAGGCGAAGCCGCCCCACGCGGTGTACACCTCGGCCAGGTCCTGATCGTCGCGCCAGTTGCGGCTGTCGATGAGCTGCAGCAGACCCGCACCGTAAGTACCCGGCTTGGACCCGAAAATTCGTGTGGTGCTACGCCTTTCATTACCGTGCTCGGCCAGGTCGGCCAGTGAGTGGGCGCGCACGTAGTTGTCCTGCGGGCCTTCCTCCAAGCCGGCGACCAACGCGACGGCGTCGTCGAGCATGGTGACCACATGCGGGAAGGCGTCCCGGAAGAACCCGGAGATGCGGACCGTCACGTCGATGCGTGGCCTGCCCAGCTCCTCCAGCGAGATCGGTTCCAGGTCCACCACCCGACGTGACGCGTCATCCCAGATTGGGCGGACACCGAGCAGCGCCAGCACTTCGGCGATGTCATCGCCGGAGGTGCGCATCGCCGAGGTTCCCCAGACCGAGAGGCCGACCGAGGGCGGCCAGGTCCCGTGGTCCTCGCGGTACCGGGCCAGTAGCGAATCGGCCATGGCGACACCGGTTTCCCAGGCCAGTCGCGACGGTACCGCCTTGGGATCCACCGAGTAGAAGTTGCGCCCGGTCGGCAGCACATTGACCAGACCGCGCAACGGGGAACCGGACGGGCCGGCCGGGATGTAATGGCCATCCACGGCCCGCAGCACCGCGTCGATCTCCCCGGCCGTGCCACGCAACCGCGGCACCACCTCGTCGGCGGCGAAGCGCAGGATCGCAGCGATGACAGGGTCATCGGTGAGGCCGTCGACGGCCCCGGAGTCCCAGCCGCCGACCTGCAGGCCGGCCACCAGTGCGCGGGCGGCCGTCTCGGCGGCATCGACGGCGGTGCGTTCGTCGGCGCCGTCCTCGGCCAGTCCGAGTGCCTGGCGCAGGCCGGGCACCGTGTGCTCGCCGCCGAACAACTGGCGGGCGCGCAAGATCGCCAGCACCAGATCCAGTTCGGCCTCCCCGGCGGGGGCCTGCCCGAGGATGTGCAGGCCGTCGCGGATCTGCACGTCCTTGATCTCGCAGAGCCAGCCGTCGACGTGCAACAGCATGTCGTCGAAGGAATCCTCGTCGGGCCGGTCCGCCAGGCCCAGATCGTGGTCCATCTTCGCCGCGCGCATCAACGTCCAGATCTGCTGACGGATGGCGGGCAGTTTCGACGGGTCGAGCGCCGAGAGGTTCGAATGCTCGTCGAGCAGCTGTTCCAGGCGGGCGATATCGCCGTAGGTCTCGGCACGGGCCATCGGCGGGATGAGGTGGTCGACCAGCGTCGCGTGTGCCCGCCGCTTGGCCTGGGTTCCCTCGCCCGGATCGTTGACCAGGAACGGGTAGATCAGCGGCAGGTCACCGAGGGCGGCGTCGGTGCCGCAGTCCGCGCTCATGCCGAGCGTCTTGCCCGGCAGCCATTCGAGGTTGCCGTGCTTGCCCAGGTGGATGACGGCGTCGGCCTTGAATGCGATCGAGTCACCGAACTGCCCGTCCAGCCAGCGGTAGGCGGCCAGATAGTGATGGCTCGGCGGCAGATCGGGGTCGTGGTAGATGGCGACCGGGTTCTCGCCGAATCCGCGGGGCGGCTGGACCAGCAGTACGACGTTCCCGGATTTCATTGCCGCGATGACGATTTCGCCGTCCGGGTCGTGGGTGCGGTCGACGAACAGCTCGCCGGGCGGCGGGCCCCAGTGCCGCACCACCGCGTCCGCCAGATCCGCTGGCAGGCTGGCGAACCAGCGCCGGTAGTCGGCCGCCGATACCCGGATCGGGTTGCGCGCCAACGTTTCCTCGGTGAGCCAGTCGGGGTCCTGCCCCCCGCGTTCGATCAGTGCGTGGATGAGCGCGTCACCGTCCTCGGCGTCCACGCCGGGGACCTCACCGATGTCGATACCGTGCTCGCGCATGGCCCGCAGCAGAGCCACGGCCGAGGCCGGAGTATCCAGACCGACCGCGTTGCCGATGCGCGCGTGTTTGGTCGGATAGGCCGAGAACACCAGTGCGACCTGCTTGTCGGCGGCCGGGACGTGCCGGAGCCGGGCGTGCCGCACGGCCAGCCCGGCCACCCGGGCACAGCGTTCCGGATCGGCGCTGTAGGTGATCATGCCCTCGTCGTCGATCTCCTTGAACGAGAACGGGACGGTGATGATGCGGCCGTCGAACTCCGGAACCGCGACCTGGGTGGCGACATCGAGTGGGGACATTCCGTCATGGTTCTCCGACCATGTGGACCTTGAACTCGTCAGGCACAACCCCTGCAGGATCGGCACGTCCAGGGCAGCCAGGTGGGCGACGTTCCAGCTGTCATCGGTGCCACCGGCGCCCACCGTCGCCGGTGCGGCTCCGCCTGCGGCGAGCACCGTGGTGATGAGCGCATCCGCGGTGCCCAACAGCTCGAGCAGTTCGGGTTCGGCGGTCCGCAGCGACGCGCAGTAGACCGGCAGCGGCCGGCCGCCGGCCTCGGCGATGGCGTCGCAGAGCGCGGAGATGTAGCCGGTGTTCCCGGCCAGGTGCTGGGCGCGGTAGTACAGCACCGCGACGGTCGGCCCGCCGGCATCGGTCTGCGGACGCTGCAGCACTCCCCAGCCGGGGACGGAGACCGGCGGGCCGAACCCCTCGCCGGTCATGAGCAGGGTGTCGCTCAGGAAGGCGTGCAGACCGCGCAGATTCTCGGTGCCGCCCTGCGCCAGATAAATATGGGCTTGCAGCGCCACGCCCGCCGGGACCGTCGAATGGCGCATCAGCTCGGCGTCGGGAGCCTGCTCCCCGGACAGCACCACGGTGGGCACCCCGCCGGCGACCAGCGCGTCGATACCGTCCTGCCAGGCGCGGTAGCCGCCGAGGATGCGCACGATGGCGATATCTGCCCCGTCGAGCAGCTCGGCGAGCTCGCGGTCGAGTTCATCCTGCAGCAGCCGGGACGGATTGGCCCACCGATAGTCGGCGCCGCTGGCGCGCGCGGTGATCAGGTCGGTATCGGACGTAGACAGCAGCAGCACGTTCGGCACTGCTCAATCGTGCCTCAGCGTCATGCCGTCGGCCGACCCGACACTGGGTACCGTGGACAGGTGAGCCGTTCCCGCGATCAGGACGCCTGCCCAGGTGCCCTGCAGGTACACCAGGCCGCCGATGGCGCGCTGGTGCGGGTTCGGCTGCCCGGCGGTGTCATCGCGGCGGCCGCGTTGGAGACGCTGGCCCACCTGGCCGCCGACCACGGCGGTGGCGCGCTGGAACTGACATCGCGTGGCAGCCTGCAGATCCGGGGCATCACGGACCCGGGCCCCGTCGCCGAGTCGCTGGCCCGCGCAGGGCTGCTGCCGTCCCCGACGCACGAACGGGTGCGCAACATCGTGTCCTCGCCACTGTCGGGTCGCAGCGGGGGCCTGGCCGACGTGCGTGGCTGGGTGCCCGACCTCGACCGCGCGCTGCAGGGTGATGCAGCACTGGCCGCATTGCCGGGACGGTTCTGGTTCTCCATCGACGATGGCCGCGGCGACGTGTCGCGACTGCATGCCGACGTCGGGGTGCAGGTCGGCGACGGCGGAGTCGCACTGCTGCTGGCCGGCACGGACACCGGTGTTCGGCTGCCCGCCCAGGACGCTGTGAACACCATGGTCGAGATAGCCCGGCGATTCCAGGCGGTGCGGGGGAAGCGTTGGCGCGTCACCGAACTCGATGATCCACGTGAACTTCTCGACGGATTCGAGATCGGTGCGCCCGGCGCCGGCCAGCGGTCTCCGCACGGCACCGGCCGCCCTCCGGTCGGCTGGATACCGCAGACGGCGGATCCGGTCCCCGACCGGGTGGCGCTCGGAGCGGCGGCACCGCTGGGCGTGTTACCGGCGCGCACCGCGGAGTTCCTGGCGGTCATCGAGGCCCCGATCGTGGTGACCCCGTGGCGCTCGATCCTGGTGTGCGACCTGACCGAGGATGTCGCCGACGCGTCACTTCGGGTGCTGGCGCCACAGGGACTGGTCTTCGACGAGAACTCACCATGGCTGACGGTCAGTGCCTGCGCCGGGAGCCCCGGGTGCGAACGGTCGATGAGCGACGTACGTGCCGACGCTGCACAGGCACTGGATCCTGCGCTCCGTGAGCACCGGCATTTCGTCGGGTGCGAACGCGCCTGCGGCAGCCCCCTGGACGCCCAGGTGCTGGTCGCGACCGGAGACGGCTACCGGGTGCGGCCACCCGTAGGGTGAAGCGGGTGCTCGACTACACCCGCGATGCGGCGGAGATCTACCGGCAGTCGTTCGCGACCATCCGGGACGAGGCGGACCTGAGCCGGTTTCCCGACGACGTGTCCCGTGTCGTGGTCCGGCTCATCCATACCTGCGGCCAGGTCGATGTCGCCGACCACGTCGCCTTTAGCGCCGATGTGGTGGCCCGGGCGCACGCCGCGCTCGTCGCCGGCGCGCCGGTGCTCTGCGACTCGTCGATGGTCGCGGCCGGTATCACGGCGTCCCGGTTGCCCGCCGACAACGAGGTGGTCGCGCTGGTCGCCGACCCGCGCGCCGCTGAACTGGCACCGAAGCTCGGCAGCACCCGCTCGGCCGCCGCGGTCGATATCTGGGCTGACCGGCTCGACGGTGCCGTGTTGGCGATCGGCAACGCGCCCACTGCCCTCTTCCGGCTGCTGGAACTGATCGACGAGGGCGCGCCGGTACCCGCGGCGGTCCTCGGTGGACCGGTCGGGTTCGTCGGTTCGGCGCAGTCCAAGGACGAACTGATCGCCCGGCCGCGCGGCATGTCGTATCTGGTGGTGACCGGGAGGCGCGGCGGCAGCGCGATGGCAGCGGCGGCGGTCAATGCGATTGCGTGTGAGCACGAGTGAGGCTTGCCGAACGAGCAGAGGGCACAGCATGACCAAAGGAACTCTCTACGGTGTCGGCCTGGGCCCCGGGGATCCGGAGCTCGTCACCGTCAAGGCCGCCCGGTTGATCGGCGAGGCCGATGTCGTGGCCTACCACAGTGCCCGGCACGGCCGCAGCATCGCACGCCGCATCGCCGAGCCCTACCTGCGTGACGGCCAGATCGAGGAGCACCTGGTCTACCCGGTGACCACCGAGACCACCGAACATCCCGGTGGCTACGACGGTGCGATGGAGGACTTTTACACCGACGCCGCCGAGCGGATCACCGTCCACCTCGATGCCGGGCGCAACGTCGCGCTGCTGGCCGAGGGTGACCCGCTGTTCTACAGCTCCTACATGCACATGCACACCCGGCTCACGCAGCGGTTCGAGGCCGTCATCGTGCCGGGCGTGACATCGGTGAGCGCGGCATCTGCTGCCACCGGGACCCCGCTGGTACAGGGCGACGAGGTGCTCACGGTCCTGCCCGGCACGCTGCCCGCCGCGGAGCTCACCCGGCGCCTCGCCGATACCGACGCCGCCGTCATCATGAAGCTGGGTAAGTCCTATGAGAAAGTGCGGCAAGCACTTTCGTCAACCGGCCGGCTGGATCGGGCGTACTACGTCGAACGGGCCAGCACCGACCAGCAGCGCGTGCTCGCGGCAGGCGCCGTGGACGACAGTTCGGTGCCGTACTTCTCGTTGGTCATGTTGCCGGGCGAGGCGGCGGCGCAGCGACCGGGCGGCAGCGTCGCGGTGGTCGGCCTTGGTCCTGGCGATCTGGACTGGATCACGCCGCAGGCGCGCCGCGAATTGGCCGGCGCCACCGATCTGATCGGCTATTTCCCCTACCTGGATCGAGTCGGCGCCCGCGCCGGCCAGGCCCGCCATGCCAGTGACAACACCGACGAACCTGCGCGCGCACGGCTGGCCTGTGCATTGGCCCAGCAGGGCCGGGCTGTGGCGGTGGTCTCTTCGGGTGACCCGGGCGTCTTCGCGATGGCGACGGCGGTACTCGAGGAGGCCAAGGCCTGGCCGGACGTGCCGGTGCGGGTGATCCCGGCGATGACCGCCGCGCAGGCCGTCGCGAGCCGGGTCGGCGCTCCACTCGGCCACGACTACGCGGTCATCTCACTGTCGGACCGCCTCAAGCCGTGGGAGATCATCGCCAAGCGGATCAGCGCCGCGGCCGCCGCGGATCTGGCCATCGCGGTCTACAACCCGGCGTCCAAGACCCGAACCTGGCAGGTGGGCGAGATGCAGAAGCTGTTGCTCGAGCATCGCGATGCCGCCACCCCGGTGGTGATCGGACGCGATGTGGCAGGCCCGAATGAGAACGTGCGCGTGGTGGCGCTCGGCGACCTCGATCCGGCCGAGGTGGACATGCGATGCCTGTTGATCATCGGGTCGTCGCAGACCCAGTGGCACGGCAACCGGGTGTACACGCCGCGGACCTACCCGGCCTGACAACTGTCGAGAATCGTTGGCAGTTGCCGCTTCCCCACCTGACAAAGTCCCGCTAGGCCTGGGCGGCGAGCCAGTCGACGGCGGCCTGAACGGTGCGCACCACCTGCACACCGGCGGGTAGTGGTGGCCGGCTCACCATGATCACCGGCACCCCGATCTCGGTGGCGGCAGCGAGTTTCGCCCGGGTCATGTCGCCGCCGCTGTTCTTGGTGACCAGCGCATCGATGCCGTATTCGCGCAGCAGCTTGAGCTCGTCATCCACGCGGTAGGGCCCCCGCGAGAGCAGCACCTCACGGTGGGCCGGCAGCCGGTCATCGGCCGGCGCGGTGACCGCCCGGATCAGAAACCATGCATCGGTACCCCGAAACGCCGCAGTGCCGGAGCGGCCGGTGGTCAGGAACACCCGTCGGTAGCCGTTACCCGCGACCACCTCGGCGGCCTCGGTATCGGAGCCCACCACGATGGCCTCACCGTCGGGCCAGGCCGGGCGGGCCAGCACCAGGTGCGACAGACCGGCCAGCGCCGAGGCACGGGCGGCATTGGCGGTAATGGTGGCGGCGAACGGATGGGTGGCATCCACCACCGTGGTGATGTCGTTGGCGCGCAACCAATCGGCGAGCCCCCGGACGCCGCCGAACCCGCCGATCCGCACCTGACCCACCGGTAGTGCCGGATCGGGTACCCGCCCGGCCAAGGAGCTGATCAGCTCGACCTCGGGATGCAGCCGGGCGGCCAGCGATCGCGCCTCCCCGGTTCCGCCCAGAAGCAGAACCCGCATCAGTGCCGGCTTCCGCGGCTGCGGCCCGATGAATACAGGTAGCTGTCGGTGAAACCTTCGGCAGCGAGCACATCGCCGACGATGATGACCGCGGTGCGGGTGATACCCGCGGCGTGCATCTGGCCGGCGATCTCCCCCAGCGGGCAGCGCAGCACCTGCTCTTTCGGCCAGCTCGCGAAAGCCACTACGGCGCAGGGCGTATCGGCCGTATAGCCACCGGTGGTGAGTTGCTCGACGATGGTGTCGATCTGAGCCGCGGCCAGATGCAACACCAGCGTGTTACCCGGTATGGACAATGCGGCCAGCGTTTCCTTTTCCGGCATCGCCGTCGACAGCGTGGCCACCCGGCTGAGCGTGACGGTCTGCGAAACGCCGGGCACCGTGAGCTCTCGGCCGACTGCGGCGGCCGCCGCGGCGAACGCCGGCACCCCCGGCACGATCTCGTAGGCGATGCCGAGCGCATCGAGGCGGCGACACTGCTCGGCCAGCGCGCTGTAGATCGACGGGTCCCCGGAATGCAGTCGCGCCACGTCCAGACCGGCGGCATCGGCAGCCGCCAGCTCCCCGATGATCTGGTCGAGCGTCAACGGCCCGGTATCGACGACCTTCGCATCGGCCGGGCAGTACTCCAGCAGATCCTCGGGCATGATCGAGCCCGCGTACAGGCATACCGGGCAACGGCTCAACAACCGCTGGCCGCGCACCGTGATCAGATCCGCCGCACCCGGGCCGGCGCCGATGAGGTAGATCGTCACCGCTTGTCCACCAGCCACTGGGTGACCGGGAAGGCCGGCCGGAATCCGGTGAACCCACCGATCGGTTCGCCACGGTAATGCTGGAACCGGCGCAACTCGCCTCCTAACTCCGAATACCACTGGGTGACAACGGATTCTGACTCTGCGGTGACGGCGTTCGCGACCAGCCGGCCGCCGCGCTGCAGGTGTTCGAAGCAGGCCTGCAGCAGTCCCGGCGTGGTCAACCCGCCGCCGACGAAGATCGCCGTCGGCGGCGCTACGCCACCGTCCCCCGAACCGGTCTCGCCGAACGCCTCCGGCGCGGCACCGCGAACGTCCACCCGAACGCCGAAAGCCGCCGCGTTCGCGGTGATCCGGTTGCGTCGCTGCTCGTCACGTTCGAACGCCACCGCCACGCAACCCGGTCCGCTGCGGCACCATTCGACGGCCACGCTGCCCGACCCCGAACCGACATCCCACAGCCGTTCACCCGGCCGCGGCCCCAATGCCGCCAGCGTGACCGCGCGGATGGTCTGCTTGGTGATCTGCCCGTCATGGGCGAAAGAGTCATCGGGCAGCGCATGGTGGCGGCGCTCATCGGGCAGGAAGCGGACTGCCACCACGTTGAGATCCTGCGTCTCACCGGTCCAGTCGCCGGCCGTCGTACGACGTATCCGTTCCCCCGGGCCGCCCAACTGTTCGAGCACGGTGAACTCGGATTCGCCGCGACCGGTGTCGCTGAGTAGCCGGGCAAGCGCAGCCGGGGTCGATCCGTCGCGCGAGAGCACCACCGCCTGCCCACCCCGTCGTACCGCCGTCGGCACGGGCGCGGTGACGAGGCTGATCACGTCGGTGTCCTGCACGCTCCAGCCCAGCCGGGCGCACGCCAGCGCCACCGAGGACACATGCGGTAGCACCCGCACCGACTCCGCACCGAAGCGGCGGATCAACGTCGCGCCGATACCGTGCAACAGCGGGTCTCCGCTGGCCACCACGTGTACATCGTGATCACCGGTGCCTGCGAGTTCGTCCAGTGCCGGCGGCAGCGGCGACGGCCACCTCCGGCGCTGCGCCCCCACGGTGTCGTCGAGCAGATCCAGCTGCCGCGGTGAACCGAATATGACAGTGGCCCTGGCGAGTTCGGCCCGCGATGCCGCACCGAGGCCGGGCATGCCGTCGGCTCCGATGCCGATCACGATGATCACCTGGGCAACCGCCGCCAGATCGGACCGGGCAACACCCGGAACACCGCCGCGATCGCCGCGACCTGCCACGGGACCCACACACTGCGCCGCTTCGCGGCCAGGGCCTTCGCCGTCGCACCGGCCACTTGCGCGGGGGTGCTGGAGAACGGGGCGGGCGCCATGCCTTCGGTCATCCGCCCAGTCACGAAGCCCGGGCGGACCACCAGCAGACGCACCCCGCAACCGTGCAGGGCATCGGAGAGCCCGCTGCAGAAACCGTCCAGTCCAGCCTTTGCCGATCCGTACACATAGTTGGCGCGCCGCACCCGCACGCCGGCGATCGATGAGAACGTCACCAGGTTCCCGCTGCCCGCCCGACGCATCGATTCGGCAAGCACGGTCAGCAGACCGACCTGGGCCACATAGTCGGTGTGCACCACGGCGACCGCGTGCCCGGCATCGGTTTCGGCGCGCGTTTGGTCGCCGAGCACACCGAACGCCAGCACGGCCGTGCCGATCGGTCCGTGCTCGGCTATGAGCGACTCGACGAGTCCCGGATGGGAGGACGTGTCATCGGCGTCGAACTCGAGCGTGTGGACCGCGGTCGCGCCGGCCGCGTGGACGGCCTGTACCTCGTCGGCCAGCTCCCCGGCCCGGCGAGCGGCCAGCACAACGGTGTTCCCGGCGGCGATCCGCACCGCCAGTTCCACCCCGATCTCGCTGCGCCCGCCGAAAATCACGACGAGTCCCGTGTCCTTCATGGCTGTGATTATGTCCTGCGCTAGCGTGGACCCCGATGGCCAAGGCAACGACCCGACTCACCAACGACGCGCTGGCATTCCTGACAGAGCGTCACCTGGCGATGCTCACGACGTTGCGGGGCGACAGTTCACCGCACGTCGTGGCGGTGGGTTTCACCTTCGATCCGACCACCCACATCGCCAGGGTCATCACCACCGGCGGTTCGCAGAAGGCCGTCAACGCCGGGGAACGTGGGGTCGCGGTCCTCAGCCAGGTCGACGGCGCCCGCTGGCTGTCGCTGGAGGGCGCGGCCACCGTCAGCGGTGCCGCCGCTGACGTGCGCGATGCCGAGTTGCGGTACGCCCAGCGCTACCGCCCGCCGCGGGAGAACCCGCGCCGGGTGGTCATCGAGGTGCGCATCGAGCGGGTGCTCGGGTCCGGGACGCTGCTGGACCGCAGCGAGGCCTGAGCCGTCGGACCGGCACCACTTACACCGGTACGACGAC
>WOYI010217982.1_pt1 | contig 11546 bp, 12 predicted proteins | sample 6423411 | NCBI WGS metagenome assembly WOYI01 (sample SAMN13441803, study PRJNA592873) | oil field metagenome | biome: oil field; feature: oil-well bore; material: oil-contaminated soil; isolation source: oil-contaminated soil from oil-well borehole | place: Germany: Wietze | collected 2016-10-18 ... | reverse complement strand
GTCGCGGCCGCTGGCGCCGCTGTTGAAGCCGCCGCCGGTGTTGCCGAAGCTGCCGGCCATGCTGCCCATCGCCGCGCCATTGGCGCCGCCGGTGTTGCCCAGCGTGCCGGAAGTGAGCCCGGGGCCGACGTCGCCGCCGGCACCGCCGCTGCTGCCGCCGGCGTTGTCGGTGTAGATCTGCGCCAGGTAGTGGGCGAGGTCCGACGCCTTGATGTTGCGCACGTCATAAACGTACAGCTGCGGCTCGTTGCCGCCGCCGCGATCGATGCGGGCGATCCAGTCACCCACTTCGCGCAGGTAGTCCGGCTGGGTGGAGATCACCACCAGCGCGTTGGTGCGCTCGATCGGGATGAAGCGCAGCATGCCGGCCAGCGGCGTGTTGCCGTCCTTGCCGAACAGGCTGTCGAGCTTGGGCATCAGGTCGGTGACGCTGGCGCGCTCGAGCGAGAACACGCCCACCGACATGCCGCGCAACCAGTCGACGTCGAAGGTGCGCACGGTGCGCGCGTAGTTGGCCAGCTCCTGCGGCGTGCCGGACAGCACCAGCAGGTTGCGCGCCGGGTCGACCAGCAGCACCGAGTCGGGCCGCGCGAACGGCTTGACCAGCTTCTGCATCTCGGTGGCGCTGATGTAGTGCAGCGGAAACAGCCGCGCCTGCAGGCCGCCGGCCGGCGCGCTGGCGCCCAGGCCCGGCACCAGGTTGCCGGCGGCGGCGTCCTTGGCCGGCATCACCACGTAGCCGCCGTCGCCGCTGACCAGCGCGTTGCCGGTCCACGACAGCAGCATCTCCAGGATCGGCAGCGCCTGGCTGGAATCGACCGGCTCGGCGGTGGCAAAGGAGATGTTGCCCTGCACGCCCGGGGCGATGGTGTAGTTCTTCTTCAACAGGTCGCCGAGCACCGCCTTCACCACCGCCTGCACCGGCTGGTTCTCGAAGTTGAAGGTGACCGCGCCATCCCCTTTGACCACCGGCCGCGGCGTGGCCAGCGCGGTGGGTCGGATGAACTGGCCGCTGCCGGCGCTGACCTGCGGCTGCACGGCGCTGCCGCTGGCGGGGCTCACTGCCGTGTTCAGCGGCAGCGGTGCCGGCGCCGGCTTCTCCGTGCCGGCCATCGCCTCGCGCTGCAACACGCCGTCGTCGGGCGGCGGCGGCAGCGTGGCGCAGCCCGCCAGCCAGACGACGCCGGCGAGGGCGACGAGTCGGAACAGCGGGGACTTCAGCGTGCGGACCATCAACGAACTCCTTGCTGGGTCGAGTCAGCCTGCTCGGCCCGACGTTTCTGGATGACGGCGTTGAGCTGGCGGATACGCTCCGCCTGGAGCTCGGCCTGGGCCTGGCGTGCGCGCTGGGCGCGACCGGCATGCGGGCTGACGCCCATGCGGCGATCCTCCTCGCCGCTGCTCGCGCCGGGCGCGACCGCACCCCGGCGCATGTCGGCGGCGCCTGGAGCACTGTCCGGTGGCGCGGCGCTCTTGTCGAATGGCGCCCCGGCCGGCAGCTTCAGCTCGATGCGGCCGTCGGGCGCATCGAACACCGCCGAGCGCGGGTGCACCTCCACCAGCGTCCAGCGGCGGTCGGGCGTGCCCTTGCCTTCGATGATCTGCAGGTCGCGGTTGTTGCTCTTGTCGTGCACCAGCGCAATGTGCACGTCGCGGGTGAGGATCACCCCGGTGAGCGCAAGATCGCCCACCGCGCCGCCGGCATCGGCCAGCGCGGACGGGCGACGGTCCGGACTGAACAGCGGCTTTTGCCAGACCAGCGCGAAGCGCTCCAGCGGCTGTGGCGACGGCAGCGCGGCGCCACGTCCGGGTGACGGCAGCGGCGCCGCGGCTGGCGACGGATTCCAGCGCACGCCCTGCCCCGCACCCAGCAGCAGCGCGACGAGGATGGCACCGAGTAGCGCGACCAGCAGCACCAGCACCGGCGTGAGGCGACGCTGCGCGGCGGCCCTCATGGCGCGGCGCCTGCGGCTGCGGGCGCATTGCGTGACGGGCGCACGTAGCCGGTGAGGGTGAACTGCACTTCCAGCGGCGCCTGCGCGTTCTGCTGGGTGATCACCGGGTTGCGGAAGATGCTCAGGTCGCCCACGAACAGGTACGGCGTGCCCTGCTCCAGGTCGTGCAGCACGGCGCTGAGCGGCTCGATGTCGCAGCGCAGGCTGATGCTCACCGCGGCCTTGCGATAGGGCTCGGAGCTGTCGGCGGGCGGTTCGGGCAGCGGCATTTTCTGGGTCACCTCGCAGCCGCCGTTGCGCGGATGCGCGGCGGCCACGTCGACCACCCGCTGCATCAACCCGGCGCTGGCGGCGTTGGGATCGTCCTCGGGCAGGAACGCGCTGCTGGCGGCCTGGCCGGCGCCCAGCGCGGCGAGGCGTTTTTCCAGCTCGGGCTTCTGCGCAATGGCGGCGGCGTAGCGGCTCTGGGTGTCGCGCAGGTCGGCCATCTGCGCGTGGATCGCGCGCAGCGGTGCCACGAACCACCAGTGCAGCAGGGCAAAGTAGGCGATCACCAGCACCAGCAGCAGCAGGCCGATCGCCGCCAGGCGACGGTCGCGCGGCTTCAGCACCAGGCGCGTCATGGCGTGGCTCCGGCGGGCGCGGCAGCGGCGGCGGCGGGCGGCGGGCGCACCTTGCCGACCATGTAGAAGCGCTCCTTGCCGGTGGTCGGATCGGCCTGGATCGAGCCCTGGAAGCCGACGTCGCGGATCAGCGGCGAATCCTTCAGCGCGTCGACCAGCCTGGCCGCCTGCACGCTCTGCCCCTGGAAGCCGATCTGCCCGCTGGCGTCGAGGCTGAAGCGCTCCAGCCAGGCGGTGTCGGGCAGGCGGCGGGTCATCTCCTCGAGCAACGCGAGCACCGGCACGGTGTCCTTCTTTTTCTGCGCAAGAAAACCGGCGGCGCCCGCGTTGTCCTGCAATTGCTGGCGCAGCGTGGCGACCTGCTGCGCGTCGCCGCGCATGGCCTCGACCTGAGCCCGCATCACCTCCAGCGCGAGCTGGCGGTTGTGCAGCCATTGGCCCAGCGCCAGTACCGCCAGCACCACGCTGGCGGCCGCCAGGGCGAGATTGAGGCGACGGCGCGGATCGCGGCGCCGCGGTCGCTGCGACGGCGCGAGCAGGTTGGCGCCGACGCGACGACCGTCCGCCGACAGCAGATCCACTGCGTCGACGCGAATGCGCAGGGCGGCGAGCCGCTCCAGCAGCGGATCGAGCGCGGCACGCGGCAGCACGATCAGCTCGGCGGCGAAGCGCCCTTCGCCGGCCGGCTGGCCGCTGAGCTCGCGCACGTCCATCGCCACCTGCTCGGGGCGGAACGGCGTCTGCCGGTCGATCTCGAAACCCACTACCTGGGCCAGGTTGTCGCGCGCTGCCAGCGGCAGCGCGAGCGTGCGACGCAGGCCGGCAGCGGCGGGCAGGCACAGGGCCAGGCGCAGGTCCTGCGGGTCCACCGCCGCCAGTGCCTGGCGCAAGGCCTGCTGCTGCATGGCCGGGTCGTCCGCGTCGGACCACTGCGCCAAGGCATCGGACTCGCCTGCGCGGCGCAGGTGCCAGGTGTCGCCGCGCCGTTCGAGCAGGTGCCACTCGGCCCCACCGGCCAGCGCCTGCTGCATCGATGGCGGCAGCAGCGCGCGCAGCTCGCCACCCCACCACGCCAGGAACGCCGGCAGCGGCGACGCGCGCCAGGCGCGCCGCGCGCGTTCCAGCTGCGGGCGCAGCGACTGCGTTGCGGTACTCATTCCCCGTCTCCCTCTTGCCAGCGCAGCACCGCGTAGGGCTGCGTGCCGGCCCCGATCCCGCGCAGGCGGATCGTCGCCCGCACGACGGCCCTGGTGCCGTCGGCGAGCGTCGCCTGCGAGCGAATACTATGCGTTAGCCCGCCACCGGACGCCATCGCGGTGGCCGGATCGAGCGCATCGCGCGCCTGTTGCGTCTGCGCGACGTGCGCCGCGTCCATGCCCGGAATGGCGGCCAGCGCCAGCGGCGGCGCGGTGGCCGGGTTCGGCGCGTCACGACCCGACCACAGCGTCACCTGCGGCGCGACCGTGCGGTACACCGACGCCGGCATGCCCAGCACCATGCGCAGCTCCTCGATGCTGGCGAACGGGCCGTGCCGCGGACCGTAGTCCAGCCCGGCCGCCGCATACGCCGCATCACCCGGATCGGGCCCAATGGTATTCCCGAAGCTGCGCCATGCCACCACGCGCTCGGTCAGCGCCTGCGCGGCGCGCGGCTCCATGCCGGCGGCGGTGAACAGGCCGGCGAGCACGGCGGGCGCCGCGGCGTTGAGGTCCACCTTGCCGTTCTCGTCGATCACCGCCACCTGCACCTTCGCCGCGCCGTAGGCGAAGGTGTACGGGCGGCCGTCGGGAATCCAGCGCTGCGCCGGCTGCGGGTCCTGCAGGGCATAGATGGCGCGGGCGATGCCGGCCTCGGCGGCGTAATGCGCCTGGGTCTGCGCGAACGCATAGCGCGCCTGCAAGCCCTCGGTGCGCGCCAGCATGGCGTAGCTGCCCAGCAGCACGGCGAGCAGGGTGCACGCCCACAGCACCACCAGCAGGGCCACGCCGCGCTGCCGTGCCTGCCCGTGTGTCCGGCTCATCGCCCACCGCCCATGCCGCGCAGGCGCTGCAGCGGACCCTGCAGCATCAGTCCGCTGGCCGGATCGATACGCAGCGGCACGGTCAATACCGGCCACGACGTGGTGCCCAGCGGGGTCAGCTCGACACGCACCAGCTGCGGCAGCATGCGGCCATCGGGCCAGCGATCCTGCCAGTCGAGCGGGCGGCCCTGGGCGTCGACGCCGCGGTACTGGAAGCGGCCGCTCTCGATGCGGTCGAGCAGCAGCTGCGGCTTGCCCAGCGGCTTCGGCGGCTTGCCGTCCGGCGGCAGCATCGCCAGCTGCATCTGCAGCCGCAGCGCGCCGTGGCCATCGTCGACCAGCGACAGCGCCATCAGCTGCGGGCCGAGCTTGTCCAGGTAACCCGGCAGCGGGGCGACGAAGCGCATGCTGCGCGCCTTGCCTTCGAAGAACACGCTGTCGCCGTTTCCGTCGTGGCCGATCGGCGCGACCATGGTCTGCGCCAGTTCGCGCCGCAGCAACTGCTGCGAGGAGCGCACCTGGTCCAGCCGCTCCACCGCGGCCGTGCCCGAGCGCACGCTGTGGGTGGCGGTGCGGATGCCCGAGTACACACCGAGCAGCAGCACGGTGAGCAGCACCAGCGCCGCCAGCACCTCCAGCAGGCTGAAACCGGCCGCGCGCCTCATCGGGCAACCCCGCGCGCCGCGGCGCCGGGCACCGCCACGCGCAGCGTGCTGAAGTGCGCCACCTGCTCGTGCCCGGCGCCGCTCCAGCGCACGTCCAGATCGAGCTGGTACAGCTGCAGCGCCGCGCCGGGGACCGGCTTGCCGCCGGGATTCCACGGCGTCACCTGCAGCTGCCAGCGGTACTGCCTGTTGAACGTGCCGCGGCGGGTGCCGGCACGAATCGGCTCGGTGACGAAGGCGCTGTCGAGCAGGCTGCGTGCCCACATCGCCGCCTCGCTGCGCTGGGCGGCGTGCTGGGTCAGTCCGATCGCTCCGCCGGCCACCTTCATCAATGCGGTGAAGGCGATCGCCAGCAGCAGCAGCGCCGCGATCACCTCGATCAGGCTGAAGCCGCGGGCGCGACGCGGCGGGATCACGGCTGCTCCACGCTGACCGCGCCGGTCAGCCACGCCACGTTGACCTGCCAGCGGCGCTGGCCCTGCTGCAGGGTCACGTGGCCGCCGGTGGAACTGCCGTCGGGAAAGAAGCGGATACGCCCCACGCCGGGGCCGACCTGGTCTTCCCTGGCGCTGGTGATGCTCAGCGCCAGGCCGGCCGGCAGCTGCACGGGGCGGCCGTTGGCGCCGCGGTAGCTGCCGGCGCGGGTGTCCACGTCGAAGTGCTGCTCCTGGCCTTTCACGATCGCCGCGGCGCGGGTGGCGCGCAGCGCGGCCGCCAGCTCGCCGCTGGCTGCGCTCACGCGCGCCCCCTTCAGGCCCTGCGACACCGATACCGACACCGCTGCCGCGGCGATGCCGATCAGCACGATCACCGCCAGCATCTCGAACAGGGTGAAGCCGCGCGCACGCGGCGCACCCGGGAGGCGGAGCAGGGAAGAACGTGCGTTCACGTCAGGTGGCGGCGCGCGCGGCGCTCATTGCCAATTGCCGATGTCCCTGCTGAAGCCGCCGCCGCCGGCCTGGCCGTCCTGGCCGTAGAACACCAGGTCGAAACTGCCGTGCTCGCCGGGGTACTTGTAGCCGAAGGCATGACCCCACGGATCCTTCAGGTCCGAGGCCTTGGCATACGGCCCCTGCCAGTTGGCGGCGCCGGCCGGCTTGGTCACCAGGTCATCGAGCTGACGCGGCGGCGTGCCGTTGTCCAGCGCGTAGTTCTCCACCTTCTGGCCGAGCGTGGTGAGCTGCGCCTTGCCGGCGCCGTACTTGCCCTTGTCGACGTTCTTGCCGACCTGGGTCACCACGACGGCGCCGATGATGCCGATCAGCACGATCACGGCGAGCATTTCGAGCAGGGTGAAGCCGGCGCTGCGGCGCACGGCGCGAAGGGGCCTGGACTGCATGGGATTACCTCGGGTCATACGGAACGGATAGATGGGACAGCGCCGGTCACTGGATGTTGCTGGTGAGGCTGAGCAGCGGCAGCAGGATCGCCGCCATGATGATCGCCACCAGCACGGTCATCACGATGGTCAGCGCGGGCACCAGCGCGGCGAGCAGGCGGTCGATCGCGCGCCGGCTCTCCAGCTCGAAGGTGTCGGCCACCTTGAGCAGCATCACATCGAGCTGGCCGGCCTCCTCGCCGACCTGCACCATCTGCAGGGCGAGCCGCGGAAAGCGCTGCGACTGGCCCAGCGCGAAGCCAAGCCCGGCGCCGCCCTTGACCTGCTCGGCCGCCGTGGCAAGCGCCTCGTCCAGCGCGCGATTGGCGGTGACCTGGCGTGCGATGGTCAGCGAGGACAGCAGCGGCACGCCATTCTTCAAAAGAGTACCCAGTGTGCGCGCGATGCGCGCGGTCTCCACTTTCAGCAGCAGTGGGCCGACCACGCGCATGCCCAGCAGCTTCGCGTGCCACGCCAGCCGCGCATCCGGATCACGCAGGCGCGCGCGCCAGGCGAAGGCGCCGCCGACGATCAACAGCACGATCAGCCACCACCACGCCTGGATCAGGTTGCCCAGCCCGAGCACGGCTTGCGTGATCAGCGGGATCGGCACCTGCATGTCCTGGAAGATCGGCACGAACTGCGGCACCACGTAGGCCAGCAGCAGCACCAGCGAACCGAGCACGCCGACCAGCAGGAAGGCCGGATAGATCAGCGCGTTGACGATGCTGCCGCGCAGCTGCTGCGCGCGCTCCAGGTAATCGGCGAGCCGGCGCAGCGTCTCCTCCAGCGAACCGCCCGCCTCGCCCGCGCGCACCAGCGAGACGTAGAGCTTGGGGAACACGCCGTGCTCCTCGTCCAGCGCCTGCGACAGCGTGGTGCCGCCGCGCACGCGGTCGCGCACGCGCTCGACCAGCTTCTTCGCCCGCTCGCCCTCGGGCAGCTCCAGCAGGATGCCGAGCGCGCGATCCAGCGGCTGGCCCGCGCCCAGCAGGGTGGCCAGCTGGTGGGTGAACTGGGCCAGCTGGTCGCCACTGAAGGGCCCGCGCACGAACAGCGCGGCGAGTCCGCTGCCGCCGCCCGGGGCGTCGGCCGGCTGCGCTTCCAGCGGGGTGTGGCCCTGGTCCTGCAGGCGCGCGATCACATCTTCGACCGAGGCCGCCTCCATCTGCCCCTGCAGCATGTCGCCGGCATCGCTGACGGCGCGGTAGCGGAACTGCGCCATGTCAGACGCTCCGCAAGCCTGGCTCCCTCTCCCCGCCGGGGAGAGGCTTGGGGTGAGGGGCGGGTGCTCGCGGGAAAGGAACATCGAAGGCAACCGCTGGGCTTTCGCCCGGGAAAATAAAAGCACCAACAGCACGACCGAAGGCAGAGGCCAGCCCTGCCTCCTCACCCCGCCCCCCCGATCGAGTCGAGGGCAGGCTCTCTCCCCGCCGGGGAGAGGGAGCAGGAGCGCCGCCGGTTCGCGCGACCTCAACCGTCCTGCGTGACACGCAGCACCTCCTCCAGCGTGGTCACGCCGGCCACCGCCTTGGCGATGCCGTCCTCGTACATGGTACGCATGCCTTCGGCACGCGCCGCGCGCTCGATCTCGCCGGCGTCGGCGCGCTGCATGACCAGCCGGCGCAGCGGATCGCTCATCACCAGGAACTCCATGATCGCGCGGCGGCCGCGGTAGCCGGTGGGATTGGCCGCGCTGGCGCCGGGCTTCCACAGGCGGATCGGCCGCTCGCTGGTGTATTTCTCCAGCGCGAACTCGGCGATCACCTCGGGCGAGGGCTCGTACGCGATCGCGGTCTCCGGATCCAGCCGGCGCACCAGTCGCTGCGCCAGGATGCCGTTGACGGTGGAGCCGAGCAGGTAATCCTCCACGCCCATGTCGAGCAGGCGGGTGACGCCGCCGGAGGCGGAATTGGTGTGCAGCGTGGACAGCACCAGGTGGCCGGTGAGCGCGGACTGGATCGCGATGCGGCAGGTCTCCAGATCGCGCATCTCGCCGATCATGATCACGTCCGGATCCTGGCGCATGATCGAGCGCAGCGCACCGGCGAAGTCCAGCCCGATCTGCGGCTTCACCTGGATCTGGTTGATGCCCTCGAGCTGGTATTCCACCGGGTCCTCGACGGTGATGATCTTCACGTCGGGCGTATTGAGCCGCGACAGCGCGGTGTACAGCGTGGTGGTCTTGCCCGAGCCGGTCGGGCCGGTGACCAGCAGGATGCCGTGCGGACGTTGCAGCACGTCGACAAAACGCTGCTGGAAGTGGTCGGTGAAGCCGAGCGAGGCGAAATCGAACACCACCGACTCGCGATCCAGGATGCGCATCACCACCGACTCGCCGAACGCGGTGGGCACGGTGGACACGCGCAGATCCAGCTCCTTGCCCTGCACGCGCAACTGGATGCGGCCGTCCTGCGGCAGCCGGCGTTCGGCGATGTTCAGCTTGGCCATGATCTTCACGCGGCTGATCACCGCCGCGGTGGATGACGACGGCGGCGCCTCCACCTCGTGCAGCACGCCGTCGATGCGGTAGCGCACCTTGAGCCGGTTCTCGAACGGTTCGATGTGCACGTCGGAAGCGCGCTGCTCCACCGCCCGCTGCAGGATCAGGTTGACCAGGCGGATCACCGGCGCCTCGGAGGCGAGGTCACGCAGGTGCTCCACGTCTTCTTCTTCGGCGTTGCTGCCGTCCATGTTCTCCACGATCGAGCCCATCGCCGAGCGACCCTGGCCGTAGTAGCGCTCGATCAGGTCGTCGATTTCCGAACGCAGGCCGATGCACAGCGCCACCGGCTTGCCGGCGGCCAGCCGCACTGCGTCGAGCGGATACGGGTCGGCGGGGTCGGCGACGATCAGCGCCAGGCCGTCCTCGCCGTGGCGCATCGGCACCACGTGCTGCTGTTTCAGGAATCGCGGGGAAACGTCCAGCTCGGCCGGCGGCAGGTCCGGCGCCTCGCGCGTGGACACCAGCGGTGCGCCCAGCAACTCGGACCAGGCCAGCGCCAGATCGCGCTCGGACACCAGCCCCAGCCGCGCCATCAGGGCCGTGAGCGTGCCTTCCGGGGCCTCTTCGTGCAGCCGTCGGGCGCGGGCGAGATCGCCCTCCTTCAAGCCGCCACGCGCGACCAGCACGGCACACACCGCCTCCTCGCGATCGTGCATCCCCGGCGGCGCTTGCGCCCCCGACGCGGCCATCACTGACGACATCACCCACCCCCCTGTGCACTGCATGGAAAACCCATGCTTGCGATCATTGCCCCGCATCGATCGGGACCGGCATTGTTAACACATCCACCCGTTACCGGCGCGTTGCAGGGGCGCCTGCGTTCATAAAAAGACCAGCACCCCCAGGGGCTGGCCGGCGAGCAGCGATCCACGGTGCGCCTGGGCGGGGCGCCTGCACATGGGTGCGCCCGGTGTGGCCATGCTTGTCGCGGATGCAGCCGCAGCTCTGCGACCAGCTCTTGTGGTCGAAACGCAGGATCGTGGTCTGCGCCTGCAGGCCGATCTCCTGCAGGTGGGCCTTCTTGACCGGCCGCACCCAATGCTCGCGCTCGGCGACATGGGTGGTTTCGAGCAGCAGCCCGTCGTCGGCGAGATCGAAATGGCTGTGCAGCAGCGCGATGCCGAAGCGGTCCAGGCAGCCGTGGCGCGGATCGCCTCCAGGCAGGCGCTGTCGCCGTCGCCGATCGGCTCGATGTCGTCGATGTTCTTCAAGGTGTTCCACTGCAGCGGCTGCAGGATCATCTGGTTCATGCGTGCTCTCCCGTCGTGTGGCTCTCGAGGGGTTCCAGCGGTCCGCGCTCGAGAGCCGCGCGTCGGACCGGGGCCCGTTCGGCCGGCTCGACCGCCAAAGCCCGACAGGCTGCCAGCAGCGGAACATGTGGCCGACCGATCTCCGCCCGGGGGCAGTGACGCCGATCACACCGGGGCGCCGCCTCGCATCGGGTCCAAGGGCTTGCGACAATCGCGCCTTTGTCCGTCGAAGGACTTTGCGATGCTGCTCGACATCGGCGCCAATCTCACCCACGAATCCTTCGCCCATGACTTCGACGCCGTGCTGGCACGCGCGCAGGCGCACGGCGTCGCGCGGATGGTGGTGACCGGCGCCAGCCGCGACGGCAGCCGCGACGCGCTGGCGCTGGCGTTGGCACATCCGGGCGTGCTGTACGCCACCGCCGGCGTGCATCCCCATCACGCGGTGGCCTACGACGATGCCACTGACGCCCAGCTGCGCGAACTGGCCACGCATCCGCAGGTGCGGGCGCTAGGCGAGACCGGTCTGGACTATCACCGCAACTACTCGCCGCACGACGTGCAGCGCGCGGTGTTCGAGCGCCAGCTGCGCATCGCCGCCGAGCTGGGCAGGCCGCTGTTCCTGCACCAGCGCGACGCGCACGGCGACTTCCTCGCCCTGCTCAAGCGCTACCGCGACGAGGTGCCGGCCGTGGTCGTGCACTGCTTCACCGATACCGCCGATGCGCTGCACGACTACCTCGCGCTGGATTGCCACATCGGCATCACCGGCTGGATCTGCGACGAACGCCGCGGCGCGCATCTGCGCGAACTGGTGAGGGAGATCCCCGCGAACCGGCTGATGATCGAGACCGACGCGCCCTACCTGCTGCCGCGCACCGTGCGACCGCGGCCGGCGCACCGGCGCAACGAGCCGATGTACCTCAGGCACATCGCCGAGGAGATCGCGCGCGACCGCGGCGAATCGTTCGAGGCGCTGGCCGCGCACACCACGGCCACGGCGGAAGCGTTCTTCGGCCTGGCACCTGCCGCGCAGGACCGCACCCTGTAGGAGTCCACCCGGTGGACGACCACCGAGCCCTCGGCATCGAGCGGTCGCGCACAGGGTGCGCTCCTACAACAAGCCCGGCCCCGGATAGGGGTCGGGAA
>WOYI011491004.1_pt2 | contig 11560 bp, 9 predicted proteins | sample 6423411 | NCBI WGS metagenome assembly WOYI01 (sample SAMN13441803, study PRJNA592873) | oil field metagenome | biome: oil field; feature: oil-well bore; material: oil-contaminated soil; isolation source: oil-contaminated soil from oil-well borehole | place: Germany: Wietze | collected 2016-10-18 ... | reverse complement strand
AGATACAAATAGAGCAGTCCGATAACGGCGCCGATGATTTCGATGGTTTGCATACGTTTAATTTTTTTAAGTAGCAAGGAATTTATTTCGATATCTCATCTTCTCTTCGGGGTACCCACTTGGTGCAATGAGCGTCATTTGATTAGTTGTTTAAGCGAAGCGAGTTCTAATCAAATAGCGAATAAACCAACAGTGGGTCGAAGAAGAAGGTGCAAATGAGAAATAAATTCCTTGTTCATAGGATGTTTAAAACGAGAGCGTGAGCCGTGCCATGTAATTGCGGGGGGCTTGCGGGTAGTACCCGATCCAGTTGAGGGAGCTGCCGTCGGCAAAGGTGTCGGTGGCTGCCCATCCGTTGGCCACGTACTTCCTGTTGAACAGGTTGTTTACAAACAACTGCAGATGGAAGGTGCCAATTGTCGACTTTTTAAAGGTATATCCGCCGGAGAGGTTGCTTACGAAATAGGGATCAATCGATTTGGCCTCATCCGACGTGTTGTCCATGTACTGTCTGCTCACATATTTTCCCAGCAGGTTCACGTAGAGCGCCGGTGTGGGCTGCCAGGTAATCACCATGCTGCTTATCACATTTGGGGAGAACGAAATATCGGTGGTGCCGTACGCTTTGGAGATCTGTCCCACCCAGTTCCAATTATCCTGGTTGTCATACTGGTCGAACCAGGCGGTGTAATTTTGGATCTTGTTCCGGCTGAAGGTCGCGTTGGCATCCACCCGGATCTTGTTTTCCCACAGGGGTACGGCTGCTTCCAGTTCCAGTCCTGCGCGGTAACTCTCTTTCACGTTCTCCATCAGCTTGTAGCCCACATTGTTGAGTTTCCCTGTCTGTACCATCTGATTGTGGTAATCCATGAAATAGAAATTCGCACCCAGATGCGTACCGTTCTCAACATTATAGCGGTATCCCAGTTCATAATCGATCATCCTTTCCGGTTGGATGGGATTCAGCGTTTCCCCTTTGATTCCGTCCTTGAGGTCGGTACGGAGCGGCTCCCGTTGTCCCACCGCTACCGAGGCATAGAGCCGGTTACGCTCGTTGAGGTGAAGAGATACCCCTGCCTTGGGGTTGAAGAAATTGTAGGTGAAGTCACCGGTCAGATCCTTCAGGTCGTCATCCATACCGCTGAAACTGTAATTGATCCGTCGGTATTGCAGATCACCGAAGAGAGAGAGCTTCTCATTCAGCTGGTAATCTGCCTTTGTGAACAGGTTGACCTCCGCTTTTCTTCCCACATTGCGGTACCACTCATGGTTTTCGGCGATATCCTGATTGAATTTCACCCACTTCAACCGTCCGAAGTGATTTCCGTCGTAGAGGCTGTACATTCCCCCGAAAGTCAGTTTCAGCCGGTTTCTTGTATAGCTGAGCCCGAGGTTAGCCACATAAAAATCATTTTCCATCAGCTCGCGGCGTATAATATCACTGCTGCTGTACGTTACCCCTCCGAGTGTTTGCGCCGGAAGGCCAAAATCGGCAAAGGTGTCATCCTCTCTGTAATTCTCGTAATAACCATATCCGTGATTGTAATGGAGACCCGCGTTCAGAACGAGATAGCGGTTCAGCTCCCGGGTAAGCGTCAACTGTACAATGTCGGAGTAATAATTATCCGTTTCATTATCGTAATAGAGCCGGTTGCCGGCTTCATCGGTATATTCTCCCGCGGGATTATACCGGCGACCATATTCCTCGTCCTGCATCTGCTCTTCCGATACGCCTTCCCAGGTGATTCCCGTATGTTCAACTCCTTTCAGGTAGATGAGCCGTAGCAGCTGGTGATCGGTGTGGTGTGATAATGCTGCATAAAGGTTGAGGTGATCCACACTTCCGTTACGAACGTATCCATCGCCCAAAACACGCGAGAAGCGGGCATCGAACGACAGCCCGTTTGCCAAAATACCCGTGCCGGCGGCAATATTCGACAGGAAGGTGCCATAGCTGCCCACCGCGGTGGATGCTTCGCCATATGCCTCGGAGCGGGCACCGGTAGTCTGCAGGGAGATGCTGGCGCCGAAGGCACCCGATCCGTTGGTGGAGGTACCCACGCCGCGCTGAATCTGGATGCTCTGCAGTGAGCTGGAGAGGTCGGGCAGGTCTACCCAGTAGGCCTCCTGGCTCTCCGGGTTGTTGAGCGGCATGCCGTTGAGGGTCACATTGATGCGGGTGGCATCGGTACCCCGGATACTGAAAGAGGAGTAGCCCACGTCCAGCCCGTCCTGGGTGAAGACGACCAACGAGGGAGTTGTCTGTAGAATAGTGGGGATGTTGCGTGCCGCATTCTGTTTTTTGATCTCCGCGGAGGAGATATTGGAATAGGAGACGGGTGTCTCTGTTCCTGCCCGCGTGGAGGAGATGATCACCTCCTCCAGCCGGATGTTGTTGATACTGTCGCCGGGTGCGGCATCTGCCTGCGCCACGGTCTGAAAAACTGTTGCTGAGAAAAGTGTCAGCAGAATTGAAAAGAATACCTTTTTCATTTTACCATTTTTTTTGGGATGAACGAGCTTATTGGCTTGTACATCGGTTGTGAGTGAAATAAAAAAGGGGATTTGTGTAAGATGGATACCTTTGAAAGAGCCACCTGGTTGTGAGCTGCTTTCTTTCCCTCCGCCGGCATTATCCGGATCAGGTGATATGGGTATGATCTCAGCCCGTTTTTTTAGGGCACCCCTGTTGTTTGAAGAAACAAAGGTAGTCACTTTTTGTTCAAATTCCTTCACACCTTCGTAAAAAATAGTTCCAAATGCTGTTTTCTCTCGATTTATTTGTAATTTCGTTTGCCGTTAAACGGTTGCTTCAAAAGAGGATCTAACAGGATATGAGTGACGAAGAAAAAATGATTGCCGACGAGCAGATGATTGAAGAGGAGTTTCAGGGACTCCTTCAGGATTATCTCAACTCGAATCATCGACGGAAGGTGGATGTCATCACCCGTGCCTTCAATATGGCGAAAGAGGCACACAAAGGTGCACGCCGCCGTTCGGGTGAACCCTACATCATGCACCCGCTGGCGGTGGCACGCATCGTTTCCAGAGAGATGGGGCTGGGATCGACCTCCATCTCGGCATCGTTGTTACACGACGTGGTGGAGGATACCGATTACACGGTGGATGACATCCGCGCCTTGTTCGGCGATAAGATTGCTCAGATTGTGGATGGGTTGACCAAAATTTCGCAGGGCATGTTCGGCGAGAATGTGTCGGCACAAGCAGAGAACTTCCGCAAGTTGCTGCTCACCATGTCAGACGATATCCGGGTGATCCTGATCAAGATCGCCGACCGGCTGCACAACATGCGTACGCTCTCCTCGATGAGCCCCACCAAGCAGTACAAGATCACCGGTGAGACGCTCTATATCTATGCGCCGCTGGCACATCGCCTGGGTCTCTTCGCGATCAAGACGGAGCTGGAGGAGCTCTGTTTCCGGTATGAGCACCCTGAGGTATATGCCGACCTGACAGCCAAGATCGCAGAGAGTGCACCGGAACGGAATAAGATTTATGAAAACTTTGCCGTGCCGGTGATAGCTGCGCTTGACAAGATGGGTATTGAGTATGAGATGCGCGCCCGCGTAAAATCGGTTTACTCCATCTGGAACAAGATGCAGAATAAGGGGATCAGCTTCAATGAGGTATATGACCTGTTTGCCGTCCGCATCATCTTCGAGGTGCATCCCGGCATGGATGAGAAGAAACAGTGCTGGGATATCTACTCAGCCATCACCGACATCTACAAACTGCGACCCGACCGTATCCGTGATTGGGTGAGTCACCCCAAGGCCAACGGTTATCAGGCGCTTCACCTTACCGTGATGGGACCTGATGGCAAATGGATTGAGATACAGATCCGTAGCCGTCGCATGGATGATATCGCCGAGAAAGGGTTTGCTGCTCACTGGAAGTATAAGGAAAACAGGATCGAGGAAGACAATGAACTCGATAAATGGCTGAAAACGATTCAGGAGATCCTCGCCAATCCCAACCCTAACGCGATCGATTTCCTGGACACGGTGAAAATGAATCTTTTCTCATCGGAGATATTTGTGTTTACACCCAAAGGAGAGATCAAAACATTGCCCCAGGGTGCCACAGCGTTGGATTTTGCCTATACCATTCATACCCGTATCGGTGATCACTGCCTGGGTGCGAAGGTGAACCACACCCTTGTGCCTCTCAGTCAGAAGTTGCGCAGTGGGGATCAGGTTGAGATCCTCACCTCCCAGTCGGTCAACCCCCAGCCGGAGTGGCTCAATTTTGTGACTACTGCCAAGGCCCGTACCAAGATTGAGGCATCGCTGCGCCGCCAACGACGTCGCATCATCGAGAAAGGGAAGAACATGCTGGAGGAACTTTTTGACAACGAACCTATCGACAACACACTCTTCAACAAGATTCTTCATTCCTACAAAGCGGAGAACAAAGAGGATCTCTACTACATGATTGGGAACAATGAGGTGATTCTACCGGTTCAAAAAGAGTTTTTTACAAAGTTGAAACCGGTGCCGGAGAAACAGGAGAACCTGTTTGTTCGCTATATGAAACAGGCCATGAGTGCCATTAAAAAAACACCTCAGGAGCCTCGCAAAATGTTGCTGAACGAAAACGAAGGTGAGGAGGAGAATCTGTTGCTCTCACAGGAAATCAGGCAGCCGAAAATCGACCGAAAAGCAGTTTACCGTCTCACAGAACAGAACTTCCGGAAGAACTTCATCGTCTATTCCTGTTGCAACCCGTTGCCGGGCGATGATGTGTTTGGTTATGTAACTGAAAAGGAAGAGGTGGAGGTGCACAAACGCTCCTGCCAGACAGGACTCAAACTCAAGGCCAATTATGGTGACCGCATCATCGAGGTGGAGTGGGGCGATTACCGCCAGTACTCTTTCCTGGCATCCATCATCTTCACCGGCATCGACCGTGTGGGGATCCTGGCAAATATCCTGTCCAAGCTGGCAGAGGATGTGGTGGTCAATATTCAGAGTGTAAATGTGTCATCAAAGGATGGTATCTTCGAGGGAGTCTTCAACGTTCACGTGCATAGTGCTGAGGAGGTGAATCAGCTCTGTGCCAAGATAGCAAAGGTGGACGGCGTAAGCACCGTCCACCGTTCCACTATTTGATTTTCTTCTTTTTTCTTCTGCCGAACAGCAGCGAGGTGCCCTTCTTCAGCGCAAAAGTGATGATTGCCGGCTTGGACAGCTTCCATGCTACAGAGCCGAGTAGCGGCAGGTTGGAGATCGCCAGGTTGACCCAGGGATTTCTCCTGCGAGTGACAAAGGGTGTCACCGCCGAGGAGCTGCCGCTGGAGAATGTATCCATCGTCTCTGCAAATTTTGTTTTCACCGATGAGGTGAGTCCCTTGGTCAGCATCGATCCCCAATTGTCATTCAGATACTGCAACTGGTATGAGAGACGTTTACTGGCGATGCTTCGCTCCTCTCTCTGTCTCTTCTTCTCCAATCGCAGCTCTTCCAGCGGTGTAAGTTTATAGGTGCTCATAGGTTACTCTTTGTTTTTGTCAGTCTCATCGTTTTCCATCAGGAAGCGAGCCACTTTGTTGGTCATCTTCTTCTTGAACGGTTTACCCACCAGCAGCAAGATCAGCAGTACCAAAAGGGTAAATGCGGTCACGATGCCGAAGCCAACCCATAGGTTCTGCAGCAGATCGCCCAGGTAGAGAGCTACCGTGACAAGAAGGAACAACAGGGCAAATAGCCCGGCACCAGCGATTATCAACCCATAGGTGATAGCCGAGGAGCCCAGGCTTAGTTTTTCATACACCTCCAGTTTTCCGAGTTCGAGTGAGCTGGTGATGAATCTGGATACATCATCGCGCATCTCTTCAAACAGCGTACTTACTTTTTTTTCTTCCATTGGTTCGGCAGATTATGAGGGTCCGTTATTGTTTGGCCAGTTCTTTCTTCGCGATGTCGGCAATGTCGTCGATATCTTCCTTGATATCTTCCACTTCGCTCTTACCTTTGTAGATGGCTGTCTTTACGTTAGCCCTAACCTTGTCTGCAAACTCGTTGGCCTGTTCCAGCCACTCTTCCTTGCGGTCTGACCCCACGATGTAACCGATGGCAGCACCCAGTGCAACGCCGATACCTAATCCCAATAGCAATTTTGATTCTGAATTCATAATTGGTTGTGTTTAATAGTTAATAGTTTCTGTTTTCCTCATTCACGACCGAAGGGCTGTTCCAAGCGTGAAGCGTTTTGTGACTGAACAGCCCATCAGCGATCATTCTACTAATAAACAGACAGCACGCAAAATTGTTTGCTCCATCTCTTGATTATCTGGAATTGACTAATCCGTCGCAACTGCTTCACCCAACAGGGTGGCAGGTGTGAAGCCGGTTACCCGCACTTTTACCAAGTCTCCGATGCGGTGCTGCTGTTTGTTGAAGATCACCACTTTGTTCTGCTCATTCCGACCGAAGAGCTGCTCACGTGATCGCTTGGAGAAACCTTCTACCAGCACCTCGAACACCTTGCCCATGTCGCGTTCGTTGCTCTGCCGTGACAACTCCAGTTGCAGGGCGATGATCTCCTGCAGCCTGCGGTTTTTCACCTCCTCCGGCACGTTGTCCGCCAGCTTCTTGGCCGCGTAGGTGCCGGGACGCTCGGAGTACTTGAACATGAAAGCTGAGTCGAACGCCACCTCACGCATCAGCGAGAGGGTCTCCTGGTGATCCTCTTCGGTCTCGGAGTGGAACCCGCACATGATGTCGGTCGACAGGCCGCAGTCGGGGATGATCCGTTTGATGGCGGCGATTCGTTCCATGTACCACTCCCGGTTGTAGCGGCGATTCATCAGTTTCATCATGCGAGAGCTCCCCGACTGTACGGGCAGATGGATGTAGTTGCAGAGGTTGGGATACCTGGCGATGGTCTCCAGGGTGGCGTCGTTCATGTCCCAGGGGTGTGAGGTGGTGAAGCGTATTCTCATCCCAGGTGCTGCTTCAGCCACCAGGGCGAGCAGCTCATCGAACCCGATGGTCCGTTCCCCATCTTTGAAGCGATAGGAGTTGACATTCTGTCCCAGCAGGATCACCTCTCTGAATCCTTTCTCCTGCATCACCTGCAACTCGTTGAGGATGCTCTCCGGCTCGCGGCTGCGCTCCCTGCCCCGCGTGAAAGGTACGATGCAGTAGGTACAGAACTTGTCGCAACCACGCATGATGGAGATATAACCGGAAATATTGCTCCCCTCCATCTTGAGGGGAACCACATCCTTGTAGGTCTCCGTCTTCGAGAGCTCGATGTTTATTGCTTTCTCACCCTGTTCAGCAGCTCCCACCAGGTTGGGCAGGTCGAGGTAGGCATCGGGACCCACCACCAGGTCGGCATGATGCTTGTCGATCAGCTCTGATTGGGCCCGCTCGGCCATGCATCCCAGCACGCCGATGATCAGATGATCTTTTCGTTTGCGCTTCAGCGACTGAAAGTAGTCCAGCCGCTGAATCACTTTCTGTTCTGCATTCTCACGGATGGAGCAGGTGTTGACGAAGATGGCATCGGCATCCCGGTCGTCGTTGGTCAGGCTGTAACCATCCATCTCCATGATGGAAGCCACCACTTCTGTATCGGCAACATTCATCTGACATCCGTAGGTCTCAATATACAATTTCTTCTCTTTATGCTTGTCGTTGTTCATTATTTCACTCATTTTCACTGTGATCCATCCCCGAAGGGGAAAGTTAAAAACTGTAATTATCCGGATATAAAGTTGGAAATAACCATCCAATAATTTATATTTGCGGTGAAAAAAATAATTTTTTCAATTTTTTTCATAGTTAAGGTTTTGGTTAAATGATCGGGAGTGACTGTGAAGTTGCTCCCGATAATTTGTGCCCCAAATACCCTCATATTCACAAAAAATGCCTATTTTTGTCCGGATGCAAAATTAATCAAATTATGGAATTCGGCGATATCATTTATTTGATCCTTATTCTTTTTTTCGCGATATTGGGTTTTTCTAATGAATCACGGAAGAAGAAAAATCAACAGCAGCAGCAGAAGAGTGAGAAGGATTTCAGTCACACTTTCGATGATGAGGAGGAGGATGAACCCTACCTGCAGCATCTTCCAGGTGATCTTCCGCCTGACCCGGAGCCGCAGGCTCCAAAGTCAACCCGTCCCGAATTCCGTTCTTCGCTCGATCTGGTGACAAATTTCGAAGAGGAATCCTCTCTGAAAGGCTCAATCTTTGTGTATGATGCCGACGAGTCGTTTGCGCAGGAGTCACCACAAGGCGAAGCCATCACGGGACAAACGAGTGCATTTGATCAGGCTAGCTTCGTACATCCGCTGTTGGCGGAACTGACCGGTGATGGTGCAGTGGAAGCGCTGAAGAAAGGCTTGATCTATGGCGAGATTATGCAGCGAAAATATTGAACCACGCCCGATTATAACCAACCAAAACATATAAAAAACCAACTATTGATATGGCATTGAAATTTATGAACGCTGAAGAGGCCGCGTCGCTAATCAGGCATGACGACAACGTTGGCTTCAGTGGGTTTACTCATGCCGGCTGCCCGAAAGTGGTACCGGTAGAGATCGCCAAAAGGGCAGAGGCCGAACATGCGAAAGGCAATCCTTTCAAGATCGGTGTTTTCACCGGTGCCTCCACCGGCGACTCGATTGACGGTTCGCTTGCGAGGGCCAAGGCAATCAAGTTCCGCACACCTTATCAAACCAACAAGGATATGCGTGAGGCGCTCAACAGAGGCGAGTTTGACTTCTTCGACCTGCATCTCTCCCAGCTGGCACAGGAGATTCGTTACGGTTTCCTTGGCAAGATCAACGTAGCGGTGGTTGAAGCTGCCGACGTGACCGAGAGTGGTGAGATTGTCCCCACCACCGGTGTGGGGATCACCCCCACCATCTGTCGCCTGGCCGATATCGTCATCGTGGAGCTGAACAAAAAAGTTCCCACGAAGTTACGCGGTATTCACGATATTTATGAGCTGCAGGATCCTCCCAAACGGCGCGAGATACCGATCTACGAGGTGCAGAACCGGGTGGGACTGGAATATGTGAAAGTGAATCCGGAGAAGATCTTCGTGGTGGAGACCGAGCGGGATGGTGAAGGTGGCGGTTTTGCACCGGTCGACGAGGTGACTGCCCGCATCGGGAACAACGTGGCTGAGTTCTTCGTAGCTGAGATGAGGGCCGGGCGCATCCCTCACCACTTCCTGCCCATCCAGTCGGGTGTGGGCAATATCGCCAACGCGGTGCTGAGCTCCATGGGCAGCAACCTCGATATTCCCCGCTTTGAGGTGTACACCGAGGTGATCCAGGATGCAGTGATCGACATGATGCAGAAGGGGAATATCTCTTTCGCCAGCGGCTGCTCGCTTACGGTGAGCAACGAGGTGCTGGAGAAGTTCTACAGCGACCTCTCCTTTTTTAAGAACAAGCTGGTGCTCCGTCCCTCGGAAATCTCCAATAACCCGGGCCTGGCACGCCGAATGGGCATCATTGCCCTTAACACCGCCATCGAGGTGGATATTTTCGGCAACGTCAATTCCACCCACGTGAACGGAACCAGGATGATGAACGGCATCGGCGGCTCGGGCGACTTCACCCGCAACTCCTACCTCTCCATCTTCCTCACCCCCTCCACGGCCAAGAACGGTGCCATCAGCTGCATCGTGCCCAAGGTGACGCACGAGGACCACAACGAGCACTCGGTGAAGATCATCGTCTCGGAATATGGGGTGGCCGACCTCAGAGGCAAAGGACCGAGGAAACGTGCCGAAGAGATTATTGAGAAATGCGCTCATCCCGATTATCGTCCGTTGCTGCATGAGTACCTCTACCTGGGTGTGAAAGGTCATATCCCGCAGGATCTGTATGCCTGCTTTGCTTTCCATCATGCCCTGGCGGAAACGGGCAGCATGATGAACACCGATTTTTCGAAATATAAACGATAAACAATCGTGAGGGTACAATTGAGAGAATCGGTTCCGTGGTCACGGAGCCGATTCCCTCCTCTTCATTATTGCGGAATCTTCGGGCAGTGTATCGATTTTCCGCTGCATGGGTGCTGTTACCCTTTCGGGGTTTTGATTACAGCACAAAAAAAAGGTCAAGACCTGATCTTAACCCTTTTGTTGCATCTGTTGTCGGGATGACTGGATTCGAACCAGCGACCACTCGCCCCCCAGACGAGTACTCTAAACCGGACTGAGCTACATCCCGTAAAAGTGCCTGCAAAAGTAACACTATTTTTTGAAATGCACAAACGTTCCATCCCATTCGTTTAAACTATATTATGATTTAATTTCGTCACAGTTAAAGAAAAAGTTGTTAATTTGCACCTGAAATTGATAATGCAGAGGATGTTTGTCATCACCTTGTCTCTCTTTCATGCCGATCGTAACAGTTAAGTTGAACCTGATTGTGTGAGTAGATGAATAGCCTCGGGAAAATATAATAAATAAAATAGATGACCTTTACTGCAAAACAAATAGCCGACTTCTTGCGCGGAGAAGTAATCGGTGATCCGAACGCGACCGTATCTTCTTTTTCCAAAATAGAAGAAGGTAAGCCCGGAACACTTACATTTCTGGGGAATCCCAAATATACGCCCTATATTTACGATACTGCAGCCGATATTGTTTTGGTGAACAATGATTTCGTGCCCGATAAGCCTGTCAGGGCCACCATGATTAAAGTCACCAATGCATACGCTGCACTGGCCTCCCTGATGTCGTTGGTGGAACAACAGAAACCAGTGAAAGAGGGAGTTGCAACAGTTGCATTTGTATCTCCCTCAGCTACCGTGGGGGAGCATATCTATCTGGGTGAGTTTGCCTTCATTGGTGAGCAGACGCAAATCGGTAACAACTGCATGATTTATCCACAGGTTTACGTGGGTGACAATGTGCAGGTGGGCGACAACTGCATCCTCTATCCCGGCGTGAAGATTTATCACGATTGTGTGATTGGTGACAACTGTATCATCCACGCGGGTGCCGTGATCGGTGCTGACGGTTTCGGATTTAGCAAAGAGGAGGAGATCTACCGGAAGATTCCGCAGATTGGCAATGTGATCATTGAGGATGATGTGGAGATCGGCGCCAATACGACCATCGACCGTGCCGTGATGGGATCGACTATTATCCATCGGGGCGTGAAGCTGGATAACCTGATTCAGATCGCCCATAACTGTGAAGTGGGTGAGAATACGGTGATGGCTGCACAGGTTGGCATCGCAGGATCCACCAAGATCGAAGAGAACTGCGTGCTGGGCGGACAGGTAGGCATCGGCGGACACATCACCATTGGGAAGAATAGCCAGATCGGTGCTCAGGCGGGCATCATCAGCAACACCAAAGAGGGATCGCAGGTGTTGGGTTCACCCGCTATCCCGGTGAGAGACTTCTTTAAGTCGAGTGTCATTTTTCCCAAGATTCCTGATATGTATCGCCGACTAAATGCCATGGAGAAAGAGTTGGCCGACCTGAAAAAGAAACTCTCGGAAAACGAACTGGAGAGCGAACTGGAGAACGAATAAGTTCCCACTATCTGTAAT
>WOYI010521059.1_pt1 | contig 11567 bp, 7 predicted proteins | sample 6423411 | NCBI WGS metagenome assembly WOYI01 (sample SAMN13441803, study PRJNA592873) | oil field metagenome | biome: oil field; feature: oil-well bore; material: oil-contaminated soil; isolation source: oil-contaminated soil from oil-well borehole | place: Germany: Wietze | collected 2016-10-18 ... | reverse complement strand
GGCGCCCGACCTCGAAACGCGCATCGCGATCCTGCGCAAGAAGGCGCAGAGCGAGAAGCTGCAGGTGCCCGACGAGATCCTCGAATACATGGCCACAAAGGTGTCATCCAATATCCGAGAATTGGAGGGCACGCTCATCCGGGTGACCGCGTTCGCCAATCTGAACCGGACGCCCGTCGACCTGCAGCTGGTGCAGACCGTGCTCAAGGACCTGATCACTCTGGATGAGGACAACGTCATCTCGCCCGTCGACATCATCAATCACACAGCGGACTACTTCAAGTTGTCGGTCGACGACCTCTACGGATCGAGCCGCTCGCAGGCCGTCGCGACCGCACGGCAGATCGCGATGTATCTGTGCCGCGAGATGACCAGTCTCTCGCTGCCCAAGATCGGACAATTGTTCGGCAACCGCGACCACACCACCGTCATGTACGCCAACAAGAAGATCAGCGAACTCATGAAGGAGCGTCGCTCCATCTACAACCAGGTCACCGAGCTGACGAGCCGGATCAAGCAGAATCAGCGCTACAACAAGCTCTGAGCCAGCTCCCGATGCCGTGCGGTTCCATGGTCGCTCAATTCACCCCCTCTTTTGGGGCTGGACAAACACCTCTGAACACTCGGATTGCACAAGGTGTGCACAACTTGTGGATAACAAGCCGACGGCACTCGAGACGATGTTGAAAATCTGCAGCCCGCTGTGAAATCCCGGAAAGCAGCCCTTGATCGCCCCCGCCGTTTTCGGCCGCCCTTCCACCGAGCTCGCACAACTTCCACGAATGTAGTTCCCCGATCCCGACAGGCCTCGCGCAGCTTGTCCCCAGATCGCACAGCAGTTATGAAGATTAACTCTCTCTCCCTGGAATCACCGTTCCACAACCCCCCGGACCATTCGAGAGCTCGCACCACCCGAACCGGGGTGCACCACTAGCTGTGCCAGGATCGGGGTGACAGTATGGACGCCCGGCAGTTTCGAACGACAAGGAGTTCCCGTGAAGTTCCAAGTCAATCGGGACGTGTTCAGCGAGGCCGTGTCTTTCACCGTCAAACTGCTGCCGCAGCGCACCACTCAGCCGATCCTGAGCGGAGTGCTCCTCGAGGCGTCGGGCTCCGCACTTGTTCTCTCGTCGTTCGACTATGAGGTCTCATCGCGGACGGAGATCGCCGGAGATGTCGACGAAGCGGGAACAGCACTGGTCTCCGGGCGGTTGCTGGCCGAGATCGCAAGCCGGCTCCCCAACGCTCCTGTCCGGTTCTCGACGGAAGAGGGCAAGATCACGGTGAGCTGCGGTTCCGTCCGCTTCATGCTCTCGAGCATGCCGGTCGAGGAGTATCCGACCCTTCCCGAGGTGACCGAGCGCACCGGTGTGCTGCCTGCGGATGATTTCGCGGCGGCGGTGGCGCAGGTCGCGGTCGCGGCATCCCGAGACGATGTGACTCCGGTGATCACCGGCGTGCAGCTCGAGGTCGGCGACGACAAGCTCTCACTCGTTGCGACCGATCGATATCGGGTCGCCGTCAGAGACATCGACTGGGACTCGGGAACGTCGTCCGCCATCGGAACGACGGCGCTCATCCCCGCGCGCACCCTTTCGGAGATCGGCAAGACCTTCGCGCACAGCGGCACGGTGGCCGTGTCCATCGTGCGCGGGGACGACCGCGAACTCATCGCTTTCAGCGCCGACAAGAAGACGGTGACATCTCTTCTCATCAAGGGGAATTTCCCGCCGGTGAAGCGGCTGTTCCCCGAGACGGTCGACAACTACGCCGTGATGAACACCGCGGAGTTGATCGAAGCGACCCGGCGCGTGTCGCTCGTGCTTGAACGCGAGGCCGCCCTGCGCTTCAGCTTCTCGCTCGAGGGGCTCACCTTGGAGGCGACGGGCTCGGAGCAGGCGCAGGCTTCGGAGACGATCGACGCCCACCTGCACGGCGAAGACACCGTCGTCTCACTCAAACCGTCCTTCCTGCTCGACGGGCTCGGGGCCCTTCACTCGGAGTTCGTGCGGATCTCGTTCACCAAGACGGAGAATCCCAACAAGCCGGGTCCGGTGCTGATCACCAGTCAGTCCTCGAAGGAGCAGGCCGGCGCCGATGACTACCGGTATCTTCTGCAGCCGAACCTGCTGCTGCGCTGAGCCGGAGAATGTCCACGTCCATGCGCGTCGCATTCGGGTGATCGTCTCCCACCTGAGCCTGACCGACTTCCGGAACTACGCGTCCGCCGAGGTAGCGCTCCGTGCAGGGCCCAATCTGTTCGTCGGCGGCAATGGGCAGGGCAAGACGAACCTCGTCGAGTCCATCGTCTACCTGAGCACCCTGGCCTCGCATCGGGTGTCGACGGATGAGGCGCTCATCCGCCGGGGCGCGGAGTCGGCCATGGTGCGCGCTCGCCTCGAGCATGCGGGTCGGCAGATCCTCGTCGAGCTGCAAATCAATCGGTCCTCGGCCAATCGTGCCCAGGTGAATCGGGTGGCGGTGAAACCGCGCGAGCTGCCGCGCTCCATCACCAGTGTGCTGTTCGCCCCGGAGGACCTCGCACTGGTCCGCGGCGAGCCGTCCGGGCGCCGGCGCCTGCTCGATCAGCTCCTGGTGCAGCTGATTCCACGGTTCGCCGGCGTCACCGCGGATTACGAGCGGGTGCTCCGGCAGCGGAACACCCTGCTGAAGTCGGCCCGCGGCGCGCGCGCCGCCGAGGCGGGGCTGTCCACCTTGGAGCTGTGGGACGAGCGGCTGGTCGAGCTCGGCAGCGAGATCATCCTCGGGCGGCAGCAGTTGGTCGACCGGCTGAGGCCCCACATCGTCGAGGCGTACTCGAACATCGCCGGTGCGGGACAGGAGGCAGAGCTGGCGCTGCAGCTGAGCATCCTGGGAGCGCAGCCCGACGACGGCGGCCCGGGCATGCCCGCCGCGCCGCCTCCGGACGCGGATCCGTCATCCCTGGATGCCGCCGAAGTCGCCGAACGGTTCCGCACCGCCTTGACCCGGGTGCGCCGCGCTGAGTTGGACCGCGGACTCACGCTCGTCGGTCCCCACCGCGATGAGCTGCTGCTCATGCTCAATAGTCTTCCGGCCCGCGGCTACGCGAGCCACGGCGAGTCCTGGAGTTTCGCGCTCGCGCTCAAACTGGCGGCGGCGGCGGTGCTCCGCGCTGATTCCACACTCGGGGATCCGATCGTGATCCTCGACGACGTCTTCGCCGAACTCGACGAAGCGCGCCGCGCGCGGTTGGCTTCCGCCATCGGCGACTATGAGCAGGTGCTCATCACGGCGGCGGTGTTCGAGGACGTGCCGGCACCGCTCGCCGCCTACACGGTGCACATCCGGAACGGCAGGATCGTGGAGTGAGCGACGAGGCGCAGGTCCCCGAGCACGTCAGCGTCTATCGGCGCATCCGGCGGAACTTCGGCGACCCCTCGCTCCGCTCGGGGGACGCGCGCCGCCGCCGACGTGCGGCCGGTGATGAGACGAGCGTCCCGTACGGGAAGGAGAGGGAGCCGGCCGGGCTCGGCGATGTGCTCGGTGATCTCACCTCATCCATGGGGTGGGACTCCCCGATGGCGCGCGCCGAACTTCTGGCGGCGTGGCCGGACATCGTTGGTGCGGAGACCTCCGGACACACCCGCCCGTTGGGTGTCGAGGGGGGCGTCCTCCTGGTGCAATGCGACTCGAATCCCTGGGCTGTGCAGCTGCGCTCGATGAGTGCTCTGATGACGCAGCAGATCACAGCGCGCTTTCCCGCCGCAGGCGTGGAAACGGTGCGCATTCTCAACCCGGACACCCCCTCGTGGAAACACGGTTCCAGAGCAATCCCAGGGCGCGGTCCTCGCGATACCTACGGCTGATAAGGCAAATCTGGTCAAACGCTCCACGAAATGTCCCCAGACGGGCGTTCAGGCCGGTTCGGGACACTCTGCTGCGATAGAATCTCGAGGTGACTGCCCCAACTGCTCCCGCCGACCCGAACGACTCGTACGGCGCCGCCGACATCCAGGTCCTGGAGGGACTCGAGGCCGTTCGCAAGCGCCCGGGCATGTACATCGGCTCGACCGGCCCGCGCGGCCTGCACCACCTCGTGCAGGAGATCGTCGACAACTCCGTCGACGAGGCCCTCGCCGGCTACTGCGACCACATCGAGGTCACGCTGCTTGCCGACGGCGGTGTGCGCTGCGTCGACAACGGCCGCGGGATCCCGGTCGATCTGCACCCGGTGGAGAAGAAGTCGACGGTCGAGGTGGTGCTGACGATCCTGCACGCCGGCGGCAAGTTCGGGGGCAGCGGCTACGCGGTCTCGGGGGGCCTGCACGGGGTGGGCAGCTCGGTCGTGAATGCGCTCTCGACCACCCTCGATGTCGAGGTGCGCCGCCAGGGTCACATCTGGACGCAGCAGTACCACGACGGAGTCCCGGTCGCCCCGCTCGCGAAGGGCGCGACGACCAACCAGACCGGCACGACGATCACCTTCTGGCCCAATCAGCAGATCTTCGAGACGGTCGAATGGGATTACGAGACCCTGCGCACCCGCTTCCAGCAGATGGCCTTCCTCAACAAGGGGCTGCGCATCGCGCTGACCGACGAGCGCGAGGAGGGCAGGCAGGATGACGGCACCCCGCGCTCCGACGTCTTCCTCTACCAGCGCGGCCTGGTCGACTACGTGGAGTACCTGAACTCGGCGAAGAACACCGATGTGGTCCACGACGAGATCATCGCCTTCGAGTCGGAGGACAAGGAGCGAAAGATCGCGCTCGAGGTGGCCATGCAGTGGACGAGCTCGTACTCCGAGAGCGTGCACACCTACGCGAACACGATCAACACCCACGAGGGCGGCACCCATGAGGAGGGATTCCGCGCCGCGCTGACCACGCTGGTCAACCGCTACGCGCGCGAGAAGGGCCTGCTCAAGGAGAAGGACGAGAACCTCACAGGGGACGACATCCGCGAGGGGCTCACCGCCGTCATCTCGATCAAGCTCGGCGAACCGCAATTCGAGGGCCAGACCAAGACCAAGCTCGGCAACACCGAGGCGAAGTCCTTCGTGCAGAAGGTGACCGGCGACCAGCTGAACGACTGGTTCGACCGCAACCCCAACGAGGCGCGCAACATCATCCGCAAGTCGGTGCAGGCCGCGGCGGCGCGGATGGCGGCGCGCAAGGCGCGCGAGCAGACCCGCCGCAAGGGACTGCTCGAAGGCGGCGGCATGCCCGGCAAGCTCAAGGACTGCAGCAGCCGCAATCCCTGGGAGAGCGAGGTCTTCCTCGTCGAGGGGGACTCGGCCGGCGGCTCCGCCGTGCAGGGGCGCAACCCGGAGACGCAGGCCATCCTGCCGTTGCGCGGCAAGATCCTCAACGTCGAGAAGGCGCGCCTCGACCGCGCGCTCGCCAACGCCGAGATCCAGGCGATGATCACCGCCTTCGGCACCGGCATCGGCGAGGACTTCAACGGCGAGAAGGCGCGGTACCACAAGATCGTGCTGATGGCGGACGCAGATGTCGACGGCCAGCACATCACCACCCTGCTGCTCACCCTGCTGTTCCGCTACATGCGGCCGCTGATCGAGATGGGCTACGTCTATCTCGCGCAGCCTCCGCTCTACCGGCTCAAATGGACGAACGCGGACCACGAGTACGTCTACTCCGACCGCGAGCGGGACACGCTGCTCGAGTCGGGCCTCGCCTCGGGCAAGCGCATCGCCAAGGAGAACGGCGTGCAGCGCTACAAGGGCCTCGGCGAGATGAACCACCAGGAGCTCTGGGACACCACCATGAACCCCGAGACCCGCACCCTGCTCCAGGTGACGCTCGATGATGCGGCCATCGCCGACGGCATCTTCAGCACCCTGATGGGCGACGACGTCGAATCCCGGCGGCAATTCATCCAGCAGAACGCCAAAGACGTGCGGTTCCTCGACATTTGACGGGTCTCGACATGCGGCTCCGCCGCTCTTGGACCAGCGAAAGTGAATCATGACTGACACCACCGATACCGGACTCGACCCCGATCGCAACGACAAGATCGAGCAGGTCGATCTGCAGCTCGAGATGCAGCGCAGCTACCTCGACTATGCGATGAGCGTGATCGTCGGGCGCGCGCTGCCCGAGATCCGCGACGGGCTGAAGCCGGTCCACCGCCGGGTGATCTACGCGATGTACGACGGCGGCTACCGGCCAGACCGCGCTTTCAGCAAATGCACCCGCGTCATCGGCGACGTGATGGGGCAGTTCCATCCGCACGGCGACCAGTCGGTGTACGACGCGCTTGTCCGCCTGGTGCAGCCGTGGTCGCTGCGGTACCCGCTCGCGCTGGGCCAGGGCAACTTCGGCTCGCCCGGCAATGACGGTGCAGCCGCCCACCGGTACACCGAGACCAAGATGGCGCCGCTCGCCATGGAGATGGTCCGGGACATCGACGAGGACACCGTCGACTTCCAGGACAATTACGACGGCAGGACGCAGGAGCCGATGGTCCTGCCTTCGCGTTTCCCCAACCTGCTGGTGAACGGCTCGGTCGGCATCGCCGTCGGGATGGCGACCAACATCCCGCCGCACAATCTGCGCGAGGTCGCGGATGCCGCGCTCTGGGCCCTCGAGCACCCGGAGGCCACCCGTGAGGAGCTGCTGGACGCCATCATCGCCCGGGTCAAAGGGCCGGACTTCCCGACCGGTGCGCAGATCCTCGGAGTCAAGGGCATCCAGGACGCCTACCGCACCGGCCGCGGCTCCATCACCATGCGCGCGGTCGTCAACGTCGAGGAGATCCAGGGCCGGGTCTGCCTGGTCGTCACCGAACTGCCGTACCAGGTCAACCCCGACAACCTGGCGATCAAGATCGCCGAGCTCGTCAAGGAGGGCAGGCTCGCGGGCATCGCCGATATCCGCGACGAGACCTCTGGCCGCACCGGGCAGCGCCTGGTCATCGTGCTCAAGCGCGATGCGGTCGCGAAAGTGGTGCTCAACAACCTCTACAAGCACACCCAGCTGCAGGAGAACTTCGGCGCCAACATGCTGGCGATCGTCGACGGGGTGCCTCGCACACTGCCCATCGACGGCTTCATCTCGCGGTGGATCGAGCACCAGATCGAGGTCATCGTCCGGCGCACCGCCTACCGGCTCGCGAAGGCCGAAGCCGACGCCCACATCCAGCGCGCATACGTGAAGGCGCTCGACGCGCTCGACGAGGTCATCGCGCTGATCCGCCGCTCGCCCGACGTGGACGAGGCGCGCCAGGGATTGATCCAACTGCTCGACGTGGACGAGCTCCAGGCCGACGCGATCCTCGCCCTGCAGCTGCGCCGCCTCGCCGCGCTCGAGCGCCAGAAGATCCAGGACCGCCTCGCCGAGCTGGAGAGGGAGATCGCCGAATACCAGGCGATCCTGGCGAGCGAGGAGCGGCAGCGCTCGATCATCGTCGAGGAGCTCACCGAGATCGCGAACAAGTACGGCGACGAACGCCGCACCGAGATCCTGCTCGGATTCGGCGGCGACATGAGCGTGGAGGACCTCATCCCCGAGGAGGAGATGGTCGTCACCATCACCCGCGGCGGCTACATCAAGCGCACGCGCAGCGACAACTACCGCAGCCAGCACCGCGGCGGTCGCGGGGTGAAGGGCGCGCAATTGCGGGCGGATGACGTCGTCGAGCACTTCTTCGTCACCACCACGCATCACTGGCTGCTCTTCTTCACCAACACCGGCCGGGTCTACCGCGCGAAGGCGTACGAGGTGCAGGAGGCCGGACGCGACGCGAAGGGCCAGCATGTCGCCAACCTGCTCGCCCTGCAGCCGGGTGAGGAGATCGCGCAGGTGCTCGACATCCGGGATTACCAGGCGGCGAGCTACCTCGTTCTCGCCACGCGCGGCGGGCTGGTGAAGAAGACCCCGCTCGCCGAGTACAACACCAACCGCACCGGCGGCATCATCGCGATCAATCTGCGCGAGGGGGACGAGCTGGTCTCGGCGTTGCTCGTCGAGGATGACAGCGAGGTGCTGCTGGTGTCGCGGCACGGGATGTCGATCCGCTTCAAGGCGGGCAACGACACCTTGCGTCCGATGGGGCGTTCGACCGCCGGCGTGATCGGGATGCACTTCCGCGACACCGATCAGCTGCTCTCGGCATCCGTGGTGGCGGATGCAGGATCGGTCTTCGTCGTCACCGAAGGCGGCTACGCGAAGCGCACCGGCGTCGACCAGTACCGCCCCCAGCAGCGCGGCGGCCTGGGCATCAAGGTGGCCAAGTTGAACGACGAGCGCGGAGTGCTCGCGGGCGCTCTGATCGTCGAGGACGACGACGAGGTGCTCGTAGTTCTTGCCAGTGGCAAGGTGGTAAGGTCTGCCGTGGCCGAGGTGCCGGCCAAGGGTCGCGACACCATGGGCGTCGTATTCGCCCGCTTCGACGATGACGACAGGATCATCGCCGTGGCCAAGAACAGTGAACGCAATCTGGACGCCGCCGAACTCGAAGACGGTGCGGCCGATGGGCCCGATCCCGACGCAGCCGCGACCGACGCGGTTGCCGCCGGTGTCGAGGCCACCGACGGAGAGGACGACACCGAATGAGCAGCGTCGCCGAAAAGCTGCAGCGCAAGGATCAGCGCAGCACCTCCGCCAAGCAGGTGCGGCTGAAGCTGGTCTACCTCGACTTCTGGTCGGTGGTGAAGCTGGCGTTCCTGATCTGGCTCTGCCTCGGGATCGTCCTGGTGGTGGCGACGATCCTGATCTGGGTCATCCTGTTCTCGACCGGGATCTTCGGCACGCTCGATACGGCCCTGCAGGACGTCCTGGGCGACCCCGGTTTCACGATCGCCAGCAACTTCGGGTTGGGCCAGGTGGGCCTGTTCGCCCTCGTCGTGGCGATCCTGAACGTCGTCGTGGGGACGGTGCTCGCCGCCATCGCCTCGCTGCTCTACAACATCAGCGTGCGTTTCACCGGTGGGCTCCTGGTCGGATTCCGGAACAGCTGAGCGGATTTTCCCGCCCCGCCGCGGTGGGGTACTGTAAGCAAGGCCGGTCGCCGTTCCGCCTCATCAGCAGTCGGTGCGCGGGGGTATAGCTCAGGCGGTTAGAGCGCTTCGCTGATAACGAAGAGGTCCCAGGTTCAAGTCCTGGTACCCCCACCACTCACAGGAAAATCTCGGCTCCAGAGGTCGACGACGTGGTGTCTTCAGCTCCTGCATCGCCCAAGCTCCGTTGAGGTCAGTGTGGTGCAGCTGCCTGAGCAGCTGATCGGCAGGCAGCGGTACCCGGTCTGATGGTTCACACGTCTGGCGTCGGCCAAAGGCTAGATTCGGTGACGCGGTGGGCCGAGCCACCCGGTCCGCATTTGACGATCAATATGAATTGCTGCCGAATGTCGATGAGCATTTCAAAAGTTATGACATACTTTGAGTTGTGGACGAGGTCGAATTCCGTCGTGTGATCGCCGCTGGTGAGACCATGACGGTGGAGTTCAAGTCCGATGAGCACAGGATCTTCAGCGATTCACTCATCATCGATGCGGTGGTCTGCCTCGCCAACTCGCCGTATGGAGCGGGCGATCTCTTCATTGGGGTCGAAGACGACGGTCGGATCTCGGGAGCACGCAGCCGGCACGGCAAGACCACCGATCCGATCAGGCTGCAGGCGATGGTGGCGAACAACACGGTGCCGCAGGTCGTACCGGAAGTGTCCATCATCGACGTGGACGGCAGGGACGTCATCCGTGTGCACGTCGAGGCAGCGCCGACGGTTGTCGGCACGCGGGACGGCAAGTACGTGCGACGAGGACTCGGCTCCGACGGGAAACCAGCTTGCTTGCCCTATCTCGCTCACGAGATGCTCGCGGATCGCATTGCCCGAGGTGAGGCCGACTACGCGACGATCGTGGAGCCCTCGGCGTCGATGAATGACCTCGATGCCGCCGAGTTCGGGCGGTTCCGCGAACAGGCGAGTGCCGGTGGGACGGTCGAAAGCGTCTATGCCGGGATGGGGGATGCGGAGGTGCTGAGTGCGCTCGGTGTGGCCGAGCGGCGCGGCGAGGAGCTGGTGCTGAAGCGGGGGGCGCTGCTCCTGTTCGGTCGCTCTGAGAGCCTGCAGCGGTACGTGCCGACGCACGAAACGATCTTCCAGGTGCTTGAGCGCGGCGTGATCCGTCAGAACATCATCACTCATGACCCGCTGTTCAAATCAGCAGACGTGCTCTACCGCCTGCTCCGCGAACAGAACGTCGTTGATGAGGTAGTCATCGGACTCACGCGCGTTGAGATCGACCGCATCCCCGAGATCCTGGCGCGTGAACTTGTCGCAAACGCGCTCGTTCACCGGGATTTCACGGTGATGGGGCCGACGCGCCTCCAAGTCCAGGACGACGAACTGACGATCACCAATCCCGGTGGTTTCCCTCGGGGTGTCACCTCGGAGAACTTCCTCGAGAACAGCAACCCGCGCAGCCGGGTTCTCGCTGATGCATTCAAAGAGGCCAGACTCGTCGATCGAGCTGGCCGGGGGATCAACCGCGTCTTCGAAGCTGCCCTGCGGGCCGGGCGTCCCGAACCTGACTATGCGCGGTCGACAACCGATCAGGTGTCGGTGACGGTTTCTCTCGGTGGCAGTGACCTCGAACTCGTCCGCTTCGTGATTGAACACGATCAGCGCTCGAAGCAACGATTCGAGTTGCCCGACCTTCAGGTGGTGCGGGCGTTGAAGGACAACCCGAGGATGACCCTCGCCGAAATCGCCGAAATTCTTCAGCAGCCGCAGAGTCGCACGCGCACACGGCTCATTGCAATGGTTGAGCAGGGGCTGATCGAGATGCGCGGCGACGGGCGCGCTCGACGCTACACGCTCAGTTCTTTGAGCTACCGCGCGCTGTCGAGCGCGGCCAGCTACGTGCGAGTCAGAACGTTCGATGAGCCGCAGCAGGCGCAGATGATCCTGAACTACGTGGACGCTAAGGGAAGCATTTCGAGAAGCGAGGCCGCGGAACTCTGCGGAACCAGCCCCGAAGCAGCCAGACGCTTGCTCTTCAAGCTTCGCGACGACGGAGTGCTGCGCATCGAGGGGGAACGCCGAGGGGCCCGGTACGTCCGGGCTTGAACGGAGCCAAGGGTTTGCACGGATATGCAAAACTTATGTCCGATGGCCGCGCCGCGCGCAGAGTCCGAGCCCTGGATTGGCAGATGCCGCCACAAGCGGGATTGGATTGCAGCGAAAGGCGCATCGTCCTCGAGGATGGAGGATTGCCGTCTTGCGGTTCACCGAATACTTCCATGCGAGTTCGGTGATCGTTGCACAACGCTCGCAGCCCCTCGCGAGTGCGGTCGAGCGCTCCGTCGTCAGGGTGGTTCTCATTGTCCACAATTCGTCGCGAACGAGCCCATTGTCGCTCGAAATCGGCCGGGTTTGACCGACTCGTTGTTAGAGTAGACGCCCCGGGAATCCTGCGGTCTTAGGATTTTCGGGGCCCGGGAGGTGGTTGCTACTTCGTCCGTCCGGGTTCACCGAGAAGTCCCTGCAAGGGGCTTCTTCTCTTTGTGACGTTGCACGGGGCCTTAGCTCAATTGGTAGAGCGCCTGCTTTGCAAGCAGGAGGTCA
>WOYI010821460.1_pt2 | contig 11568 bp, 10 predicted proteins | sample 6423411 | NCBI WGS metagenome assembly WOYI01 (sample SAMN13441803, study PRJNA592873) | oil field metagenome | biome: oil field; feature: oil-well bore; material: oil-contaminated soil; isolation source: oil-contaminated soil from oil-well borehole | place: Germany: Wietze | collected 2016-10-18 ... | reverse complement strand
GTGATCGCCGCCAAGGCGACCGCGTTCAAGCTCGCCGCGACCCCCGAGTTCAAGGAGCGTCAGGAGCGCGTCCTGAGCGGCGCGCGCATCATCGCCGAGCGCCTGTCTCAGCAGGACGTGACGGATGCCGGCATCGCCGTCCGCTCGGGCGGCACCGACGTGCACCTGGTGCTCGTCGACCTGCGCGAGGCCGAGATCGACGGCAAGCAGGCAGAAGACCTGCTGCACGAGATCCACATCACCGTGAACCGCAACGCCGTGCCGAACGACCCGCGGCCGCCCATGGTCACGTCGGGTCTGCGGATCGGCACACCCGCACTCGCGACCCGCGGCTTCGGCGACAGCGAGTTCAACGAGGTCGCCGACATCATCGCGCTCGCGCTGGTACCGGACGCGGATGTGCAGGCTCTGCGTGCGCGCGTGGCTGCGCTGACCGCCGCCTTCCCGCTCTACCCTGGCCTCGAGCAGTAGTAGTCCGCTTCTCGGCCCCGAACGGGGTGAGGCCCAGGCCGGACCGTGCAGCAATGAGGAGAGCAGGATGACGGCACTCAAGCTCGACGGGCGCGCAGCTGCGGCCGAGATCAAGGAGGAGCTGCGCGAGCGCGTCACGGCCCTCAGGGCCCGCGGCATCGTGCCCGGCATCGCCACGGTGCTGGTCGGCGCCGATCCCGCCTCGCAGCTGTATGTCGGCATGAAGCACCGGCAGTCCGAGGAGATCGGGATGAACTCGATCCAGCGCGAGCTGCCCGCGGATGCGACCCAGGCCGAGGTCGAGGCGCTCATCGACGAGCTGAACGCCGACCCGGCGTGCCACGGCTACATCGTGCAGCTGCCGCTGCCCCGGCACCTGGACACCGGCGCGATCCTCGAGCGGATCGACCCCGAAAAGGATGCCGACGGTCTGCATCCGACCAACCTCGGCCGGCTCGTGCTCAACGTCAACAACCCGATCACATCGCCCCTGCCGTGCACTCCGCGGGGGGTCATCGAGCTGCTGGTGCGCAACGGCTATGACCTGAACGGCAAGGATGTGGTGGTGCTCGGCCGCGGCGTCACCATCGGCCGCTCGATCGGGCTGCTGCTGACCCGCCGCGAGCACAACGCGACGGTGACACTGACCCACACCGGCACGGTCGATCTGGGAAGGCACCTGCGCGAGGCGGATGTCATCGTCGCCGCCGCGGGGGTCAAGCACATCGTCCGCGCCGAGGACGTGAAGTCAGGCGCAGCCGTGATAGATGTTGGCGTGACCCGCGAGGACGACCCCGAGACCGGCAAGAGCAAGGTGTACGGCGACGTGCATCCCGACGTCGCCGAGGTTGCCGGCCTGCTCTCGCCGAACCCCGGCGGAGTGGGTCCGATGACCGTGGCCCTGCTGATGACCAACGTGGTCGAGGCCGCCGAGCGCCACGTCGCCTGATCGCAGCGCCACGGCGGGTGGAGGGTCAGGCGCGGAAGCGTGCCAGGAACTCCTTCGTGCGCTCCGCCCGCGGGTTCGCGAACACCTCGGCGGGCGGGCCCTGCTCGAGGATGCGCCCGGCGTCGAGAAAGACGACGCGGTGCGCGACGTCGCGTGCGAACGACATCTCGTGCGTGGCCATGAGGATCGTGGTTCCCTCGTCGGCGAGCTCGCGGACCAGTTCGAGCACTTCGCCGACCAGTTCGGGATCGAGCGCGGAGGTGATCTCGTCCAGCAGCAGGATCTCCGGGTCGGTGGCGATGGCCCGCACGATGGCGGCGCGCTGCTGCTGCCCGCCGGAAAGGCGGTCGGGGTGCTCGCGCGCCTTGTCGGCGAGGCCGACGCGTCCCAGCAGCGTCAGGCCGCGCTCCTCGGCCTCAGGGCGCGGCACCTTGTGCACGGCACGGGAGGCGAGGGTGACGTTGTCGAGCACCGACAGATGGGGGAACAGGTTGTAGCTCTGGAAGACCGCCCCGAACCGGGAGCGCGCGCGATTCGCGTTGACCCGCGGATCGGAGATGTCCTCGTCGCCGAGGAGGATGCGGCCGTCGTCGATCGGCTCGAGCAGGTTCAGGCACCGCAGGAGCGTCGATTTGCCCGAGCCGCTCGCTCCGATCACCGCGACCACCTCGTGGGCGGACACTTCCAGTGACACGCCGCGCAGCACCTCACGGTCGCCGAACGACTTCCACAGCTCCTCGGCGCGCAGCAGGGCGCTCATACGATCGACCCCATCTGCTCGCGCTCGCGCAGGCGGGCGGTGTACCAGTCCGTGAGGCGGACCGTGGGGATGGCGAGCAGCACGAACAGGAGGCCCGCCACCACGTAGGGCGTGAAGTTGTACGACAGCGCGGTCTCGATCTGCGCTGCACGGACGGCGTCGACGGCGCCGAGGATCGAGATGAGCCCGACATCCTTCTGCATCGAGACGAAGTCGTTCATCAGCGGCGGGGTCATTTTGCGCAGCGCCTGCGGGAGAACGACCAGTTGCAGCGTGCGGGCGTAGCCGAGCCCGAGCGCGCGCGCGGCGAGCCGCTGCGAGGGATGAACCGCCTCGATGCCCGCTCGGATCACCTCGCTCACATACGCCGAGTAGGTGATCGTGATCGCCGCCGTGCCCAGGACGATGAGGGGGATCCGCGCATTGAACAGGGCCGGGATGCCGAAACCGACCAGGTAGAGCACGATGATCAGCGGCACGCCGCGGAAGAAGTCCGTGTACGCGGCCGCGAGCACGCGCACCGGGAAGAACACCGGGCCGCGCAGCGTGCGCAGCAGCGCCAGCGCGGTGGCGGCGATCGCCACCGTGATCACCGAGAGCCCGAGCACCTGCAGGTTCAGCAGGAACCCGTCCCACACCCGGGGCAGTGCCGCCAGAGCCGTCGCCGGATCGAAGAACGACTGCTGCACGGCCGCCCACCCAGGGGTGTTGACGATCGTGAGCCATACCACCACGGCGAACGCGATCGTCGAGGCGACGGCCACGAACACCGATCTCGTCGACTGGCGCTTGCGGTACGCGCGACGTTCGAGCTCGAGCCCGCTCGGCTGGTGCGGCGCGTCGGTCACGGTCCGACGCCAGCGGACTGCTGTCCGTTCAGGCTCACTTCAGCTGAGTCACTCCCGCACCCTCGCCGAGCCACTTCGCGGTGATCTCGTCGAGCGTGCCGTTCTCGCGCAGCGCGTCGACAGCGGCGCTGACCTTCGCGGTCAAGGGCGAGTCCTTGGCCAGCACGATGCCCCATTCGTCCGGGATGCCGCCGGTGGGAAGCTCGCCGACGATGAAGGAGTTGTCGATGTAGACACCGGTTGCATAGAACGCCGTCGGCAGGTCGAGCACGAGCCCGTCGATCTGGCCCGCTTCGAGTGCTGCCTTCGCGTCTTCGTTGGAGTTGTACAGCTGCGCGGCGACGTTGGGCTGCACGACCTCTTCGATCGTCTGCGCGCTGGTCGATCCGACCATGGCGCCGAGCACGATGTCCTTCAGGCCGTCGATCGTGGTGATGCCCTCCGCGGCGGAGCCTTCGATCGCGACGACGGCCTGGCTGGCCGCGTAGTAGGGCGAGGAGAAGTCGACGTTCTTCTTGCGCTCTTCGGTGATCGAGTACTGCTGGATGTTGGCGTCGAAGGTCTTCGGGCCCGGCGCGATCGCGGCCTCGAATGTGGTGCGGACCCACTCGACGTCCTCGGGGGCGAAGCCCAGCTCGTCGGCGACGGCGTACGCGATCGCCGCTTCGAAGCCCTCGCCCGAGGCCGGGTCGTCGTCGATCACGTACGGGAAGTAGGCCGGCTCGCCGGTCGCGAACGTCAGCTTGCCCGGGGTGATGTAGCCCTCGCCGGCGGGCGCGCTGGTCTCGTCGCCGGACGGCGCTGCGCCGGACGCGCAGCCGGTCAGGGCGAGCGCGGCGAGCGCGATGCCGACGAAGGCGGCTCGCAGGGACGGGTGACGACGCGACATAGGTGCCTCCGGGGGTCGGGAAAGCGGCGCGCTCAAGCTGCCGGAGCAGCCGCTGACTACCATCATGACCGGCTGAGGCGGCGCACGGATCGTCGCGAGTCGCTCTGTTACAGCATCTTCATACGACGTGGGCGTCGGCACGGACCTCAGGGCCGAGGTCCCGTCCGCCCGCGGCCACCGCGCCGTACCCGGACAGCGCGTCAGTGCATGCGGACGAGCTGGTTCAGATCGTCGTTCGGCAGCCGGTCGACGACGGCCATGACCTCCATGTCTACCAGGTCCACCCGTCCCGAGATCGTCGTCAGGAAAGCGGAGTCCGCGGCATCCCGCCCCGTCGCGATGCGCACCAGCGTCGAGCGCGGCGCGAGGGTCGTGGCGTCCACGACGTGCCAGCCGTCTTCGACCCAGGCCTCGGCGACCGCGTGGAAGTCCATCGGGAGCAGCCCGGGCGCATAGACGGAGACCAGGCGCGCCGGCACGTTCAGAGCGCGCAGCAGGGCCACCGTCAGGTGCGCGTAGTCGCGGCAGACGCCCTGCCGGGCGAGCAGGGTGCGGATCGCCCCGTCGGTCGGCAGGCTGGAACCGCTCACGTACGACAGGTGCGTGCCGACCCACGACGAGACCGAGGCCAGCAGCTCGGCGGGGTCGGTGATGCTGCCGAACTCGGCGGACGCGGTCGGGCCGAGCGCGTCGGATTCGGCGTACCGGCTCGGGCGGCGGTAGATGATCAGGTCTGTCGCACTGGCGACGTCGGCGGCCGCCTCACCTGTGATCGACGCGTCATAGGACGCGACGAGCCGCCCGACCGGGCTGAGCACCTTCTGCAGGCGGGTGCCGTGCGCATCCGGCACCGGCTCGAACGTGAGGGGCGCACCGTCGAGAGTGAATGCGATGTGCTCAGCGGTCGGGGTGTGCTGCCCGCTCACCGCGATCGAGAACACCAGCTCCGCGGGCTCGGTGACATTCAGTTCGATACGGCTCGCGACATCTCTCTTCATGCGTCCAGGATCCCACGCCGGTGCGCCCCTGGGGACGGCTCGAGGAGAGAACCCCATCGGCGCGCCGGAGATGCCGGGCCGCACATGCCAAGCTTGGTTCGTGAAGACGATCCAGCTCCGCAGATACACGCTTGTCGAGGGCGAATACGACGCCTTCCTGGCCTGGTGGAAGGAGTGGATGCCGCGCGTGCGCCGCGCCGCCGGCTTCGGGATCGAGTTCGCCTACGGGCTGCCCGAGACGAACGAGTTCGTGTGGGCGGTCAGCGCCGAAGGCGACCACGCCGCGTTCCTCGCCCTGGACGAGGCCTATCGCGCCTCCGATGGTCGCGCCGAGGCGTTCGACGGTCAGCCGCAGCGCATCGCCGAGTACAACCTGCGGCTGGTCGACGAAATCGGCTGATCTCGACGACGACGATCGGCGCCGGCTGTCGAACGCGTGTTCTCCGAAGCTGCCCGCGAGTACGCCGCACTGAACAAACCGGTTGTCGGTGCTGTACACGAGGTACATCGCGACGCCCCGCCTGCGCGACAAGAATATGAGCAAGCCGCCGCTATGACGAGGGAGTCCTCCTGTGACTGAAGACCGTGAGACCGAACTTCTGGCCCGCGTGCCCGACGGGCTGTTCATCGGCGGCGAATGGCGCTCCGCGACGGATGACCAGCAGCTGCGGGTGTTCGACCCGGCAACCGGCCGCGTGGTCAAGAAGATCGCCGATGCCTCGCCGGCGGACGGCAAGGCGGCGATGGATGCCGCCGCCGAGGCGTTCCCGGCATGGGCGGCGACTCCCGCCCGCGAGCGCGCCGAACTGCTGCGCCGCGCGTTCGACCTGCTGCAGGAGCGCAAGGAGGACTTCGCCCTGCTCATGACGATCGAGATGGGCAAGCCGCTGGCCGAAGCCCGCGGCGAGGTCGCCTACGGCGGCGAGTTCCTGCGCTGGTTCAGCGAGGAGACCGCCCGCATCCAGGGCCGCTATGGGGCGAACCCCGAGGGCACCGGTCGCATGATCGTCTCGCAGCACCCGGTGGGCCCCTGCTTGCTGATCACCCCGTGGAACTTCCCGCTAGCGATGGCGACTCGCAAGATCGCCCCGGCGCTCGCGGCCGGCTGCACGGTCGTCATCAAGCCGGCCGAGCTCACCCCTCTCACGACGCTGTACTTCGCGAAGCTTCTCGAAGACGCCGGCCTGCCCAAGGGCGTGGTGAACGTCTTCACGACCTCGACCTCAGGTGCGGTCTCAGAGCCGATCATCCGCGACCCGCGCTTGCGCAAGCTCTCGTTCACCGGCTCGACCCAGGTCGGGCAGAAGCTGCTCGAGCAGGCCTCGCAGGGCGTGCTGCGCACGTCGATGGAGCTCGGCGGCAACGCGCCGTTCGTCGTGTTCGACGACGCCGACCTCGACAAGGCGGTCGACGGCGCGATCATGGCGAAGTTCCGCAACATCGGGCAGGCGTGTACCGCCGCGAACCGTTTCATCGTGCACCGCGGGGTCGCGGAGGAGTTCGCCCGCCGGGTGACCGAGCGCGTGCAGGGCTTCAAGATGGGCCGCGGCACCGAGGACGGCGTCATCATCGGGCCGCTGATCGACGACCGCGCGGTCGCGAAGGCCGAGGAGCTGGTGGGCGATGCCGTGGAACGCGGCGCGCAGCTTCTCACCGGAGGCCGGCGCGGCACCTCTGATGGACTCGGCGAGGGAACGTTCTACGAGGCGACCGTGCTGACCGACGTGCAGGCGGGCAGCGACATCCTCCGCGAGGAGATCTTCGGGCCGGTGCTCGCGATCGTGCCGTTCGACACCGAGGACGAGGCCGTTGCCATCGCGAACGACACCGAGTACGGCCTGGTGTCCTACGTCTTCACCGAGTCGCTCTCGCGCGGCCAGCGCATGATCGACAAGCTCCAGACGGGCATGATGGGACTGAACGTCGGCGTCGTCTCCAACGCCGCCGCGCCGTTCGGCGGCTGGAAGATGTCGGGGCTCGGCCGCGAAGGCGGCGCAGAGGGAATCCACGAGTACCTGCAGACCAAATACACGCTGACGGCCGATCCCTACGCGTGAGGCCGCCCGGGACCGCTGCCGCGCCGTCATCACGGCCTCACCACGCGCGTGGCACACTGTGACCCGTGACGTCTGATTCCGCCCGTGGCCGCCGCTCCCCCCGCCGCGGGCGGGCGATCGCGATCACGCTGATCGCAGCGCTCGTGCTCGGGTATGTGGTCGTGGTCGCGCTCTACGCGCTCAACGAGCGGGCCGCCAACATCGAGGGGTGCACGGACGAGCCGCCCTCAGACGCGGTGCTGCTGGCGGTCACGCCCGAATCGGTCAACGCGGCGGGCGACCGGATCGTCGCGAATCTCACCGTGCTGTCGTTCGGTCCGATCGGATCCGCCGACACGAGCCTGCTCAGCGAGCCGCTCACGATCCTGGTCAGCGACACCGACGGTCCGCGCTCCTTCACGATCGCGCAGGACGAGATCCCGTCGCCGCAGTCGCTGAGCTTCATCACCGACGGCTACATCGAACGCTGGCCGTTCGATTCGCACAGCGTCGATATCGCGATCGTCTCCCTTCAGGGCGACGGCGGCGACATGACCGCGATCCCCACGCTCCTGTGCGGATCGGCACATGTGCCCGGGTGGACCTTCGCCTCCGAGGAGATCGCGGGCACGGACAAGATCGTCGTCGACGGCGAGCCGGTCACGCAGATCCGCCTCACGGCGATCAGGTCGGGGGCGACGGTCGCGTTCGGCATCGTGATCCTCGGCCTGATGGCGGTGCTGCCGATTCTCGGGCTGACTGTGGCGATCATCGCATACCGCGGCATCCGCAAGGTCGAGGCGACGCTGATGAGCTGGATGGCGGCGATGCTGTTCGCCACGATTCCGCTGCGGACGTTCCTGCCGGGCTCGCCGCCGATCGGCTCCTGGGTTGACTATCTGGTTGTGCTCTGGGTCGTTGCCGGACTGGTGCTGGGGCTGGTCATCTACGTCATCGCGTGGCTGCGGTGGGGCGCGCGCGGCGACCGGGGTGCACCCGATGGATCGATCGCGGTGGTCGCGACCGGAGCCGCAGTGGCGGCATCCGGCCCGGACTCGCGCGACGGCGCCGCTTCGGCCGACGGCGGCGCCGCGGGCTGATCAGGCTCAGCCCTTCGCGTGCCGGTCGAGGAACGCGTAGACCTCGTTGTCGTCGACACCGGGGAAGGCGCCGCGGGGGAGCGGCGAGAACATCTGCATGTGCACGCGCGCGCTCGGCCACGCCTTGCCCTGCCACCGCTGGGTGAGCTCGCTCGGAGGGCGCCGGCAGCACGACTCGTCGGGGCAGGTCGAGACGGCGCGCTTGTGCGTCTCCCGGCCGCGGAACCACTTCGCATCGTCGAAGGGCACCCCCACCGTGATCGAGAACTCCCCGTCGGCGGTCGATCCGGTCTGCGTGGAGCACCAGAACGTGCCGGCCGGAGTGTCGGTGTACTGGTAGTGCTCCGTCGTGCGGTTGTGCTCCTCGAACGCCGAGCGGGCAAGGAATCGGCGGCACAGGATCTGACCCTCGATGGACCCCGTGACATCGTGCGGGACCGGCAGGTCGTCGTTCTCGTACACGCGTGAAATGGCACCCGAACCGTCCGCACGCAGGAAATGCAGGCGGATGCCGAGATGCGTGGTGAGCAGATTCGTCATGCGCATCGCGGCCGCTTCGTGCGTGACGCCGAACGTGTCGCGGAAGTCCTCCACCGCGAGGTTGCGGTCCCGTTTGGCCTGGGTCAGGTACGCGACCGATGCGGCCTCGGGCATGAGGGCGCACGCCGCGAAGTAGTTGATCTCGAGCCGCTGCTCGAGGAAGTCGGCGTAGTCCGTCGGAGGCTGATGCCCGAGGAGCCGATGCGCCATCGCCTGCAGCGCCATCGACCGCAGGCCGTGGCCACCGGGGATGGATGCCGGCGGGAGGTAGATGCGGCCGTGCTCGAGGTCGGTGACCGAGCGGGCCGAGTGCGGCAGGTCGTTCACGTAGAGCAGCTCGAAGCCGAGCTGCTCTGCCATGATGCCCACCGTGCGGTGCGTGAGCGCTCCCGACACATGACCGGCAGCCTTGAGCTGCTTCTCGGCGAGCTGCTCGATCTCGCCGAGGTAGTTGTCGCGCTCCCGCATCCGCAGGCGCAGCTCCGTGTTCGCGCGGCGTGCCTCTTCCGGCGTCGCGATCGCCTCGCGCTCGCGACGCTGCAGCTCGCGGTGCAGGCCGAGGATCGACTCGATGGTCTCGTCGGGGATGCCCTTGGTCACGCGCACCGCCGGCACGCCGAGCTGCCGGAAGGTCGAGCTCGCCTGCGCCCGCTCCAGCTCGATCTCGAGCGCTGCGCGGCGGTTCGGCGGCTCGGTCGAGAGCAGATCGGTGACCTCGACCCCCGTCGCGGTGGCGATCGCCTGCAGCAGCGACAGCTTCGGCTCGCGCTTGCCGTTCTCGATCAGGCTCAGCTGGCTGCCGGCGACGCCCACCAGTTCGCCCAGCTCGTCGAGGGTGAGACCCTTCGAGACACGCTGATGGCGGATGCGGTGGCCGAGCGTGGACAGTTCCAGGGAGGTGGGGGCCATTCCTTTATGTTAGCGAAAGAAACGCGATTCTTGAGATCGCGGACTTCGGCAACTCGTCGGCACACCCCCGCATAGTGGGGGAAGAACAGCGATCTGACCCGATCGAAGAGGAGTGACCATGGCAATCGCCAACAGCTTCACGCGGCCCGCGGAGCGGGCAGCGCACCGACGCAGCCCCGCCGTCGCCGGCTTCGGCGCCCGCCCCGCCATCGAAGGCGAAGGAATGAGCGATCTCATCGCCTGGGTCGACGAGATCGCCGCGCTGACCCAGCCCGACAGCATCCACTGGGTCGACGGGTCCCGCGCCGAGAATGAGGCGCTGCTGCGCGAGATGGTCGACGAGGGCAAGATCATCAAGCTGAACCCCGAGTGGCGGCCGGGCTCCTACCTCGCCCGCTCGCACCCGAGCGATGTCGCTCGCACCGAGGGTCGCACCTTCATCGCGTCCGAGCGCGAAGAGGACGCCGGCCCGACGAACAACTGGGTCGCCCCCGCCGAGATCCGCGCCACGCTCACGCCGCTGTTCGAAGGCAGCATGCGCGGACGCACCATGTACGTCGTCCCGTTCTCGATGGGCCCCGTGGGTGGCCCCCTCTCGCACATCGGCGTGCAGGTCACCGACAGTGCGTACGCCGTCACCTCCATCGGCATCATGACCCGCGTCGGCACCGACGTGCTGCGCGAGATCGCCTCCGGCGCCCCCTGGGTCAAGACGGTGCATTCGGTCGGCGCACCCCTCGCCCCGGGCGAGCAGGACGTCGCGTGGCCGTGCAACGACGAAAAGTACATCGTGCACTTCCCCGACACCCTCGAGGTCTGGTCGTTCGGCTCGGGATACGGCGGAAATGCGATCCTCGCGAAGAAGTGCTTCGCTCTGCGCATCGCCTCGGTGATCGGCCGCGACGAGGGCTGGCTGGCCGAGCACATGCTGCTGATCCGCGTGATCGACCCGTCCGGCAAGGCGTTCCACGTCGCCGCGGCCTTCCCGTCCGCGTGCGGCAAGACCAACCTGGCGATGCTGCGCCCGTCCATCCCGGGATGGCGGGTCGAGACCCTCGGAGACGACATCGCGTGGCTGCGCCGGGGCGATGACGGGCGTCTGTGGGCGATCAACCCCGAGGCCGGCTTCTTCGGCGTCGCGCCGGGCACCGGCGCGTCGACCAACGTCACCGCGGTCGAGACCCTGTGGGGCAACACGATCTTCACGAACGTGGCCCTGCGCCCGGACGGCGATGTCTGGTGGGAAGGGCTCACCGACGAGGTGCCCCCGAATCTGACCGACTGGGAGGGCAACCCCTGGACGCCCGACATGGGTCGTCCGGCCGCCCACCCGAACTCGCGCTTCACCGTGAGCGCCGCCCAGTGCCCGCAGATCGCCAGCGACTGGGAGAACCCCGAGGGCGTCCCGCTCGACGCGATCCTGTTCGGCGGCCGCCGCGCCACGAACGTGCCGCTGGTCGTCGAGGCGACCGACTGGACGCACGGCGTCTTCATGGGCTCGAACATCTCCTCCGAGCGGACCGCCGCCGCCGAAGGCACCGTCGGCGAGCTGCGACGCGACCCGTTCGCGATGCTCCCGTTCTGCGGCTACAACATGGCCGATTACTTCGGCCACTGGCTCACGGTCGGCCAGGAGCTGCGGTTCGACCGCGCGCCGCGCATCTTCCAGGTGAACTGGTTCCGCAAGGGCTCCGACGGGCGCTTCCTGTGGCCCGGCTTCAGCGACAACGCGCGTGTCATCGACTGGATCATCCGCCGCGTCGAGGGCTCGGTATCCGCGGTCGACAGCCCGATCGGGCGTCTGCCGCGCACCGAGGACCTCAACCTCGACGGCATCGACGTGCCGCAGAGCGACCTCGACGAACTGTTCGCGATCGACCGTGACTCGTGGTTGCGCGAGGCGGAGCTGACCGAGGAGTTCTACGCGACGTTCGACGGCCGCGTGCCCGCGCCGCTGCAGGCCGAGCTCTCCGCGCTGCGTTACCGCCTCCAGCGCGCCTAGCCTCCGCTCTTCCCCCGAGAAGGTGCCTCCGGCCCCGAGAAGGTGCCTCCGGCCCCGAGAAGGTGC
>WOYI010181247.1_pt1 | contig 11568 bp, 10 predicted proteins | sample 6423411 | NCBI WGS metagenome assembly WOYI01 (sample SAMN13441803, study PRJNA592873) | oil field metagenome | biome: oil field; feature: oil-well bore; material: oil-contaminated soil; isolation source: oil-contaminated soil from oil-well borehole | place: Germany: Wietze | collected 2016-10-18 ... | reverse complement strand
TTGGACTATGCGTCCAAGCTTAGATGATAGGCGAAATAATTTCGGGACTCTACAAAGTCATTCTCACCGACTGCCCAAACGGGGGTATGGGCCTGAAGCCCACAGTGGCTCGATATGCTCTGGCCGGCCCTGGGCCTCAGCTCACCCAGACCATTCTCCTGGCGGATAGGATCCACCGGGCGCTGGTGGAGCTATCTGATGGCTCTGCGGTATTCACCGGCTGCGACAGCTCCAAGAAGCCTTTGCAGGGGCACAGGCATGCGCATATATTCTGCGAGTCCACTCCCTGCGGCCGGGGCGAGATCACGGAGATCAGCATCTATGCTCCCATGGGCTTTAACCCCGAGGACGAGGTGGCCCTGCAGAAGCTGAAGGAGATCTATGACGATCAAGGGGCAAGCACGAGTCTGGTCCTTCTGAGCTTGGGCCAGCCTGCGGACCTGGTCGGCATAAGCCCTCTGTTCGCCCGGTCGAGGATCTGGGTCTCACGGACCCCGTTTCTCCCTACCCGCCACCCCAAGGCCACTCGGGCGGGGGTGCCGAAGGTCGATTCCACCGGCTTTCAGATCGGGAGCCCGGAGCACGAACTTCTGCGGCTGCTGGGGCTGGCAGGCTTTCCCCAGCCCGATATGATGGAGAGAGTGGGCCACACCAGGTTGGGCGAGCGGGATGTTCCCTGGGATGCCTTTGTGCGCAGGAGGGAGGGGGATGAGAGGGGGCCGGCCAATGGGAAGGGATACGGCTTTCGCATCGTGTTTCCTGAGGCGGTGCAGGGGCCGGTGGCGGTGGGGTATGGGGGGCATTTTGGGATGGGGGGATTTGAGGGTGATGACGATTGATTCAGTTAATGGAGTGACCATGAAAGATGTGGAATTGCTGTTAGTGAGGCAATATGATAACGAATGAATTAGAAGCCTACCAAACAGATCACTTATTCCTTCTTATTGGAGCGAATCCCTTACCCAACTATATAGCAGCACTGTTATTATCAAAGGATGAAGGCTCTATTCACTTATTGCATTCAAAGGGTGACCATGGAACCGAGAGAATTGCCAGACTTCTTGGCTCTGCAATTAAAAAACGCAAGCCTAAAATTAAAGAGATTCTCCCCTGGGAAGTTGATGAAGCTAATAGTAATTATATTATTCAAAGGGTAACAGATTTGCTTGGACATATACCTCCGGAGGCTACAGTAGGACTACACTATACTGGAGGCACTAAAGCGATGGCAGTTCACGTATATCGAGCGATTGCGGAAATGCGTCACAAGGCAATATTTAGCTATCTTGATGCTCGAACTCTGTCGATAATGATAGATGGGATAAGTAATCCAATAAAGCTAATTCCTGAGGATATGGGATGTGCTCTAGATTTAGCGGAGCTAATTCCGCTGCATGGGTATAAACGACCCATTATCCGTACAAATCCTTTTCAGCCTGATTTATGCCAGGCAATGGCCATGGTGTATAGTCAAGAAGTCTCATTGAAAGAATGGCAAAGTTGGTGCTGGGATAATAAGTTTGAATCTTTGCCTGACATTAGTAAATATCACTCATTAAAGGATATTCTAGATGAGTTCGATAAGATGTGTGGTCAACGAGCCACTCCAGATTTGGTGGCAAAATGTCTTGGTTTTAAACACTTAGAGAATTGCAGAAATTGGCTCATGGGTATCTGGCTTGAAGAGTACACGCTATGGGCAATCAATCAGTTCGCTGGTAAATCCACAATTAGCAGTTATAGTGTAGATGTAAAACTTGAACGGGCAGGATCACGCAGATTCCAACTTGATGTGGCTGCAATTATAGGCTACCAATTATTCGCTATTTCCTGTATGGCTTCAAAAGAAAAAGACAAGTGCAAGGAACATCTTCTAGAAGTTGCTGTAAGAGCGAGGCAGATAGGCGGTGATGAAGCCCGTATTGGTTTAGTCTGCTGCTATCCTAATCCTAGTGCCCTAGAAGAAGAAATCAATGAGGCCTGGTTTACGGAAGGACGAGTGAAGGTCTTTGGGATGAAGGATCTTCCTGAACTCCCGATACGACTGCAAAATTGGTTTGAAACTGCTAATGGTCCGCATACTGAGTGAAGAGGGAAGAAATTTGATGAACCGATATACTTTAACGGTTGTTGATACCACAGGCATCCAAGATTACATCTTTGGAACCAACCAACTCAAGCAAAATGTGGGCGCTTCTTATCTGGTAGATTGCGCTACTCGGAAATGGGTCGTCGAAAGCTTGTCGGAGCCAAATAATTTAAGAGTAAAAGATTTGGATGATCCAAATCCCTTTACAGATGAGACAATTAAAGATGGTCAGATATCGGCAGAGATTGTCTATGCTGGTGGGGGAAACACAATGATCATCTTCGCCAGCAGAATGGATGCGATTAATTTTGCGCAACGCCTGACTCGCAAGATACTGCTGAATGCTCCAGGATTAAGTCTTGTTCTAGTGCATGAGGAGTTTGATTGGGACGGAGAAAAAGCCCTCGGTGGAATGAATGGTGTTGTCAACTCCGTAATGAAAAAAATAGCTCTAAAAAAAGCTAATTGTCCTGTATCTACTCCGTTGCTTGGACTTGGTGTTACTACTTCGTGTACTTACACCGGATTGCCAGCAGTATTTGAGGACAAAGAACAAGGCCGATTGATTTCGAGTGAAGTAAAAGCAAAATTAGATGCTGCAAAAAAAGCAAATGACCGCCTAAAAGAGGTTTTTGCTTTCAAGGATTACGAAATGGCCATGGACTTCGATGATTTTGGCCGTACCTTTGGCGATTCCAGCTATATCGCTGTTGTGCACACTGACGGCAACGGCATGTCAAATCGCATTCAAAGTATTCAAGAAAAGTTTGATAGTACATCTCAGAATCGTGAATATATTCAGGAAATGCGGTCGTTCTCCTTGTCTATACAAAAAGCTGCCAAGAAATCACTTCAGAGCACAATCGATATATTAATTAAAACTGTATGCCAAAATAAAGAGATCAAGCTGATGGACAAAAAGCTGCCTTTCCGCCCAATCGTATTTGGAGGAGATGATGTAACTTTTATTTGCGACGGTCGTCTGGGACTCAGCTTGGCAGCTCATTATTTGCAGAATTTCTCTAGTCAGAAGTTATCGGACAAGGAACTGGCTCATTGTCGTGCCGGTATTGCTGTAGTGAAAACTCATTACCCATTTGCACGAGCTTACGCTCTTGGAGAGGAATTATGCAGGTCAGCTAAAGAATACATCAAAATGGAGAAGGAGGACTCCGGCGAGGAAGATCTGACTGCTATGGACTGGCATTTTGCCGTTAATGGTCTTGTGAGAAATATTAACGAAGTACGAAGTCGAGAGTATACAGTTCCCAAAGAGGGTAGCCTCCTAATGCGACCTGTGCGTCTGAACGCCCCAGAGAATGAATGGAAATCCTGGGATTTATTCGTCGATATCATTAAAGAATTCCAAAGCAATGATTCATGGAAAGGTCGGCGCAATAAGATCAAAGCATTGAGAGAATCATTGCGTGCCGGAAGAGATGAAGTCATACACTTTAGGAAAGCCTATGGACTTCATAAATTGCCAAAAATTACACAATTTCCGGATATGGCTGATCAGGGTTGGCACGGTGGTAAATGCGGATACTTTGATGCCATCGAAGCCATGGATTTCTTTATTCCGCTAGATGCTGATGGTGATAGCCAATGAGCACATACATCTTGAGGTTTATTCTTGAAAGAGATGCTGCTTTTGGGCGAGGGGATGGAGTTGCCGGAGTAGTCGATGCAGAGGTACAAAATGATGAGTATGGATGTCCTTATTTGGGCGGTCGATCTCTCAAAGGTCTTCTGGTCAACGAATACTCCGACATATGGGCAGCCCTCCCTGAAAATGTTAGACGCCGATGGGATACATCCGCCCAACGGCTATTTGGAAATCCTGGCAGTGGATTGGACGATGGCGCATCTTTGATCATAGGTGACGCTCAATTGCCTGCTGATCTTCGCAGTGCAATTATTCAAGATATTCAAAGAGCCAAAATGGCATGTCGCAATGAGGCGGCGAGAAAGCAGATTGAAGCAAAAATGCGTGAGGATGTGCTTGAGTCAATAACAGCCTTGAGGCATCAGACTTCAATCGATGAGACTGGTGTTGCCAGAGAACATACTCTGAGGACCACAAGAGTGATTTTGCGCAAAACGCCATTCGAAGCGGAGCTGTATTTCAAGAGGGAACCTTCTGAGGACGATCTGGCATTGCTTGCCGCATGCACTAAAGCATTTCGACGAGCAGGTACAATGCGCAATCGCGGTCTTGGCCGGCTGAGTGCAGAGATTCTTGATGCATCTGGCCAAATAATAACGGAAAAATATTTTAATATATTTCGAGAGGGGGTAACCCAATGAATGCCCTGATGTTTAGAATACGCACACTTCAACCGCTCTTGGTCACACAACTAGGTTCTGGAGAAGAAAATAGTTCAACAGCTTATAACTTCATCCCTGGAAGTGTTCTGCGAGGTTTTGCAGTCAGCCGCTACCTCGAAACCTATGAAGTCTCCGACGCTGCGCAAGACCCAGTATGCAGGCATCTATTCTTTGATGGTGCTGTTCGGTATCTTAATGCATACCCATCCAGCCAATTAGATCAGCGCACTCTTCCTAAACCGCTCTCTTGGCGAGTACGTAAAGACGATAGGGATAAGCCAGATGCGAAAATTTTTGATTTCGCAATTGAGTTTTCCGAAGATGTTGAGAATCCCGCAATGCCTTCTGGGACTTTTTGCTGGAATGATGAGAATAATGATGTTTGGATCCACGATCCTGCCCGATACATTAGCATGCAGAATTCCAGCAATGATCGTAATATCAAAAGAGAAAATGACAGTACAGTCTTCCGATATGATGCGATTGCAGCAGGTGAGATATTCTCCTGCATCGTTATTGCAGATGATATAAAGGATATCCAAACATTGAATTTGCTGCTCAACGGAGCAAATGCCAGTCTAGGAGGCTCACGTAGTGCTGGCTTTGGACGTGTTTGCTTTGAAAAGATGCAAATTATTGAAAATTGGCGAGAATATGAGCAGGGTGGTCAACTGGATAGTGGAGAAGTTATTATAACTCTCCTAAGTGATGCCATCTTGCGAGACTCCAATGGTAATCCAACAGTAGATATGGGTACTGCAATTGGATCTGCCCCGCTGAAGGCTTTTCAAAAGACAAGATTTGTTGGTGGATTCAACCGCAAATGGGGACTTCCTTTGTTGCAATCTATAGCACTGCAAGCAGGGAGTGTATTTGTGTATCCTGCATCAAAGGTGGACCAAGAGGCAATAAAACGTTTGGAAAACGACGGGATTGGAGAACGACGAACTGAAGGATTTGGACGCATAGCGATTAACTGGCATGCACAAAAAGAATACAAGAGGCGATTTTTTCAAAAAGAGCCATTCATGGATATACCCATCCCACTTTCTGGAATGAGCTTAGAGTTGGGTCAAAAGATGGCAAATAAAAGCCTTCGCTCTGTTTTAGATCGAAAACTCCTGCAAGCCCTCGGTGGGATAAGAATAAATGATGCACCAAAGAATGCCCAACTATCGCGTCTGCATCTGGTTGTTCTCCATGCTTGGCGTGAAAAAGAGCCTGAGTTAGTGATAACGCACATGAAAAATTTAAAGGCTGCTAAATCTCAGTTTGAGCGTGCAAATATTGATAATCAAAGGTTATTATCATGGATTATTGACGGGATTGAGAAAAAAAATATTTGGAAAAATTATCTCAGACCTACTCAATTGCCAACTATCGCTGGAATAAGTCCTGTAAACATCGATGCAATCTCGGTTGAGTATACTATGCGATTTCTAGACGCATTGTTGCAGAGGACTGCAAAGGAAGAAACGATCCAAAGGAGGGGATGATGAAAGCTCAATGGCAAAATCCTCGTGGAATTAAAGAGAGGATAATTATTCAGGGTACACTAGTATTGGATACGCCAGCACATCTGGGCAACGGAGATAGCGATGGGCCTTTGGATATGCCTTTGCTTTTGGATCCCCTGGAGAGTAAGGCTCTTCTGACAGGCACATCCATTGCCGGAGCACTGCGCAGCCATGTTCAAGAATATTCTGATGAGATGGAAGCAATAGCCTCCGATCTCTTTGGCAATGTGAAACAAAAAGAAAGCACTCAGAGCCTGCTCATTGTAGATGATGCTCTTGGGCATGAACCTAAAGTCGAGTTGCGAGATGGTGTTGCGATCGAACCTACCACCCGAACGGCTGAAGATAAAAAGAAATTTGATATGGAACTTCTGATTTCTGGAACCGAATTTGAGCTTTCGTTTGAGCTCCTATTGCCAAAAGATAAAGAGAACGAATTGCTCCAATCTTTGGCGATAGCATTACAAGGCCTGGAAATGGGTGAGATACGAATTGGAAAACGAAAACGTCGTGGATTTGGCAGGTGTCATGTCAGCCAGTGGACTATATGCCGCTATAACATGACGAATCCTGAGGGACTGATAGCCTGGTTAGATAGAGATCTCACAGAACAGAAGAAGGGCCGAGATATTGCCTCACTCTTGGACGTTACAGTCTTATGGCAAAGAACCTCTCAGAAGCGAACGTGCACTCTGGAAGGGACTTTTGCTCTCAAGGGATCATTATTGATTCGATCGAACTTTGGAGAGGCAAATGCACCCGATTTTGTACATCTGAGCTCGAAGCGTAATAACGAAGACGTATCGATTTTAAGCGGTACTAGCATAGCAGGCGCTCTTCGGGCCAGGACACTACGCATTGCCAACACATTAGGAAAAAATGGTCATGAGATAGCGGATAGCGTTTTTGGCAACAGAAAATATGATGATAATGGACAGAAAGAGCTTACAGCCAGTCGGCTATTTGTCGAGGAATCCGTAATCCAAAAACCATTGTCTTTGGTGTATTCGCGAGTAAAGATAGATCGTTTCACTGGAGGATCATATCCAACTGCTCTATTCAGCGAACAGCCAGTATTCGGAAGGATTACTGATGAAACCATGATTAAGATTCAGCTCAAACTAGAGAAAGCATGTGAGAAAGATATAGGTCTTTTGTTGCTGCTTCTAAAGGATCTATGGACTGGGGATCTTCCGTTAGGTGGAGAGTGCAGTGTAGGACGCGGTAGGCTAAATGGCAGAAGCGCTCTGCTAAACTTTGACGGGCACTCTTGGATTTTTTCTCAAGATGCGGACGGGCCGCTTCAGCTAGAAGGAGACAAAAATACACTGGAAGAATATGTGCGGGCATTTGCAGAGGCGAAGTAATATGGAAATCAAAATAAAACCGCGGGCTTGCCAAGTACAACCCCTTGAGATGGAGGGCTTCGATGCCGACCCAAGTATATGGTTCCAGAATCAGCCTTGTGTAGGGGCAAAATCATGGTTTTTGGCTCATGCTGATGACGGCATAATTTGGGGACGATTGCAGGATGGAGAGTTGGTTACATCCAATAGTGCGTTTCCTAATATATCACCGCCTTTCCGATCAATCACTTTACAGCAGGCTCGCATCTTTGGGCATGAAGCAGAGGTTCGTGTTTGGAGAAGCGGCAATAAATTCGAGGCATGCCGTCTAGAAGATCATTTTGAAAATTATGCAGAAGCTTATGATGAAGACTATCTTCTTTGGGGAACGCATCCTGATGAAAAGATAAACGGATTTACGCTAGTATCAGATGGAAATCAGGGATTGAAACACGCCGTTCCTCTTGACGTAGATGAAACAGCATTTAGGTCAAATCATCCTCTGCGACTGCAAGTTCGCCACTACTTGGCTTATGACGAAGGACAAGCCCGTATCGCCCTGAGCCGTTTAATTGAAGTCTCTGTTCAAGGAGAAAAAGCATGATTCCAAAGCATAATAATCCAAAACACCAGGAAAGAATTGCTCATGCGCCATACAACTTTGTTCCTCTGCCAGAGCAAATCATTCGAGTTAATCCCAAAATGATTCGCCATGATATATTTGAGGGACATACTGGCTATCTAGATTGTGTTCTAACAACTCTTACTCCGACTTATGCTCGCGCGGCTCTTGATCCCGAATTTTTTGCACGTTGGTTTGATGATAAAAGCGGAATGATGAAAAACGGCCAAGCAAGAGAAACATATGCTCAATTCTTTCATTTTGATGATGCCCAAAGGCCAATAATACCTGGCAGCAGCTTGAGAGGAATGACGCGGGCGCTTATCGAGATTGCTGGATATGGAAAAATGCAATGGGTCAATGAGGACGAACTAATTTTTCGTGCTGTTGGCGACCCATCCTCTTTAGGAGAATTTTATCGGTCTTCATTTTTGGGATCGAATAAAGCTTCTTCGCCTGATATGCATTTCGATTATCCTTCTCCGCAAATTAGAGGTGGGTATCTAAGGATCACTCCGAATGGTTATGCAATTCAGCCAGCCATCCAACACTTGGGAGAAACTTTTATTCATGTAGAATATCAAAAAGTAAATAATGTACTCAGAGTGCGCAATCATTCTATCTACGATATATTCGTGGCTCCGGATACGAGAAAAACCTCAGATAGAGGGAGACGTGGATCGGGCGTCCTTAAGTTGGATCTAGCTATTGCTCTCGATGTTAGTGATATATCGAAAAGCGGTTTAGTGAAAGCCAAATTGGTTACCTCGGGCCATATCGGACGCCACGCCAAACATTGGCACTGTGCCATTTATGAGCCAGATTATTCTGCAAAATCAATTCCTATACCAGAAAAGCTATGGCAGTTGTATTCTCAAGATTGTGATATATCAAGAGGTACGCCTACACGGAGAATCGAGAGAGATTACGATCCACTATTTTACTTAGTTAATGATAAAAATGAGCTGGTCTTCTTTGGACCGACAGTGATGTTTCGTATACCGTATGGTACTTCACCATCGGACTTGGTACCCAGTTTCATTAAAGAGGATGACTCTACAGACCTTGCTGAAGCTATTTTTGGCTACGTTGTTGAAGGAAAGAAGACAAAAAGTCTCGCTGGCCGTGTGTTCTTTACTGATGCCATTTCCGACTCCAATCAAGAGGACATATGGCTGCCAAATGGCATAATCACACCCAAAATCCTTGGTGGACCAAAACCAACCACGTTCCAACACTATCTGGTGCAAGATCGGGAGAAAAGACACGATCCCGATGATAAGCGCCAACTTGCCCACTATGGCACGCCAACGCCTGAAGAAACAATTATCCGAGGCCATAAAATCTATTGGCATAAACAGGAAGATTTAAATGTAGAGGATTTTAGCGAGACTGAAGAACCTCAGTGGGAATCTGATACGCAACACACTCAAATAAAGCCAGTATCAGCAGAGAAAAAGTTCAGCTTTAGGATCTACTTTGAGAATCTAAAAGATGTGGAGCTTGGAGCTTTGTTGTGGGCGCTTGATCTACCCCAAGGGCACCACCATAAAATCGGTATGGGGAAGTCATTAGGTCTAGGTTCTGTCGCTATAGAGACATACCTATTCATAACTAATCGCGTCGAACGATACACGAGGCTCTTTAACGACAATTGCTGGCATACTGGCGAGGGTGCAGAGGTCTCCAAAGAGAAATTCAAGCAGGATTTCGAGGATTACATTCTAAAACACATCGATCCAAAAGAGAGAGGAGGTGCCAAGCAAATCGCCCAATTGTCTCGTATTGAAATGCTTCTCAAAATGCTGGAATGGCCAGGTCCAAATCCGAATCTCACTAATTATATGACTATCGAACCTAATCAATACAAAGGACGACCCGTGCTACCAGACCCGCTTAATGTGGAGTTAAAAAGGAGCGTCATCTCCTCTTCGTCTAAACCGAGTAATGTCGAATTGGGCACAATATCGAAGAACGAGACCACCACTTGGGCTGGCAAATCAAAAGGTTTAGCTTGGCTAGAGGATATGGCCAAAAACCTGAAAATCAATCTAGACGAGCTTTTAAAAAGGAGGCCCAAAGACCTGCCAAAAAGATGGAATGAAATTCAGGAACCTAAATTGAAGAGTGAGGTTCTAGAAGAAATCGTTGTGCAACTCAAGGCAAGTAAGATATGGGATAATCCACCTACTCCGAAACTCGATGAGATGATTCAGTTCTTCAAAACTCAAATTGAAGAACCCGAGAGTGATGATAGCAATTGATGTACCAAACAGTGTCGTCGTTATTCCGATGCAATTACTTGGAGATTTATGATGCATCTGGCTGAGATTATCTACTCCATCGCCGTCTCCTCGCCCATCACCCCCACCGAGCCCCTGCCTCCTCTGCCCGACATCCCCCGCGGCTCGCTGGTGATCGTGGAGGGCCGGGCTCCCATCTGGCGCTATGGAATGGCTCTTCACAAATTGCACGCCTCCCCTGCGGCAGCCATCGCATTTTACGATCCCCGCCTAGGGGCGGTGGTGGTGGCCACCCACAGCCGGGAATGGCAGGTGGGCCAGGTGGTAGATGTGAAATTGCCGACAAAAAATATAGAGGTGTGAACTTGATTCAAATACCAACCTTTATGCGTCTTCATTGGCTGAAAGTTCTTGTCACTTATGTAATGGTGCCAAGTTTCATCAACGCCATCTACTCTCTCAAACCAATGATTTTAATGTGGACATTTCTAATCGAGCTAGGTCTTGTTGTAATTGCCATAATAGCCATGGCATTATACAGCAAGCGAAGGCATTCCAGCCATAGCAGAAATGAGGCATTTCAGGTTCCTCGCAAAGCAATGGTCTTCACTGTGGGAAAACAGTTGCACACCATTCGTTTCGCCATCGAGAACCAAAATCCTAAGTTCATTGGCTTGATCTGTTCATCCGAAAGCGCAGATGCAAAAAAATTACTGAAAGAAGAGCTTGGCTTCGATGAAGAACACATTATGAAGAAGGAAGTCGATCCAAAAAACATTGAGGATATAAGAGCCATGGCGGCATCAATTCTTAACTGGCTCAAATCCAGGGGTCTTGCGGATTCCGAGATAGCTGTTGATATCACTGGAGGAATGACTACCATGTCCGCTGGAGTCTTCGACGTTTTCGAAGAACAGAAGATAGACAGCCAGTATATATTCTCGAAATACGAAAACAACCGAGTTATTCTGAACAGCAAAGACGCGATCCTCTTCAGTCAGCATAGCAAAGAATAACTATTCGATTCCAAGGACCATCTCGTCATTCGGAGGACAGAATTTGGCAAAAGATATTCAGAATCAAGGCATCGCCACAGCTCCCGAGTTCATCCCCGCCAGCATGCTTGCAGCTTATGCCTATTGCCCCCGGCTCAGCTATCTTCAATGGGTGCAGGGAGAGTTCCAGGATAGCGCTGAGACCGTTGAAGGCCGCCACCTTCACCGCTGGATTGATGCCGAGGAAGATCCAATCCCAGAGGACTTCCAGCCATTTCATGCCCGATCCGTCTCCCTTTCCGCCCCGCAGGCAGGAGTATGCTGCCGGATAGACCTTCTGGAGGGAGATGGCAGTCAGGTAACGCCAGTGGAATACAAGCGCGGTGAGACTCGAAAAGGCCAGGCAGGACCAGGGATCTTCGAGCCCC
>WOYI010626755.1_pt1 | contig 11571 bp, 5 predicted proteins | sample 6423411 | NCBI WGS metagenome assembly WOYI01 (sample SAMN13441803, study PRJNA592873) | oil field metagenome | biome: oil field; feature: oil-well bore; material: oil-contaminated soil; isolation source: oil-contaminated soil from oil-well borehole | place: Germany: Wietze | collected 2016-10-18 ... | reverse complement strand
TATTGACTTCTTCCATTCTTTATCCAGCAAGGCTGCAGCAATCATTGCGAAGGGAATCTCCTTTGATAATGCGGTCACGCTGAAGACTCATTTAGCAGCGATATTGGACAACTTGACGGATGGCATCCTCCTTTTGAATGGAGAAAACCAGGTTGTTTACCACAATCACGCTGCTCGGCTGATGCTTGGGCTGGAACATATCACCCTGCTTAATGCGCCTATCACATCCTTGATAAGTGACAGGCTGTTGTCTGAAGCAATAATGGCAGGTGAAACCCGGGGTAATGACGCTCGAGAATTCAGATTGGAGGATAACGGCGTTTATCAGCTTGAAATTTCTCAGGTTGATCTTCCGGGTCAGCAGCAGGGTAAAGTGGTGATATTTAAAGACATTAACAGTGCGAAAAAACGAGAGATGCTTGGGTCGGAATTTGTAACAACAGCTTCCCATGAACTGCGCTCACCGCTAACATTGATACATGGGTATGCAAAATTATTGCGGCTGACAGGAAATTTGAATGAGCAGCAAGATACTTATATCAACAATATCATCAATGGGGTTGAGGAGCTGAAAACACTGGTTATCAACCTTCTTGATATTGGGCGTTTGGAATCGGGGAAGACATTAGAAATAAAACGAATTTCGGCGCAGAGCATAGCAAAAAACGTCGTGGAGAGCATGCAGCCTTTTGCCAGGCAAAAGAACATTCACCTGGAACACGCATTACCAGATTTCCCGATTGAACTTGAGGGTGATGAGGCATTCCTTGCCCAGGCACTAAAAAACCTTTTAGAAAATGCAATTAAATTCACAAAAATGGGCGGCGATGTGTCTTTATCTGTTAGAAAAAAAGAAGATACTGTGGTATTTGCAGTCAAAGACACCGGCATCGGGATTGCTCCCCTCGACCAGCGTCATCTTTTTGAGAAATTCAAACGCCCCAGCGTAAATTTAGGGCAAGAATCAAAAGGGAGTGGGCTGGGATTGGCGATTGTCAAAACCATTGCTGAAAGACATGGGGGGAAAGTTTGGTTTGAGAGCCAGCTTGCAAGGGGAAGCATCTTTTACCTGGAAATTCCGATCAAGTATGATAGCAGGGCTGGTTTATAGACTTTCGTAAATGATTGTGGTAGAATTCTCACCTTGAGTTATTTGACAAACTATGTATAAATTTGTTATAATTACGGTTTGCATGCAAATGAAAATTGTTACAAAAGACATCGAAAATACCTGAGAAGCTCTTGCTCTCTCAAGGTTTTTCTCGCGTTAACGTAAAAAGCATTAATTTTTTCCATAAAACAGGAGGCTCCTAGTGGAAACAAAGGGTTTAAAAGCACTGCGGATTGGTCTTGCATCTCCTGAGGTTATTCGCAGCTGGTCTTATGGCGAAGTCACAAAGCCTGAGACGATCAACTATCGACGATTACGTCCTGAAAAAGATGGACTATTTTGTGAGGCAATTTTTGGCCCCACTCGTGATTACCAGTGTTACTGCGGCAAATATAAAAACCCCCGTTATAAGGGGATCGTTTGTGACAAGTGCGGTGTTGAAGTAACCCGTTCATCGGTTCGCCGTGAACGCATGGGGCATATTTCACTGGCTGCACCCGTCGCCCACATCTGGTACACTCGTCGAATCCCTTCATTTTTAGGTCTGATGTTGAATATTTCCCGACGGAATCTTGATCGGGTTTTATATTTTGCGCAGTATATCGTCACTTATGTGGATGAGGATGCCCGGCAAAAAGCATTGAAACGGCTTGAAGATGAAATCAGCTTATCTGAAAGAGAATTGGGTGAGAAAATTAATGCCCAAATTGCTGAAGTCAAAAAGAACCGTGACCGACAATTAAAGGATCTTGATTCCCAGCGCGATTCTTTGAAGGAAAATTATGACGAACAGATAGGCAGTCGGATTGACCCTGTTATTAAAGAAGGGCAGCGATTGGAGAGTGAGATTCAAACCCGTATGGGTAAAAAGATCCGCAAACCGATTGAATTTAATGTCCTTGACAAAGAAATGACGATTGTTGAAGCTGGGCTTGAAGTTAGCTCTTCACACTTGAGTGAAGTTCAAACAATCGTTAAAGAAATGATTGAAGATCTTGAATCTGATCTTAAGGATCAGCGAGATCGTGAGCTCGAACATTTGAAAATTAAGCGCGAAGAGATCAAAGCGGCGGCTGAATTGAAAATGGAAGAGCTACGCAATACCCTGGAAGACCAGGCAGAAGAGACACAAACCGAGTCCGCTCGATTGCGAGACGAACTTTATGAATTAGAACCTTTCACTTTCCTCAGCGAAGCACGCTATCGTGAACTGAAATCACGTTGGGGGCAGGTTTTCCGTGCCGACATGGGCGCGGAAGCATTTTATGACATCCTCAAACGAATTGATTTAGATGCAATGTCTGAGGAGTTATGGGAAGAGATCCGAACAACACGAAGTAAACAAAAACGCAAAAAAGCGACACGTCGTTTGAGTATCGTTGAAGCGTTCCGTAATTCACGGAACAAGCCTGAATGGATTATCCTCACAGAACTGCCGGTCATTCCTCCGGATTTGCGCCCAATGGTTCAACTTGACGGCGGCCGTTTTGCGACCTCGGATTTGAATGACCTTTATCGCAGAGTCATCAACCGCAATAACCGCTTGAAGCGACTGCTTGAGTTAGGTGCACCTGATGTGATTGTGCGCAATGAAAAGCGTATGCTCCAGGAATCCGTGGATTCATTAATTGACAACTCCCAGCGCGGTAAAGCCCTTTCAAGACGAGGACGCCGAGAATTACGTTCTCTGTCTGACATGCTTAAGGGTAAGAAAGGACGTTTCCGCCGTAACCTGTTAGGCAAGCGCGTGGATTATTCTGGTCGGTCCGTGATTGTTGTTGGCCCGTACTTGCGATTGGACCAGTGCGGTTTGCCAAAGTCTATGGCTTTGGAGTTGTATCGACCTTTTGTAATTTCACGATTGGTAGCACAGGAATATGCCGCAAATATCAAAGGCGCGCGTCGATTTATTGAACGAAATCGCCCTGAGGTTTGGGAAGCTCTTGAAGAAGTTATTAAAGATCGACCAGTGCTCTTAAACCGTGCGCCTACCCTTCACCGATTGGGCATCCAGGCTTTTGAGCCAATCCTGATTGAAGGCAGTGCGATTCAGCTGCATCCATTGGTCACAACCGCGTTCAATGCGGACTTTGATGGCGACCAGATGGCTGTTCACGTCCCACTTTCTCAGAAAGCGGTGACCGAAGCACGTGAATTGATGCTGGCGACCAAGAACTTATTAAAACCTGCCAGCGGCGAACCCATCATCAGCCCTTCAAAGGATATGGTTCTGGGTGTCTATTACCTGACAATGGAAATAGACCAGGAACAAAAAGGCGACGGGCGTATATTCTCTGACATTGATGAAGTTGTGATGGCTTATGACCTGGGGCAGGTCAATATCCATGCACATATTAAAATCCAGGCAAAAACCTGGTATGACGAAAATAATAAACGAACGGCAGAGCCCAAAGTCCGTGTCATCGATACGACAGTGGGCCGTGCTATTTTCAATAATGCACTGACAGAACGAATGCAGTTCTATAACGGCGAGCTGGACAAAGGCGGAATTAAAGACTTGATTGCGGATGTGTATGAAGTCACAGGCCAGGAAGAAACCTGTTTGATCGCAGACCGTATCAAAGAAATTGGGTTCAAATATGCGACCCGTTCTGGTGCAACAATTGCTGTGGCGGATATTACAGTGCCGCCAGAGAAACCTGTGATTATTCAAGAAGCCCTTGATTCTGTCGATGTGATCAACCGCGACTTCCGTCGAGGTTTGTTGACCGAGCAAGAGCGTGATGAAAAAGTGATTGAAATCTGGCAGGATACGACAGATGAAGTAGCAACGGCCGTGAAAGTTTCACTTGATCCAACGGGCGATCTTGCAACTATGGCGAAATCAGGAGCGAGCAAGGGTGGATTCAACTCAATTGCACAGCTTGCAGGTATGCGCGGACTCATGGCAGATCCGGCAGGGCGTATTATCCCCATGCCGATCCGCTCCAATTTCCGTGAAGGCCTGACAGCACTCGAGTACTTCATTTCAACCCATGGTGCACGCAAAGGTCTGGCTGATACCGCTTTGAGAACGGCTGATGCTGGTTATTTGACCAGGCGCCTTGTTGATGTTGCCCAGGATATTATTGTGAATGAAGAAGACTGCGGAACAAATGAGGGCATTTGGATTCGCGCCGACCAGGATATTGCCGGTCAAACTTTTTCTGAACGAATTTTCGGCCGTGTCCTGGCTGAACGGGTGATTGATCCAAATACGGGTGAAATCATCATGGAACGAGATGATTTGCTGACCCATGACATGGTAAAGAAAGTCATTGAGATTGGTGTTGAAGCTGTCAAGGTTCGCTCACCATTGACCTGCGAAATGATTCACGGCATCTGTGCCAAGTGTTATGGCGTTGACCTCGGCCGTGGAGACATGGTCAAGTTGGGTTCTACCGCCGGTATTGTTGCAGCCCAATCCATTGGTGAGCCTGGTACGCAGTTAACCTTGCGCACCTTCCACACAGGTGGTGTTGCTGCAGGTGGTGATATTACCACCGGTCTCCCCCGTGTTGAGGAGTTGTTTGAAGCTCGAAAAGCGCCAAAAGGTGAGGCGATCATCGCTAGAATTTCTGGCACAGCCCACGTGATTTATTCTGAGAAATACACTGATCAGCGGATAGTTCGCGTGGACCAGAGTGAAATTGTTTCTGATGCCTACGACATCCCTGAGGACTGGACCATTGAGGTTAAAGAGGAAGACCAGGTTGAAAACGGGGTTGTGATAGCGACACAGGATGAAGCCGTTATCAAAGCGCAGCATAGCGGTCGTGTCCGAATTGAGGACAACCAGGTGATCGTTTCTTATGAAGTTAAGGAATCTGAAGAATATGATATCCCGACGACTTCCCGCCTGATTGTACAGGAAGGTGATAAGATCGAAGCTGGTCAGCCTGTTACAGAAGGTTCCTTAAATCCACATACAATTTTGCGGATCAAAGGACGTGAAGCCTGCCAGCAATACTTGATGGAAGAAATTCAAAAGGTTTACCGAACCCAGGGTCAGAATATCAATGATAAGCATTTTGAAGTGATTATTCACAAGATGCTGGGTAAGGTTCAGGTAATCCGTCCCGGTGATTCTGAGTACTTACCGCAGGACCTGGTTAACCGCCTTGAAATCAGACGTGTGAATGAAGAGCTTGTTGCCCAGGGAAAAAGACCGGCGAGATACATTGAAGTCTTGCTTGGTATCACAAAAGCCGCCCTGGAAACCGATTCATTCCTGTCGGCGTCATCCTTCCAGCACACGATCAAGGTCTTATCTGCAGCAGCGGTTGCTTCCCGCACGGATCCGCTCTACGGCTTGAAAGAAAACATCATGATTGGTAAACTCATTCCTGCCGGTACTGGATTTGAGCCCGGGCAGTTTTCTGATGAAACCCCTGGTGAACAACCATCTGGCGAGATGCTTGAGGGGCGAGTCCTGGATTTGTTTGAGGATGAGATTGATGAGGACTATTTACTCGATGATGAAGATTTAGATGACATTGACGATGAGGATCTGGATCTTGATGATTTTGATGATGAAGAAGAAGATGAAGATGAAGAAGAGGATGATGATATCCTGGTTGACGAATTTGACGACGACGATGATATCGAGATCGATGACTGATCTGATCGCATTTAATTAAAATTAAAAATCCCGAGGTATTTCCTCGGGATTTTTTGTGTTACAATGAAACATATGTTCTTTAACGTTTTTATCTTGACGCCTGTCAGATATGATATCCTATAAGACAGGAGGAGAAATTATGGACTTAGGTACTATTCGGTCGATAAATATCAATGAGGAGATGCAGCAATCCTATCTTGATTACGCTATGAGTGTGATCGTTGCGCGTGCGCTGTCAGCTGCAAGGGATGGATTAAAACCTGTCCAACGCAGGATTCTCTATGCGATGTATGATATGGGTTTGCGACCCAATACCCCACACAAAAAGTCTGCAAGGATTGTGGGTGAGGTTTTGGGTAAATACCATCCACATGGTGATATGGCAGTCTATGATGCGATGGCACGCCTTGCGCAGGATTTTTCCCAACGCTACATGCTCGTGGAAGGTCAGGGCAACTTCGGCAGTGTGGATGGTGACCCGCCGGCTGCGATGCGTTATACCGAAGCACGTTTGACGGACCTCTCTATGGATATCATTCAGCAGCTGGGGATGGATATGGTCGATTTTATAGAAAACTTTGACGGGTCGCTGGAAGCACCGGAAGTCTTGCCCTCCTCCGTGCCTAATTTGCTGATTAACGGCGCTTCAGGTATTGCTGTGGCGATGGCAACAAACATTCCGCCCCATAACCTGGGGGAGGTCGTCGATGCCCTGGTGATGATGCTGGAAAATTGGTCAAAAATTGATGATATTGGGGTTGAAGACCTGATGAAGTACATCAAAGGACCTGATTTTCCCACAGGTGGGTTGATCATAACGGATGACCGTACTGAAACCCTCGCCCAATCCTACGGCAGCGGTAAGGGGCGCGTTCGCATGCGTGCTCGGGTTCGGTTGGAAGAAATGAATCGGGGAAAGAAACGCATTATCGTCACTGAACTACCCTATATGACGAACAAATCCTCATTAATCGAAAAAATAGCAGAATTTGTCCGTGATGGCGATCTTGAGGGCGTGAGTGACTTGCGAGATGAGTCAGATCGACAGGGCATGCGGATTGTGATTGAGCTGAATAAATCTGCAAACCCGGATTCGATCTTGAAGACCCTTTATAAACGGACAACAATGCAGGGCACCTTTGGCATCAACATGCTGGCTTTGGTCAAAGGAGAACCTCACAAGTTAAGCCTCAAACAGGCGTTGAAGGTTTTTCTTGATCATCGTTTGGAAGTTGTTAAACGTCGCAGCGAGTACGAACTTCGCAAATCGCAAGAACGGCAGCATATTCTTGAAGCCTATTTAATTGCGATTGAGAATTTGGATGAAGTCATTGATACGATCCGACGGTCGCAGCGGGTGGAGACTGCCCGAACAAATTTGATGCGAAAATTTAATTTGGATGAGATCCAGGCGCAGGCGATTTTAGATATGCCTCTGCGCCGTCTGGCTGCCCTGGAACGCCGAAAAATTGAAGATGAATACAAAGAGGTGACCAAAAGGATCAAAGAACTGCAAACCTTGCTGAGATCCCCAAAGAGGATGCGCAGCGTAATCATTGACGAACTCAAGGCTGTCCGTGAACGCTATGCTGACCCAAGGCGAACCCAGATCATCCAGATGGATGAAGGCGAAACAGCGGTTGACCTGGTGACCACGGCAGATGTGATGCCGGAGAAGGTTGTATGGGTTGCGGTTTCCCGGGATAACCGAATTGCTCGAACGGATGAGGACAAATCCTTCAGGCAGTGGGGGGTGGATGCACCGAAATTGATTTTGAGAACAACCACCCACCAGACAATTTATGTCGTCGCTGAAAATGGTGAAGCGGCTGCATTATCCGTCCATGCAATCCCCGTGGCAGAATCACCTGAAAAAGGTGCCTCGATTCCGATGATCACACCGCTGACAGAAAATCACCTGTTAATTAATTTATTTTCAATTCCGGCCGAAGTAGAGGAAGATGACGGCTATTTCATGAGCGTCAGCAGACTCGGCATGGTTAAACGTTCGCTTTTGAGCGACCTTCCAGGACCTTCTGCCCATTTACTGACCTTAACAAAGATCAATGATGATGACGCCCTTTGCACGATCTTATTTACCAAAGGTGAGGAGGATGTTATCCTCGCCACAAGAAATGGTATGGGGATCCGCTTTAGCGAGGAGGACGTCCGCCCAATGGGGCTTGTCGCAGCGGGCGTTGGCGGCATTAAGCTGCGCGGCAGTGATTTTGTGGTTGGTGCCGGTGTTGCAACCCGAAGGGGCGAAGTGCTTTTGGTCACGAATTATGGCAAAGCAAAAAGAATTGCTCCCGACGAATTCCCAACACAGGGACGTTATGGTTACGGCGTGATTACCTGGAAATTACGGGATAAGGAAAATGTCATTGGCATGGTCTTTGGCTTGCTAACACATAATGGTGTGCTTCATTTCTTGAAAGCAGCCAGCCGACTTGTCCGGGTCACGGATGCGCCAAGCTGCAATCGTATGCAAAAGGGTGATGAGATCATCGAGGTTAAATCAGGTGATGAAATCCTTGAAATGACCATCCCCCAGGACATGATTTATGTGTTGGATAAGCTCGATTAGCCGGATCTATATTTGAACTGGTTTGATGTGGGCATAATGGAAATTGATCTTTCCATTTGTAAGCCCGACCGTGTTACGCCCTTCAATTCTTGCACCTTCGTTATTCAGGGCTTGCCATTGAAAACTGTAAATATTATTTTCATGGGACTGATTGAGCAGGGCAAAAGTCACATTGCGGTGTTGATTCATCAATGAATCAATCAAGGGGAGGATGGATTCACGGCCTTGAACGGCGCCATTGGCTTGAATGTGAATGGCATTGTCGGCATAAAAATCGATGACGCTGTTTGGATTCCTTGTATTTAAGGCGTTCACATAAGTTTCAGGAAAACTTGCTTGTTGGGATGATGAGTCATACTGGTAATTTTTCACCAATTCCCAAAATTGGGGGGTATCCCGGCGGCAGCCTTCCCAATACCAGAAGTTGACCCCTGGAAGGTTTAATCGCTTTGCCATCTGCATGAATTCAACAATTTCACTCTCAGTAGGCACCCATCCGTGCTCTTTATACGTTGGCCCTGTGGGAATGATGGGTCTGAAGGGTTGTAAATTTGAGAATTCATTCACACATCGCTGGAGTTGTTCACCAGCGTTGTTGTGTGCATGGATCCAGTAAACCTGGGGCATGTTGTAATCACAGCGCTCGAGGAAATTCTTCCAGGGGAAACGTGCATGGTATGAAGGATATCTAAATGAGCTCAGGGCGATGGGTAGGCTTCCGAGATTGCTTCTCAGAATGTTCATATAACGACTTGCTGCAAGGGCTTTTGCAGGTTCTTCATAATCCTTTTCTGCATCGACAACGAAGCCATTAAGACCCAGCTCAAGGGTCCTTCTTACTGCAATTTCACCTTCCTGGTCTGGATAACTGCCGTAGACAAAGTGCCAGCCCCAAACGCTAATATTAGCAGCCTGTAATTTTTTAACAACCGCTCGAGCGTAATCAAAGCCTGTGTCGTTGTCAATATTATATGGAAATGCGCCATCTGCGACTTTTACCAGTACATGGGATAAATTCGCTTGTTTTGCCAGCGCTGTAATGCGATCGGGGTCGCCGTTTTCGCAAAATTTCACCTTCCAAATATAATAGCCTTTACCAGTAAGTGACATTGGTATATCCTTTTTCTCGTTTTTCTCAGCCTGCCAGGTCCAGACTTTCTGCAATTTCATTCATGGCTTCAATCACGTTTGCCACATGTTCCCAAAGTTCAACGCCGAATTCCTCAGCACCTTTTTCCATTTCTTCCCGGTCTGCCCCAGCCGCAAAGGATTTATCCTTCCATTTTTTCTTTACCGATTTGACCTTGAGGTCATACAGCGCACGCGAAGGACGGACAAGGGCAACGGCTGTGATCAATCCTGTAACTTCATCACAGGCAAAAAGGGCTTTTTCCATTAAAGTCTTTCTTGGGATCCCGGTATGTGATGCATGGCTGAGCACCGCATGAATAATTTCCTCCGGCACGCCATGTTCTCTTAAAATTGGTTCACCTGCAAGCGGATGTTCTTCCATGGTTGGGTGTATTTCCCAATCGAAGTCGTGAAGTAGGCCTGCGACAGCCCATTTTTCTTCGTCCTCACCAAATTTTCGGGCATAAAACCGCATGGCTGCCTCGACTGCCAGCATATGTTTGACCAGGTTGGGATTTTTCACGTATTCATTAACAATTGCAAATGCATCTTCTCTATTCATCATCTGTTTCTTTATATGCAACTTTGATGCCAAATTGGTTGGGATATTTTATTCAATAGATTTATTGGGGGAAAATGGGTTCAGGTTGACCTAATATTGGCTGCGGATGCCCGATATAGACCTCCCAGTAGGCTTTAATGGATGCCAGTATTTCACGTACCCACCAGAAGGTGTAGCTGCTGAGACGGTAATTTGCATCATCAGCTGGAACACCGTTTGTATCGATTTCAAAAGCATTGCAAATGAAAAGCGCACGCGGCAGGTGATAGGCTTGGGTTACAACCGTCAATTTTTCAAGGCCAAATATCGCCTTTGCCCGATAGCAGCTGTCGTAAGTGCGTCTGCCGGCAAAATCCACAACGATGTCTTCTTCAGGAATCCCCAATTCAATTGCAAATTCTTTCATCGCGCCGGGCTCATTATAATTGAGCGATGTGTTATCCCCGCTCATTAAGATTTTCTGTACCTTGCCTGAAAAATATAATTCTGATGCAGTACGCACCCGGTCCTGCAGGACCAAACCAGGGGTGCCGTCTCGATTTAATCCTGCGCCCAGAACAAGCGCAGCCGGCGATTGGGGCACAGAATCGGGTAAAAATGTTTTTTCCTTCCCATGGAGCAGCATTGCAACTCGTAGAAGACCCATGATGAAAAAACCGGCAAAGGCAAGATAAGTTACGAAATGGAACAAATTGCGAAGAATTTTTTGCATGAATTTCATGGATTTGTTTCTTGCCAGGTGAGTGCTTGAAGATCCAATTCTAAAGGGATGATCGCTGCTCTGAGGGGATTGTAGAAGGTGTCCTCAATTGTTTTCAGCGCTTCCACATCATAATTCAAGGATGCGCTGATTAATGTTAAACCTTCGGGTGTGTTGGGAATATCCAAAATGGCTTCCTGCAGCTTATAACGGATATCGAGAGGAAGTCCTGGTGCAGTGGAGAGATTGGTATTTGGGATGATTCCATCAGATTGCCAGATGATTTCCACTACTTCCTGTGCTTCGGGCAGATCCTGCAGGACGCCGCTGGAAGTTCGGGGGTCGCCAGTCAGGGCATAACCGACACCAAAGTCACAAATGCCCTGGATGTATAAAGCTCGGATAACAGCATCATAACTATAAGTGAACACCGGGTCGAGCGTTGGCGTGCTGGTATCTGCAAGGAGTCCCAATGGCAAGAGGTGTCCTGGGAGAGAATTTGGTTCAGTAAAGCAGGGGCGTGTCCCTGAAAATTGCTGCAAGGTTGCAACCGGATCCCCTGTGCTCGCATTTAATTCAGGATCATAATAGCTTATGAATCCACGCTCAATGTTAGCCATGAACTGAACGCCATAGGCATAAACGCCAAGGTGATTGGTGAGAAGCATAACCTGTGCCGCACCTTCCCAATTTAAGTAGATGTATTCCAGCGGTTTCAACCAGAATAGGTCAACATCGCCATTGATAACCCCTGCTGAAAGACTCTGGAAGTCTGGATAAAAGGTGCTTTCGACGCTAAAGCCCGTGTCCTGCCCGATGAGGAAAGCGATGTCCTCTGCCGCCTCAATGGATGCAGTTT